>ERZ773059.813-NODE-813-length-16312-cov-4.717045_pt1 | contig 16312 bp, 16 predicted proteins | sample MGYA00580514_ERZ773059 | MGnify/ENA primary metagenome ERZ773059 (study PRJEB29015, sample SAMEA2737981) | human oral metagenome | biome: human oral; feature: human-associated habitat; material: dental | place: China | collected 2056 ...
AAATTAATTTCCCCCCAATAATCTGGAAAATCTCCAAAAAACGAAGGATTCAAGAAAATGCCCTTATTCGAGTTGGCGGATCAAAGCGATGGCGCCATCCACGCGGCCGTCAAAGCCTTGATTGACGAGCTTGAGACGGAGGGGCTGCTTGACTACCGGACGAGGCTCTTGACGACGGTCATGGTGTCCACCGCCAGGGCCCTGGATCGCGGCTTGACGGCCCCGAAAGTCTCCGTAGCGACCACCCAGCTGGCCAGGCAGCTCCTAGACGGCATCGACATGCTCCCGAAGCCCCCCGCCAAGACGGGCTCTATCTTCGACACGCTCCCCGACGTGATCGCAGCGGCGACGAAAGCGGCACTCGGAGTCGCGTAATGCCAGTCCAGCTGCCCGAAGGCCTCACCGCCGCCTACGCCACCCTCCGCAACCACGACCGGCCCAGTCTCGGGCCCGTCGTCGCGGAAGTGTCCCGGCTTGTGCGCGGCAGGGAGCTCATGCCGTGGCAGCGGTACTTCGCCGACGTGGTCTGCGAACTCGATCCCGACCATCCCGGCGAGTGGTGGTACAAGAAAGCCATCGTCTGCGTCCCCAGGCAGTCAGGGAAGTCCGACGTCATCGGCGCCATCCACACCCACAGGCTCTTGTCCTTCGCCGACCACCGGGCCGTCATGACAGCCCAGACCGGCAAGGACGCCGGGAAGCGGTGGAGGAGCTACGTCGAAGACATCCCGGATATCGAGGAGTCCGGTGTCTCGGTCATGCGCGGCAAAGGCGCCGAGCGGCTCACCTATGAGAAGACCGGCAGCTATCTCGAACCGTTTCCGCCGACGGACGCCGCGATCCACGGCGACGCCATCGACGATTGCTCCGTGGACGAGGCCTGGGCCTACACCCTCGAACAGGGCGCCACGATCCAAGCGGCAGTCCGTCCGGCCCAGGCAACGCGTCCGTTGTCGCAGTTCCTGCTACTGTCCACCCGCGGCTCCGAAGCGGCATCCGGCGGCTGGCTGGACCAGGAAATCAAGCTCGGCCGCGCCGCCACCAATGATCCGGGATCCCGCACCCTCTACCTGGAATTCTCCGCGGACCCGGAGGCCGCCGACAAGGACCCGTACTCGGATGAGGCCTTGGCGTTCCATCCCGCCATCGGCCACACCCAGTCCCTCCGGCGCCTCCGCGACCTTGCCTCCGGACTGCCGCTCGCCGAGTGGCGGCGGGCTTTCCTGAACCTCCCGACCGAAGGCGACGCGGACGCCGTCATCGACATCGCCGCCTGGACAGCCCTCGCCCTGGACGAAGCCCCGACCCGGCCCCGGCCCGCCGAGACGGCCATCGCCTACGACGTGGCCCGGGACAACACGGCCGCCACCATCGCCGCGGCCTGGCTGGACAGTGAAGGCGACCCTGTCACCGCTATCGTGTGGTCGTCGTCGGACGTGCGGGACCTGGACGGCTATCTGCGGCGTCTCTGGGCCGACGGCTACCGGCGGATCGTCGCCGACCCGACGGGCCCCACCCGGCTCATCGCCGAGACCCTGTTAGACGACGGCATCGGCAAGATCGGCGCCTACAGCGACTACCAAGACGCCTGCCAAGAGCTTATCGACCGGGTCAAGCACGGCGCCGTCTCCCACGTCCAGTCCCCCGCCGTCCTCACCGCGATCCAGACCGCGCACCCCCGGATCACGTCCAGGGGCACGGACTTCGACGCCGCCAGGTCGGACGGGCCGATCGACGCCCTCCGAGCCACCGCCCTCGCCGTCCACGAAACACGACACCTGGCCAAACCCCAAATGCAGATATGGTAGGATCATCGATGATGGACAACCCGCTCGCCTCCCTATGGCGCCCCGCCCGCGCAGCCTTCCAAGCTCGTCGCGGGCGGCCGGCAATCCAGCACGTCGACGGAGACGGGATCACGCTCCGCTACACCGCCTCCGGCGACAACCCCGAAGCCCTGGACTCCGTCTACCGGGCCCTCGCCATCCTAGAGGGCTCCATCTCCCAGCTCACCCTGGACCGGTACTCCCGGGTCCTCGCCCGGCCCCGCGGCTCGGCCACCCGGGACCTACAGCGCATGCTCGGCGACGACACGCCACTGCCTGGCTTCCTCGCCGAGACCACGCGGTCCCTTGCCATGACCGGCAACGCCTGGATCCGCCACACGGCCGCCGCGGACGGCCCCAGGGTGCGGCTACTCGATCCCCGCCGCTGCAACGCCGTCCTGGACTGGGCGACCAGCGAGAAGACCATCACCTACGACGGGATCCGCGCCGACGACATCCTGCAGCTCCGGCTCACACACGCCGCCGGTGAGCCGCTCGGCGTCTCCCCGATCCAGGCCTGGGCCGACGGCCTCGCCGGCGCCCTGGACGCCAACCACTACGCGGCGTCCTGGACCCAGCGCGGCGGCCGCCCCACCGGGATCCTCACCACCGACCAGACACTCTCCGCCGACGACGCCAAACGCTGGAAACAGTCGGCGAACGAAACGATGACGCCGGCCGGGGGCGTGGCCGTGCTCGGATCCGGCCTCACCTACAAGCAGTGCTACCTGACGCCGGCGGAACTACAACTACTGGACGTCAAGAAAGTCAACACCATCTCGGTGGCGCGGATCTTCGGGATCCCCGCCAGGCTCATGCTCACCTCCGGCGACGGCGACTCCAAAACCTACGCCAACATGGAACAGGAATCTATACTTTTCGTCAGGCATACGCTGATGCCGTACATGCGGGAAATCGAGCAAGCCCTATCGTCCCTCATGACCGACGATGTGCGGTTCAACGTCGATGGTTTCCTACGCCCCGACACCACCACCCGCTACGCCGCCCACAAGACCGCGATCGAGGCCGGCTTCCTCACCATCGACGAAGTCCGCGCCATCGAAGGCCTCAACCCGCTAGAGAAAGAACAAGAAACAGAAAGGAAAGGGGGCGACAGCGATGACACTGGACCCGCGGAAGCGCCTGGCGATGATCATGCATCCGACCGGGAGACTGACCAGGTCGACCGAGATAGCGGCGACGACACCGCCCGCGACAGAGGCTGACGGATGGACGATCACCGCCCGAGCCGTACCGTACGACACGACCACCGAGCTCTTCCCAGGCCTCACTGAGGAAATCCGCTCTGGCGCCATCACCCCGATCGAGCAAGGCCCGTTGCTTTTCCGGGACCACGACAAGCCGATCGGGCGTATCACTCAGATGCGCGACGAGGACGGCGGCCTCGTCATCGACGCCGTCATCTCCGACACCCCGCTCGGCGACGAAACCCGCCAGCTCATCGCCGATGGAGTCTTGACGAGGATGAGCATCGGATTCCGGCCCGCCGAAGACGGCCTGGACATCCAAGAACGCGACGACGGCAGCGTCCACGTCACCATCACCCGAGCCGAGCTCTACGAAGTCTCAGTCGTCGCTTTCCCCGCCTATGCCGACACCCCTATCACCGACCAGCGCACAGCCCAAGCTATCGAAAGGAAACCCATGGCCACCGACGCCATCGACGCTCTGGAAGACGCCATTGACACGGCGCATACCGACATCGCCGCGCTCCGAGACCGGATCGACGAATTCGAAACCCGCGACCGCCAGGCGCCGGCCGAGCATCCCCTCGCCGCCTACGCCTCGCTCGGCGACTACGCCAAGCGCGCCCCCGCCGGGCTGCGCTTCCGCGACGCCGTCAAGTCCACGGACTCCGTCCAGCCCCCCATCTGGCTCGGCAGGATCCAGGCCCGGATGGCCGCCAAGCAGCGCGTCACCAACGCTTTGACCCACACCACGAACCTGCCGGCACAGGGCACCTCGATCGCGTACAGCGTCTACAAGGAAGACAACTTGAAATTCGAGGCTTACACGGAAGGCACGCGAGTGGCCACCGGGGGGATGAAGGACGAAGAGAAGACAGCGACGATCGAATCCTTCGCCGGCGGCACCCAGATAACCCGGAAGACCCTCACACGCGCGGATCCGGCTTTCATCAGCAACCTGCTTGAGCGGCAGGCGATCAAATGCGCGAAGAAAATCGAAGCATGGAACGTCCAGCTTGTCCGCGAGCAAATCGTGGCTGTCGCGGCCAAGCAATCCGTGGGCGGGCTGACGAAAGCTGACGCTATCACCGCCGACAGCTTGCGTGACACGATCATCGACGCGCAACAGAAGTTCGACGACAGCGATCAGTATGTGATAGACGGCTTGTTCCTGACCTGGGACCTGATCAAATCGATCGCCAAGCTCGGCGAGGAAAAGCGTCTTCTGCGCTGGGTCGGCTCCGACTCGGCGGTCGCCAACGAAGGCAAGATCGACCCGACCGCGCCTATCAGCCTGTCGCTGTACGGTGTGCCCGTCGTGCCGCTGCCCGGCGCCACCCTCGCGGCCTTCTACGATCGGCGCGCGATCGTATGCCAGGAGGCCCCCGGAGCCCCGATCACCCTCCAGCAAGACCAGGTGCTGGATTTGCAGCGCGACATCGCCGTCTACAGCGAGGCCGCCCACTACTGCCAGATGCCCCTGGCGATCCTCCCCTGGACGTTCAAGACCGCCTGACATGGGATTCAAGATAGACCTCGAAAAGGTCCGGTTGGTCCTCACCCGCGAGCTGCACCTCGCGGGTGGGGCCTCCACTATCGAGCCCACCGACATCGCCGACATGGTCGACGACGCCGTCCAGATGCTACAGGCCTACGCCGGATCCTCCGAGATACCCGACCGGATCGCCACCCGCGCCGTCCTGGAAATAGCCCGAGAACTCAACACCCGCGCCCTCAACCCAGGCGGTGTCTTCTCGGCTTTCGCGGACGCCGGCAGCCCGGTCCGGCTCGCCAGGGACCCGCTCCGCGCCGTCTACCCCATGCTCGCCCCCTACGTCAGGCCAGGACTCGCATGAACACAAGCGTCCCCACCATCAAAGAATGCCGCGAGGAACTCCAAGAAACCCTTGTGTGGCTTCTCGGGAATGTCTTCTTCGACAAGCTCGTCGACGTGCGCGCCTACCCTCCGCAGACCGTCCAGCCCGCATCCGCCTGGATCGAGCTCACCGGGATCGAAGCCGGCGACACCCAAGAGCTGCCCTACGGCCAAGCCCGGGCAACGTGGCGGGTCACCGTCACCGCCCGGCCCGGCATGGCCATCGCCGACGCCACCGCCTGGCTGGACAAATGCACCCAGGTCATGCTCGGCATGGACGTCGGCGGCATCACCGTCGGCGAATACACGGCGATATCCAGCGACAGCCTCGCGGCACCACTACCCGCGACCCGCATCACCATCCGAACCATCATCACAAGAAAGGCCAAATAATGGCATTCGCACGCCTCCGCGGCTCCAACCTCACCCTGAAGATCGACAACGTCGACTACATGGCCGAAGTCTCTGAGTGGAAATTCCCGGAAGAAGAAACAAAGGACGCCGGTACGAAGACGTTCGGGGACGTACGCCACGGCTCCGTCGGCAAAGCCACCCTCGAAGTCACCGTCGTCCAATCCACTAGCGGCGACGCCCTGTGCATGAAAGTCTTCGACAACCCAGCCAAGGATAACGTACCTTTCGTGCTGGCGCCGCACGGGAACGACACCCCGACCGCCGACGAACCCCACTGGGTCGGAACCCTGGCTTTCCCGAAGCTCAGGCCGTCACTCGGCATCAAAGCAGGCGACGACGACGCCACCACCGAGTTGAAATTCACGATCCGTACCCGCGAGAAGAAAACCCAGGCCTAAAGGAAGGGTTCGGCATGGCGGTGACCGTCTCCGGCGACGGAGTCTACAATCTCGGCGGCGGCGCCGTCATGCGCATCCAAGGCATGAACAAGGCGATGAGGGCCCTCAACAAGGCCGGCGCCGAAACGAGCGACATGAAAGAGCTCATGCACTCACTCGGCGAACTCGTCGTCAAAACAGCCAAACCACTCACACCCCACAAGACCGGGAGTCTCGCCGGCTCGATCCGGGCCGGCCGCGGCAAAACGAAAGCCGTCGTCTCCGCCGGCCGCAAGAGCATCCCGTACGCGGGCGTCCAACACTACGGATGGCCCGCACACCACATCAAACCCAGCATGTTCCTCGTCAAAGCCCTAGAGGCTAGGAACGAAGACATCGTCCGAACCCTAGTCAAAGGCATCGGCGACATCTGCACCAAACTAGGACTGGACAACAACATAGGAGGACTCAATGTCTAACGTCATGCCGGCCGGCGCCGACGAAGACCTCAACCGTCTCATCGAATCCCTGACCATGGGCGAACAGGTCATGCTCACCACCCACACCGGGATCCAGATAGACCGGATCGACGAGGCCGACCCGACCACCATGCTCCGCGGCCTCGCCGTCATCGCAGCACAGCGCATCGCCGTCGACGGCGCCCCGGCTTTCACCCCCGACGTCGTCGACGCCCTCACCGCAGACCAGGTCATCGACCTCGTCCGCGCCGGAGGCCGCGCCGGCCCCCGCCACCCCCAGGCCCTCGCCCCGCTCATCGCCCGCATCAACGCCGTGCTCGGAACCAACGACGCCGCGGACTACGCCGTGCCCTTTCGTGCGCCGGATGGCGGAAATGACAGCGGCCGGACTGCTAGGCACGCCCAGCCAATACTGGACCATCACGTCGATGGAAGAGACAGCGCTCCGGAAAGCCTGGCGACGAGCTAACGGCGGGTGAAAGCGAAGCCCGCCCCCTTGGACCTTAGGGGGCGGGCGGTGCAACAACAATTCGCTGGAAGAAGGAACCCTTCCAAGAAGGGAGTCTAGCAGAGAATGGCTAAGCAGGCAATCAAGATCAGCGTGACCGCTGACACACAGAAGTTCAGGTCGGAGCTCGGGAAGATCGGCAACGCCCAGGGCGGCATCGGCAAGCTGAAACAGGGCTTCTCCGCGCTCGGCGTCGGCATGAAAGGCCTTGCCGCCGGCGCCATAGGCTTCGGCGCCACAGCCGCTTTCGCGCTCGGCAAGCAAGCCGTCGGCGCAGCCTCCAACTTGCAGCAGTCGATGGGTGCCGTCGACGATGTATTCAAATCGAGCGCTAAGCAAGTCCACGCCTACGCCCAGAAAGCCGCCGACGCCGTCGGACTCTCCCGAAACCAGTACAACGAGATGGCCACGCTCATCGGCACACAGCTGAAAAACGGGGGCACCGCAGCCAACCAACTCGCGGACCAGGCCAACAAAGTCATCAAGATCGGCGCGGACCTATCCGCGCAGTTCGGCGGCAACACGAAAGACGCCGTCGACGCTTTGTCTGCCGCGTTGAAAGGCGAGCGGGATCCGATCGAGAAATACGGCATATCCCTCACACAGAACGCCATCGACGCCGAAGCCGCAGCGCTCGGCTACAAGAAAGTCAACGGACAGCTCACAACCCAGGCGACCCAAGCCGCCACACTCTCCCTCATCCAAAAACAGTCCGCGGACTCCACCGGAAAATTCGCCCGAGAAACAGACACCCTCGCACACAAGCAACAAGTCTTGTCGGCGAAGTGGGAGGACGCCAAAGCCAAACTCGGCAACATGCTGCTACCCATCGTCACCAAAGTCGTCGGTTTCATCGGCGACCACGTCGTCCCCCTCATCGGCAAACTTCCCGGACTCCTAGCCGGACTCGGCAGGATCATCGGCGGCGGCTTCGTCGGCGCCTGGCGGCTACTCGTCGGCATCGTCAAGACGGCGGCGACCGCCCTGCAAATCGCCTGGGAGGTCATCAAGCTCGTCTTCCAACTCGGCGTCACAGCCGTCTCCACTGTCATGTCCGGGCTCGCCACCGTCGTCGGATGGGCCTGGGAAGGCGTAAAGCTCGTCTTCTCCGCCGCGGTCGCCGTCGTCAAAGCCGCATGGGAGGGCTTCGTCTCCCTTCTCCGCGGGGGCGCCGCCGTCATCTCCGCGGTGTTCACCGGGATCGCGACCGTCGCCTCGTGGGTGTGGTCCGGCATCAAGGCTGTCATCTCCGGCGCCGGCGCCGTCATCCAAGCCGTGTGGTCCGGGATCAAAACCGCCGCCGGCTGGCTCGGCCAGGCTTTCCAGGGGCTACTCGGCGTCGTCAAAAGCGTGTGGAACGGGATCAAAACAGCCATCTCGTGGGCAGCCCACCAAGTCAAAATCACCTTCCAAACCATCATAGGGTCTATAGGTATGGTGATCGGTTGGTTCGGCAAGCTCTTGTCGAAGGTGTGGAATGTGCTCGGTCAGATAGCGTCGTCCATCTGGAACGCCATCACCAAAGTCGTATCCTGGGTAGCCCAAATCCCCGGGAAGATAGTGAAAGCTTTCGGGAACGCCGGCAAAATCCTACTCAACGTCGGCAAATCTATCATCAAAGGACTCTGGGACGGCATCAAATCAGGTTTCAGCATGGTCAAAGACGGCCTAAAATGGCTAACCAACAAGCTGACGTCCTGGAAGGGCCCCGAGTCTACCGACCGTGCCCTACTCTACGGCGCCGGCCGGCTCGTCATCGGCGGCTTCGTCCAGGGCATGGAATCCCAATACGGCGCCGTCCGCGCCAGCCTCCAAGGCCTCACCGGGCGCATGCCGAGCATGGTCGACGCCGGCGCCCTCGCCGACACCCGGCTCCCGCTCGGCGCCCCCGCCTGGGCGGCGGTTCCACGTGAAACACGGCCCGTCAGCATCACCGTGTCCACGCTCACCGCGGACGCCCGCTCCGGGCAGGCCGTCGTCGACGCCATCCACGACTATGAGCGCACCACCGGCCGGCGCCTGATAGGATAGGGAGTACCATGCACATCTACCCGCCCGTGTCGCGTTTCGACTTCGCCCCCAAGCACTGGCGCCAACGTAGCGGCGACCAATGGAGCCAAGACAAGGTGCGGGTCTTCGTCCCCGACGCCGAGCGGCACAACCCCCAGGGGAATTTCACGTTCAAGGCGGACTCCCGCGACCTGGTCACGATCGACCTGCCGCCCATCCCCACGTCGTGGGCGCCGGCCGTCAACGTCACCATCAAATGCCCGACGGTCACCGGGGCCACGGCGCGGATCGGGATCCAGGGCGCCATCCGCACCCAGACCATGGACGGCACCGACCGCACCTATCTCTCCTACGACCCAAGATACCTACAGCGCCTGACCATAGAAACCCCGGAAGTCTGCGACGGGCAGGACTGTGAGCTCCATATCGAGCACGAGCTCGAAATCCCCGGCGACGCCACGGCCGCTACCGGGCCGGAGGCCTACGCCCTCATGGCCCAACTCCCCGACCCGGCATCCGCCGACCAGCGTCTCGGCAAGATCGTGCTCGGCTCCACGACGCTCCCCAACCCGAACCGGAAAATCGGCGAATGGGACACCTTAGGATCCATTCGGCTCGGCCAGTACACGCTCGCCCCGTCCGACGCCGACCTGATATGGGTCGACATGCTGGACCAGGCCACCACCGTCTCCACCGAGCGCGGCATGGACTACGACGGGATCACGTCCACCTACAAGATCGGCACCCTCAAAGCCGCCTTCAAAGACGCCTACGATCCCCGTGTCGTCAAGATCCACCGCGGCCGCCGGACCATCCTCGTCCACATCCCATCCGCCACCCCGCTCTTCACGGGCACCGTCGACACGGTCGTCTCCCACTACCAGCCCGACGGCACCTACACCACCGAGATAACCTCCGTCGACTCCACCGCCAAACTCGCCGCCAAAACCAGTGTCGGGCCCTTGTCGGAGGGATGGGTGTGGACGGCGAACGGCATCGGCGAAGTCACCGGGCCCAACAACATCTCGTGGCACACCACCCTCAAATCCGACAACGGATGGTCCAGGCTCGGCGTCCACCGCGCCCCCTACACGGAGCGGTCCCTCGCCCAATGGCTGGACATCATCACCGCCACCGGCTGCCGGCCGTGGTTCATCGACTCGCGCGGCTGGCTTGCCTTCGCCTGGTCCCCGCCCGACAACCTCCCCACCGGCTACCTGATCGACGCCGGCGGCATCGACGACTACAAATACGGCACCGTCTACCCACAGGCCACTGAGGCCTCGATCGACTACGACGCGTCCTCCGCAATCTCCCGCCTAGACATCACCACCGACCACGTAGACCAAGAGTGGGACCCGGACAAGAAGAGGTGGAAAGACAAAGGCACGCTGTCCCAGCAAAAGACGACGGTGTATGAGCGGACGATCGAAACAGAATTCGGAGAACGCAAAAAGCAAGTAGCCATCTCGGTCAACACCTTTGAGTTCCTGCACAACTCGAACACGTGGGCGGCCCGGACCGTCGGCACCCTGACCAAAAAGCTCTACTACAACTACCCGTCGGCGTGGCCGGCGTCCGTCACCTTGCCGGCCTGGCACGAGGCCGACCCTGCCGTCGCCCAGCGCTACAGGTCCCACGGCGACGCCATGACCGTCGTCGGGCGGACTGCCCAGCTGGACCTGACCGACATCGTCATGGTCTCCACTATCCAAGACACCTACCCCTGCTACGTCAAAGGCGTCAAATGGAGCCTGGACACCACGTCGATTAAAACCGTGCTAGAGCTACAGAAACCTATCCCCTACGAGTATGTGCCGGCATGGCTAGAGGCCATCCGGTGGAAAGGAAAAGACTAGGTGTATAACTTCACCGACGGTGAATTGCTCACCGCTAAGAAGCTGAACGACACGTTCCTAGAGTGCCGTACCGAAGCCATTGACAACAGCCTCGTAGTGTCGCACACCAACGGAACCTCGATCCAAGGAAGCGCGCAGGCCGCCTACTGGAAGAAGGCCAGGATCGTCACGGGCATTGTCTTCGCCTATCCGACGCTGATACAGGACGGCTTCACCTACATGCCCGAAGCGGGCTTCCCCGTGACTTTCCAGGAAGGCGTGTGCTCGATCACCTGCACGCCGCTATCCGGGATCAACAACGATCGGTTCCAATGCCAGCCACCGCCCGGCCCCCTCGAAATCGACTCACTGTCTACAGAGAAATTCCGGGCCCGCTTCCGCGGCACAGGCGGAAACGTACCCTATGCTTTCATGTGGACCGCTGTCGGATACTAGAGAAAGGACACATGCCTTATGGCTTGGTATCCCGGGGCCAACCACTGGCCCCTCAACTGCGAAACAACTAACCGGTCGCACATCCCGGTGCGGATGACCCTCCACACCGCCGTCTCCGGCGCCCAAAACCTCTACAGGTACGGCCCCTACAAGGGGACATATAGCACGTTCTACGTCAACGGGAACGGCGAAGTCTACCAGTACGCCTCCACCTCGCAGGCCACTAGGGCCTCCGGCGCCGGCAATTTCGGCGACATCTCGGTGGAGACGTGGGACGGCGCCTCCGAGCGGGCCCTCACCGCGTCTCAGGTGACGGCGCTCGGGCAGCTGCTTGCCTGGATATGGGACACCCACCCCAGCGTGCCCCGCCGGATCGCCACCCCCGGCGACCTGACCGGCCTCGCCTGGCATCGTCTCGGCTGCGCCGGGGATTTCGGGCGTTTCGACCCGACCGACCGGAAAACCTGGTGCCGGGCGCAGACCGGCGCCCGCTGGTCCACCGCCTACGGGAAGAACTGCCCCTACGACGCCAAAATCGATCAAATACCCGACATCTACCAGGCCGCCCTGGGCGGCGCCACCGAACCCGAACCAATCCCCGCACCGAAAGGAGACATGATGTTCATCGTATGGAGGATCGGCGACAACACCGCCTACCTCGTCACCTCCCACAGCATGCGCCAGCTCACCTGGGAGGAATACCAGGCCTACAAAGTGGCGTGGCCGGACATTCCCGAGCACTCGGCGTATCCGGAGACGGTCCAGACCCTCATGGGCGCCGTCCACGCACAGGCCAAGAGCCACGTCGACGACCTCCGCGCCATGGGGGTGAGCATCTGATGCACATCCTCCTGACCGTCCCCGCCATCGTCGCCCTCACCAACCTCGCCAAACGCACAGGCCTCCCGGCCAAGCTGGCGCCGCTCGTCTCCGTCCTCGTCGGCGTCGCCGTCGCCTGCGGAGACGCCTACTCCACCGGGTCCGGCTACCTGGACGCCGTCGCCCGCGGCATCATCCTGGGCCTGACCGCCTCCGGCCTCTACGACCTGATGCCCGGCGAACCCAAGGGAAGCACCGTCAACGTCTACGGCAAAGTGCTCCCCGCGTATGCGGGGATGATCCGAACGGCCTCGCCAACTGCCTGAGCGCCATGCAGTGCTCCCCGCGTATGCGGGGATGATCCGTTAGACTTCTCCCGGGTGCAAATGGGAGAGAAGTGCTCCCCGCGTATGCGGGGATGATCCAGGCACACCCAAGCAACCCTACCAGCAGGGAGGGGTGCTCCCCGCGTATGCGGGGATGATCCTTGTGCGCCGTCATCGTCGGTACCTCCAACGTCGTGCTCCCCGCGTATGCGGGGATGATCCTCTACGAAAACGGCCCATACGAGGTGGTGAAGCGTGCTCCCCGCGTATGCGGGGATGATCCGATCGCCAAGCTTTGTCTTGCTGGTATTTGCGAGTGCTCCCCGCGTATGCGGGGATGATCCTTGCATCGCTTGCGGCCAGGGAATGTCCAGCCTGTGCTCCCCGCGTATGCGGGGATGATCCCGTTGTCTGCGAGGGGCGCTTGGGGTGGGGTGTGTGCTCCCCGCGTATGCGGGGATGATCCGACAGCGCCTGGCCCGCCGCCTCGCCCGCATCGGTGCTCCCCGCGTATGCGGGGATGATCCGCATCTCTCGGGGATGCGCTCGCCCGCACCCTCGTGCTCCCCGCGTATGCGGGGATGATCCTCGGTGTTTGATTGAGCCCGGTGGGCGTGTCATGTGCTCCCCGCGTATGCGGGGATGATCCCGCGCCTTCCACCTCGGGCGCCTCACCGCGAACGTGCTCCCCGCGTATGCGGGGATGATCCGCCGGTCACCGGCCCCTCCGACGGTCGGCCGGGGTGCTCCCCGCGTATGCGGGGATGATCCGCTTGAGCCCACGAGCCTCACAGCATCGGGTTCGTGCTCCCCGCGTATGCGGGGATGATCCGGACGGATAATCGGCGCGACGCCGCAGAACGCCGTGCTCCCCGCGTATGCGGGGATGATCCCCTCGGCTGGCCTCGGCGGTGACCGTCGTCGGCGTGCTCCCCGCGTATGCGGGGATGATCCCAGGAATGGCAAGTCTCCATGCAGGCGCTCATCGGTGCTCCCCGCGTATGCGGGGATGATCCGCAAGCCAACGCCCTCCGTCAGAAATTCTTCTAGTGCTCCCCGCGTATGCGGGGATGATCCCTGGAAGCCGCCGCCCGCGCCGACCTGCTGGCCGTGCTCCCCGCGTATGCGGGGATGATCCCCGTCCACCACGCGTCATACCCGTGGGTGGAAAGTGCTCCCCGCGTATGCGGGGATGATCCGTCTCCGGCAAGGGCCGGGGCAGGCGGCTGGTCGTGCTCCCCGCGTATGCGGGGATGATCCGCTGCCGCCGACGACGGTCACCGCCGAGGCCAGGTGCTCCCCGCGTATGCGGGGATGATCCCGCTACGTGAACAGCGTCTATCCCGCCCTGGCGGTGCTCCCCGCGTATGCGGGGATGATCCGGCCCGTATCCCGTCACCGACGCAGGCCGGCGTGTGCTCCCCGCGTATGCGGGGATGATCCGACGACGGTCCGGACCTCGTCCACACCGACGAAGTGCTCCCCGCGTATGCGGGGATGATCCCACGGCACCCCCCGCCCGAGGCGCCCCTCGCAGGTGCTCCCCGCGTATGCGGGGATGATCCCACCGCCTACCTCGTCACCGCCCACTCTATGCGGTGCTCCCCGCGTATGCGGGGATGATCCGAGAAGATCGCCGCGGTGGAGCGCGTCGCGACCGTGCTCCCCGCGTATGCGGGGATGATCCCTCGCCCTGCAGCTCGACGTGTGGACCACCTACGTGCTCCCCGCGTATGCGGGGATGATCCTGCGAGCTTCCCGATGCCCATTTTATTCCCGGGGTGCTCCCCGCGTATGCGGGGATGATCCTATGTCGTCAAATATTCGTAGTCGACAGACGTGGTGCTCCCCGCGTATGCGGGGATGATCCAAGCAAATGGCCGAGGACCTGGAGGCCTACGTGGTGCTCCCCGCGTATGCGGGGATGATCCCTGGTCGACTCGCGCGAAGACGACGGCCCGAGCGTGCTCCCCGCGTATGCGGGGATGATCCCGTAGAGTACGTGCCCCTGTAGGGCCCGTAGCGGTGCTCCCCGCGTATGCGGGGATGATCCCTTCTTGGCGGTGAGCAGTTCACCGTCGGTGAAGTGCTCCCCGCGTATGCGGGGATGATCCCCTGAACCGATCAAACCCCCTATAGGAGATGGAGTGCTCCCCGCGTATGCGGGGATGATCCCGCCAGCCTGAGAGACCTGCGTACGGGAGTCGGGTGCTCCCCGCGTATGCGGGGATGATCCCAGATCGACGCCTACCTGCGCCGCAAGGGCGCCGTGCTCCCCGCGTATGCGGGGATGATCCCGTCCGGCTGCGCACCGCCTACGTCGAGCGCGGGTGCTCCCCGCGTATGCGGGGATGATCCCGACGCGTAGGCGGCGAGGGGATGCTCGGCCGGGTGCTCCCCGCGTATGCGGGGATGATCCAGGACACCCGCTATGGCTTGGTATCCCGGGGCCGTGCTCCCCGCGTATGCGGGGATGATCCCCCGACTACCTTGGTGACGATCGGCAGGAGCATGTGCTCCCCGCGTATGCGGGGATGATCCCCGACGGCGTCGGCGGCTTTCTGGGCGTAGGCGGTGCTCCCCGCGTATGCGGGGATGATCCGCTTTCGGCAACGCCGGCAAAATCCTACTCAACGTGCTCCCCGCGTATGCGGGGATGATCCGGTTTCCTCGCCCTAATCCGCGGAGGCGCCGCAGTGCTCCCCGCGTATGCGGGGATGATCCGCACTGGCGTCAGCGCAGCGGCGACCAGTGGAGGTGCTCCCCGCGTATGCGGGGATGATCCGGCGGCGGCTTCGGCGTCGATCGCGTTCTGTGTGTGCTCCCCGCGTATGCGGGGATGATCCCCTTAAGTTCCGGTCCCCCTACTACAACGCCGCGTGCTCCCCGCGTATGCGGGGATGATCCTGCGCGCTATGGCCGGGAACCTTAAGTTCCGGTGTGCTCCCCGCGTATGCGGGGATGATCCGTCATGGCCGGGGAATCTGTCGGCGATGTCGGCGTGCTCCCCGCGTATGCGGGGATGATCCTACGTCACGCTGAGACCATTGGCCTAGTCCCTCGTGCTCCCCGCGTATGCGGGGATGATCCCCCCTCGGGCTCGTCAGGCCCCTCCTCGGGAGGGTGCTCCCCGCGTATGCGGGGATGATCCCACTCCGGAAAGCCCACTATGACACGATCAGTCGTGCTCCCCGCGTATGCGGGGATGATCCGAATGCCTAATTGCCGGTGTGCGGGATGTGGCGGTGCTCCCCGCGTATGCGGGGATGATCCGCCGCCTTCAGGGACGCCTACGATCCCCGGGTCGTGCTCCCCGCGTATGCGGGGATGATCCGGGAGTATAATGTGGATAGTTTCGTCGACGGATGTGCTCCCCGCGTATGCGGGGATGATCCTCGCGCGATCGCGAAGCCGGTGCGGCCGTCGGCGTGCTCCCCGCGTATGCGGGGATGATCCCCGAGCCGGACGAAACGCCGGCGCCCGAAGAGAGTGCTCCCCGCGTATGCGGGGATGATCCGGCATACGACCCGAACCGGTCTTTCGGCGAGAAGTGCTCCCCGCGTATGCGGGGATGATCCTTCATCGAAGATAAGCGTCCCCACCTCGCGGAAGTGCTCCCCGCGTATGCGGGGATGATCCTCCCACTCGGATCCGGCGATGCGCCTCGTCGCCGTGCTCCCCGCGTATGCGGGGATGATCCGGCGCGCATCCCGTCGCCGACTCAGGCCGGCGTGGTGCTCCCCGCGTATGCGGGGATGATCCGGGCTCGACTTCGGGGCCGAGGTTGCACAGGCCGTGCTCCCCGCGTATGCGGGGATGATCCGAGCGCCTGAACGCGGTCGTCCCAGCGGTCGATGTGCTCCCCGCGTATGCGGGGATGATCCCTCCCGGCGCCCGTCTCGACGAAGGGCGCGGCCGTGCTCCCCGCGTATGCGGGGATGATCCCCCCGGCACGACGCAGAACCCTCACCTCGACGTGTGCTCCCCGCGTATGCGGGGATGATCCGGCTGGGCCGCCGACGCCAGTGAACTCCGCCTCGTGCTCCCCGCGTATGCGGGGATGATCCCCAGCTCGCCTACGACCAGGCGAGCCAGGCGATGTGCTCCCCGCGTATGCGGGGATGATCCTCGTCCGCTCTCCTACTATCTCAACGCAAACAGGTGCTCCCCGCGTA
>ERZ773059.815-NODE-815-length-16291-cov-3.571693_pt1 | contig 16291 bp, 10 predicted proteins | sample MGYA00580514_ERZ773059 | MGnify/ENA primary metagenome ERZ773059 (study PRJEB29015, sample SAMEA2737981) | human oral metagenome | biome: human oral; feature: human-associated habitat; material: dental | place: China | collected 2056 ...
GTACGAAGACAATCCGCCCATCACGCTGAACGGGCATGTCCTGTCGCTGTCCGGCCAGACGCGCCTGACGCTGGCCCCCGACCTCACGGCACGCGTACCCTTTGCCGGGGGCGCCGGGCCGCATGCCGGCCGCTTCGAATACGTCTCGGCCACCGATGTCATCGAGGGACGGGTCGATCCGGCCCGCTTCCGTGACCGCATCGTGCTGGTGGGTGCCTCGGCACCCGGCATCGGCGACCGTCACACCACACCGGTCAGCATCAACACACCGGGTGTCGAGGTGCAGGCCACGCTGATTGCCGGCGCCCTGAACGGTCACATGCCCTATGTTCCCTGGCATGCCGCCTATACCATGGCCGCCATTACGCTGGTGCTGGCGGCGCTGTGGATGCCCCGGCTGGGGGCACTGGGCATCATGCTGCTGGGCGCGGGGGTGGTGCTGGCCCTGCTGATGGTCAATGCGCTGCTCTTTACCCTGCAGGGCTGGGTGCTGCCGGTGGCGGCGCCGGTGGTGGCGGTGGCTGTCATCGCGGTGATCAATCTGGCGGCCGGGCACCTGGTCGAGAGCAAGGCGCGCCGGGACGTGGTCGAACTCTTCGGGCAGTATGTCTCGCCCAAGCTGGTACAGCGCATGGCCCGCAATCCCGACGCCTACCCCATCGAAAGCCAGAACAAGCGGATCACCATCCTGTTTGCCGACATCCGGGGCTTCACCCGCATGGCCGAATCGATGGATTCGCAGGTGCTGCGCGAATACCTGAACACCTTCCTGACCCGGATGACTGAAGTCATCCACCAGCATCAGGGTACCGTCGACAAGTACATGGGCGATGCCATCATGGCCTTCTGGGGCGCGCCGGTCGATGACCTGGAGCAGGAAGACCACGCCGTCGTCGCCGCCATTGCCATGCAGGATGCCGCCGAGGAACTGAGCCGCGACTTTGCGCGGCGCGGCCTGCCCCCGCTGGTCATCGGCATCGGCATCAACTCCGGCACCGCCCGTGTCGGGGACATGGGCTCCCAGCTGCGGCGTGCCTACACCGCCATTGGCGATGCCGTGAACCTGGCTGCCCGGCTGGAAGCGCTCACCAAGCGCTTCGGCCTGCCGGTGCTGCTGGGCGAGATGACGGCCCGCCAGGTGATCCGTGTCGAGCTGGCGTCGTTGGGTGAAGCAGACGTTCCGGGCAGGACCGAAAGAGTGCGTGTATTTTGTCCGAGACGCTATGTCAACAGGGTGTCGCCGGAGGGCACGGCAGTGCTCTAATGCGATCCATGCGCTTCCATATCCTCGGCTGCAGCGGTGGACTCGGTGGCACGCCGGGAACGGCGGGCAGGCCGGGGCGTCCGGCTCGCACATCATCCTTCCTCGTCGACCACGACATCCTGGTCGATGCCGGCACTGGCGTCGAGGACCTGTCCGTCGAGGACATGCGCCGCATCGACCACGTTTTTCTCACCCACTCTCACCTTGACCACATCTGTGCGCTGCCGCTGATGCTCGATACCGTAGGCAGCAGCCGGGAACGTCCCGTCGTCGTCCATGCCCTGCCCGAGACCATCCAGGCGCTGAAAGAGCACATTTTCAACTGGGTCATCTGGCCCGACTTCACCGAGATCCCGCACTTCGAGCGGCCGTGGATGGTCTACAGCCCGCTGCAGGTGGGCAGCCCCGTGCAGATCGGCAACCGCACCATCCGCCCCATCACGGCCAACCACACAGTGCCGGCCGTGGGCTTTCACATCGGGGGCACGGCCGGCAGCCTCGTCTATTCGGGCGACACGCTGCCCACCGAGGAATTCTGGCGCACCGTCAATGGCATTCCGGATCTGCGCCATCTCATCCTGGAAACAGCCTTTGCCAACCGCGAGCGGGACCTGGCCGTCACCGCCAAGCATCTGTACCCCATCCAGCTTTCCGAAGAGCTGGCCCGGCTGTGTGTCGATCCCCAGATACACATCACGCATCTCAAGCCCTCCGACCGCGAGCTGATCGCCCGCGAGATCGAGACCTGGGCCGGGCGCTTCCAGCCGCGCATCCTGCAGACCGGCGACGTGCTGGTCATCGACTGACTGTCTGCACCCCCGGGGCCGGTTTCCCCGCTTCCCAAGGCGCCGCCGGTGCCCCGGCTTATCCAGCTTTCCCTGTGGCACCTGCCGTCCTCGTTACCCCGGCTTCCACCTGCGCACTTGCTGCACCGGCTTCCCCTGTCGTCTCTGTTGCACCACCGCACCAGCCTCCGGACGACAGCCGCTGCCAATGGCCGTCCGTCCGCCCGGCGCTGCCCGTCTGCACCCCGGGGATTAGCCTTGCTCGCCGTGTTCAAGATGCAACCTGAAGGACTGGCTGACCATGGCACATGCAAGCTCCGCAGCGACTTCCACAACGCCTCCGCAGAAACTGCCGTGGCGGGACAGCTGGCGTGGTGATGCCCTGCGGGCACGATTCCGTGCAGCAGGCTGCCACCTGGGCATCTCGCTGGCCATTGCCAGTCTGGTGCTGCTCGTCGTCTACCGGTACTGGTACGCCGGACCGCTGGCGGCCGTGGCCGGCGTGGGCACCATCCTGGTGCTGCTGCTGGCGGTGGACGTGAGCCTGGGCCCCATCATGACCTTCATGGTCTTTGACCGGCGCAAGAAGAGCCTGCCGATGGACCTGGCGCTGATCGGCCTGGTGCAGCTGCTGGCCCTGGGCTATGGCCTGCACACCGTCGAAGCAGGGCGCCCGCATTATCTGGTCTTCGTGAAGGACCGCTTCGAGGCTGTCTCGCGTGCCGACCTGCAGGCCGAGGACCTTCAGGCCGCTGCCAGCAACCCGCTGGCACAACGGGACTGGTTCGGTCCCCGATGGTCGGCAGCAAACCCGCCTGCCGACCAGAAGGTGCGCCAGGACGTGCTGATGGAATCGGCCTTTGGCGGTCGCGATCTGCAGCACTTCCCGCAGTGGTACGAGCCCCTGGAAAACCAGAAGGAAACCGTCAAGGCGCGGGCGCTGGAGCTCAAGGCGCTTCGGGAACTCAACCCGGATGATCAGGCCGTGCTGGATGCCGCGCTGAAGAAGGCCGGCCTTTCCGATGCCCAGGCAGGTTACCTGCCGCTGAAGGGCGAGGAAAGCGACGCCACCGTACTGGTGGATCGCAAGGATGGCCGCGTGCTGGACGTGCTGCCGCTGAAACCCTGGTGATCAGGGGCGGGCAGCAGCGGCCACCAGCCTTTGCGCGGCCGCCCGCACATCCCCTTGCCGGAACAGTGCGCCGATGACGGCGGCAGCATCGGCCCCGGCTGCCAGCACCGAACCGATGTTGTCGGCATTGATGCCGCCAATGCCCACCAGCGGGCGCGCCAGAGACAGCGCCTGCACCTCCCGAAAGACCGACAGCGGGGCAGGGCGCGCCAGTGGCTTCGTGCCCGACGCAAAGAGCGCGCCGAAAGCCAGATAGTCGGCCACCGGTGCCAGTGCCTGAGCCCGCTCCACGCTGGCATAGCACGACACCCCGATCAGCGACCCGGGCCCCAGCGCCTGACGGGCCTCCTCGATATCGCCGTCATCCTCACCCAGATGAACGGCATCAATGCCAAGCTCGGCGGCCAGCCGCCAGTCATCGTTCACGATCAGCAGCGCCTGATGCCGCTCGCAAACGGTTTTCAGGGCTTCCAGCTGCTGCCGCTTCAGCGCCCTGTCGGCATGCTTGTTGCGGTACTGCAGGATGCGGATGCCGCCTGAGAGCGCAGCCTCCACGTCGGCCAGCAGACGTGTCGTGTCCCCTTCGTCGGCGGTGATGGCATAGACACCGCGGATGAGGGCGCGGCGGGCCTGTCTTTCCGGGTGGTCGGGGGAAGGGGCGGCAAGCATGGCGGTCTCCATGAATGATGGCGGGCAAGGATGATGGCAGGCAGAGGGCGAACGGGGCATGAAACGGCTTGTCAGCCCTCCGGCCGCCACCCCGCCCAGCGCGAGAAAGCGGGCCGGATCGCGGTCCAGGCCGGTCCGTTCCAGCATGCCTGATCATACCGGAGCCGGCCGCGCCGGATCCCTTCTTCTGTCCCGCCGACGGAGTGAAGTTCAGGCCACGGCACGCCACAACCTGTCAACCATTGGTCCGGCACTGTTGCGGGCTCGTCGGAGATGGGGGGCGAGGCGTGACATCTTTCCCTTTAATACGCGGAAGTGACCGATGCGGGAATGCCTGGGAGTCGGCGTGCCGGCTTTCCGAAAGGCGTGCAGCGGCGCTCACATCGGTATCAACTGGACTTGAGGGCAGGAAATGAGCGGCACCCAAAGCATCGCCGGACTGACGGTCATGGTGATCGACGATAGCAACACCATTCGCCGGAGTGCGGAGATCTTTCTGAAACAGGCTGGCTGCGTGGTCGTGCTGGCCGAGAACGGTTTCGATGCGCTGGCCAAACTGTCCGACCACGGGCCGGACATCGTCTTCTGCGACGTGCTGATGCCGCGACTGGACGGGTATCAGACCTGTGCGCTGATCAAGAAGAGTCCGCGTTTCAAGAATACCCCGGTCATCATGCTCTCCAGCAAGGATGGTCTCTTTGACCGTGCGCGCGGTCGTCTGGTGGGGTCTGAAGAGTATCTGACCAAGCCCTTCACGAAGGACAGTCTGCTCAAGTGCGTGCAGTCGCACAGCCGTCGCGCCGATCAGGAGCTGGCTGCAGCGGGCATGCCGAACTGATTGGCGGAGAAACAGCATGAATGCACAGACTGCGCGCAAGATCCTGATCGTTGACGATTCGCCTACCGAGCGCTTTTTCATGGCCTCGCTGCTGGTGAAGGAAGGCTATGAAGTGATCACGGCCGAAAACGGTGATGAAGCGCTGGAGAAGGTGCAGGCCGAACGCCCCTCCATCGTCATCATGGACGTGGTGATGCCCGGCAAGAGCGGCTTCCAGGCCACGCGTGCCATCGCCCGGGATCCGGCGATGAAGGACGTGCATGTGATCCTGTGCACCAGCAAGAACGCCGAGAGCGACCGCATCTGGGGGCTGCGCCAAGGGGCGCGTGACTACCTGGTCAAGCCGGTCGAGCCGGAGCTGCTGCTGTCCAAGATCGCTGACCTGACCACGGAGCAGTGACATGAGTGCCATCGAGACCCTGGGTCAGGAAGCCGGTCAGGTCGCCAAGGCTGCCGCCACCCCCACCCATGCGGGGGCAGCGAAGGATGCGGCAGAGAAGGGGGGCAACGGCGCTGCAGCATCGCATCTGGCGCTGATGATCGGAGAGGATCGCTACCTGATCGAGCTGGCCGAGGCCGGCGAGATCGTGCCGATGCCGTCCACCTCGATCATGCAGGTTCCGCTGACGCAGGACTGGTTCCTGGGCGTGGTGAACGTGCGCGGTGCACTCTTCACGGTGGTGGATCTGGCCCGCTTCATGGGTGGGAACTTCACACCACTTTCCAAGGAATCGCGCCTGCTCACGCTGTCGCCCGCACTGACATTCAACGCCACGCTGGTGGTGAGCCGGATGCTGGGCCTGCGCAACGTGGCAACCATGACGCCGGTTCCAGAGAAACAGACTTTCGACAAGCCCTGGCTGTCCGAGCAGTTCCGTGACGCAGAAGGGCAGACGTGGCGTCGGCTCAGCCTGTCCAAGCTGGTGTCGTCGTCGTCGTTCCTGATGGTGGGTCGCTGACCCGAGCGCAGAAAGAGGAATAGGGCAAATGTCGGCATTGTCTTCGTTGCAGGGATCGACGGGCGGGGTGCAACCCGCCGTCCCCGTGTCGCCTGCACCTGCGGCCGCTGGAAAGGCTTCCGGCCAGGCGGCTGCCGCTGCATCCCCGGCACGTGCGCGTGTGCGCACCACCCCGCTGCTGGGCAGGCTCAGCCTGAAGTGGCAATCGATCATCCTGCTGGGGGCGCTGGCCATCACCGTCGGTGTGGCCATTGCGATCAGCGCCTACGAACGCCAGTCCGACCGTGTCAATGCCCTGCAGAACGAAGTGGTGGGCGATGCGTTGATGCACTCGCAGCGCCTGGCCAAGGCGGCCAACATGGCGGTGCAGGGCAACGAGGAAGCCTATGATCAGCTCAAGAGCAGCCAGGCCTTCCTGTCGGATGCCGTCAAGGCGCTGAAAGAGGGGGGCGAGGTGGATCGCCTGCGGGTCTCGCCCCTGCCGGAAAGCTACCGGACGGAAGAGCAGCGCTTCAGCAAGGCCTGGGATGACATCTCTCCTTCGGTCAAGGCCCTGATTGAGCAGCAGGATGTGCTGGTGCGCTTTGACGGCCTGGTCAACGAAGTGGCTGCGCTGGAGCGTGAACTGTACGCCTCGCAGCGTGCCGCAAGAGCCAATATTCGTGACGGCGCCGGAAACGCGCCCGACCTGCTGCTGTTCTCCCGCCTGAGTGCGACGATGCGCACCATTGTGGGCGAGATCATCCGCATGCACGGCAGCAGCCAGTTTGACAGTCGGGATGCCGTGTTGCTGGCTGACGCCATCGAGAGCTTTGCCGTGACGCGCGAGACGGCGCTGGATGGCGACGCCAGTCACAACATCGCCCCGCTGAAGAACACCGAGGCGCGTGAAGCCCTGCGCAAGAACAATGCGCTGGCTGCGAAGTTTGTCCGGCTTGCGCTGGAGGCGCAGAAGGCACTGCCGGCCCTGGCGCAGGCACGTCATGCCGGTATGGACGTTTTCAAGAAGAGTGATGTGCTGATGGGCGCGGCCAACGCGCTGCGGGCACGTCTCATCGAGCAGCGCAATACGCAGAACTCGATGCAGTGGGCCATTCTGGGCTTTGCGTCGGCCGCGGTGCTTTCGCTGCTGCTGCTGTGCAAGGCCTACTACGACGACTCCAAGATCCAGGCGGACCGCTCCATCGACAAGCGGTTGGAGGCCGAACGACTGGAGCAGGAAGCCAGCCGCATCAACGACCAGAACCAGGCCGCCATTCTGCGCCTGATGAACGAACTGCAGAACGTGGCCGATGGTGACCTGACCGTGCAGGCCACGGTGTCTGACGACATCACGGGCGCCATTGCCGACTCGATCAACTACACGGTCGAGGAGCTGCGCAGCCTGGTGGGCCGGATCAACCGTACCGCCGCGGCCGTGGCCGAGGCGTCGGCCAGCGCGCAGGTCACGGCTTCGCACCTGCAGGCTGTCAGTGAGCAGCAATCGCGCGAGATTCGCGAGACCGGTGAGGCCGTCCTGAACATGGCGGCGCAGATCAAGCAGGTGTCTGCTTCTGCTTCCGAGTCGGCTGAGGTGGCACGCCAGTCGCTGTCGGCAGCCAGCCGCGGTCGTGATGCCGTGCAGAACGCCATTGCCGGCATGGGCGGCATCCGCGAGCAGATTCAGGACACCGCCAAGCGCATCAAGCGTCTGGGTGAGTCCAGTCAGGAGATCGGCGAGATCGTCGAGCTGATCTCCAACATTACCGAACAGACCAACGTGCTGGCGCTGAATGCTGCCATTCAGGCGGCATCGGCCGGTGAGGCGGGTCGCGGCTTTACCGTGGTTGCCGAAGAGGTGCAGCGTCTGGCTGAACGCTCGGCCGAGGCCACGCGCCAGATCTCGGCCCTGGTCAAGGCCATTCAGACCGACACGCACGATGCGGTGGCAGCCATGGAGCGCAGTACGCAGGGTGTGGTGCGCGGTGCCAAGCTGTCCGATGAGGCCGGCATGGCGCTGATCGGCATCGGCCAGGTGTCGCAGGAACTGGCGGACCTGATCATGCGGATTTCCCGCACGACCGAGAACCAGGCAGCTTCGGCTTCGTCGGTGGCGCAGAGCATCCAGCGCATTCTGCTGGTCAACAGCCAGACCAACGAGGGCACGCAGCAGACCGCAGGCTCCATTCTGCAGCTGTCCGAGCTGGCACGGGAACTCAAGAATTCAGTGGCCCGCTTCCGGGTGGGGTGAAGTTTCAGGGGTGTGAGCGCATCTCCGGATGGTCCGGCTGCGCGATCCAATCAGTCGAAGAGGGTGACGGGTGGAACACGGCAACAATATCGATATGATGACTCTGTCCTGGTTCGTGCCAGAGATCCGGGAGTCGCTGCAGCACGTCGCGCATGCGCTGGACGAGCTGCGGGCCAACCCGCATGGCCAGGACGCCATCAAGCGCGCACGCCTGCACCTGCATCAGACTCATGGTGCGCTGCAGGTTGCGGGCATTTCCGGTGTGGCACTGCTGACCGAAGAGGCCGAGCATGTGATCTCGGCCTTCGAGGACGGCGTGCTGGAAGCTGACGAATCGAGCATCGATGTCCTCAAGATGGTGATGCGCGCCATCACGGAGTATCTGGAGGACATGCAGGCCAGCGGCACGTCAATTCCGGTGCTGGTCCTGTATCCGTACTACCGTGACCTGGTGGGTCTGCGCAAGGCCGTCCAGCCCGATCCGGCAGCGCTCTTCGACGTGGACCTGGATCGTGCGCTGCCGGCCTCGGTGCGCGCCATGATTTCCGATGCGCCGGATCGTGAAGAGCGGGCGAAGTCGGCCGCACGCGGCTTCGAGCGTGCGCTGCCGGCGCTGATTCGCGGCGAGAACGTCGTGGCGGCCATCGACGGCCTGCACGAGTCCATGGGCCGCATGCTGCGCAATCAGCCGCATGTGGGTGCGCGGCTCTTCTACTGGCTGTCGTATGCCTTGCTCGACGGCCTCAAGCACGGTGCGCTGAAGGTCGATCTGGCCACCCGTCGTGCGGTCGGTCGCATCAACATCCAGAACCGCCATCTGTTCACCGGCCAGTCCGATGTACCGCCGCAGTTCATCAAGGAACTGCTGATCATCCTGGCGCAGGCAGGTAGCGGCTCGGCCGTTGTGGAAGAGGTCAAGCGTCACTTCCATCTGGCCAGCCTGGTGCCGGCCGACTACGAGCGTCGCCGCTATGGCCTGGCCGATCCGGAGACCATCCGTATCGCCCGCGAGGCACTGGTGCTGGTGCATCGCACCTGGGAAAAACTGGCGGGTGGCACGCAGGCCGAGGAGCCTGTCTTCGTCGAGGCCATCGGGCATCTGAACCAGGCGCTGGCCAAGACCCATTACGCCGGTCTGGGCATGCTGGGCAAGACGCTGGCCACCATGCCGGCAGCGCTGGCCGGACAGCAGGGCCGGACGCGCGAGATGCTGGCCATCGAGGTGGCCACCGCCGTGCTGTTCATGGAAGAGGCGCTGGCGGGCGCACTGCGCTCCAACCCGGCCTATGACGACCGGGCGCAGGAACTGGCAGCCCGCATCAGCAGTCTGCTGGCAAACCCGGAGTCCTTCGATCCCACGCCGCTGCCGTGGCTGGTGGCGCTGTCGAACCAGGCCTCCGAGCGCATGACGCAGGCGGCCTTCGTCAATGAACTGAAGCACAACCTGTCCACCTGCGAGCAGGCGCTGGACGATTACTTCCGGGATGAAACGGCGGTGAATCGTCTGGAGACGGTGGAGCCGCTGCTGGCCGAGACGAGTGCCGTGCTGACCGTCCTGGAGTACCGGGATGCGGCCCAGGCTTGCCGTGCCATCAGCAAGCAGGTTGACGACATCATTCGTGCCCGCGTCACGCTCAACGATGCTGGTCGCGCCCGCCTGGCCGATGGTCTGAGTTCGGTGGGATTCTTTGTCGAGACGATGCTGCAGTCGGCATCGCGCGCCCGCCGTTTCCGCTTCGATGCGCAGCGCGGCATGCTGTTTGAGGACACCTCCATTCCTGAAACGCCGGAAGAGGTCGTCTCGGATGCCGATTCCAATGCACTGCTGCGCTCGTTTGCCGACGAGGCATCGGCAGGGGCTGAACAGGCCGCGGATGCTTCGCATGAAGCCGCTCCCGAGGCGGCCGTTGCAGCAGCTGGCCTGACGTTGGCCGGCGTGGCTGCGGCACAGGGTGCCGCTGAAGCGTCTGCTTCGAAGGGCCATGGCGGGGCAGGGGATGCGCTGGCGTTCGAGCTGCCGTCGCAACCGGTTGCTGAGGCTGCCACGCAGCCGGCTGCCGAGGAAGGTCTGGCATTCCCGGCACCGGAAAGCGTGCAGGCCGAGGTGGCGCCCGAGGTGGCTGCGCCGGCCCTGCCCGAGGGTGTGCTGGAAGACGGCAGTGTCGAACTGTCGGCCGATGAGGCTGAGCTGCACGAGATCTTCCTGCTGGAAGCCGCCGAGGTGCTGGACGCCATCGACGAGAACCTGGGCGTGGTGCGCAAGGCGCCGGATGACCGTGAGGCGATGACCACCATCCGCCGCGGCTTCCACACGCTGAAGGGTTCCAGCCGCATGGTGGGTCTGGACGCCTTCGGTGAAGCCGCCTGGGCCTTCGAGCAGATGATGAACCACTGGCTGTCCGAGGACAAGGACGGCACCACACCGCTGTTCGAGCTGATCCAGGACGGCGCCAACTTCTTCCGCAGCTGGTGCGAGCAGCTGCAGGCCGCGCCGCGCCGTGTGCTGGACGCCAGCCTGCTGACGGCCCGTTGCAATGCCTTCCCCGACAAGCCTGCTGCCGTGCCGGCAGCCAAGCCTGTCGCCCAGCCGGCTGCTCAAGCTGTTGCTCAGCCTGTCTCCATGCCGGCGGCCCAGCCTGCCGTTCCGTCGGTGGCCCAGCCGGTTGCCAAACCTGCTGTTCAGCCGGAACCTGTGGCTGCGCAGCCTGTCGAAGAGGCCGAGACGCTGCCGATGCTGTCGCTGGATGGCGAGGCCGACACGCTGCCCATGCCCGAAGTGCATGCACCGGAGCTGCCCACGCTGGACGTGCCGTCGCTGGACGAGGCCCTGTCGGCCGGTGCGCTGCCTGCCTCGCGTGCGGACGGTTTCTCGCAGAGCCACAACTTTGCCAGCGTCTCCCGGTCCATGCCCGAAGGCGACCTGCGCCAGTCGCTGGAAGGCTTCCTGGACGATGCCAGCCATCGCCAGGCCGACATGCCCGTGGCCGATCTGGCCTCCCTGCACAGCGACCCGGTCCGGCCGGCGGATTCCCTGCGGGATGAAGGCTTCGGAAGTCAGCAGGACGACCTGCTGGGCAACGAGGCCTTCGAAGCCCATGCCGATGATGAAGCCGTCGACGAACAGGCCGATCTGGATGCCTGGTCCAACGCCATGTCGGGCGAGTCCGCGGACTTCGATTCCATGCTGGGCGAGCTGCCCACCGGTGACGAGCTGACACTGAACAACGTGGAGGCGGCGGATCTGGATCTGGCCGATGCCTTCATGGTGCCGGCTGATTTCGGTGAGGATGAGGACATTCCGCTGCTGGACATGGGGTCAGCCCTGCCGGCCGAGAAATCGACCGAGAAACCGGTCGAGGCGGCGCCGGTCTCTCATGATCCGTTCGACTTCAGCGCCGCTTCACTGGGTGTTGAAACGAAGTCGTTTGCGTCCGAAGTGCCTTCCGAGCCTTCGCAGGAAGATGCACTGGACTTCGGCGCCTTCAAGTTCGATGACGAACCGGTTTCCGAATCCGCTCAGCCGGAACATGAGGTGAAGCCGGCGGCCGAGCAGCCCGTGCCTGCCGCGCCCGTGTCTGCTCAGCCGGCGCCGGTTGCACCGGTGGTGCCCGAGGTTCCTGTTGCGCCGTCCGCACCGGCTCCGGTCGCCAAGGTGGCCCAGCCCGAGCCCCAGGAGTCGATGGTTCGCATCGGCGATCGCCTGGTGGATGCCGAACTCTTCGAGATCTTCAATGCCGAGGCCACGCAGGCCCGCATGCGGATGAACGAGGACTGGCAGGATTGGCACGCTTCCGATGCGTTGCGTGCGCCCGAGCCGCTCATTCGCGCCATGCACACGCTGGTGGGCACGTCGCGTCACGTGGGTCTGGTCCAGGTGCGGGGCATTGCTGCCGCCCTGGAGAAGCTGCTGGTCAAGCAGCGGGAAGTGGCCAAGCCGCTGCCCGATGGCATGAAGGCCAGCATGCAGGCGGCGCTGGGCGTCATCGACCGGATGCTGGCCGAGTTTGCTTCGCGCATCGAGCCGGCGGCCGATCCCGAGACGACCCAGCGCATGGAAGCGCTGCTGGCCAACTGGGATGTCGAGATCAACGCCGACAGCCAGCCGGCCAAGCCGGCGGTCGAGTCGAAGTCCGGCCGCGAGATGCGCGGCGAGGACCTGCTGAAGAAGGCCGCCGAAGTGCTGGGGGCTGCCCGGCGCGAGACCGAGGAAAAGAGCGATCCGCTGGCCGGCCTGGTCGACGAGATCGATCCGGACCTGGGCCCGGTGTTCTTCGAGGAAGCCGAGGAGCTGATGCCGCAGGTGGACAACAACCTGCGCGAATGGCGCGAGCGTCCGGCCGATGGTTCGGTCCCTGGCGCGCTGATGCGGCTCTTCCACACCATCAAGGGCAGCGCCCGGATGGCCGGTGCCATGCGTTTCGGCCAGATGATCCACGAACTGGAAACCCAGGTCGAGGATGCGCTGGCCCAGCCGCCGGTGCAGCCGTCGGTCATCGAGGCGGTGCTGGCCGGTTATGACCAGGCCGTGTCTGCCTACGAGGTGATGCTGCATCCCGAGCTGGCCGAGCAGCGTGCTGCCGAGACCAAGGCCCTGCAGCAGACCTGCGCGGCCCAGGCTGCCAAAGCCCAGGAGACGGCGTCCGAAGCTGCTGCTGCGCCGCAGGCCCAGCCGGCGGCACCGTTGCCGCAATGCGAGGCCCTGGCACGCCAGCAGGCTGCTCAGGCGGCCGCCCAGGCCGCTGCGGATGGCCATGCACATGATGCGGCCAAGGCGGGTGGCGCTCTTCTGGATCCGTCGATGGGGGGGGCGGCCAACCCGGCTGCTGCGGCCCAGCACGTGATCCGCGTGCGCGCCGACCTGCTGGACCGCATGGTGGCCGAGGCGGGCGAGGTGGCCATTGCCCGGGCACGCCTGGACAGCGAGATGGGCCTGATCCGTGGCGCCATCAACGAGCTGACCGAGAACGTCAACCGCCTGCGCCTGCAGCTGCGCGAGATCGAGATCCAGGCCGACAACCAGATCCAGGCCAAGATCGCCCACTCCAACGAGACCGAGACGGAATTCGACCCGCTGGAGTTCGACCGCTACACCCGCTTCCAGGAAGTGACGCGGATGCTGGCCGAATCGGTCAACGACGTGTCCACCGTGCAGCAGAACGCGCTGCGCGCCCTGGATGCCGCCATGCAGGACCTGGCGCGGCAGGGACAGGTGAGCCGCAGTCTGCAGCAGAGCCTGATGCGCGTGCGGATGGTGCAGTTCTCGACCATCAACGACCGCCTCTACCGTGTGGTGCGTCAGGCCGGCAAGGACACCGACAAGCGCGTGACCCTGGAGATCAAGGGGGGGCAGGCCGAGATCGACCGCAACGTGCTGGACCGCATGGCCGGCCCCATCGAGCACATCCTGCGCAACTCGGTGGCCCACGGCATCGAGGAACGCACCAAGCGGGCCGCCAGCGGCAAGCCGGATATCGGGGAACTGACCATCGAGGTCTCGCAGGATGGCAACGAAGTCATCATGCGCTTCCTGGACGATGGCCAGGGCCTGGACTATCCGCGCATCGAGGCACGGGCGCGTGAGCGCGGCCTGATCGCCCCCGATCATCAGCCGTCCGAGCGTGAGCTGGCCCAGATGATCTTCGCACCGGGCTTCTCCACCGCCAAGCAGGTGACGGCGCTGGCCGGCCGGGGCGTGGGCATGGACGTGGTGCGTGCCGAAGTGGCGGGTCTGGGTGGCCGCATCGACGTGGATTCCACGACGGGCAAGGGCAGCTGCTTCACCGTGCACCTGCCGGTCTCGCTGGCCGTCACGCAGGTGGTGCTGCTGGAAATCGAAGGGGGCAAGTTCGCGGTCCAGAGCGCGCTGGTCGAGCAGATCGTGCAGATGAAGCCCGAGGCGCTGACCGAGGCTTACCAGGCCCAGCGTGTGGAGATCGCCGGTGAGCGCGTTCCCTTCTACTTCCTGGGTAGCCTGCTGGAGATCCCTGGCGTGAAGCCGGTCGCCCAGCGTGTGGCCCCGGTGGTGGTGCTGCGTGCCGGCGCCACGCGGATCGCCCTGCACGTGGACACCGTGGTGCCCAACCAGGAGGTGGTCATCAAGCACATTGGTCCGCAGCTGGCCCGCCTGGCGGGTGTGGCTGGTGCCACGGTGCTGGGCAACGGTGACATCGTGCTGATCCTGAACCCGGTGCAACTGGCCATGGCCCGCGTGGCTGGCCAGCTGGGCAAGGGCAAGGCTGCCACCTTCAGTGCCAGCGAGCTGCAGACGGCCGCCACCGTGATGGTGGTGGACGACTCGGTGACGGTGCGCAAGGTGACGCAGCGCCTGCTGATGCGCGAAGGCTACAACGTCGTGCTGGCCAAGGACGGCGTGGACGCCCTGCGGCAGATGCAGGAAGTGATCCCCGACGTGATGCTGGTGGACATCGAGATGCCGCGCATGGACGGCTTCGACCTGACGAAGAACGTGCGCGAGCACGCCGACTTCGCCAACGTGCCGATCATCATGATCACCTCGCGGACGGCCGACAAGCACCGCAACCACGCGCTGTCGCTGGGTGTGGATGTGTTCCTGGGCAAGCCGTTCTCCGAGGACGACCTGCTGCGCCACGTGCGGAGCTTTGCCAGCCAGCGTGCACCCCGGGCAATGACGAACTGAGCATCGGGCTGAAGGGCTGCCGGCTTCGGCCGGCAGCAAAAAAAGGGGCAGCCATCCGTGAGGAGGCTGCCCCTTTCTGTTTTTATGGCTTTGTCTGGACGAAACCGGAACGGTTTCCCCCATCAGGCCTTCATTGCTTCAGGATGAAGGTGATGACTTCCTTCAGGTCATCGTCGCTGATGGCAGCCTTGCTGTTGGGGGGCATGGGGATCTTGCCGAAGCTGCCCTTGCCGCCTTTGCGCACCTTGTCGAAGAGCTGCTGGTTGACGTCCTGGCCCTTGTATTTCGCGGCCACGTCCTTGAAGGCAGGGCCGACCATCTTCTTGTCCACCGAGTGACAGGTGGTGCAGGAGGCCTTGTTCATGGCCGTCTGCGGGTCGCCGGCCAGAGCGGGAGTGGCGACGGATCCGACCAGCATGGCAGCCAGGATGCCGGGGATGAAAGTGCTTTTGTTCATGTCGATTTCTCCGGGTAGTGAACTCGGGGTGAACTGGTGGTGAACCGTTCCGAAGAATCAATTGTTTGCATGGGGGCGGGAAAATCCTTGACCGCCCTCAAGACAGATGCATTTGTCGGGTTTGTATTTTCAAAAGGACTTGTCCGGCACGAAAGAAATATTGCATGACCTGAGATATATCAAATTATCGACCTGACAGGGGTCAAGGTATGGTATTGAAAGATATTTGTTTTTATTCTCGGTGCGTTTTCTGCTGACGATCGGGGGAGGGTGGTTGGAAGCCCCGTCATGAGCGTTGTCGACTGTTCTGTCATTTTGGGAGCAGGTCATGCCTCGGTATTCATTCGTCATGATCGAGGTATGTATGTTGATGCGTCTCAATATGGATTGGGTTTGGTGCGTGGGCTGTTTCCCGTTTGATGAATGCGGGGGCCCGCCGTCAGGTGGCTTCATCATGAGAGTGTGCCCCAGCTGGCCGGGGGCGGAATGGCGCTGCTTTGCTTGGCGGGGGGGCTGAGCCGTGGGCTGGGCAGGTTGTACGAACGGTAGGGGAGATGATTCCACCTTGGCCCAGGGGACCATGGCACAGGGCTGCACGGTGAGGCTGCGGCAGTGCGGATGTTGTGGCGTCCATGTCGCGTCCGGAGCTTTGCGGTCTCCATGCGCCGTGGTGGTGCCGTGCTGCTCGGGGGCCTGAAGGCGTGCCGGGGGCCCCGGAGGAGGCGCGGCAGGGATACAATGCCCCGTCGTCGAACCGAATCGCATTTCCGGGGAGCCTTGTGGTGTTCTGGGCAGGAGCAGGTCACTTCACGTCGCGGGCTGCGGAGCAGGCCGTGATGGCGCGTTCGTTGCGTCCGGGCAACGGGCACGGGAGCGCATCATGACCCTTTCTGCCGCCACATCCACCGTCCAGACCCTGCTGGCCTTCGACTTTGGCCAGAAGCGCATTGGCGTGGCGGTGGGCAACAGCCTCACTGGTGCGGCGCGACCGCTGGCCACGCTGACCGAGCAGACCACGGATGGTCGCTTTGCCCGCATCCAGACGCTTCTGAAGGAATGGCAACCCACCGGGCTGGTGGTGGGGCGGCCGCTGCACCCCGACGGCACCCCGCATGAAGTCACGGCGCTGGCCGAGCGTTTTGCGCGCCGGCTGGAAGGCCGCTTCGGGCTGCCCGTCTTTCTGGTGGATGAACGCTACAGTTCGGTGGCGGCCCAGGAGCGGATGCGCGACGAGGACGACGAGCACGTCACGCGCGGTGGCCGGCGTCGCAAGGGCGGGGCGTCGCAGGGCGACGATGC
>ERZ773059.817-NODE-817-length-16238-cov-14.409875_pt1 | contig 16238 bp, 12 predicted proteins | sample MGYA00580514_ERZ773059 | MGnify/ENA primary metagenome ERZ773059 (study PRJEB29015, sample SAMEA2737981) | human oral metagenome | biome: human oral; feature: human-associated habitat; material: dental | place: China | collected 2056 ...
GGGCGGGGCGGGCACCGCCCCATAGCCCGGCGGCGCCGGCAGGCCGGGCACCGGTGACGCCGCGGCCGGGTTCTGGACGGGAGCGGCCGACGGCGCCGGTGGAGCGGGCACCGGAGGAAGAGGCGCCATCGGCGCCTTCCCGGGCGGTGCCGGAACCGGCGACGACGTCGGCGGAGCAGGAACCGGAGGCAGAGGGACAGGCGCCGTCTCGACCTCCGAGGGCGGGGCGGGCACCGGTCCGGGGGCCGAAGCCTCAGGAGTGGCCTGGGCGGGAGCGGCCGATGACGTCGGCGGGGCCGGCACCGGGGGAACCGGAGCAACCGCCACTTCGGCGGTCTGCGCCTCCGAGGCCCTCACGGCCTCGGCCTCGGCGCTCTCGGTCTCCGTCTCCCCGGGTTGCCCGGGTGCTTCCGAAGCGGGCCCGGACTCGCCCTGGTCGGGTGCGGCCTCGGCCTCAACGGGCTGCGCCTCCGCGGCCCTCGCCTCGACGTCGTCGGCCTCGGCCTCCGCGGCCTCCGCGGCCCCCGCGGCCTCCGCCGAGGCGGACACGTCCGCGATCGTCAGCTCAACGGTCTTCTCCGCGAAGAACGACGACTGCACCTCGACGGGCTGCTCCGGCGATGCGGGCACGGGAGGAGGAGTCTGAGAGGTCTCGGCCTCCGAGGGCGGGGCGGGAGGCTCCGGGGCGGGCGCCGCCGGTGCCGCATCCTCAGGGGACACGGGCCGGGTGCTCTCAGTACCCTCAGTGCCCTCAATACCCTCGGTGCTCTCGGTGCTCTCAGCGCTTTCAGGCATGGTCAGTTCTCCTTCTTACTGGTCTCGCCGCTGGGCCAGACGTCGATGATCCTCAGAAGCTCGTCCTCATCGGCGTCCTGCTCCTCATAGGCCCACTGAAGCTCGTCGAAGTCGGCCCGCGCGTCCTGGAGCATGGTGAAGGACTCCTCGAAGGCGCGCTGCTTCACCGCGTTCGCCCCGTCCACCTTGGCCCGGGCCGCCTTCTGCGCCTGGTAGATCACGTAGTAGGCCAGCCCGCCCGAGACAGCGGCCACGAGGAGCCCGGCCAAGGGGTTGATCATGAACGCGACGAGGGTGACCACCACGGCTATGCCGATCGGCATGAGCATCTGCTGGTTCTTGAAGGTGACGCTCTGGATGTATGCGGCGAAGGTCGCGTCCCAGGCCTGCCGGAGCTGACCGGCCATGACCGCCTCATCGGTCTGCGTCGAGGTCGCGAAGCCGCGGAAGCCGTAGGTCGAGGCGAGCTGGTGGTGATTCGGCTCCAGGGTGAGCGTCACGTTGTCCACGTGACGGAGCCGGTAGTCCTTCGTGTACGCGCGCACCGCCGTGCGGAAGTCCTCCTTGCCCACGCCGATGGCGACCTGCTGGGTGCGGATCGAGACGCCGAGGCTGTCGGGGGCGATGGCGGCGTTCGTCTGGAGCGTCACGGCGTCGGTGTGCTCGTCGAGCACCGAGATCATCTGGTCCGCCTTGGTCCGGGCCCGGTCCAGGTCGCCACCCGTCTCGATGATCGCGTCCTGGTAGGCGACCTCCCGGTTCAGGGGCAGCTCCTCCTCGTCGTACTCGGTGACGAGCTGGATGAGCAGATCGTCCAGGAGCGTCGAGATGACTCCGGACGAGGTGAACTCGGAGTCCTTGATGGCCTCGTACTTCTCCGCGCACGCCTTGAGGGCCGTCGTCGCCTCCGCCTGCGCCTTGACCCTGGCGAAGTCCGAGGCCGAGGCGAGCCGGCGCAGCATGGGAGCCTCGGAGGGGTCGAGGACCTTCTGGCTGACGGTGAGCTCCTCGACCCACTTCTCGACCTGGTCCGCGACCAGCTCCTGGCTGCCGCGCAGCTCGGCGGTCCACTGGGCGAGCTGGGTCAGGGCCAGTCGGGTGCCCTGGGGCCCGAACTGCCCCTGGGAGGCGGCCTCCAGGATGACGGCGAACTCGCGGGTCAGGGCCCGCGGGTCGCAGGCCGCCAGGTAGTGGTGCAGCCAGCGGACGGACTCGGCCTCGCGCTTCTCCCGGCGCAGGACGAGGGAGAAGAAGAGGGCGGTCTTGGCCTGGCTGCGGTTGTAGGCCTCGGTGATCGAGCGCTCGCAGACGTCCTTGTCATCGCGGGACCAGGCCGCGAGCGCCACGAGCGCGGGGGCGAGCCAGTAGCGCGGGGTCTGGATCATCAGCTCCTCGCTGATCTGGCCGGCTGTGGACTCCGAGACATTGCCGACGTCGAAGGCCTGGAGGAGGCCGATGCTGGAGCGGCGAACCACCTGGTAGTGGCCGAACTCGCGCTCCAGGTCCGCCTTGAGGGTGCCGGCCTTCGTCTCGGCGCGCTGGACGTTGGCGGTGCGCTCGGCCTGCCTGACGTAGTCCTCGAACCGGCGGCGGAGCTCGGCCAGCTCGCTCTGGGTGCCGCCCACCTTGGTATCGACGACGTCGACCTTCTCGCTGACCCGATTGAGACCGCTGCCGACGATCGAGACCTTGTCGTCGACCTGCTCGATGGCCTTCATAATGGGGCTCACATCAATTTTGAAGTCTGCCACGAGAGATCCTTTCGGTGGGTGCAGCAGTGCGGTTGGAAAGACGGTCAGGCTGGCGCGCCGTCGGCCGTGATGGGGACGACCTCGCCGTCGGAGTAGATCTCGATGTACTCGTAGGCGGACGACTGGGCCAGGGCGCGGGCGTCGTCGAAGGGGGCCGGGACCTCGTCGCCGGGGCTGTAGTGCTCCAGGATGCGGCCGGCGATGGTGAGCCGGTGGTCCACGTAGGGAGCGCCGAGGTAGCAGCGGGAGAACAGGCCCAGGAGGACTCCGCCCATGCGCTCGGCGTAGGCGGCCTCGATCCAGTCGATGAGCTCGGCCCGGTAGGCGGCGTCCTGGGTCATGTCCAGGTTCCGGACGGCCTGCACGAGCTCGGCGGAGCGGGGCAGGCGGCGCTGGTCGCGCTCGAACGGGGAGGGCGCCCGCAGCGCCTGGGAGGGCACGGTCGCGGAGGCCGTCGCGGGAGTCGCGGTGGTCGGAGCGGTCAGGTCGGCGATCGCTCCGACCCGGACGCGACGGCGCTGGGTCGCCATGGTGGTCTCCTTGCTGGTCTTCTCACTGATATGGGGACCGGTCCGCGGGCTGTTCGCGCTGCCGGTCGTGACCGCCGCGCGCATCCCGGGCCGGGGGCGCGGCGTCGTCTCCCGTGCCGCGCCCGCTCACCGGGTCACTGGCACCGCCACGCCGGCGACGAGACGAACCAGCACGACGACGACCGGCAGGCGGTCCGGCCGGCCCTCCCTGTCGGCACGGCGGCGGAAGGTGACCCAGCACAGCGGGAGGCGCGCTGACCTGCGCGGCGGGCGGCGGGCTCGGAACGGGGGCGTCGGCGCCGACGGGGGCCTGCGGGGCCGCCAGGAGGAGCGCGTGGGGGACATCCGTGCCGGTGACGACGGCTCGGCGCCGCGAGGAGCTAGGACTCATCGGTGACCTTGGGAGTGGAAGGTGGATTGGGAGCCGGTCAGGACCGACCCCGTCAGGGGTCCGTGGCGCCCTCGGCGAGGATACAGCGGCAGCGGTCCGCCTGTCCCCTGTTCTCAGCGCAGGAGGCACGGCCGGTCCCCGCCGCCTCCTCGTCCTCGCCGGGGTCGGTCGTAGTCCGCGCCGGGACCGGTCCGATCGCTCATTGTGCGGACGCAGCAGCCCGCCGGCACAGGGTCGGCGCGGAAAGGGCCGGCGCGGAAGCGGCGCAGGGTGGACAGAGGACCGGCGCAGAGCGGGCACAGCGCCCCGGCCCGAAACCATCACGGAACCGCCCAGATCGCAGAACCATGTTGATTCAGTGCTACCCTAAATCAACATTCAGCGAGATCACAGGGAGAATCCGATGCGTCCTACCGGTCTGGACCGCCGGGACCAGCTGCGTCGCGCCGTCGACGCCATCCTCGCCTCGGAACGGGACGGCGCCCTCACCAGGACCGCCGAGACTTCCTCCATCGACTTCAAGGAGGAGGCCGGGCGACGCAACGGCCCGAACCTTGAGCCGGGAGGCACCGAGAACCCCATAGCGGCGACCAAGCTCGCCGACGAGGTCGCCTGCATGGCGAACTCGCCGGGAGGCGGCGCCCTCATCCTCGGCATCGAGGATGGCACCGGTGCGGTTCTGGGGACCGAGCTGGGCATCGACTGGCTCCGCCAGCGCATTCACCGGGCGATCGATGTCGCCCCCGACATCGAGGAGCGACGCGTGGGAGGCCAGCGCGTCCTCATCCTGTACGTGGCCGAGTCCCGCGAGCCGGTGCCGGACACCTCGGATCGCCTGCGATGGCGAGTCGGCGACTCGTGCAGGCCTGTGGACCGCGCCGAGTGGTGGCTCCACCGCGAGCAGGCCCGGGACCACGACTCGATGGCGGACCGCTCCACCCTCACCGCGGACGCCGTGACCGCGGGAGCCATGGTCCTCGTGCGCGCCGGCCTCCAGGCCGACGACTCCGAGACGAGTATCGACATCCTGCGCCGGATCGCAGCGCTCCGCTCCGACGGCCACCTCTCGCAGGCGGCGCGCCTGGCCCTCACGCCGGCACGGGCGACGCTCATCGACCTCACGGTCCTGGACGTCCACGGCGGCGCTGTCACCAATCGGATCGAGGCCGACCCCTCGCTGTCGCTGCTGGAGCAGGTCGACGTCGTCGAGCGCACCCTGGACGCGCTCAACACCTACTCGGCGCAGCCCTCCGACCGGTTCGCCCTGCCCCGCCAGCGCCTGGTCCCGCAGACGGCGGTGCGGGAGGCGATCCTCAACGGGGTCATTCACCGCGACTGGAACTCGACCGAGCCCACCGAGGTCCGCTGGATCTCGCTGGACTCCACACTCGTGGTGCGCAGCCCCGGCGGGTTCACCGGGGGGATCAGCGCCTCGAACGTCCTGAGCAACCGGCACGCGCGCTACCCCGCGCTGGCGGACCTGTTCCGCGCCCTGTCTCTGGTCGAGAAGCAGGGGCTCGGGGTCGACCGCATGTACACGGCCATGATCCCCCTCGGACACAGGCCGCCCACCATCGTCGAGGAGGCCGGCCCGCACGTGACGTGCACGCTCGTCGGCGGCGACCCTATTCTGCCGATCGCCGAGCTGTTCGAGCAGATCCGCCCGCTGCCCCGACGGCGGGACATGCGCGTGGCCGTCATTGTCGATCTCCTCCTGCACTCCCCCTTCACCACGTTCGACGCCGTCGCCACGGCCCTGCAGACGGACGCCGAGGGGGCGGGTGCCGCCCTGCGGGCGACCGCTCAGTGCACGGTGGCGGAGGCGCCGCTCATCGAGAGGTACGCCGATGCCTGGCTTCTGGGGAACGGGCCGCGCAGGATCGCCATGCCGGCCCGCAGGGCCCCCTGGTTCGCCGACGTCGTCGGGTACGCATCGACACGGGCCGAGCAGTGCCTGTCGACCGCCCGCCAGTGGTGCCGCGCCTTCGAGACGATCAGCACCGGCGACCTCATGCGGCTGGCGGGCGTCTCCCGCGGTACCGCGCAGAAGATCCTGGCGACCATGGCCGAGCGGCAGGAGCTGCGCCGCATCGGCTCGGGCAGGGCCACCGCATACCGACTCGCGCGCTTGTAAGGACGGCGAGAGTCGAGAGCACGGCCGGTCCCCGCCGCCTCCTCGCCCTCGCCGGGGTCGGTCGTACTCCGCGCCGGGACCGGTCCGATCGCTCATTGTGCGGACGCAGCAGCCCGCCGGCACAGGGTCGGCGCGGAAAGGGCCGGCGCGGAAGCGGCGCAGGGTGGACAGAGGACCGGCGCAGAGCGGGCACAGCGCCCCGGCCCGAAACCATCACGGAACCGCCCAGATCGCAGAACCATGTTGATTCAGTGCTACCCTAAATCAACATTCAGCGAGATCGCAGGGGAAACACACACTCATGACACCTCAGCCGAGCTCCCGCAGCGCCGCGACCGGCAGGGCCCACAGGCGGCCGCCCAGGTGGCGGGCACATGGACACGGATAATGGGTTCCGGGGTGAGAAAAGTGGGCATCCACGCACTTGTCAGACGGTCGGCGACCTCGGGTACTGTGGAGATCGGCGAGATTCTGGGGTTTCGTGACATGGGCCGGGCCGCGCGGGAGGCTGAAAGTACGCGGGACGATCACTTTCCGAGGCGCAGCAGCGCCCGGCGGGCATCAGGCCGGCGCCCCGCACCGGTCTCGACGCGGAAGGTGGCCCGATCTCGAGCCGGGGCCCGACCGATCTCGACAAAGGAGCGGGGCCGCCGATCCGCTGGAGCGCGCCGGAGCGTGAACGTACCTTCCCAACATGAACGTACTTTTCTCCCATCCTTCTGAAGGTAAAGCTCAGAAGGATGGGAGAAAAGTACGTTCACGCGACAAAAGTACGTTGATGTCGGGGCGCGCACTCCGTCCAGCGAGCTCCGCACCCCGGCGCGCCGCCCGCCCGACCCGCCCGGCCCGCACCGCAGAAGCACGAGATGGCGCACGCCACTACTCAGACAGACTAGTAATCAGATAGTCTATCTACATGAGCGATTCCACCTCCCGACTCCTGCGCGGCCTCCTGGAGCCCTGCCTCCTCGCGCTCCTCGAACCCGGCGCCGACTACGGCCTCTCCCTGACACGCCGCCTGAGCCAGGCGGGACTGGAGGACGTCCCCGGCGGCAGCCTCTACCCGGCCCTGACCCGCCTCGAGCGCCGCGGCCTGGTGACCACGTCATCGCACCCCTCCGCCTCCGGCCCCGCCCGCAAGTACTACGAGCTCACCGAGGCGGGCCACGCCGAGCTCGCAGCCCGCCGGGAGGAGTGGCGCGCCTTCCGCACCGCCTTCTCCTCAGTCCTGGAGGGCTCGACGACGGTCGAGGTGCGCGCATGAGCCGCGGCACCAGCAGTCCCGGCAGCACAGGCGGTGCCGGCGGCTCCGCAACCGGCCTCGACGCCGCCGCCTGGTACTGGAGCCTCGCCGTCGAGCTGCGCTCGCGGGGTCTGCGCCCCCGGGAGGCCGAGCGCGCAACCGCTGACACCCGTGCGGAGGCCGAGGCCGCCGACCTCGACCCGACCGTCATGTTCGGCCCGGCGGTGCTGTACGCCCGCGAGCTCGCCTCCGCCCTGCAGGACGTCGGCGCCCCGCTCGACAGCGCCCATGACGGGACCTCGGCGCCCTCTGCGCCCCCGCGGCCCGGACCGGTCGTGCTCCGGCTGAGCGGCGTGAGCGCCCGCCGCGGCCGGCGCCCCGTGCTCCGCGACATCAGCCTGACCCTGCGTCGAGGCGAGATCGTCGCCGTCGTCGGCGCCAATGGAGCGGGCAAGTCCACACTGCTGCACGTGTGCGCCGGCCTGCTGCCCGCGAGCTCGGGCGCCGTGGAGCGCACCGCCCGCTTCGGCTACGCGCCCCAGCAGGGCGCGCTCGCCCCACTGCTCACCGTCGACGAGCACCTGCGGCTGTTCGGCGCGGTCGGCGGCACCGGCCGCGCCCGCTCGGTCTCCACCGGCCACCGCCTCCTCAGCCGTCTGGGCTGGTCCCCGGAGGGGGCGCGCCCCGCCGGAGCCCTGTCCGGCGGCACGCAGCAGAAGCTCAACGTCGCCCTGGCCCAGCTCGACTCCCCGGACCTGCTGCTCCTCGACGAGCCCTACCAGGGCTTCGACGCCCTGGCCTACGAGGACCTGTGGACGCTGATCTCGTCCTGGCGGGACTCCGGGGCCGGAGTCCTGCTCGTCACCCACCTCCTGCGCGACGTCGACCTCGTCGACCGGGTGGTCGAGCTGCCCGCCCCCGAGCAGGCTTCGAAGGAGGCGGCATGAGCAGCGCATCGACAGCGGGTCCCGCCCTCGACGCGGTCCGCCCCGCCCTCGGCGGAGCACGCCGACGCAACCGCCACCGTGCGGGCACCCTGGGACTGGTCGCGCTCATCACCCTGCACGAGCTCGCCCGACGGCGCGGGGTCCTCGCGCTCGCCCTCCTCCTCCCGCTGGCCTTCTTCCTGGCCCGCCTGGACACGTACTGGACGGCGCTCCGGCTGCTGTCCATGGGCCTGGGCTGGGCGACGGCGACCCTCACCCTGTTCACGGTGGCGTCGTCGCGCTCCGTGGATCGCCGGCTCGCGGCGATCGGCGCCTCGCCCACCGCCCTCGTCCTGGGACGGCAGCTGGCGGTTCTGAGCCTGGGCTGGGGCATCGGCCTGCTCTACAGCGTACTGGCCCTGGCGATGATCGGGGACCAGCTGGCCCGACCGGCCGCCGTTCCGCTCATGCTGCTGCTGACGGCGACGGCGGCCACGCCCCTGGGGGCGCTGGTGGCCGCCATCGTCCCCCGCGACCTCGAGGGTGCGCTCCTGCTCCTGGCGGTCATGGCGGTCCAGGTGCTCGTCGACCCGGACAAGAGCTGGACCCTCGCCCTGCCGCTGTGGTCCGCCCGAGAGCTGGCGAGCTACATCCTGGACACCGCCGACGCCGTGGGGCCGCTGGGTCCTGAAGCGGGCGACTACCTGTACCACGGGCTGGCCCACGGGACGGCCTACGGTCTGGCGCTGGGCACGACCAGCTGGCTGCTGGGGGTACTGCGCCTGCGCACGATCCGTCTGCCCGAGCCCTGAGCGCGTCAGGCCTCGACGGCGGGCGCCCGCCCCGGCGCCCTCAGGCGGGGCAGCTCCGCAGGCGCACCGACAGGCAGGTCACGCAGCCCTCGAGCTTCTCGTACTCGGAGATGTCGACTTCGGTGACCTCGTAGCCGCGCGACCGGAAGAGCTCGGCCGAGCGCGGCGCGTCGGCGGCCATGAGGAGCCGGTTGCCGCCCAGCAGGACGACGTGCGAGCCGCTCTCCTCGGGAACCGCGAGGAAGGAGTCCCACACCGAGGGGTCGTCCACCAGCGGCTCGTAGCCGACGACGGTGCCGTCCGGCAGCGCGGTCACGGCGGACTTGAGGTGGAGCACCTTGGTCAGGGGCACGCCGATCGTCTCGGCCCCCTCGGCGGCCAGGTGCTCGCGCAGCTGGCGCAGCCCCTCGGCGTTGGTGCGGCCGCCCTGCCCCACCCAGACCCTCCCGCCGTGCTTGAGGACGTCGCCGCCGTCGAGCGTGCCGGGGGCAACAATGCGCTTAACGTCGTAGCCGAGCGCGGCCACGGCCCGCTCGGCGGCCTCGATCTCGGGCTTGCGCGAGTCGGCGCCGGGGCGCGTGACCACGGCCGTGCGCCCGTAGACGACGACGGCGTCCTCGATGAAGACCGAGTCGGGGCAGTTGGGGGCGGGATCCACCTCGATGGCCTCCCATCCTCGGGAACGAAGGGCGTCGACATATCCCTGCCACTGGCTGCGGGCCAGGTCCAGGTCGACCGCGCTGCGCTCGATGTGGGTGACCAGCCCCTCGGCGAGCCGGGGGCTGGGCCTGCGGACGAGTGCCTTGGTGATCTCCATGTGATGACTCCGGTTTCTGGGTGAAGGCTCGCAATGGTCTATCGAGCGCTCTTCATCCCAACGTTATAGTGAGGCCTCACTCAGTGCGACCCAGCCTGCGACCCGACCGCGTCCCGGCACCGTCTCGGCAAGCCCGCTCGACGGGCCTCGACAGGCCCAGCGCACGACCGGCACAACCGACTCGACCAACTCTCGACCAACCTGACAGACGAGGCACCCATGGACGGACAGGACGGACATCCCGACGGCGGGCTCCAGCGCAATCTCAAGGCCCGGCACGTCAATCTCATCGCCATCGGCGGAGCGATCGGCACCGGCCTGTTCGTGGGCACGGGCGCCTCGATCTCGGGTGCCGGGCCGGGCGGCGCCGTCGTGTCCTACGGGGTCATCGGCGTCGCGATCTACTTCATGATGGCGGCGCTGGGCGAGATGGTCACCCACCGGCCCGTGGCGGGCGCCTTCGAGACCTACACGGGGGAGTACGTCGAGCCGGCGCTGGGCTTCACCGTGGGGTGGATGTACTGGTACTCGTGCGCGATGACGATCGCCGTCGAGCTGGTCGCCTCCTCGATCATCATGAAGTACTGGTTCCCCGACTCCCCCTCCCTGCTGTGGAGTGTGCTGTTCCTCGGCACGATCCTCGCCCTCAACCTGTTCTCCGCCCGCGTCTTCGGGGAGGCCGAGTTCTGGTTCGCGGGGATCAAGGTCATCACCATCATCGTCTTCCTCCTCCTGGGCGTGGCGATGATCGCGGGCATCATCGGCGGCCACGAGGCGGGGCTGTCGAACTGGACGACCGACGAGGCCCCCTTCGTGAGCGGGTGGTCGGGCACGTTTTCGGTGCTCATGGTCGCCGGCTTCTCCTTCGTCGGCGTGGAGTCCGCGGCGGTCGCCGCCGGCGAGGCGGAGAGCCCCCGCAGAACCATGCCCCGCGCCATCAACTCCGTGTTCATCCGGATCATGCTCTTCTACATCGGGGCGATCGTCGTCGTGGCGACCCTCGTGGCCTACACCGACCCCAACCTCCTGAACGCCTCGGAGGAGAACATCGCGGCCAGCCCCTTCACGCTCGTCTTCGAGCGGGCGGGCCTGGCCATCGCCGCCGCCTTCATGAACGCCGTCGTGCTGACCTCCGTGCTCTCGGCGGGCAACTCCACGCTCTACGTCGGCTCCCGCCTGCTGTACTCGATGGCGGGAGCCGGGCGGGCGCCCGGGCTCTTCGCGCGGACCTCGCGGCACGGCGTGCCCGTGTGGGGCGTGCTGGCCACGGTCGCCATCTCCATGCTCGGCTTCCTGTCCTCCCTCGTGGGCGACTCGGTGGCCTACACCTGGTTCTACAACGCGACCGGCCTGACCGGCTTCATCGTGTGGGTGGGCGTGTGCCTGGCCCACCTGCGGTTCCGCGCCGCCTGGAGGACGCAGGGGCGCAGCGTCGACGAGCTGCCCTACCGCGCCCGGTTCTTCCCGGCCGGGACGTGGTTCGCGCTCGTCGTCTTCGTGGGCGTGATCATCGGGCAGGGCGTCAACCTGGCCATCTCGGGCTTCACCTGGTACGGCCTGCTCGTGGCCTACATCGGCCTGCCGATCGCGACGGCGCTATGGCTCGGCTACAGGCTGGCGCGCGGCTCTCGCCCGGTCCCGCCGGGCGAGCTCGACCTGTCCGCCGACGACGTCCGCTGAGCCGCGCCGCACACCGACCCCGCCGGCGCCCTCCCTCGTCGAGATAGACATTGTCGTACGAGGTCGGCGGTGTCACCGTCTATCTCGTACGACAATGTCTATCTCGACGCCGGGCAGGCACGAACACGGAGCGCGGCGGGCGTCAGGCCGCCGCACTGGACCGATCTCGGCGAAGGGGCCGGGGTCGCCGATCCGCTGGAGCGCAATGGAACGTGAACGATCCGTTGTTGACGCTGAGGCACCTGACCCGCCTCGCGCTCCGTTGGCGGAGCCCGCTGCTCGCCATGCCTGCGCCCTCCCACTCGTCATACTCGCAGGCGGGCTCGACTCGATCTGCACGGAGGGGCGGTTAGCGGTTACAAGGGCCTGTCGTATCTACTCGCATCTACTCGTATCACTCATAGGCGGGCTCGACGCTCACGTCGCGCGCCATGTTGGCGAAGCGCGACAGGTGCCCCTGGAAGGCGACCGGGATCGTGCGGGTCTGGCCGTTGCGGTGCTTGGCCACGATGATGTCCGCCTCGCCCGCGCGCTCGTCCTGGTTGTAGTACTCCGGACGGTGCAGCAGCATGATGATGTCCGCGTCCTGCTCCAGCGAGCCGGACTCGCGCAGGTCGGACATCTGCGGCTTGTTGCCGGTGCGCTGCTCGGGGCCGCGGTTGAGCTGGGCGACGGCGACCACCGGGATCTCGAGCTCCTTGGCCAGCAGCTTCAGGGAGCGGGAGAACTCGGATACCTCCTGCTGACGGGACTCCACGCGCTTCCCCGACGTCATCAGCTGCAGGTAGTCGATGACCATGAGCCCCAGGTCGCCCTGCTGCCTGAGGCGCAGCGCCTTGGAGCGTATCTCCGGCATGGTCAGGTTCGGGGAGTCGTCGATGAACAGCGGCGCCTCGCTGACCGGGTTGTAGGCGCGCGCCACGTCCTCCCAGTCGCGCTCGCTCATCTGCCGCCCGCCGCGCAGCTTGTTCATGTCCACCCCGGACTCGGCGGCCAGAATGCGCATCATGAGCTCCATGCGACCCATCTCCAGGGAGAAGTAGCAGCTGGGGATGAAGGAGCCGTCGGCGCGCCGGGCGTGCATGGAGGCCGAACGGCAGAAGTCGACGGCGAGGGTGGACTTGCCCATGGCGGGGCGCGCGGCGACGATGACCATCTGCCCGGGATGCAGGCCGCCGGTCAGCTCGTCGAGCTCGACGAAGCCCGTGGGCACGCCCGTCATCTGGCCGCTCTCGCGCGCCTGCCCGGCCTCGATCTGGAGGTTGGCCTCGTTGAGCAGCTCGCCGACCGGGACGTAGTCCTCCTTCTCCCCCTCGGAGTGGGCCACGGAGTAGACCTCGGCCTCGGCGAGCGTGACGAGCTCGGCGATGTCGCCGGCGTCGGTGGAGTAGCCGAGCTGGGTGATGCGCGTGCCCGCCTGGACGAGCCCGCGCATGAGGGCCTTCTCGCGCACGATGCGCGCGTAGTAGGCGGCGTTGGCCGCGGTGGGCACGGTCGCCATGAGGGAGGCGAGGTAGGGGGCGCCGCCGACGCGCTCGAGCTCGCCGCGCTTGGCCAGCTCGTCGGCCACGATGAGCGGGTCGGCCGGCTCGGAGCGGTTGTAGACCTCGACGACGGCGTCGTAGATCGACTCGTGGGCCGGCTTGTAGAACTCCGAGCCGCGCAGCACCTCGATGACGTCGGTGATGGCCTCCTTGCTCAGGAGCATTCCGCCGAGGGTGGCCATCTCGGCCTCGAGGTCCTGGGGCGGGATGCGGTCGAAGGCGTCGTCGTAGCGCACCGGGCCGCCAACACCGCCGTCGGCCCCCGCCCGGCCGGGGTCGAAGCCCGGACCGGGGTCGATATCGGTCATGCGCGCCTCCCCCTGCCGTAGCACCCGCGGCCGGGTGCGCGCGCGACCATAGCGGGCGGCCATATCGCTCGCAAGCCGGTATCCACTCGCCGTCTGTGGACAATCCGCACGCCCTTGTGGACAACTCCTCCGCGGTTGTGGACGACGCGCCGTGTCGCTTGTGCACAGGCGTACCAGACTGGCGGCCACGCAATCGGATGCCGTAGCGCAATCGTTGGAATGGCGGGACCCTTCACGCGGGGTCACGATTCACAGCACGAACCCTGGGCGCCCCGGAGGAATCTGTGGACAAGTGGGTAAACCTGTGGATGAACCTCTACCTCACCCTGAGGTCTGCGGCTTGCATGGCTGTGCGTGGAAGACTGGGACCGCCCCCGGTCTCCTACGGGCTCCAGGAGGCCGAGAGCCCGAGCCGAGCGAGCCGCGGATGAGCCCGCGTCCGAGCCGCGTGCAAGCAGCACAGACCGCACGATCCCGCAGGGAGACGGAGGACCGCGAATGGAACTCGAGCTGACCGCCGACACCGGTGGCCGGATGCTCGTCGGGACGAAGGCCCGGTACTGGGTCGGACCCGACGGGCTGCAACTCACCTGCCCCTCGCTCACCGTGGTCCATGGAGCCGGCGGGAGTGCCGAGATCTACCGGCACGGCTGGAGCTCCTGGGCACCGACGGCGTGGTGGCGGATCGACCGCGACCCTTGGCGCGTGTGGAACAGGCCGTCCCGCACCGCAACCGCCGAGGACGCGGCCACGGACACGGCCTCAGTGCACCGGTCCTACCTGCTCACCGCCGTCACCATCGCCGACGGCGACGGGGAGCCCGACATCCTGCTCGTCGGCTCCCTCGGAGGGAGCACGGGAGTCCTCGACGTCGACGACAAGGCGATCCACGCCCACCACCTCGGCGCCGTGAGCGCTCCGCAGGCGCCGGACCCATCGCTCCCCGAGACCACCTGGTGGGTGGGTGCGGGCCCCGAGGGCGAGGTTATGCGCGCCTGGGCCGCGGCCCTCGGGGAGTCGGTGGGCGGGCCCCGCCCGGCGCCTGCCGAGGGCACCGGGCCCGTGTGGTCGTCCTGGTACTCGTGGTACGAGGAGATCACCTCCGCGGTCATTCGCGAGGAGATCCCGGCCGCCGCCCGGTGCGGCTACTCGGTTCTTCAGATCGACGACGGGTGGGAGCAGGCGGTCGGCCACTGGGAGGCGAACGACGACTTCCCCGACGGGATGGCCGCCCTCGCCGAGGAGATCCGCACCGCTGGTCTCGTGCCCGGGCTGTGGCTCGCCCCCTTCATCGCCGTGGACGGCTCTCCCGTGGTGTGCGACCGCCCCGAGCTCCTCGTCCACGACGACGACGGCGCCCCGATCGAGGCCGGCTTCAACTGGGGACAGTGCTACCGGGCCCTGGACTGCACCAACCCCGAGGCGCTGGAGTGGATCCACGCGCAGGTGGCCCGCGCAGTGTCCTGGGGATTCGGGTATCTCAAGCTCGATTTCCTCAATGCGGCGGCCGTCGTCGGGCGCCGTCACGGCTCCGCCGCCCGGGAGGAGGCCTACCGCGCCGGCCTGCTGACCGTTCGTCGCGCCGCACCGGCGGCCTACCTCATGGCCTCCGGCGGGATACCGGCGTCGTCGCTCGGCGTCGTCGACGGGATCCGGGTCGGCCCGGACACCGCCCCCTACTGGGACAACACGGAGCGCCACCGGGATCCCTCCGGCTGTGGGGCGCGCAACGCGCTGCGCAACTCGATCGCCCGCGTCTGGATGCGCACTCTGGTGGACTGCGACCCGGATGTCGTCTACGCGCGCACCCGCGGGTCCCTACTGAGCCCGGAGGCCAATGCCGTCACCCAGGACCTGGCGCGCGTCACGGGGGTGCTCGGCTGCTCGGACCCAGCCTCCTGGCTCACCGAGGAGGAGGCGTCGGCAATGGCGGCCCTGTGCGCCGAGTTCAATGGGGGGCGTCCCGACGTCGAGCAGCTCGGACGGTACGTCTTCCGGGTGAACGGCAGAAGAGTGGATTTCGAGCCGTGGATCAACCCGCACGGGCGGGTGAGCGATCGTCTGCTGGCCAAGTAGGAGCCGGGCACGGCGGAGGCGCGCGACCGGGAAGGCCACCTCCACCCCAGTATGCGGATCGGACAGGTGGGCACCGCGCGGCGCGAGCCACCGGCGCCGCCGCCCGGTCCGGCGGCTCGCGCCGGCGTGAGAGACTTGTCCGGCCCCAGAATTCGGAAGACTTCAGGAAACCGTGACCCGTTTCACCACTGCGCCCACTGCCCGGCCGGCCGATCAGCCCTCCGGCAGACAATCCGGTGAATCGACCGGCCCCGGCCTCGACCGGCAGATCCTGTCCCTGGCCGCACCGGCCCTCGGCTCCCTGGTCGCCGAGCCCCTGTTCGTCCTTATCGACTCCGCCATGGTCGGCCACCTGGGCGCCACGAGCCTGGCGGGCCTGTCACTCGCCTCGACGGTACTGACCACGGTCGTGGGCCTGTTCGTCTTCCTCGCCTACGCCACGACGGCGACCACCGCCCGTCTCTTCGGCGCCGGCGACCGGCGCGGCGGCCTGCGAGCCGGCATCGACGGCGCCTGGCTGGCGGCGCTCCTCGGGCTGGGAGCGGCGGTGCTGCTGGAGGCGGGCGCACCGCGGGTGGTCGCGGCCATGGGCGCGGGCGGCGACGTCGCCGGGGCGGCAAGCGCCTACCTGCGGGCCTCGGCCCCCGGCATCCCGGGAATGCTCGTCGTCTACGCCGCCACCGGCACGCTGCGGGGCCTGCTGGACACCCGCACGCCCTTCGTCGTGGCCAGCGCCGGAGCGGTCCTCAACGTGGGGCTCAACGCCGTGCTCCTGTACGGCGTGGGAATGGGGATCGCCGGGTCGGGCCTGGGGACCGCGATCACCCAGGGCATCATGGCGGTGGCACTCATGACTCCCGTAGTCCGGGCGGCCCGCGGATCGGACGTGGGGCTGGCGCCGCGGCGCCGCGGCCTACGGGCGTCCCTGGGGGCGGGGACACCGCTGCTGGTGCGCACCCTGTCGCTGCGGATGGCGATTCTGGCGACCGTGTGGGCGGCGACGTCGCTCGGGGAGCTGCCGCTGGCGGCGCACCAGGTGGTCAGCTCGCTGTGGAGCTTCTCCTCCTTCGCGCTGGATGCGCTGGCGATCGCGGCGCAGGCGCTGGTCGGCACCGCCCTGGGCCAGGTGGACGCGAGGCGGGCGGCCAGTGACGACGACGGCATCCCCGGCCGGCCCGACGGCGCGGGCCCCGGCGGCGCCGAGGGAGCGGTTCCCCGCCGCAGACCCGAT
>ERZ773059.819-NODE-819-length-16207-cov-3.308073_pt1 | contig 16207 bp, 17 predicted proteins | sample MGYA00580514_ERZ773059 | MGnify/ENA primary metagenome ERZ773059 (study PRJEB29015, sample SAMEA2737981) | human oral metagenome | biome: human oral; feature: human-associated habitat; material: dental | place: China | collected 2056 ...
CGTGGTGATGCAGCCCTTGAAGAAGTCTTCCACGGCGGTGCTGCCCAGTGCCAGGGGCGGATTGCCGGGGCGCAGCGAGGGGAAGGCCTGTGCGCCCAGATTGCGCAACGTGGCGGGCACGTTGGCAGCAAGGCCGGACCCCTGGGGCGTGCGAGCCGGGGTGGGCAGGTTGGTGCCGAAGGGGGAGCCGGAACGGTTGAAGGGGGTTCTCATGAAAGGTCAGTGCTGGCGAAAGGGTCAGTGCTGGCCGGCGTCGTCATTCGACCCGGATTCGGTCGAAGGCGTGGCGGAGGCCGCGGCCTGCTCGGTCTTGGGGGTCTGAGGACGCTTGCGGGGGCGACGGCGCGGTGCTGGCGTCTCCTCGGAAGCCTCGCGCGTCGTGGTGCGACGGGTGCTCTTGGGGCTGGCGCCGCCCGCCTGCGAGGTGCTGGCGCTGCGCGCCGCCCGCCTGCGGGTGCCTGTTGCGCTGCGGCTGCCCTTCTTCGGTGCCGGAGCCTCCTCGTGCGGGGCGGGCAGCAGCAGGGCGCTGGCGTCTTCATAGGCGCTGTCGGCATCATCGGCGTGGGCGGCGCTGCGGCGATGCAGCTTGTCCGCCACCTTGCGACGCATTTCGGCGCCGGTCTCGCGCACGGTGTCCAGACCGTCGCTGGCTTTCTGTTTCAGCGTGTCGCCAGCCTGACGGATCTGGCTGCCGGCCTTCTTGAGGCCTTGCTGAACGGCTTTGGTGCGCACGAGCTGGGTGGCGGCGGCGCCTGCGGCGGCGCCGATGATCAGGGGCAGGATGGGAAGCATGGTTCAGTTCTCCGGGTCATGGGAGGGAGACCAGGCGGCATCGGTGGAATCGTCCGTTTCGTCCGGATGGTCGGAAGGCGCGGCCTGGCCGCTGCAGTCGCAGGCGGCGGCGCAGGCGGCGCGCTGTTCGCGCAGGATGCGGGCGTGGCGCCCGCCCTGCACGGCCAGGCTGCCGACGACGGCACCGGCCACCAGCATGGGGTGGGCCGCGCGCAGCACGGTGCCTGTGAAGCCCAGCACACCCCCTTGGCGGGTGAGCAGGGCGAAGAACGCTTCCATGGCATCACCGATGAGGCCGTGGCTGACATGGGCCTGCGCCGGGTCGATGCCCTGGGCGGCATGCAGTCGCTCACGGTCGACGGCGGCCTGCCAGGCACGTTGCAGCGCGGGCAGGTCACGGGTGAGCAGCTCGGACTGCAGGCGCTCGAGCTGGCGGCGCAGCGTGGGGTCAGGGGTGAGGGTGACCAGCTGCTGATAGACGCCGGCGCTGTTGAACGTGCCCTGCATGGCGCGCTCCAGGCTTTCACGCCAGCCGGTGACCAGGGGCTCCGGGGTGGGCGAGGACAGGGCCGGGAGCGGAACACCGAACTGCTGGTACAGGTTGCCCAGCAGCGTGATGCGCTGGGCGGTGCTGTCGAGCAGGGTCTGCAGCGGCGCCTGGTTGCCGTGGGTGGCCACGGCCGACGTGTAAAAGGCCCAGGAGGCCTGCTGTTCCTGCAGGGCGACAGCGAGGATCGGGCCGGGGCCACCGTAGGCCAGGTCAGGGCGCGGCATGGCGAAGTTGTTCATGGGCTTCATCCAGAATGGTTCGCAGGGTCTGCGCCGCGGGCGTGTCGGCATTGGCCAGCAGATCGGGCCACGCGGCATTCGGGATCACGGCGGGATCGTATTCGATGGTGCAGGAGCGTGCCAGCAGGTTCCAGCTGATGTTCTTCACGCCCCGGATGCGGCGCAGGGCCGTGGTGATGGCCTCCGAGCGGCCTTCGGGCCCCTCGAAGCTGACGCCGTTGAGGGCGCCCTTGCCGAGCTTGAGACGCAGGCGACCGGGCACCTGATGGGCGATGGTGAGCCAGGGACGGAAATGCGCGAGCACGACGCCCGGCGGCGTCTGCGGGGTGAAGGTGACGGGGGTATCGGCAGCCATGTGTGTGCAGTTACGGACGGCGGCCGCGAGGATACGGAAAGGCAGGCCGCCATGGGCGGGATTGTGCCTGATTTCTTGCGAACGTGCAGTCTTTCTTTGTTAATTTGCCGTGATGACGCCCGCTTCATTTCATACATGCAGTCGCCGACGCATTCGCATTTTCATGCACTTCCGCAAATCATTGAAACAACGATAAAACGTAGGCGAAGGCTACAGAAGCTGGCACGCGGCACGGTGCGCCGGATGATCATTTCCGGCATGGAAAGACCATGGTCCCAGGGCAGGCACCGGCCGACCGCTTCGGTCGGCCGGAGAAAACGAAGGGAGGGTCAGAGTCCCTCGGGGCGGACATAGCCCGGGAAGTGCTGGTCCAGGGCCTGGCGGAAGGCTTCGGAACGGAAGGCCTTCTTCAGGTCCTGGGCCCAGGGGGCGTTCTGGTTGGCCTGGCGCACGGCCACCACCTGCTGGTAGGCCACCGGGGGTTTCTCCAGGGTCAGGGCGCGGGTGAAGTCCAGGCCGGCGGCCGTGGCGTAGTTGCCGGGCACGATGGCCAGTGTGGCATCACCCACGGTACGCGGCAGCTGGGCGGCTTCCACCGGCACGAAGCGCAGCTTCCTGGGGTTCTCGGCCACATCCCGGGTGCCTACACGCAGCGGATCGATACCGCCCTTCAGCGTGATGAGACCCTGCTGGGCCAGAAGCTGCAGGGCACGCGCCAGGTTGGCGGGGTCGTTGGGCAGGGTCACGCTGTCCCCTTCCTTGACATCGGAAAACTTGCCCACCCGTTCCGAGTAGATGCCCATGGGGGCCGTGGTGCTGGGCACCAGCGCCACGAGGTCCAGCTTGCGGTCCTCGGCAAAACGCTTCAGGTAGGTGATGTGCTGGAACAGGTTGGCGTCGAGCGAGCCTTCAGCCAGCGCCAGATTGGGCTGGATGTAGTCGTTGAACTCGATCAGCTTGACGGTGTAGCCGTCCTTTTCCAGCTGGGGCACGACGGCCTTTTTCAGAACGTCGTAGTTGTAGCCGGCGGTGGCGCCCAGCACCAGGTGCGTGTGGGCGGGGTCGGCGGCCTGGGCATGCCCGATCGGGAGCAGCAGGGTGGCCGATGCGATGACGGCGGACAGCGCGGCGCCGACGAAGCGACGGCGGGAAGGGGTGTGCATGACGTATTCTCCGGGAAAATGATTCGGTCCCGGCGATATTAGCGCCAGCCCGCCGAGCTGAATGCCAAGGATGGCTCCATATGCGTCAGACGCATATCGTCATGCGTTTTTTGCCATGGCATGCGGGCGTTGCCCGGCGTGCCATGGATGTCGCACGTCAGAGGATGGCCGTCAGGAAGGTGATGCCGCCCAGGATGAAGCCCGGAGCGTTGGAGATGGTGACGGGCCAGTCACGCCCTTTCTTGAAGAGGGCGTAGATGACCCAGAGCAGGCCGTTGACGCAGGCCACGGCCGGCTGGATGGGGGTGCCCTTCTGGCCGGCCAGGTTCATCTGGATCTGCGGCAGGTAGGCCACGTACATGCCAATGGCGGTGATGGTGGCGATGATGCCCAGGATGCTGGCGGCTTTTGCAGAGAGTTTCATGGCGTCCGTCCCTCAAAGTGCGGTCCAGAAGGTGATGAGGCCCAGCACGATGCCGGGTGCGTTGGCCAGCGCCACCGGGATGTCGCGCTGCGGCTTGAAGAGCGCATAGATCACCCAGAGGGTGCAGTTGATGGCGGCCACCAGCGGCTGCAGGGCGCTGCCTTTCTGTCCCGCCAGGTTCATCTGGATCTGGGGGATGTAGGAGACGTACATCGAGACGGCCGTGATCGTGGCGATGGTGACCAGGACCTGGGTCTGCCGATCGGTCAGTTGCATGGGGATTATTCCGTGGGAGAGGGGAGGACGGTGTCTTTCTGCCAAGCTTGTCGGCCTGTGACACACAATCATCAGTATAACCTCACGGCAGGCAAGGCAGTGCGTTTGACCCTGAATCTCGTTGCAAGGTGGATGGAAATCATTGGCCGGGATGATGGACCGACGTTCAATGGCCCGATTCGGAAAACCGTGCTGACAGGGTTCTTGTTGGAAGGAAGGACCGTGTCGCCGGTCATGGGACACGGTACGGGCATGGCCAGGGGCATGAAGCGCGTCGAGGAGCCGTTCTTGGGGGTCAAGAACGGGCCATATTCGGAAGTTGCATGAGCAAGCGGTCTGCTTCATCGTTTTTCGCATATGTAAGCGCCTAGAATCCGCCGCATGGATTGGTCCTACGTGCAGGAAATCATTCCGCGCTTTGTCCAGGCGGCACTGGTGACGCTGAGGCTCTCGGCCTGGGGCGTGAGCCTGTCGTTGCTGCTGGGTCTGGCCGTGGCGCTTGTCACCAGCTACCGGGTGCGTCCCTTCGACAGCCTGGCGCGGGCCTACATCGAGCTGTCGCGCAACACGCCGCTGCTCATTCAGCTCTTCTTCCTGTACTACGGGCTGCCCAAGATCGGCATTCACTGGGATGGCTTCACCTGCGGTGTGATCGCGCTGACCTTCCTGGGCGGCAGCTACATGGCCGAGGCACTGCGGGCCGGCCTGCAGGCGGTGCCGCGTGGACAGGTGGAGTCGGCGCGCGCCATCGGGTTGAAGCGGGCCCAGGTGCTGTGGCATGTGGTGCTGCCGCAGGCACTGGCCATCGCGCTGCCGGCACTGACGGCCAATGCGCTCTTCCTGGTGAAGGAAACCTCGGTGATCAACGCGGTGTCGGTAGCCGAGCTGCTGTTCGTCACCAAGGACATCATCGGCACCGACTACATGACCAACGAGGCACTCTTCATGCTGCTGGTGTCGTACCTGGTGCTGGTGCTGCCGCTGTCGTGGCTGGCGGCATGGGTGGAGAAACGGATGCGGAGGGCGGAATATGGCGGCGCTTGAGGTGCTGCTCTCCGGGCAGAACGTGCCGCGGCTGCTGCACGGGCTGTGGCTGACGCTCTACATCTCGGTGATCTCGGTGGCGGCTTCGGCGCTGCTGGGCACGGGACTGGGGCTGCTGATGCGCAGCGGGAGTGCTGCGGTGCGTGCCGGCTGCCGCCTGTACCTGGAGACGATACGGATCGTGCCGATCCTGGTGTGGCTGTTCGTGCTGTACTTCGGGCTGCCCACCTGGACGGGCTGGCATGTGGATGCGCTGTGGGTGTGCGTGGGCGTGTTCTCGCTGTGGGGCACGGCCGAGATGGGAGACCTGGTGCGCGGAGCGCTCTCGTCGCTGCCGCCGCATCAGCGCACGTCGGCGCTGGCCCTGGGGCTCACGCGGGCGCAGGTGTTCCGATACGTGGAGGCACCGCAGGCGCTGCGTCGGGTGCTGCCGGGGGCCATCAACCTGTTCACGCGGATGGTCAAGACCACGTCGCTGGCGGCACTGATCAGCGTGATGGAAGTGGTGAAGGTGGGGCAGCAGATCATCGAGCGTTCGCAGATGATCGAGCCGAAGGTGCCGACGGCCTCGTTCTGGATCTATGGGCTGATCTTCCTGCTGTATTTCCTGGTGTGCTGGCCGCTGTCATGGTGGGCAGCGCGGCTGGAACGACGCTGGGCGGCATGACAGGGCGAGGACGGACGCCCTGCACCGGGCGCCGCGAGTTGGCCGCATGGTCGGTGCATGGCGCGCAGGGTCAGGGTCCGGAGAACGTGAGGCCAGGGGCGCAGGAACGGGACGGGAGAACGTGAAGGATGAGGCACGAGGAAGAAACGCATCGCGCCACGCCGGGCAATGAGTCCGGCGAGGCACTGCTGACGCTGCATGGCGTGCACAAGCGTTATGGTGAAAACGTGGCGCTGCATGGCATTGATCTGACGCTGCACCGGGGCGAAGTGGTGGTGATCCTGGGGCCGTCGGGCTGCGGCAAGAGCACGCTGCTGCGGACCATCAACGGCCTGGAACCGATCCAGGGCGGCGAGATCAGCATGGCGGGCGTGGGCGTGTTTGGCCGTGACGTGTCGTGGGATCAGGTTTGCCAGAAGGTGGGCATGGTGTTCCAGAGCTATGAACTCTTTGCCCACATGAACGTCATCGACAACATCCTGCTGGGGCCGCTGAAGGTGCAGAAGCGCAACCGTGCCGAAGCCGAGGCCGAAGCGGACCGGCTGCTGGAGCGGGTGGGGCTGCTGGCGCGCAAGCAGGCTTGGCCGCGCGAGCTGTCGGGCGGTCAGAAGCAGCGCATTGCCATCGTGCGGGCACTGTGCATGAACCCGGAAGTGATCCTGCTGGACGAGATCACGGCGGCGCTGGATCCGGAGATGGTGCGCGAGGTGCTGGACGTGGTGCTGGAGCTGGCGCGCGAGGGCATGAGCATGATCATCGTCACCCACGAGATGGGTTTTGCCGAAAAGGTGGCGGACCGGATCGTGTTCATGGACCAGGGGCGGATTATCGAGGAAGGGGCTCCCGCCGCATTCTTTGCCCGGCCGCAGACCGAACGGGCCCGGGTGTTCCTGAACGGGCTGGACTATTGAAGAAAAGGCCGACGCCGAAGGCGGATGGGTGACGGCGTTTGGCGTGTGGCGATCTGACGTTCGACACTCTGGCGGTGTTCCGGCTCTGGAAGGGGCATGGACGATGGATGTTGTGGGGCACGGTAGCGTCGTGCCTCAAGTTTGAGAAGCAAGGGCGGTATGAACCGTGCCGCTTGTCTGAGTGGTAAGTATCCGAAACAACCTGGAAAGGAAGGACATCATGAAATTTGCATTCAAGCCGGTACTGATGGCCGCCCTGCTGGCGGCCGGTGTGGTGAGTGGCAGCCATGCGATGGCGGCTGATGACGGGCTGGCACGGATCAAGGCCAGCGACCGCATCCGCATCGGTGTGTTCGGTGACAAGCCGCCCTTTGGCTACATTGACAGCGAAGGCAAGAGTCAGGGCTTCGATGTGGAAATTGCCAAGGACTTTGCCAAGGATCTGCTGGGCAGCCCCGACAAGGTGGAATACGTGATCACCGAGGCGGCCAACCGGGTCGAGTACCTGAAATCCGGCAAGGTGGACATCATTCTGGCCAACTTCACGCAGACGAAGGAACGCGCCCGCGTGGTGGACTTCGCCGCGCCCTACATGAAGGTGTCGCTGGGTGTGGTCTCGCCCACCAAGGCGCCCATCAAGTCGGTGAACGAACTGGAAGGCAAGACGCTGCTGGTGAACAAGGGCACCACGGCCGATGCGTATTTCAGCAAGAAGTACCCGGATATTTCGCTGCTGAAATATGACCAGAACACCGAGACCTTCGATGCACTGAAGGATGGTCGTGGTGCAGCACTGGCCCACGACAACGCCTTGCTGTGGGCCTGGGCCAAGGAAAATCCGGGCTATGAGGTCGCCATCGGCCAGCTGGGTGAGCCGGAGTTCATCGCCCCGGCGGTGAAGAAAGGTGATGACGCCCTGCGCGCCTGGATCGACCAGGAAGTGGCCAAGCTCAAGCAGGATGGCCGCCTGAAGGCTGCCTACGAGAAGACCCTGCGCCCGGTCTACGGCGACAAGGTCCCGGCCGAGCAGCTGCTGGCGGAATGAGGGCTGGCTGGCACTTGGCGGCGTGCCAGGCCGCCGAGCAGGCACTGCTTGATCAGCGCCTGCTCATGGTGTCTGGCAGCCAGTATCAGGCCATCCTGGACATGCTGGACCGTCCGGAACAGGACAACCCGGGGTTGGCCGACCTGTTTTCCCGGCCGCTGGTCTGGGACGCTCAATGAAGCGGTTGGCGCTACAGCCGTTGGCGGCCCTTCATCAGGTGTAGAACCGCGATTAAGGCCGGTGGGCGCTGTTGGATTGATATCGATGTTCGGTGCAGACGCCAGGCAGATCCTGAGTCGGCAGACAAGCCCTTGAATCTTCAGGGATGATCGTCAGCCGGCTGCGAGAGGCTGGCACGGATGGCCGCCAATCCGGCCATCGCAAAGCGATGCAGGTGGTCGACCAGCACCTCGGGCTGCATGTGTCGCAGCTCATGCAGCGGTCCCGGCAGCTCTCGCCGGGCGATCAGCATCATGATGCAGGGGGCGCCGACGCTGAACATGCAGCGTGTGACCACCGGGTCGTCGGCGTCGATACCGATGATCTCGGCCACCAGCTGGCGCACCAGCGACAGCTTGGGGGCGCTCTCGGTCTGGAACAGCACCTGCAGGTGCGAGGAAGGGGCCATCACTTCGGCGGCCAGCAGGCCCAGGTGCCAGTTGGTCTGTGCGCTGGTGGCCTGGCTGACCAGCTGGGTCATCAGGATGCGAAGCCTTTCGGACGCCGGCAGCGGTGCATGCACGAGCTGGCTGAGTGCGTCGACGGTGAAGAGCCGCCGGTGGGCCTCGATCAGTGTGGCCTGGTAGAGGCCGCTGCGGCTGCCAAAGTGATAGTTGATGGAGGCCAGGTCCACACCGGCGTGGGCCGCCACTGCCTTGCTGGTGGTCTCGGCAAAGCCCTGGCTGCCGAACAGCTCGCCAGCGGCCTGCAGGATGCGGGCACGGGTGGCTTCGCCGTCGGTACGGGAGGCGCGGGCACTGGCGGTGTTGGGGATCATGGGCGCATTGTTCCTGATTTGCGGCGCTCTGGCCATCCTGTGCCATCCCGAGTGCGCCAGACCGCAGAGGCGGAACCCCTCGATGGCATGGACTGCATCCACTTGATGTCTCCATAGGGTCAATTTCAATTCAATTTAATTTTAAGATAAGATGGGTTCCACGAGATGGCCTACTGTCCGTCCGGGGATGCGCTCATGAAGAAACCCATCGTGATGATCGTGCTGCTGACTGCCGTGGCGGTGGCGTGCTGGTACGGCTGGCAGCACGGGCGCCCGCAGGGGCGGGAGGCCGGCGTTTTCTACGGCAACATCGACGTGCGGCAGGTGTCGCTGGCCTTCGAGGGCAGCGGACGTGTGGCGCAGGTGGACGCGGAGGAAGGCGACCGGGTTCAGCCGGGCCAAGTGCTGGCGATACTGGATACGCGCACGCTGGCGCTGCAGGCGGATCAGGCGGCGGCCCAGCTGCGGGCGCAGGAAGAGAACCTGCGGCGGCTGAAGAACGGTGCACGGCCGGCCGAGATCGCCCAGGCACGCAGTCGGCTGGCGGCCGCCCAGGCGGATGCCCAGCGTGCTCGTCGTGAGCAGGCGCGGCTGGAGCGGATTGCGACGGCCAGTGCCGGCGCGGTGAGCGTGCAGGATGTGGACCGGGCGCGCAGTGCGGCCCGGGTGGCGCAGGCCGCCGTGAAGGAGCGGCAGGATGCGCTGGCACTGGTGCAGGAGGGCGCGCGCCGCGAGGAGATCGACGCGGCCGATGCCCAGGTGGCGGCGGCACGTGCCCAGCTGGCGCTGCTGCGTCATCAGCTGGAACAGGGCGATCTGCGGGCGCCGGTGGCGGCCGTGGTGCGTTCGCGCCTGCTGGAGCCGGGCGACATGGCGTCGCCGCAGCGCCCGGTTCTGGCGCTGGCGGTGACCAGTCCCAAATGGGCGCGCATCTACGTGGATGAGTCCAGCCTGGGGCAGGTGAAGCCCGGGCAGGCTGCGAAGCTCAGCGTCGATTCGATGCCGGGACGGACGCTGGCCGGGAAGATCGGCTACATCTCGTCGGTGGCTGAATTCACGCCCAAGTCGGTGCAGACCGAGGTGCTGCGCACCAGCCTGGTGTACGAGGTGAGGGTGCTGGTGGATGACCCCGATGATGTGCTGCGGCTGGGGCAACCGGTGACGGTGCGGCTGGAGTCAGGCACGGCGGACCGGAAGCATGAGGCCGGATGATTCCGTGGTTCGCGCCGAGGGCCTGACCCGGCGCTTTACCGGTCCGGATGGGCGTCCGCTGGTGGCGCTGGATCGGGTGTCGCTGTCGGTGACCCAGGGGCAGCTCACGGCCCTGGTGGGGCCGGACGGCGCGGGCAAGACCACGCTGATGCGGATGATGGCCGGACTGCTGGCACCGGACGAGGGCAGTCTCCACGTGCTGGGGCTGGATGTGACCCGCAACGCCCAGGCCGTGCAGGATCGCATCAGCTACATGCCACAGCGCTTTGGCCTGTATGAGGATCTGAGCGTGCAGGAGAACCTGGACCTGTACGCTGACCTGCATGGCGTGCCGCAGGCAGTGCGCCGCGAACGCTTTGCCCGGCTGATGGCGATGACGGATCTGGCGCGCTTCACGGCACGTCCCGCCGGCAAGCTTTCGGGCGGCATGAAACAGAAACTGGGCCTGGCCTGCACGCTGGTGCGATCGCCCGAACTGCTGCTGCTGGATGAGCCCAGCGTGGGGGTGGATCCGCTTTCGCGTCGTGATCTGTGGGAGATCCTGCTGCAGCTGGTGCGGGACGAGCAGCTGAGCGTGGTGGTGAGCACCGCCTACATGGACGAGGCCGAACGCTGTGCGCACGTTCACGTGATGAACGCCGGTCACGTACTGGCCAACGGCACGCCGCAGGCGTTGGCGCAGCGGGCGCAGGGCCTTACTTTCGTGGCGACGCCACCGGTTGGCATGGCGGCACGCATGCTGCAGGCGCGGCTGCTGGATGCAGCGTCTGCCGTGGTGGATGCCGTGCCCCGTGGCGGGCAGGTACGCTTCATCCGCCGGCCGGATGTCGATGAAGATGCGTTGCAGCCGTTGCTGGAGAACGTGGAGGTGCATCCCCGACCGGCCGAGCTGGAGGACGCCTTCATGCTGATGCTGCGCCAGCACGCAGAGGCGGCTGGTGGACAATCGTCTTCGGAAGGGCTGCCTGCGGCCGGAACGGATCGAACCCTGCAGGGGCGCAGGAATGATGAGCCGACGGCCCCGGCCGCAGTGGAAGCCAATGCTGAACCCGTCATCGTCGTGCGCGATCTGGTGCGCCGCTTCGGTGACTTCACGGCGGTGGCCAGTACCTCGTTCGAGGTGCTGCGGGGCGAGATCTTCGGCCTGCTGGGGCCCAACGGGGCGGGAAAGACCACCACGTTCCGAATGCTGTGCGGATTGTTGCCGGCCACCAGTGGCTCGCTGCAGGTGGCGGGTGCGAACCTGCGGGTGGCGCCGGCACGGGCGCGGGCCCGCATCGGCTACGTGGCGCAGAAGTTCTCGCTCTATGCCACGCTGACCGTGCGCGAGAACCTGGCGTTCTATGGGGCGGCCTATGGCCTGCACGGTCGTCAGCTTACCGAGCGGATGGATGCCATGCTGCAGCGCTTCGATCTGGATCCGGAGGCCGAAAGCGGTCTGCTGCCGGCCGGCTATCGTCAGCGGCTGGCCATGGCAGCGGGGCTCATCCATGCGCCTGACATCCTGTTCCTGGACGAGCCCACCAGCGGCATCGACCCGCTGGCGCGGCGTGCGTTCTGGCGCACCATCACGGCGCTGTCGGCGCAGGGTGTGACCATCGTCATCACCACGCACTTCATGGAGGAGGCCGAATACTGCGACCGCATTGCCATCCAGGATGCGGGGCGGATGCTGGCACTGGGTACGCCGCGCGAGGTGCGCGAGCTGGCGGGCGCAAAGGGCAGCGACATGAATGCGGCCTTCATCGCCATCGTGGAGCGCGGGCGCAGCGGAGGTGGATCGTGAGTCGTGCTGACATTCGGGCACCGGGAGGCGGGGCATGAGGGCGACGGGGTTCTGGCGCCGGCTATGGGCGCTCGTGAAGAAGGAATTCCGCCAGATGCTGCGGGATCGCAGCAACCTGCTGGTGGGGCTGGCGCTGCCGGTGACGCTGATCCTGCTGTTCGGCTATGGCATGTCCTTCGACGTGAAGGATGTGCGGGTGGCGATGGTGCTGGAAGATGCGTCGCCCCGGGTGCAGCAGGTGCTGGCCGGGCTGCGGGGTTCCACCTACATGGAGCCGCGCTGGGCAGGCAGCATGCCCGAAGCCGAACAGTGGTTGCGCCGGCACGAGGTGGAGGCCATCCTGCGGGTGCCGCCAGGGTTTTCCGGGCGGCTGCAGAGCGGTGATGCAAAAGTGCAGCTGGTGGTCAATGGCAGTGAATCCACGTCAGCCGCCACCATCGAATCCTACGTGAATGGCGTGCTGGCGCTGTGGGCGCAGAAGGAGGCGGATCGGGCCGGCCCGGCCGGGCAGATCCTGGCGGCAGGCAGCGTGCAGGTGCAGCAGCGGCTGTGGTTCAACGAGGCTGGCGAGAGCACCTGGTTCCTGGTGCCGGGGCTGCTGGTGCTGGTGCTCACGCTGATCGGGGCCTTTCTCACCTCGCTGCTCATTGCCCGTGAATGGGAGCGTGGCACGATGGAATCGCTCTTCGTGACACCGGTACGACCGCTGGAGATCGTGCTGGCCAAGCTGATTCCCTACGTGGGGGTGGGGCTGGTGGATCTGGCCATGTGCCTGCTGGCGGCGCATTTCCTCTTCGAGGTGCCGATGCGCGGCTCGCTGGGCATGATGGTGGTGGGCGGCACGCTGTACCTGGTGGTGTCGCTGCTGATGGGGCTCTTCATTTCGGGGCGCACGCGCAACCAGTTCCTGGCCAGTCAGGTGGCGCTTCTGGGCAGCCTGCTGCCCTCGATGATGCTCTCGGGCTTCATCTTCGACCTGCGCAATTCACCGGCGCTGGTGCAGGTCATCGGGCATCTGCTGCCGGCCACGCACTTCATGGGGCTGACCAAGAGCCTGTTCCTGATGGGCAATCACTGGCCGACCCTCATGCAGAGCCTGGGCATTCTGCTGATCTATGCGGTGTTGCTGCTGTGGGCCACGTTGCGCACGGTGCGCAAGCGCCTGGATTGATCGGAGGGATGAGAGGATGGATTCGATCCATGGGGTGCCGGGCTGGCTGCTGGTGCTGCGTCAGATAAGGGCGCTGATCCGCAAGGAGCTGCTGGCGCTCTTCAAGGAACCGGCCAACCGGATCATCCTGTTCGTGCCGGCGCTGCTGCAGGCGCTTCTCTATGGTTATGCGGGCACCTACGACCTGCACGACACGCCCTATGCGGTGCTGGACCAGAGCCGCAGCGAGGCCTCGGCCCGGCTGCTGGCCCGCGTCGAGAGCAATGGGCTGTTCCGGCAGGTGGCGACACTGGCTGATGCCCGGCAGATTGCCGACGTGATCGATGAGGGTCGGGCCATGTTCGTCGTGAGCATTCCGGCCGACTTCGCGTCCCGGCTCGCACAGGGACAGACCACGGCGGTGCAGCTCATTCTCGATGGCCGCAATTCGGTGACGGCGGGGCTGACCTCGGGTTACGTGGGCAGCATTGTGGGCAGCTACAACCAGACGCTGCGGCAGGCGGCGGGGATCTCCGGCACGGGCGGGGTGCAGATCGAGTGGCGTGCCTGGTTCAATCCGAACCTGGAGTCGCGCTGGTCCCTGATGCCGACGCTGATTGCCTCGCTGAGCCTGATACAGACGCTGCTGCTGGCCGCGCTGTCGGTGGCGCGAGAGCGTGAGCAGGGCACCTTCGACCAGTTGCTGGTGACACCGCTCACGCCGATGCAGATCCTGGTGGGCAAGGCGGTGCCGTCGGTGATGGTGGGGCTGATGCAGTCGACCATCATCCTGCTGATCATCCGCTTCTGGTTCCAGATCCCGATGGCCGGGTCGATCGTGACGCTGTACCTGGGGCTCCTGGTGTTCACGGTGGCCGCCGTCGGTGTGGGGCTGTCGCTGTCGGCGCTGTCACTGACCATGCAGCAGGCCATGCTCTACACCTTCCTGGTGGTCATGCCGCTGATGATGCTCTCGGGCATGCTCACGCCGGTCCGCAACATGCCCGAGTTGCTGCAGGTGGCCACCTATGCCAATCCGCTGCGCTTTGGCGTGGCCATTGCGCGGGGCGTGTACCTGGAGGGGGCAACGCTTGTCGACATCGTGCCGCACCTGGTTCCGCTTGTCGTGATGATCGCGGTGACGTTGCCGCTGGCTGCCTGGCTGTTCCGCCATCGGCTGGGTTGAACCTGCAGACCGATCAGGCTGTCCGCCACTCCTGGGCCAGCGTGGCCACCAGTTGCGCAGCGGGTATCTCGCGGATCATCGGTGCACCCTGACCGGCCCAGTGGGCGGCATATGTATGCTCACCCCGGCGGCTGGCAGCGGCATGGAGCTGCTTGGCGGCATCGTAGGCACGAGGGTAGGCGGCAGGCGGCGGTGCATCCGGCGCTTCGCCGTAGTCGATGAACGGGCTGACGATGCCACGGGCGGGACGGCCCGAAAGTACCCGGGTCAGTCGGGTATGGGCTGCGTCGGCGCTCCGGAGGCGTGCACGGTAGGCCGCGTTGGCGGCCGATTCCGGACAGGCCACGAAGGCGGTGCCCAGCTGCGTGGCAGCGGCGCCCAGTTCCTGCATGGCGCGAATGGCGTGGCCGTCCATGATGCCCCCGGCGGCGATGATGGGCAGTCCGGTGTTCAGGACCAGCTGTCTCACCAGCACGGCAGTGCTCAGGTGTTCGTCGGGCGGGAGCGGCACACCGGGCTCGGGATCGAAGCAGCCCCGGTGGCCGCCGGCCTCGATGCCTTGCGCGATGATGGCATCCAGTCCAGCCGCTTCGATCCGACGGGCCTCATCCAGGTTGGTGGCGCTGGCCAGCAGGCAGATGCCGGCCTTCTTCAATGCCTGCAGCTGGTGAGGCGCTGGCAGCCCGAAATGAAAGCTCACCACCGCCGGACGGGTTTCCAGCAGGACACCCAGCATCCGGTCGTCATCCATGAAGCTGGGATAGACCTCGACCAGTCGGGTGGGCGGTGCCATGTCCAGACGGGCATAGAGCGGTGCCAGATGGTGCAGCCAGGCCGCATCGCCGGCCGGATCGGGGGTGGGCGTCCGATGGCAGAAGACGTTGACGTTGAAGGGCCGGTCGGTGAGGACTCGGGTGGCTTCGATCATCCGACGTGCGTCTTCAGGCGAGCTGGCGCCGGCACCCAGGCCGCCCAGTCCCCCCGCGTTGCTGACGGCAGCCGCCAGTTCGGGTGTGGCCACGCCGGCCATGGGGGCTTGCAGGATGGGCAGGGCCAGGCCCAGGCGTTCCATCAGGGCATGGGAGTGGTCGTTGCTCATAAGTGTGTCTCCTGTGCTGCCGGGTTGCTGGCAGTCGTTTTTGGTTTCCTGGTAGCAGACCCGCATCGTGGATGGTGCCTGCTACCGCCGAATACGCCTTTTACCGGCTGCGCCTTTTACCGCCGGATGTAGCGATAGCCGATCCAGCCGCCCAGCAGGCCGCCCAGGTGGGCGAAGTGGGCCACGCCCTGCTGCGTGCCGGTCAGACCGAACCACAGTTCCAGTGCCGCGTAGATGGCCACGAAGACGCGGGCTGGCAGTGGGATGGGCGGGATCAGCAACATGACCCGCTCGTGCGGGAAGACCAGGGCATAGGCCAGCAGGATGCCGAAGACGCCGGCCGAGGCGCCAATGATCGGGGCACCGTTGGCGGACAGGAGGTCACCGACCAGTATCTGGGCAATGGCACCGAAGACGATGGCCGACAGATAGGTGATGGCCGTGCGGCGTGGCCCCCAGACCATCTCGATGCGTGAGCCGAACATCCAGACGGCGAACATGTTGAACAGCAGATGGGTGAAATTGCCATGCAGCACGCTGTAGCTGAGGATCTGCCAGGGATGGGCCAGCAATATGGACAGGTCGGGCCAGAGCGCGAACCAGGCCATCATCTCGTAATAGAAGTTCTGCTGCAGCAGGTAGAAGATGGTGTTGATGAGGAGGACGGCGCGGACAAATGGGGGCACGGCAGGTCTCGATGGGGTGGCAATGGGCCGGCCAGCGGGTGGCCAGGGCCGGAATGGGAGTGAACCCGGGGTTCGGGTGATTATTGGGGACGAGGGCGCCCGTGTTCAAGCGGCCATGCCGGGGCACGCATCAAGCCCCGGCTCGCGGGCGACCAGCAGGTTTCAGGCCTTGCCCAGCGACCCGCGGAACAGGTCGCGGGCATGGCCGGTGGAGGGCACTGGGCGGGCCGGGGATGCACCCTTTGGCGGCGTGCCGGCCCGAAGGGCTGCGGCAGATCCGGACGTGGCGTGCGGGGGTGCCTTGTCACTGGTTGCCTCCCCTGGGGGCGCAGGGACAGTCGAAGCAGTGGCCTGTCTGGATGAGACCCCCTTGTTGGCTGCGCCTTTCGATGCCGGAGCCGACTGCTCTGAGGGGCGTTCCGACTTGTCCGCGGCGCTGGCGCCGGGAGCGCCTGTCGTCGTGCGCTGGGCTGGCTTGATCCTGGCGCGGTCCTCGGCCTGCAGTTGGGCTTCCAGCCGGCTGCCGTCGAACAGGTCGTCCAGCGGGGCCGTGTCCGCAAAGATCGGCGACAGGCGGGCCGCCTCGTCGGCATCGCGCTGGGCATGGCGCTCAAGCTGCTGCAGC
>ERZ773059.820-NODE-820-length-16198-cov-4.279006_pt1 | contig 16198 bp, 14 predicted proteins | sample MGYA00580514_ERZ773059 | MGnify/ENA primary metagenome ERZ773059 (study PRJEB29015, sample SAMEA2737981) | human oral metagenome | biome: human oral; feature: human-associated habitat; material: dental | place: China | collected 2056 ...
CCAAGTCGCTGACCGATACGGACCAGGATCACACCACGGACACGTCGAGCACGTCGCAGAAGAGCCTGACCCTGGATGATCTGACCAACAGCAGCACCGAGGAATCGCTCTCCAACGCGCCCGCGGCCGCCCCCACGCCGACGGCGCCGCCGCCGGCACCAGTCAGCACCACGGCCACCGTGGATTCGCTGGTGGGCACGCAGCCCTGGGATCATCACCCCACGGTATGACGCCAACGGGAACGGCCCGGGCCGTTCCCCCGCCGTCTCACCAGGCCCGCCTCATGGCGGGCTTTTTTCTGTCTGCCATCCCGCTGTCTGGTGTCCCGCCGAGGATGACTGGCCTGCCCGCTCGGCCCGATGGCTCACCCGACAGGTGATATCGTATGTAAAAAACAACGACTGCCGCTTTGCCTGACACTTGAACTCGCAATCTATCCCTGTCGGCGCGTAGGACATGTGGGCGGATGTAAACCGTTTTGATAGGCTTGCAAGATAAGGATACATCCCTACGGAACGAGCATCATGGCAGCACGATTCGAGATCTATCGGACGCAGGACGGCGGTGTGGAACAGCTGCGGCTCAGGCCCGGCGAGAACCGGGTTCGGGTGCTGCCCGGGCGACAGTTCCGATTGCAGGATTCCAATCTGGACGCCGAACAGCTGCGGGTCCTGCAGGTGGACAGCGATCTGGTGATCGAGAACGTGCCGCTGGACGGCGATGCCGGCACCGCCTCAGTGATTCTGGAAGGCTACTACCGCATCTGCAGCGCCTCGGACCAGTGTGCCGTGACGGCCGGTGGCGACGAGACCGTGAGCATTCCGGATGCCGCGGAAGGTGCCGGGGGCGCCGTGCTGCTGGCCGACGTGAACACCAAGCCGCTGGGCGCGCTGAACGACGGCACCTTCGTGCTGTATGACCCCAAGTTCGAGGCCCCCATCCTGCCCGTGCTGGGTGACGTGCCCACCAAGCCGCTGCTGTACGGCCTGGGCGGCGCGGCCGTGCTGGGCCTGGCCGCAGCCGGTGGTGGTGGCGGGGGCGGCGGCGATGGTCAGGCGCCCCAGGGCAACATCTCGCTCACGCTCAAATCCGCCACCTACTTCAACACGCGCTTCCCCGTGCTGAACGGCACGGCCGAACCCGGCTCCGAAGTGCAGGTACGCATCGACACCGATGGCGACCAGCACGCCAACGTCACCTACACCACCAAGGCCGACGAAAACGGCAACTGGGCGGTAGACCTGAAGACCGCCACGCCCAGCAGCGGCACGCTGCCCGCCACCGGCCTGTCGGACACCAACAGCCTGGAAGTGGTGGGCTCCAACAAGGGCGTGCAGAGCACCCTGCCGCTGACCACGCTGCACTTTGACGACACGCCGCCGGCCAGCGCCGAAGTGGCGTCCGTGGCCGGTGACAACATCATCACTGCCCCGGAAAAGGCCGCAGGCGTTGCCATCAGTGGCACGGCCGAGGCCAACGGTTCGGTGGAACTCAAGCTGGGCACGGTGACCCGCCTGGTGGCCGTGGACGCCAACGGCAACTGGAGCACCACGCTGCAAGCCGATGACCTGCCCGCTGCCGATGGCTCCTACACGCTGAGTGCGACCGCCATTGATGCCGCCGGCAACCGCGCGCCGGAAGTGACCAGCAAGGTCATCATGAACACCACCGGCACCGCCGCCATCATCGGCACCATCAGCGAAGACGGCTACGTCAACGCCAAGGAAGCGGCTGCACCGGTGAAGGTGATGGGTACGGCCGCGCCCAACAGCAAGGTTGCGCTGTGGCTGACCGACGAGAAGAACCCGCTGGCCGAGGTCCAGGCTGATGCCAACGGCAAGTGGGAAGCGGGCGTGCCGCTGCCGGCAGGGCTTGCCGACGGCAAGCATGTGCTGTCGGTCACCACCACCAACGCCCAGGGCAACACCGCCACCAGCAAGGCCGAGTTCACGCTGGACAAGACACCGCCCGCACCGGCTGCCAACCTGAAGCTGGAAGGCAACGACACCACCATCACCAGCACCGAAGCCAAGAACGGCGTGAGCCTGAGCGGCACGGGCGAAGCCGGCACCAAGGTGACGGTCTCCATCGGTGGCGGCAAGACGCAGACCGCCACGGTGGGCGCCAACGGCGGCTGGAAGGTGGAATTCAAGGAAGGCGATCTGCCCATGCCCGGCCAGGGGAACAGCACCAACACGGCCTTCAACGTGGTGCTGCAGGACAAGGCCGGCAACGACAGTGCCGTTGCCACCCAGAACGTGACGCTGCAGGGCCCGCTGAGACCGCTGTCCACCCCCCTCATCAGCACGATTGCCGGCGATGACATCATCAACGCCGCCGAGGCCCAAGGTGCCGTGTCGGTATCCGGCATTGCCGACGCGGGCAGCAAAGTCACCGTCACGCTGGGCGGCAGCACGGACACGGTCACGGCCGGCATCAATGGCGCCTGGACCGCCCAGTTGACGAACCTGTCCAAGGTGCCCGACGGCAGCTACGACGTGACGGCAGTCGCCGCGCAGCCAGGGCGCGCAGACTCGGCCGCCGGCGTGCACAAGATCACCCTCGACAAGACGGCCCCGGGTCAGCCCACCAACATCAAGACCAACGGTGGCGACACCACCATCAGCGCTGAAGAAGCCAAGACCGGCAAGATCACCTTCACAGGCAATACGCCGACCGGCGCCCAGAATGCCGATACGGTGACCGTGACCTGGAACGGTGTGTCGAAACCGGGCACCGTCACCAACGGCAAATGGAGCGTGGACTTCGATTCGGTGCCCTCGGTACCGGCCGGCCAGGCCAGCACCAATGCCAATGTGACCGTGGTGGCCCACGACAAGGCGGGCAACAACAGCACCACCGCCACGCAGGCCATCACGGTGCAGAACAGCGCCTTGCCATCCTTGGCCCCGACGATTGACCCCGTCACCGCAGACAACGTCGTCAACAAGGCCGAGTCGGGTGCCGTGACCATTACGGGTACGGCGGCCCCCGGCGCCACCATGCTGGTCAAGGTCGATACCTGGACAGCGCCACCGGGAATCGTGGCCGATACTCAGGGCAAGTGGAGTGTCCAGAACGTCGACATGGGCAACTTTGCCGATAGCTTGACGCACACGGTGACCGCCATCGCCACCTCGCCAGGAGGCGCAGCCTCCAGCCCCGAGACCCACACGTTCTCGGTCGACAAGACACCGCCCAAGCCGCACTTCTCCACGTTCGGAAGAACGCAGATCATCACGGCAGAAGCGGCGAAGAACGACGTGACCTTCCGTGGCTCGTCAGCAGAAGCCGACACCACGCTGTCGGCCACCTGGAACGGCAAGCCTGTCCCCATCAGCCATACGGTGGGCTCACTATGGAAGGTCACGGTTCCTGCCGCCGACATTCCCGCGGCGCCCGCCAATGGCACGGCCAAAGCCACGCTGGTCGTGACTGTCACCGACAAGGCCGGCAACGCCACTGAGATCTCGCAGGACGTGACGATCCAGGGGGCACCGGCCGTCACCCGCCAGACCACCGTGAACGGCAAGGTCGCAAATGACGACGTGATCAACGCCGTGGAAGCCAATGGCGTGGAAGTGTCGGGCACGGCGGAACCCAACTCCAACATCCGCGTACAGGTGCCGGGCACGAAGGTTGCAACCTCCGTTCGGTCCGGTGCCGATGGCCTCTGGAAAGCGAGCCTGAACTTCACAGGTCTGCAGGATGGCCAACATACCATCGAGGCCACCGCCTCCCAGCCTGGCAGCACCTCGACATCCGTGGGCACCCACACGGTCACGCTGGCCAAGACCCCACCGGCCAAACCAACCAACCTGCAGTTCGACGGCCACGCCAGCAAGGTCATCACAGGGGCGGAAGCCACCGATGGCGTCACCGTCACGGGCGATGTAGCACCGGGATCGAAGGTGCAGGTCCAGCTGGGCACAACCACTCGGCCGGCAGACGTCGACGCTGCTGGGCACTTCTCGGCCACGCTGCCGGCACCAGCCGTCACCCCGGGTGGCTCGCAGCCCTATTCGGTCACCGTGACGGTGGCCGATGCCGCCGGCAATAAGCCGCAAAGCTGGGCCGAACAGATCCAGGTGCAAGGCTCCGCCCTGAAGCCGGCAACGCCAGTGCCCGCATCCGTCACAACGGCAGCAGGCACGCCCACCACCCCGGACGCGGATGCCGACGCGGCAGGCGGTGCCGTGGCGCAACCGGCCACACCCACCACACCTGCAGCGGCGCCCGCCGCGGATGCGGCTGCCCAGCCTGCCACCCCGCCGGCGGCGCAGCCGTCCGCCCTCGGCATCACCGCAGGGGATACCCTGGGCAAGTCACTGGCCACGGCCAAGGCGCTGCCCGGCAATCAGGGCAGCCGTCTGTCTCTGAACGAGCTGCTGGACCAGAGCGAGACGCTGTCGCTGCCGGGTGAGGCATCCAGCGCCGGGTCGAATGCCGCCACATCGGCGGCCGGCAGCGCGGCAGGCACGGGGACGGCCCCCGCCGCAGCGGCCGCTACGGACGTGGCGACGGCCGTGGAGTCCAGCGCCACCGCACTGAGCAGCACGGCCACGGTGAACACGCTGCTGGGCACCCAGCAGCCGTGGGAAACGACGCACCCCGCGCTCTGAAGGCCCTGAAAAGCCCGGAAAAAAGCCCCCCGCCCGGTAACAACGGGCGGGGGGCTTTTGCGTTCAGCGTGGCGGCACGCTCAGGTCAAGGGCGGCGCCCGCCGCCCCTGACCTTCTTTTCTCAACCCACCAGAATGTCCACCCGGCGGGCGCGCTGCAGCGTGGCCTTGTCGACGCGGACCTTGGTGCGGGCGGAGGTCTTGCCGGCACCCACCACCGTGATGCGGGCCGAGGAGAAGCCCCCTTCGCTGATGGCGCCTGCCACAGCGCGCGCACGGCGCTCGGACAGGGTCTTGTTGTAGGCGGCGGAGTAGCGCGGATCGGCGTAGCCGGTGACGCGCACCCAGGCCGTGCGGCCCAGGCAGGCGCCCAGCTGCTGCAGGCGGCGCGTCTCGGCCGGCGACAGGCTTGAGCTGCCCGACTTGAAGAAGATCGGCGAGGACAATTGCTTCAGCGACCGCGGGCAGCTTCCGGCTGCAGCGGTGCGCAGATTGCGGCTGTCGGCAGCGGCCTGGCGGGTATCGCGTACGTTGCGGCTGTCCCGGCCGTTGCGGGCATCACGTGCCTTGGTGGCGGCATTGCGCGCATCGGCAGCCTTCTGCGCCTCGGCCTGGGCACGGGCGTCCCGTCCTGCCAGGCGGTTGGCATCGGCCAGACGCTGGGCACCCTGGGCTGCTGCTCCTGCGGCAGCCAGACGGGTTGCACCCGCAGCGCCTGCCTCATCACGGGCCAGCACGCGGTAACCGTTGGGAACCTGGGCACGGATCAGCTCCAGCGTCTCGCGGCCCTGGGCGGGCGTCTGGGCGCCGCCGAAGACTTCCACCACGTCGCCGCGCACGCGCAGTTCGCTGATGTTGCGTTCACGGACCAGGGCCACCAGGGCCGTCAGCTGCGGCTCCCAGCGGGCGGCGGCATGGCCATCGATGTGGCGCAGGCGCAGGCTGCCTTCGACAGACTCGCCCCGGGCGCCCAGGCGAATGGCATTCATCCACTGGTTGCGGGTGTCGTCGTCGGGCACCTCGCCCGCCAGGCGGATGCCACCTGCCGGATCATGCGTCAGAGAGAAACTCGGCGGACCGGGCAGCTCGATCATCGCGTCGGCCGTGGCGGGCTGGTGCGGCTGATCATCGTCCTCGGGGGCCATCACCGATTCCCCAGCGGGAACGGCCGGGCCTGCCTGGCTGTCGGCCATGGCATCGGCCGGTGCCCCGTTCGGGCCGGCAGCAGCTGCTGACGATGCGGCAGCCTTGTCCTGCGAAGCGCTGTCCTTCGAGACATCGGCCGGGGCCACCCGGCGGTCATCCGACGGGGCAGCACCCTGAGCATTGGCCTGCCGGTCTGCGCCCTGCCCGTCCTTACCCTGCGCCGATCCGGCTGCCTGGGCAGCCTGCCTGCCCAGCGGCAGCTCGATGGATTCCGTATGCGTGTTGCCGGAGGCGGAGGCAAGCTGCTGCTGCGCCTCGTGCTGGGCATCGCCCTCGCCCTCCTGCACGCCGAACAGCGTCAGCAGCAGGACGAACAGCAACAGGACGCCCACTTTCAGCGAGGTGAAGCGGCGCACGGACTCGGGCGGATGCAGTGGCGAAGGTGATGGCATGGCGTTCCTGCGTCAGGGGCGAGTCGAGGGCGGACAGATCGGAGCGGTCAGGGCCTGTGGGCCTGGCCGTAGGGGTGGCTTTCCGGCGAAGCGCCGGCAAGGTCGGCCGCGGCCGTGTGTCCGGTGGAGCCGGACGCATGCTCGGACAGCACGTGGGCATCGGAGACATCGTCTCCAGAGCGCCAGCCCTGCTCGTGCTGCTCGGCATCGACCACTTCGGCCACGACGTGCTCGACCGTCCGCTCGCGGCGCGGGTTGACGAAGACGGAAGCCAGTCCCTCGTCGGCTTCAGCCTCGTATTCATCACCGGCGTCCGATCCCCAGACCATGGCTTCCTGGTCCAGCGTGGACTCGGTGGTCCCGGTGCCTTCGTCGTCGGACGACGGAACATCCGCCTCGTGCCCGACAGAATCGCCAAACGACGAATCATCGGCCATGGAAGCATCGGCGGTCGTCGACACTGCGCCGGTCATGCCGGCCGCGTGCGACGACGAAGCGTCGTCAGCAGCCTGCGCATCATGTGCGGTCTGCGCCTCGCCGGCGGCTGCATCGTCATCCGGCTGCGCCGTGGCTGCAGCAGCTTCCGTCGCGACGGTCTCGGAGGCCTGATCGGCCGACGTGTCCTGCGCTTCAGTAGTCTGCGCACCCGGCCGGCGGCGCATGGCGGCCAGCAGCCCTGCGGCCACGTTCTCGCGCTTCTCGCCCTTCAGCTCGGCTTGCAGGTTGTCCAGCGCCACCCAGTCCTCGGCCAGGAACAGGCCGGCCTGTTCGGCCCAGCTGAGCGGGTTGGCCAGTGCAAAACGCGGACCAGCAGCCTCCATCAGGCGGGTGAGTTCGCCCATGGAGGTCTCGGCCAGGCGCTCGAAGGTGCGGATGCCGGCCTGGTTGAGCAGCTCGACGGTGCGGTCGTCGATACCCACCAGCGCCTGCAGGCGGTCACGCCCTTCGGCGGTGCGATAGTGCCGCTTCAGCAGGTTCTTGACGGCCTCGTAGCCGGCCGCGTCATTGGCAATGCGGTTGGCGTGGTAATTGACGGAAGCCTCGCGGTCGGCCACGTCATGCTCGCGGGACAGGATGCGCCCTTCCCAGCTCTGCATGGCTTCCTCGCGGTTGCTGACCACCGCCACACGGCGTGCCAGCTCGGCCTCGGTGCTTTCCAGCGTGTCCAGGCGGCGGTTGTAATTCACTTCCTTGGAACGCAGCTGCTCGCCACGGGCCGCAATTTCCTTTTCGCGCTCGTTCAGCGTCAGGCCCATGCGGTCCAGATCGGCGCGGCGCTTCTCGATGGCCTGCTCCACACGGGACAGATCGTCGGAGCGCTCTTCCACGCGGCGGGCCTGCTGCAGCAGCTCGGCATCACGGCTGGCCAGCGAGGCCTGCAGATCGGCCATTTCCTTTTCGCGCAGGCGCAGCGTGGCCTGGCGATGACCCAGCTCGGTCTGCTGGGCCAGCAGCACGCTTTCCTGCTGGGCCAGAGCCTCGGCCTCTTCTTGCGCCTTCTTGCGCCAGTACAGGAAGTCGATGGCGAATTCGATGGCCCAGCCGATCAGCAGACCAAGGACGAGCCAACCCAGTGCGTTCATGCGAAAGAGCCTCCGGACCCGTGCGATGCGTGTGGCACGGGCTTCAGGTGGAAACGAAACGGTCGAGAGGACGCCGGCATCAGGCCGCCAGCAACTGCTTCAGGTCGCTGACCACGTTATCGACGGGGTCAGTGTAGCGCACCAGCAGGCGCAGCTTGCCGGTCTTGTCGATGACATAGGACGCGGCCGTATGATCGAGCGTGTAGCTGGAACCGTCCTGATTGGGCACCTTCTGGAAGAAGACGCGGAATTCGCGCGCCACCTTCTTGGTGGCCGCCATGTCGCCGCGCAGGGCGATGAAGGACGGGTCAAACGAGTGCACGTAGGCCGGCAGCACCTCGGCCGTGTCGCGCTCGGGATCCAGCGTGACGAACACCACGTCCAGCCGCTTGCCGTCCGGGCCCAGCGCGTCCCTGATTTCCTTGGCCTTCAGCAGCGTGGTGGGGCAGATGTCCGGGCACTGCGTGAAGCCGAAGAACAGCAGCACCACGTGGTCCTTGAAGCTGGCCAGCGTCACGGGCTTGCCGGTGCTGACATCGGTCAGCGACAGCTCGTTGCCGTAGTCGGCGCCGCCCAGATCGGTGGACTTGAACGTCATGCCCTTCTCTTTCGAGCAGGCGGCCAGACCGCCCATCAGGGCGCCGCCCCCCAGCCACAGGGCTGCGGCCGGCACGGACGACAGCACACGCCGCCGCGACAGGTGCGGCGTACCAAGGGCTTGATCGACGGATAGGGGAAGACGACCGGGGGAGGACTCAGGTGTTTTCATGACCATGGAGGGTGACCAGGCGGCTTGCGAAGGAGAGGGATGCCCGGGCATGAACACGCGCCCATGCCGGCACGATGCAGGCCCTGTCGACATCGCGGAACAGGGGCCGGATGCGAACCGTCAGCCACCTCGACGCTGCAAGCGACAAATATTAACGCAGGAAGGCGGTCACCACGGAAATTGTGAAGACCGCGTTGCAGGCAACGCGCCTGCCCACCGGGTGCAACGCCTCCTCAGCCTGGATGGGCGCCGAGGCTCCGTGCAGCGTGACCCGAGCCCAGCCGCCCAAGGCCCCGGCCGTATTCACCCCGACATCTGCCCCCGGCGAAGGATGTTGATGGGCGCCAGCCCGTCGGCGCGCGCCTTCTGTGCCGGCACCCAGGCATGACCGAACACCAGCTCCACCGTGAGCGCGGGCACGCCTGCCTCCGGCGGCGCCGGAAAGCCCATCCCGGCCAGATCAGTCTGCAACGAAGCGGCAGATTCATAGGCCAGCTGGATGTGTTCGGTGTCCATCACCGGCGCATCGAAGCCGGTCTCCACCATCGCATCGCCCCAGTCGTGCATGTCCTGCAGCGACGGCCACTGCCCTTGCGCCCCGTGCTGCTCCAGGTTCTGCGCCGACGAATCCGGCGCCAGCGCACGCAGCTCGCGGCAGGTATCCACCCCGAAGGCCGAGAACACCAGAAGCCCGTGCGGCTTCAGCACCCGATAGCACTCCTTCAGCACCGCCAGCGGATCGTCGAACCAGTGAAACACCAGGTTGGACCACACCACCTGCACACTGTTGGCCGGCAGCGGCAGCCGATGCGCATCGGCCGCGATCCAGTGTGGCGGACGGGTCTGGGGTTTCTCACGCACGCGGATGCGCGCCAGCAGCCCCTGCAGGCCGCGCCGCGCCCGCACATCCAGCCGATGCTGCTCGATGAGCGGCTGCTCGGCCATGTCCAGCGCCAGCACCTGCGCCTCCGGAAAACGCCGGGCCAGCACCGACAGCGAGCGGCCCAGACCGCAGCCCAGGTCCAGCACCGTCTCCACGCCGTCCAGACGCATCGGCTCCAGCCGCTCGTCCAGCCGACGCTCCACCTCGGCCAGCAGAAAATCTGCCCGCTGGGCGCCCGAACGCTTTTCATTGAACGACCGGCGCAAGGCGGCACGGTCCAGACCGACTGGCTTAAGCATGTCGGCGAGTATAGAAGAGGATGCGCGGCGGATGGGGGGGCGTCCGGATAGGATGGATGGAAGCACATGCCCCGATTTCATTCCCACCTTGCCTTCTCAATGGACATGCCCGCTTCACCCCATGCCGTGATCTGGCAGCACGGCCGCCGCTGGCTGGGGCAGCTGACCGCCCGGCTGCTGCCGCGCGCCTGCCTGCTGTGCGAAGCCCCCTGTCTGGACCTGCCGCTGTGCGAACACTGCCGGGAGGCGTTGCCGGGTCGGGGGCAACTGCGGTGCCCGCGCTGTGCGCTGCCCCTTTCTGCACGGCCCCTTTCTGCACGGCCCCTTCCAGCGGATTCAACCAGCCCTGCCCCGCCGTGTCCCCAGTGCCAGCAACACCCGCTGGCCCTGACCGCCACCTTTGCGCTGGCCGATTATCTGCCGCCGCTGGACCGGGCACTGGTCGCCCTGAAATTCGGCCAGCAACTGCAACTGGCTCGCCCCTTGGGCGGGTTGCTGATGGAACACCTGCTGGCCGATCCGGCCCAGCCGCTGCAACAGGTGGACGCGCTGGTACCCATTCCGCTGTCCGGCCCTCGCCTGGCCGAACGCGGCTTCAACCAGAGCCTGCAACTGGCCCGCGGCATGCGCGCCCACGCCCCCGGCGCCTGCCCCCCCATCCGCACCGACTGGCTGCTGCGGGTGCGCGACACCGCCCGCCAGTCCAGCCTGCCCCGCGCCCAACGCCAGAAGAACCTGCACGGCGCTTTCAGTGTGCCGGCCCCCGACCGCGTGGCCGGCCTGCACCTGGCCCTGGTGGATGACGTGATGACCAGCGGCAACACGCTGAACGAAGCCGCCCGGACCCTGCTGACCGCCGGCGCAGCCTCGGTCATGGCGCTGGTGGTGGCGCGCACGCCGTAGGCGATAGGTGGCTGGCGCCAGGCCGACGCATGCTGTCTCATGAGGGGCGACGCACGCCGTAGCCCCGAGACACGCCAGCCCATGACGGGCGAGGCATGTCGAATCCGACCTATCATCCCTCATGAGGGCACGGTGACGCGCTTGAAAGGCTGAACCGACCGAGCCTTAGGCGAGGAAACCCGAAACAGCCTCATTATTCAGAATTATGAATTCTGACTGCTTCAGATACGGCAGCTCGAGGCCTGTTTCGGCGCCAATCACCGCCAAACGTAGCGCCATCACGGCACCAAAGGCACGCCAGCCCCAGAACCGGCCCCCATCACCATCCATCCTTCAGGCCCAGCCACCGTGTTCCACGTCGTCCTTGTCCAGCCCGAGATCCCCCCCAACACCGGCAACGTCATCCGCCTGTGCGCCAACACCGGCTGCGCCCTGCACCTCATCGAACCGCTGGGCTTTCCCATCGACCACGCCAAGATGCGCCGTGCGGGGCTGGATTATCATGAATTCACGGCCATGACCGTGCACAAGAACTGGGCAGCCTTTCTGGACAGCATGCAGGCTTCCATGGCCGCAGCATCCGGCTCCGACCCGCAGGTCGCCCCCAGCCAGCCAGCCCAGAGCAACGCCCGACAAATCCCCTTCTCCGGCCGCCTGTACGGCCTGAGCACCAGCGGCCACAAAAGCCCCTACGACCATCACTTCCTGCCCGGCGACTGCCTGGTCTTTGGCCGCGAAACCGCCGGCCTGCCCGACGACGTGCAGGACAGCCTGGGCACCGACCACCTGCTGCGCCTGCCCATGCGCCCCCACAACCGCAGCCTGAACCTGTCCAACGCGGTGGCCGTGACCGTCTTCGAGGCGTGGCGACAGCAGGGGTTTGAGGGGGCTGCAGACTGACATGGAAGCCCTGCTGATTGGCTTGAGAATCATGGCCCTGCTGACCCTGGCCAGGTGGCTTACCCCCTCGACCGTCACTCTCTCTTCATGGGCCAAAGGTCTGGGCGCTATGACGCTTGCCTACACCCCCATTCATGCGCTGGCGTTCTGGCTCTTGCAGGAACCGGGGGACGTGGCGACGTGTCTAACGGGTGCCATTGGAAGCAGCGTCATCGCCTTCGTGGTCGTGCTGGGCGTGAAGCGGCTGGTGGGGGAATACGATCGGTGAGGCGGGCTGACCAGGGGTGGGTAGCTGGCATAGGTAACGATGGCTCTTCGGGGTCAGGCAGGCTGCGCTTGATATCCAGGTAGGTAAAAGCTTCCGAACCAAGCGCATCAGAAGAGCTTCCCCTCCACAGAACAATCTAATCAGTAAAACGAATAGTCAAAGTCGCGATCCGCACCGTCAGCCGCGACTGGAAGTGCGGCCAATGCCACACGGAGATTTCCCCAACGTCTCCATACTCTCCGGCTTCCTGCCAAAGCCATATAACGCCTATGTCTGATGCAGCAACCGAAAGACAAAAACAAGCTGTACGCCTTGCATGCGCAGGAGGTGGAGTGCATCAGCAAGGGCAAGGCCCGAAACCCCTACGAGTTCGGTGTCAAGGTCTCGATCACCACGACGCACAGGGAAGGTTTCGTTGTGGGCGCAAGATCGATGCCGGGCCGGCCGTACGACGGCCACACCCTGTACGAAGCACTGGAGCAAGCGTCGATTGTGGGAGATTGCCGTATCGACACTGCCGTTGTGGACAAGGGCTATCGCGGTGCTGACGTGCCGGGCGTGAGAATCCTGCGATCAGGACAGAGGCGAGGCGTGACGCGCGGGATCAGGGCGATGATCAGACGCCGCAGTGCCATCGAACCGACGATAGGCCACATGAAGACCGATGGCAAACTTGACCGAAACTGGCTCAAGGGGGCATTGGGAGATGCACTTCACGCAGTGCTGTGCGGTGCCGGACACAACATCCGGCTGCTGCTGCGTCGGCTGCAGCGCCGGCTGCGGCGTTTTTGTGCCTTTATTTTGCTGTCGATTCTGGCCTGTGTACGGCTGATGCTGCCGGATCGGTCAGAAATAACGTTGTAGACGGCAGAGCGGCACCAACCCGGTCCTGTCCAGTCTCTCGGTCGTTCCGTTCAGCAACAGGCTGACGTGCGGATTCTGGGTTGTTCAGGACTGACTTAATAGGCACGTTTCCGTGCCCAGCGGCACGTGAAGCCCGCTTTCATTGCTCGGCACATCGTGGATGCACCGGCCAGCGGCCGGACGCTGGCGGCAGGCGTATACGTCACACAGATAGCATACGGGACGCTCAGTGCCCGTCGAAGACGGCGCCGAGCGTGGGTGCAGAGAGCACACGGCTGACCCACTGCTGCATCTCCTCCGTGCTGGCCTCGGAGAGCCTGGACTGTGTCTTTTCATCAAGCGGGCCAAAGCGCTCGGCCAGCTGTCCCGCCAGAACCTTGCGCAGTGTTGTGGCTACACCTCGCGCCTCGCCTCGAGCTTCGCCCCGAGCCTCGCCACGAATCTCGCCCCGCAGCTCAATCTGATCCATCAAATCCATGATCTGCCTTTCCGCTTAGGGTATTCCTATCTTTTCACTGATCAGCCTGGTATTTTCCCCACAGGGAGGTAACCCCCATTATCGTCGTCACGCAGGCTGATGTATTCCAGTCTCCATTGATCAGACCTGCGCAGGTCAGCAAGGGTGTATTCAGTGTCCGAAATTGCCTGGCAGTCAAGCAGCGCGATTTCCTGTGCCTGCTCAGGGCTACCATACACTTCTCCGAACAGCTGTGTCAGCTCCTGTGCCACGCGTTCGGCTTCATGCCTGGACTCTGGCCCGCCTTCCGTTGCGTCGTAGACTATTGCAATGGTTATCTCATAAGGTATACCTTTAGGCGGATCTTCGTCCCTGAAGGCCCCCAGATCGAAAAACATGCCAATAAGATGGCCTGCCGCTGGCTCGAGAATCTTGGCAATTTTCTTCTCAACGGTCAGTTTTGCTTTTACGTTCTTTCGAAGATACGCTTCAAAGGCATCCGGAAAGGCTGGTCGCGCATACCGTGCAGCCAGCCACTGCTTGAGTGCCTGTTTTTCACGTGCAGGCAGGTGTGCGGAGGTGTCAGGCCTTGCGTGCTTACTGAAGTGCTCCTTGCAGACCTGGAAGCGGTTGGCGCGTTGCAACTCAAGCAGAAGTGTGCTTCTTTCAGTGAGCTGGATAGGCGGCACCTCGTTGCCACTACCTGCAGCGGCCGCTTGCGCGTTATCCTGGGGGATAGTTACCTCGTAGGACAGCTGAAGCCTGCGGGGGTGTTTGGCGTGCGAAAACTGGCCATCAGGCTTGTCCTTGATCTCGCATGCAATGATCTCAACCCATGGCTCTGAAGGGTTTGCCAGATCGCAGTCATGTGTGATGACCACGGCGTGTGTGAGGGCGGTAGAGAATAGTTCCAGCGAAAGCTGGGCAAGTGATTCTGGTGTGACGAGGTTGCCCTGCCTCCACACTATAGTGCGCGCGGTCATTCATGCTCCCCGTCGCTGCTTACTCAGGCGACCCCGGAACAGACACCTCCGCGCGCCATGCCTCGTTTGGCCTGGTTCTGGAGCCATTCAGGCCCAAATGGCTGTGCGCCTCCCGCATGAGTTTGGCTTCCGTGATGAGCGTTTCGACAATTTCCTTGATGTTGTCGCCTGTTGCGATGAAGTCCAGTAGTGTCTTTCTGTCCTTGACCTTCATCTTCATCAGGAGCGGTGCCCTGTCTACTTTCTCTTCACTGAACCGGTCAGCGGCACGACTCAGCGCCTGGATTCGGTGCAGTCTGTCCGGTTCTGGTTCAGCGCTACCCCCCAGCCATTTATAAACGGCCTGTCGGGATACACCGAATGCATCAGCAAGATCTGATATGGCTGGTTTGAATACTGCTCGAATATTGGCAAGATGCTCAGCCGCCGTGCGTACATCGGCGACCGGCGCACGGGACAGTTCTGATGGTAGCTGTGACTTGGTTGCGAACTGCAGAATTACCCTGCCTGCAAGTAGGCGCGACCAGTCCGGCATCTGATTGACGGGAAAGCTGCTTCCCGTGCCATACATGGCAGTGCTTACCCGGGAAATGGGTCGTGTCAATGCAGCAGTGTTATGAGGTGGGAGTGCGTCGTACATCATCATGGCTATTTTCTCCCGTGTTACGACCAGACGGACAGAGCGTGTTTGGTTACGGCCGCATGGAACGCCGTCTTGATGACTGAATGCAGCGAGCGCATCTGTTCTTCAAGCAAGACCATATCCAGTTGCATTTGGCCTTGCACGAAGTGATCCGTATCGATAATGGCGTGTGGCAGCTCCGTATCATGAGGGAACTGGGCGTTGAGCTTCAGGTTGCCTGGTTGCAGATCTGGAGGGAAACCCAGTGCGGCATAAAATCGGTAGGTGCGATGGACGAGCGTGCCATGGCTGACCAGTGGGCGTGTTTCTGTTGCGAACAGCGACTCCGACAGGGTGTAACCGATGGGATGCTGCGGGAGAGACAGTCCGTGCAAGCCAGGCATGAGGTATTGCTCCACGCTTTCGCCCTCTCGCGGGATAACCGCATCCAGGTAGCGCATGCCGATACGGCTGACGAAGTCGAGCGTGACCACCTTGTGGACGGTTTCCAGGCCCAACAGCGCAGACTCGATGAATTCGCGATGGGTCTTGTAGTGCGTGGTGTGAAAGGTGATGGAATCCTGGTCAAGGATGAAGCCTTCCGTGCGATCCTGTCGCGTCATCAGCCACGAAGGGGCGTGGATGATCTTTGGCTCGGGCGGTTGGCCGCCGGTGGGCTCTGGAATGACCAGCTGTACCTGTTGCCGGGACTCGAACAACGGGAAGCCGGCTTGGCGGAGCGCATCCTGCACCCTGGCGACGTATGGGTCAGCCATGGCAGGGATGGGGTTGAAGCTCACTTTGGCCAGCGCGTAGTACACCGGGGCGTTGGACATCCGTTCAGTCATGGGCTGACCTCTGTCTGGCTGTGGAGACTCTTCTGGCAGGTCAGTCAGTTTACACTTTGGTTTACGTCAAGTCCAGTGTCATCCTGCCGTTTGTCAGCCAAGAAGTGCCATCGGTCAAAAAGTTGTGTCTAGTCTGTTGACAGATGTGATAGCTGCATTGTGAATCCTGTTTCATCCGTTGACTTTGCATGGCCATTCTCCCTCATGTGGGTGTCTACGGAGGTCAGGCTATCTCACACAGTCAGCGTACGGGACACCTCAGTGCCCGTCGAAGACGGCGCCGAGCGTGGGTGCAGAGAGCACACGGCTGACCCACTGCTGCATCTCCTCCGTGCTGGCCTCGGAGAGCCTGGACTGTGTCTTTTCATCAAGCGGGCCAAAGCGCTCGGCCAGCTGTCCCGCCAGAACCTTGCGCAGTGTTGTGGCTACACCTCGCGCCTCGCCTCGAGCTTCGCCCCGAGCCTCGCCACGAATCTCGCCCCGCAGCTCAATCTGATCCATCAAGTCCATGATCTGCTTCTCCTCTTGCGGATACATTTTTCCGTACTGTAGCTCTGCCGCAGTTTCAGGCCACACGCCCTGGCAGCCTTGACCAGATGC
>ERZ773059.823-NODE-823-length-16177-cov-5.166295_pt1 | contig 16177 bp, 14 predicted proteins | sample MGYA00580514_ERZ773059 | MGnify/ENA primary metagenome ERZ773059 (study PRJEB29015, sample SAMEA2737981) | human oral metagenome | biome: human oral; feature: human-associated habitat; material: dental | place: China | collected 2056 ...
TAGCATTTCTCCGAAAACCTCATGCGGTGTTTCGTTGCTGGGGGGTATAGGGTGCGCCTCGGCGCACCATTGATAAGAAACAAATATTTCCGCGACGGTGCGCCAAGGCGCACCCTATGGTGTTGATTTCGGCGGCGTGCCTTGTCTGAAACTTTATGTGGATGGCTATATGTACGCAATCGCCTACTCATGCCAGACGACGACATCATCAAGCGGCGGGCGCGGGCGTTCGCTCGCGCTGGCGGCAGGGCTGCCGAGGAGGATGAAACCGAGGATTTCATCATCAGGGGCGACGTTCAGCGCCTGTTTGACGTCGGCATCGTGTGCTGCCCAGGAAGTCAGCCAGCAGCTGGCGTAGCCAAGTGCGGTCGCGGCGATGATAAGGTTTTGGCAGACGGCGGCGCCGGAGAGGATTTGTTCGATGCGCGGCACGCTGCTCGCACGGTTGATGCGGCTCGATACCATGACGAGTAGCGGCGCGCGGGCGACGAAGCCGGTTTTTTTCGCGGTCAGCGTGGCATCGGCGTCAGGGTTTTTCTGCGTCCAAATGTCGAGCAGGGTGGCGACGAGTTTTTCTTGCGCGGGTTTGCGATAGACGTCCAGCCGCCACGGGTTGAGGTTGCCGTGGTCGGAGACGCGGGTCGCCGCGCGCAGGATGGTTTGCAGCTCCGCGTCGCTCGGCGCCGGTTCTTGCATTTGGTTGGGGCGCAGCGAGTTGCGATGCAGCAGGGTGTCAAGGGTGGGGTTCATGGTGTACTCCGGTTGGGGGTGCGGGTTTTATGGCTATTCTCGCAAAGTCTGTACGGCATTGCCTTGTTGCACAAAAACGCACTGCCTTCGGCGACGCGCCTTGTACAGCGCCTTGTGTGTATCGTTAGTATAAGTAATCTGCGCCATACCATGTCCGGTTGGGGTATGGCGATAAAAAACGCCACTTTCGTGGCGTTTCTCGTTAAGGGCGGTCGCTTATAGCCCCAGCGACGGCAACAGTTGCCAGACGATGGCGACCAGCGCGATCAGGAGCGCAACGGCGCCGATGACGATGGAGATGGTGGCGCGGCGGTCGCTTTCGGCGAGGCGGTGTTGCAGGTGTTGGACTTCTTTGCGGTGGCGCTCGATTTCGCTGCTCATGCCCGCCTTGCCTTCTTCGGCGGCGCGTTGTGCGCGCTCTTGTGCGCTGCTCAGCTGGCGCTCAAGGGCGTCAATACGACGGGTGATTTCGGTGGTATCAACGTAGGTGACGGCAAGCGGGATTTGTGCCTGCGGCGCGGGCGGTACGGCAGCGGGGGCGACGTAGGACGGGGTGACGACGCCGAATTCGCCTTCATCTATCGCCGAGGGTCGACTCACCGGCGCGACGGGCGGCGAGGCAACGGGCTGCGGTGCGGGCGCGGGCTGGTGTACGGGTTGCGGCGCGGGGGCAACACGGACGCGGTCGCGCAGCGCGGAGAGCAAGTGATCCAAGCGGCTGGCGTCGGCGGGTTTGGGCAGGTAGCCGGTGGCTCCGGCGTCGCGCGCGCGCTGGCGCGCTTCTTCGGAGATGTCGCCGGAGTACATGATGACCGGCAGGTCGTGGGTGTCGGGGTCGGCGCGCAGGCGGGCGAGTCCTTCGTAGCCGTCAATATCCGGCATCATGATGTCCATGAATACGATGTCGGGCAGGGTGTGGCGCGCAATCCAGTTTTCGCCATCCACGACGCTTTCGGCTTCCGCCACTTCGATGTCGTATTTGGCCAGCAGGCGTTTCAGGGTCAGGCGGGCCAGTCGTGAATCGTCCACAATCAGTGCGGTTTTGAGCATGTTAAGTATTTCCTGTCATCCATTGTAAGGCCGCGGCATTGTAGCGTTATTCCTGGCCGCATTCCATAGAATAGCCTGTATTTACCAGCCGCCGCGCTCACGCATCGACACCATTTCATTCCCGGCGACGATGAAGTGATCCAGCAGGCGGATATCCATCAGCGCCAGGGCGTCATCGAGATGGCGCGTAACGTCGCGGTCTTCTGCCGACGGCGCACCGCTGCCCGCCGGATGGTTGTGGGCGAGGATAACGGCAGCGGCGTGATGGTGCAGGGCGCTGGCAATCAGCTGGCGCACCGGCACGGGCACTTTCGCCGCAGCCCCCGCCGCCAGCCGCTCAAAGGCGATGAAGCCATGTTGCTGGTTCAAAAACAGCACGCCAAACGCCTCCAGCGCCTGCCCCTTGAACTGCATCAAGAGGTAATCGCGCACGTCCGCCGCCGTTTTGAACGACCACGACGGCTGCCGCATTTCCTCGCGCATGAAGCGCCGCGCCAATTCCGTTACCGCGAGAATCTCCGCCGTCTTCGCCTTGCCGAGACCGCGCACCGCCTGTAAATCGGCGGCGCGGCTGTTGAACAGCCCGACCAGCCCGCCGCGCACCCGCAGCAGTTCGCGCGAAAACTCCAGCACATTGCTGCCCTTGCTGCCGGTGCGCAGCAAAATGGCGAGCAGCTCATAATCAGCGAGCGCCTGCGCGCCGTTGTGCAACATCCGCTCGCGCGGCATATCCGTTGAGTTTGCAACCTCATCCATTACAATGCCCCTTTTCCTTGAAGGGGCGCATTATGGCGCAAAACATCCTCATCGGCATCAGCGGCGGCATCGCCGCCTACAAAATCCCGCAGCTCATCCGACTCCTGAAAAAACAAGGCGATAACGTGCGCATCGTCATGAGCGAACACGCGCACGAATTCGTCACCGCCACCACCCTGCAAGCCGTTTCCGGCGAGGCGGTGCGTGATGCCCTCTTTGACCCCGCCGCCGAACAGGGCATGGGGCACATCGAACTCGCGCGCTGGGCGGATGCCTACCTCATCGCCCCGGCGAGCGCCAACACCCTCGGCAAACTGGCGCACGGCATCGCCGACAACCTCTTGACCACCCTCTACCTCGCCACTAGCGCGCGCGTACTCGTTGCGCCCGCGATGAACTGTCACATGCTCGCCCATCCGGCGGTACAGGCGAACCTCGCTACCCTTGCCGCGCGCCCGAACCACCTCGTCATCCCCAGCGACAGCGGCGCGCAAGCCTGCGGCGACGTCGGCGCCGGACGCCTGCCCGAACCCGAAACCCTGTTGCAATACCTCAACTACGCCGAAACGCAAGACTGGCGCGACATCCGCCTGACTGTCACCGCCGGGCCGACGCGCGAAGCTATCGACCCGGTGCGCTACCTCACCAACCACAGCAGCGGCAAAATGGGCTACGCGCTTGCCGCCGCCGCTGCCCGCCGTGGCGCGGACGTGACCCTCATCAGCGGCCCGACCGCCCTGCCCTGCCCCACGGGCGTTACCCGCCTTGACATCACCAGCGCCGCCGACATGCTCGCCGCTTCGCTCGCCCACCCCGGCGACGTGTTCATCGCCGCAGCCGCCGTCGCCGACTACCGCGTTGCCCAGCCTGCCGCGCACAAACAAAAAAAACAGGGCGACAACGGCCTTACCCTGCAACTGGTGCAAAACCCGGACATCGTCGCCACCATCGCCGCATTGCGCGAAAACCGCCCCTACACCGTCGGCTTTGCCGCCGAAACCGACAACGTCCTCGCCTACGCCCGCGACAAACGCGCACGCAAAAACCTGGACCTCATCATTGCCAACGACGTCAGCCGGGACGTCTTCGGCGCCGACGACAACGCAGCCACCCTCATCGCTGCCGACGGCGAAACCACCCTGCCGCGCCAGGCGAAAACCACGCTGGCGGACAGCCTGCTCACCCACATCCTCAGCCATTGGAAAAAAACATGAACACCCTTGACCTCAAAATCCTCGACCCGCGCGTCGGCGACACCATCCCGCTCCCCGCCTACGCCACCCCCGGCAGCGCCGCGATGGACCTGCGCGCCGTCTTCGCGGGCGACCACTACACCGTTGAGCCCAATGCCACCGCACTCATCGGCACGGGACTCGCCATCCACCTCGCCGCCCCCGGCTACTGCGCCCTCATCCTGCCTCGCTCCGGCCTCGGCCACAAACACGGCCTGGTACTGGGCAACCTCACCGGCCTCATCGACAGCGACTACCAGGGCGAGCTGAAAATATCCGTCTGGAACCGCAGCAACACGCCCTACACCATCGCCCTCGGCGAGCGCATCGCCCAACTGCTCATCCAGCCCGTCGCCCGCCCCGCGCTCAACCTCGTGGACGACTTCCCCGACAGCAGCCGCGGCAGCGGCGGCTTCGGCCACACCGGCAGCCATTGACCCTCTCCCCACGATGTTTGCCAACAAACTGCCGATTAACATCGAAGACCTGCTGCACCAGCGCCGCGTGGAAAGCGAGCGGATTGAATACAAAGAAAGCTGGAATCCCGAAGCGGTGTTGCATGCCATCTGCGCCTTTGCCAACGACTTTCACAACCTCGGCAGCGGCTACATCGTCATCGGTGTACGCGAACAAAACGAACTGCCGGAAATGCCGCCGGTGGGATTAAGCGCGGCACAACTGGATAACATCCAAAAAACACTGCTAAATCTCGGCAATAGCGCCATTCGCCCCAATTACCACCCACTGACCGAACAATACGAAATCCAGGGCAAACACATCCTGGTGCTGTGGGTGGTTGGCGGCGAAAACCGCCCGTATAAAGCGAAAAAGGCATTGGGCGAGAAAAATACCGACTGGAACTACTACATCCGCAAACATAGCAGCACCGTATGCGCCAATGCAGCAGACGAGCAAGAGCTCATCGGCCTGGCGCAGAAAATCCCGTTTGACGACCGCTATTGCCAGCAGGCAGCGCTTGCCGACTTGGCGCCGCACCTGATACGCGAATTCCTAAGCGAAGTGGGCAGCGGCTTGGCACAAGATGCGCGCCATTTACCGCTGGAAACCGTGGCGAAGCAGATGAATATCGTGTCCGGGACACCCGAAATGCTCTTTCCGAAAAACGTCGGCCTGCTGTTTTTCAACGAAGACCCGACCCGCTTTTTCCCCGCCACCCAGATAGATATCGTCCACTTCCCGCAAGGTACAGACGCTGACCAATTCAGCGAAAAAACCTTCATCGGCCCGCTGGGGCGAATCACCCGCGACGCCCTCACCTACATACAAAACCACTACCTGCACGAGACCGTCATCAAGCATCCAAACCGCGCCGAGGCCGAGCGCTTTTGGAATTACCCCTACCAGGCAATCGAAGAAGCAGTCGTCAATGCCGTCTATCACCGCTCCTACGAAGAACGCGAGCCGATAGAAATCCGCATCACGCCTGAAGAAATCACCGTTTTCAGCGTCCCCGGCCCTGACCGTTCCATCCGCCTGGAAGACCTGCGCAGCGGCAAAGCCGTCAGCCGCCGCTATCGCAACCGTCGTATCGGCGAATTCCTGAAAGAGCTGGATTTAACCGAAGGACGCTCAACCGGCATCCCGAAAATACTGCGGGTGATGCGGGAAAACGGCTCGCCCGAACCGCAAATAGAAACCGACGACGACCGCACCACCTTCCTGATACGCCTGCCGGTACACCCAAAACATACCCCTCCGGCAGAACAAGACACCGACCAAGATAAACCCGCATCAGGACTGGGTTTACCGGATCCGACCGACCTAGATACCGTACAAGCTACCGTACAAGCTGGCGGCATGACCGAGAAAACCGTTTTGCGCCTGCTAGAGCCGCTGCAACATGAACCATTAAGCGTAATAGAGCTGCTGGACAAACTGTCCATCAAGCATAGAGCAAGCTTCAGAACAACCTATCTGGTTCCGGCATTGACACAAGAGCTGATTGAAATGACCTTGCCTGACAAACCCAAAAGCCCCAACCAAAAATACCGCCTGACCGCCAAAGGACGGGCATTACTGCAACGCATAAAAAACCCCCGCTAACCCATCCACCAACACACAAAAACCATGAACCTCGACAAACAAAAAATCCTCATCACCGGCGGCACTACCGGCATTGGCGCGGCGCTCGTCGCCCAACTGCAAAACCACGGCGCCCGCGTCATCACCTGCGCCCGCCACCTCCCCGAACAGCCGCTGTCCGGCGTCATTTACCGTCGCTGCGACCTTGCAATTCCTGCCGAACGCGCCGCCCTCATCGCCTGGATACAAGACGAACACCCCGACACCGCCGTCCTTATCAATAACGCCGCGCTGCAATCCCCGCTCGATTTCCTCCATGACACGCCGCAGCACCTACAAGCCACCCTCGCGCAAGAGCTGGCGCTCAACCTCGAAGCACCCATCGCCCTTGCCGCCGGACTGCTGCCCCTGCTTGCGCAACACCCTCGGGGCGCCATCATCAACATCACCACCGCCCTCGCGCTCGCGCCGAAAAAAAGCGCGCCGGTGTACTGCGCCAGCAAGGCCGGGCTGCGCAACTTCACCCGCGCCCTGCGTTACCAGACCGAAGCCGCCGCGCCGCACATCCAGGTACAAGAAATCATCCCGCCGCTCGTCGCCACTCGCATGACCGCCGGACGCGGCACCGGCAAAATGACGCCAGAGGCGGTTGCGACCGCCATCATCCGCGCCATTGAGCGCGGCGACAGCGAACACTACATTGGCAAAACCCGCCTGCTCAAATGGCTGCTGCGCCTCGCCCCCGGCGTTGCCTACCGCATCCTGAAAGACGGATAGCCAGACGATTTACATACACCATAGTCGCTACCCTGTATGTAAAATGCCCCTTCCATTTACATACGCGGTAGCGACTAACCTGTATGTAAATCCCCACCCCTCTTACCCCAAAGGAGACCCCGATGAAACTCTACTACGCTCCCGGAACCTGCCCCTTGCCTGCTGGATTGCCCTCGAATGGGCAAACGCCGACTACGAAGTCGAAAAAGTCGATTACGCCTCCGCCGAATACAAAAAAGTGAACCCGCTCGGCATGGTGCCCGCGCTGGACATCGGCGGCAGCCGCGCCATGACCCAGGCCAACGCCATCCTGCAATACATCGCCGACAGCCACCCCGCGGCCCGCCTCGGCGCAGAAGACGGCTTCGAAGCCCAATTCGAATTCAACGAAACCATGGCCTTCCTCACCGGCGACTTCCACCCCGCCTACTGGCCGATGTTCTCGCCCGCGCGCTACACCACCGACAAAAGCCCCGCCGCCCACAACGCCGTGCGTGAAGCCGCCTACGCACGCATCGACCGCGTCATGGCGTTTCTCGACAACCTCATCGGCGAGCGCGGCCACGTATACCGCGGCAAACGCAGCGTCGCCGATGCCTACGCCTACGTCATGGCGCGCTGGTCGGTTAAAACACCGAAACCCTACAGCGCCTACCCGCACCTCGCCGCCTTCATGACCCGCATGGGCGAAGACGAAGCCGTCAAGCGCGTACTTGCCGCCTCCAACGCCTGACCGCCGCGGCTTGCCCCTGTTTGACCTCAGGCGACGGCTACCATAAAACCGCCGCCTGACCATATAGACAACCCGCTACGCCGCCAACCCGTTACAATCCCCGTCCCGACTAAACCAAACGGAGAACCCCGATGAACAAAACCCTCATCACCCTCGCCTGCCTCTCGGCCTTTGCCCTCGCGCAAACCGCAACCGCACAAAGCGCGACCGTCAGCAACGGCAAAGCCACCATCAGCAAAAGCACGGGCAAAACCAGCAAAGCCAAGAAAAAAACCACGCGCAAAAAAACATCGGCCAAAAAACCAGCTGCTGCCGCACAAACGAACACCGACGACGTCCAACAAATCAAAGGCCGCATCAGCGGCGAACAAACCGCCGACTACCCGCTCAACCTGCAAGAAGGCCAGACCCTGACCATCAAACTGAGCACACCACACGCGAGCACCCATTACCTGCTGATGCCGCCCGCAGGCGAAGAAGTCCTGCATAACAGCGCACTGGACGGCAACCAATACCAAGGCGTGACCAAACAAAACGGCAAATACCGCGTACAGGTGTACATGCTACAAAGCGCGGCGAAAAACCAGGAAACCGCCCCCTACGACCTCACCATCACCACCAGCAAACCCGCACCGAAAACCAGCGCGCCCGTGCCGCCGCCCGCGGACAACCGCGACATCAGCGGCAGCATCACCGGCGACCAAACCAGCGAATACCCGCTGAGCATCAAACAAGGCCAGGCGATGAACATCACCCTCACGAGCGCTAACAAAGACGCCCACTTCAACCTGCTGCCGCCCAAAGGCGAAGACGCCGTACACAACGGCACCGTCAGCGGCGACCAATACACCGGTGTGGCCAAACAAAGCGGCGAATACCGCGTGCGCGTTTACCTGCTCAACGCCGCCGCCAAACGCGGCGAAACCGCCAAATACAACTTAAAAATCAGCACCGGACAATAAACCACAAGGCGGGACTCGTCCCGCCCAAAAAACGGGGGCAGACCGGATGGGCGCGCCGCGTCTCATCCGGCATCACCCCACAACAACACCGGGCGGTTACGGACTTCACCGTAACCGCTCCCGCGACAAAAAACACGCCCACCCCGCACCACCACAAGCGTGGCGACAGATTACCGCCCGCTAATCATGCTATACTTTCGCGCCCCAGAAACCTCCCAATCACACACATCACGAGCAATCATTATGAACAGACGGGATTTCATGGCCAGCGTCATCGGCGCGGCCGCCCTGGCCAATCAGGCGCTTGCGCAAGAAGGCGCAGCGCAGCCAGCGGCAGATACACACAGCTTTGGCCGGGTCATCACATTGGCGCAAGAGCGCGCACAAAGCCCGGACAAACCCGACCAATTTCGCTTGAGCGGCGCCTATGCCGACCTCACCTACGACCAATACCGCGGCATCCGCTTCCGCCGCAGTGCCGACCCCATCCAGTCCAGCCATTCCCAATTCGGACTCGACCTGCTGCCGCCCGGCCACTTCTTCAAAGAACGGGTACGCATCTTCCTCGTCAAAAACGGACAGGCCGAAGAAATCGCCTTTGACCCGACGCTGTTTGACTACGACCCCAACCAGTTCGACGCCGCCAAACTCGATTTTAACGACGACATGCGCAAAGGCCTTGGCTGGTCCGGTTTCCGCCTGCGCTACCCGATCAACTCGCCCGATTACATGGACGAATTCGCCGTCTTCCAGGGCGCTAGCTATTTCCGCGCCATCGCCCGCGATACGCTGTATGGTCTTTCCGCGCGCGGTCTGGCGCTCGGCACCGGCGGCCCCGGCGGCGAAGAATTCCCGCGCTTTACCCAATTCTGGATTTACCAGCCGGAAGCGAACGACCGCAGCATCCGCCTCGAAGCGCTGCTGGAAAGCGCCTCGCTCACCGGCGCCTATGCGATGGAAATCATCCCCGGCGCGGAAACCGTTTTCCTGATTAAATCCAGCCTGTTCCCGCGCAAGGACATTGAGCACTACGGCATCGCGCCCTTGACCTCGATGTACTACTTCAGCCCAAGCCGTCGCGCCGCCATCAACGATTACCGCAACGCCGTACACGATAACGACGGCCTCGCCATGTACACCGGCGGCGAAGCGCGTCTGTGGCGGCCGCTGTGCAACCCGCGCGACCTGCAATTCTCCGCCTTCATTGACGACAACCCGAAAGGCTTCGGCCTCTTGCAGCGCGCTCGCGCCTTCGACAACTTCCAGGACGCCGAAGCGCGTTACGACAAACGCCCCTCCGCCTGGGTCACGCCGCGCGGCAACTGGAGCAAAGGCAGCGTCTCGCTCGTCGAGATCCCTGTTACCAACGAATTTAACGACAACATCATTTCCTTCTGGAGTCCGGCCGAGCCGCTCAAGGCGGGACAACGGCACGATTTCTCCTACGACCTTACCTGGTCGCAATCCGGCCCCGAATTCTCCGGCCGCGCCCGCATCAGCGGTACGCGCAGCGGGGCGGCGGTGAACAACCCCGAACTGTTCACCTTCACCATTGACTTCACCATGCCTGAAGGCAGCACGCCGCTCGATCCGGACACCCTCAAACTCAGCACCAACGCCAGCGTCGGCGAAATCAGCGGCGCGCACCTCGTGCGCCTGCCGGAAGCGGGCAAACTGCGCGCGGCCTTTGATTACCGCCCGAAAAACAACACCATGGCCGAACTACAACTGCGCCTGACCGACGACAAAGGCGTACCCGTCACCGAAAGCTGGTACTACCGCTGGGTACCCTTATGAGAACCCCCGCCGTACCACCGGACGCGCCGCTGAACATGCGCGTCCAGTCGCTACGCAAAGCGCCTGGACGCCCACCGCTCTACACCCCGCTGCGCACCCACCTCGCGCGCCTCATCGCCTTTGGCGGTGCGCTTGCCATCGGCAGCCTCGGCACCTGGCACATGCTCAAAGCCTTTGGCGACGGGCGCAGCACCCTGCTGCAATACGTGCTGCTCGTCTTCTTCGCGCTCACCTTCTACTGGGTCGCCTTCTCCACCACCGCCTGCCTCGCCGGCTTCCTGCCGCTGCGCCGCCCCAAATCGGCGCTTGACCCGAACGGCGGCAAAGTGGCGCTGGTCATGCCCGTTTACGGCGAAGACCCGGCGATGACCCACGCCGCACTCTTGGCGATGGCACAACAAATCCGCCAGACCGCCATCGCCGAACGCTGCGAAATCTTCATCATCTCCGACACCCAAAAACCCGACGCCTGGCTCGGCGAAACGCGGGCATTGCACATCCTGCGCGAACGCTCGCCCATCCCCGTCTGGTACCGCCGCCGCGCGCAAAACGTCGGACGCAAATCCGGCAACGTCGAAAACTTCGTGCGCCGCTGGGGCGGCCGCTACGCCTACATGGTCATGCTTGACGCCGACAGCCTGATGGACGCCGACACCCTCGTCGAAATGGTCGCACGCATGGACGCCGAACCCCGCCTTGGCCTCTTGCAAACCATGCCGCGCCTCATCGGCGGCGAATCGCTCCTGGCGCGCGCCATCCAGTTCGCGGGCGCCCTCTACGGCCCCATCGTCGCCCGTGGCGTCGCCGCCTGGCAGGGCGAGGACGGCAACTACTGGGGACACAATGCCATCATCCGCGTCCACGCCTTCGCCGAAAGCTGCGGCCTGCCCATCCTGCGCGGACGCAACCCCATCGGCGGCCACATCATGAGCCACGACTTCGTCGAAGCCGCCCTGCTGCGCCGTGCGGGCTGGGACGTACGCATGGACCCCGACCTTGGTGGCAGCTACGAAGGCCTGCCGCCAACGCTGGACGACCTCGTTGGCCGCGAACGCCGCTGGGCGCAGGGCAATATGCAACACCTCGGCATCATCGGCGCCAAAGGCCTGCGCTGGCCGAGCCGCATCCACTTCCTCATCGGCATCGCCAGCTACATCATGAGCCCCATCTGGCTGACCATGCTCATCGTCGGCACCGGCATCACCGCGCAAACCCTGTTCACCAAACCCAAATACTTCACCAGCGCGCGCCAACTCTTCCCCGACTGGCCGACCTTCGACCCCGAGCGCATGCTCTGGCTGTTCTTCGCCGCCATCAACCTGCTGCTCCTGCCCAAATTCGTCGGCTGGCTGCGCATCATGCTCTCCGGCAAACGCCGCCGCGCCTTTGGCGGCGGGCTGACCGTCTGCAAAGGCTTCATCATCGAACTCATCGTCTCCACCCTCTACGCGCCGCTGCTGATGCTCATCCAGACGCGCCACGTCATCGACATCTTCCTCGGCCGCGACAGCGGCTGGCGCACACAAAACCGCGAAGGCGCGCTGATGCCGTGGAAAGACGCGCTCAAGCGCAACCTCATCTACGTCATCATCGCCGCCGTCATGCTCGCCGGCCTCATCTGGCAGGCGCCGAACCAAATCATCTGGCTCTCGCCGATCATCATCGGCCTCTTCCTCTCACCGTGGCTGTCGCGCCACAGCGGCAACATCGGCCTTGGCAAATGGCTGGCGAAAAAGCGCGTATTGCTCATCCCGGAAGAAATCGCGCCGCCCGCCATCGAAACCGCCGCCGAAGCCGATAGCGCGCCCTTTGCTGCCTGCCGCGCACAACGCATCGCCGACCTGGGGCGCAACCGCGAACTCGCCGCACAGCACATCGCCGCCCTTGACCTGGATGCCCCGCGAAACACCAAAGAACGCCTGTTGCACATCACCGCCAAAGCCAAACTACAAGAAGCGACGCACTACGCTGAGGCGCTGAAATACCTCACCCCGCAAGAACTGCTGCACGTTGCCGGCTCGCCGGAACTCATCGAACTGCTGCTGGAATTGCCGGAATAACACCCGCCACAGTTGCAAATCTCTTGCCAAACCGTCCCTGCAGGGAGCGCAGGGGCGGTTGGCAAAACACAACCGCCCGCTCACAACGCATCCAACTCCTCCCCCAACCCAAACCAGAAACCCATGCAAACCCTGCTCCTGCACCACAGCGGCCCGCTCGGCGGCATCCTCGCCAACGACCACCAATACGAAATCGTCGAACTGCGTCTGCGCGCGGGTAACGAAATCCCGCCCTACCAAAACGCCGCCAGCATCATCCTCATCACATTGAGCGGCAGCGCCGAAATCCGCAGCAACGGCGAAAGCGCGGCGCTAACCCCCGACCGCATCATCACCCTCGCCCCGTGGCAAAGCCACACCATCCGCGCCACCGCTGACAACACCCACATCATCGCCATCAAATCGGGCAGCAGCGCACCATAAACGCTTGCCCTCCCCAACCCGAAACCGCGTTCAAAGGGCTGCCTATCGGCAGCCCTCAATACATCCCTTAGGGACTGTTGACAATTCGGCGAACGAGCTCTCCTTCTGGGAGAGGGGTTGGGGTGAGGGCTGCGAATGTGAAAATGCAGACATCTGTTCATAAACAACACCGCTCACCCCCTCCCCACGGGGGGAAGGGCATCAGCGTCTTGCCTCTCGCTTTGGTCACTACACAGAGCGCTAAAAAGTAGCTTCTCCGTGATTCTGAACAGGCTATGTAGAAAAGTGGCTATACATGATAATTTCGCAACATCGTGGCCAATAAAAGGGCGATAGCCCTCCATACAAAACCCGAGTATTGCGCGAAAAACCACAAATCTGTTGTGCAGACACAACATTAACCAGGCGTAAAGTGTAGAAGTGAAACATGACAAACCAGCTACTATCCATTAGCATAGCCCGCCAGTTACCCCAAACACGAAACCCTGAAAACCATGAAAAAAATCATCATTCTCTCGCTGATGCTCGCCTGTCAGAGCCTCTACGCTGCGCCCGCCAGTAAAGCCTCCGCCCCGGCAGCCAACGCCACGCAGACCAGCAAAGCGCCTGCCAAAAAAGCGGAAAAAGCCAAACCTGCCGCAGATAAAAAAGCCGCCAAACCCGAAGCGAAAAAAACTGCCGAACCCAAGAAAAAAGCCGAACCGGTAAAAGCGAAAAAAGACAAAACCAGCGAGAAAAAACCGACACTCGCCAAAGCGGACAAAAATCCGAAAAAACCGGAGAAAGCGGACAAGCGCAAAGCGGTCGAGACGAAAAAAGCCGTTGCCCAAAAAAGCGAGAAATCGCATGACAAAGCGGCCGCCAAGAATAAAAACGACAAGAAAGTCGCTGCCGCCAAAGACAAGAAGCACGCCCCTGCGATAACGCGCGACGTCGCCGCCAATGGCATCAGCAGCGCCCGCAGCACCCTGCTCAATCACGGCAAAAAATTCATCGGCACCCCTTATGTTTGGGGCGGCACCTCGCCCAAAGGTTTTGACTGCTCCGGCTTGGTGCATTACCTCTACCAAAAACAGGGCGTATCCATCCCGCGCAACAGCCGCGAACAATTCTCCCGCCTGCCCGTCGCCAGCAACCCGCAGCCGGGCGATCTCGTTTTCTTCCGCCGCAACGGCACCATCAACCACGTCGGCCTTTACCTCGGCGGCGGCAAAATGCTGCACGCCCCGCAAACCGGCGCCAAAGTTCGCATCGAAGACATGGGTCGCCCCAACTGGAAACGCCGCTATGCAGGCGCGCGCCGTGCGCTGAAAGGCGAGAAAATCGTTATTGCCGCCAATCGTGCCGCGGCAAGCAAAAGCAAAGTACCCAGCGAGAAACGTCTTGCCAAACGTGCGCCAAATAGCAAAGACAAGGCGAGCGGCAAGGACAGCAAGGCGAAAGTCGCTGCCGTCGTGAAAAAGAGTAAGATCGTCACCGCACGCCGCTGAGCGCAACATCATTAAAAACCGGGCACCGCCCGGTTTTTTTTATAACCATCCACATAAAGTTTTCAGACAAGGCACATCGCTGAAAACCATGCCATAGGGGCGGAAACTTTTATTTCGTGTCTATCCCCCAGCAATGAAACACCTTATGAGGTTTTCGGAGGATTGCCATATGTCCTCCCTTGGTGCTGCTGATGTTGTGTGTTTAAGGTTTTAGGGCAGCGGCCATAGGCTTTATCGCGTACTGTTGCCGCGATACACCCGTCGCTCCGTCCAGTACACCAGCGCCAGCACCGGCACGCCGAGCAGCGCGGTGAAGGTGAAGAAGGCGGGGTAGCCGATGGCATCGACGATGCTGCCGGAGTAGCCGCCGAGGGTTTTCGGCAAGAGGGTCATCAGCGAGCTGAAGATGGCGTATTGCACCGCGGTGAAGCGGATGCTGGTCAGCGAGGAGAGGAAGGCGATGAAGACCGATGCGGCAACGCCGCCGGCGAGGTTGTCAAAGCCGACGACGCCGTAGAGCAGCCAGGTTTTGCCGCTTTGTGCGGCGGCGAGGGTCTGTGCGACGGCTTCCAGCGGCGGGCAGAGTATCTGCCAGTGCGGGTCGGCGGCGAGCGGTGCGAGCGCGAGCCACGCGCTTTTGTCGCCAAACCAGGCGAGCAGCACGAACAGCAGGTTGGTCGCCGCGGTCAGCAGCGCGCCCGCCATCATCATCCGCATCAGCGGGTAGCGCTGCGCCAAGAGGCCGCCGAGAAAGCCGCCGCCGAGGGTCATGACCACGCCGAAAATTTTGACGGCGCGGGCGATTTCCGCCTTGCTGTAGCCCAGGTCCTGATAGAAGACGTTGGCGATGACGCCGGCGACGATGTCGGCGCTGCGATATACGCCGATAAGCGCGAGCAGCAGCAGCGCGGCGCGGCCGTAGCGGCGGAAGAAGTCGGCGACCGGCTCAATCCAGGTTTGCCGCGCCAGTTCGCGCGGGACGAGGCCGAGGCGCACCAGCGCCATGCCAACCGCGACAGCCGCCGTCATGCCGCCACCGAGGCGCAGGATTTCGCGGGCGAGCGCGGCGAGGTTGCCCTTGGCGGCGGGCAGGCCGCCGAGGACGCGGTAAGCAGCGATGAGCGCGGCAACGCTGGCGGCGAAAAGCAGCAGCAGGCGCAAATTGTCGCCCGTCGGGCGGCTGGCGGTGTTTTGCCGCGAGGCGGACGGTTCGCGCACGAGCAGGGTGGTGGCAATGCCGATGCCCATCAGCGCCGCCATGATGAGGTAGGTCGCGCGCCAGGCGGGGTAATGGTAGTTTTGCAGGGTCGAGCCGTAGTGTTCGGCGAGCAGTAGCGCGCCCGCGCCGGAGAGAATCATGCCGCAGCGGTATCCGGCGGCGTAGGTCGCGGCCGTGACCGCCTGCATCGCCGCGTCGTTGGGCGCGATTTCGATGCGGTAGGCGTCGATGACGATGTCCTGCGTCGCCGAGGAGAAGCCGAGCAGGACGGCGGCGAGCGCCATCTGCGGCAACGCGCCCGGCCGCGCCGGGTCAATCAGCGCCATCAGGCAGATGGCGGCGATAATCCCGCATTGCGCGGCAAAGAGCCAGGCGCGGCGGCGGCCCAGACTGCGTGTCAAAAGCGGCAGCGGCAGGGCATCAGCCAGCGGCGACCAGACGAATTTGAAGGAGTAGGCGAGCGCTGCCCAGCTGAAGCGGGTGACGGTGCTGCGCTCAACGCCCGCTTCGTTCAGCCAAATGGAGAGGCTGGAGAAGATGAGGAGAAACGGCAGCCCGGCGGCGAGGCCGAGGAGGAAGAGGCTGACCGCACGGCGGTCGGTGTAAACGGCGGCGGCGCTGCGCCAGGAGCGGGAGGGTGTGAGCATGGTAAGGCGGCGTTTGTTGTGGTGTGGGAGGTGCTTCCACCGCAATCCGTTATCGGATTTTAGGGGCTGTTTGTATTTCATTTTGAGTGTCGCCGCTACGCAGTTTTCACCCCCCTCCCCGGATCCCCTTGAAAAAGGCGAACGCCTTTTTCAAGGGGAATCCCGTCCCTCCCCCGCTTCGCAGCACTACTGTCCGGAAAAAATGATTCATAAAATATCCTTTTAACTCAATGGAATT
>ERZ773059.829-NODE-829-length-16075-cov-11.701061_pt1 | contig 16075 bp, 17 predicted proteins | sample MGYA00580514_ERZ773059 | MGnify/ENA primary metagenome ERZ773059 (study PRJEB29015, sample SAMEA2737981) | human oral metagenome | biome: human oral; feature: human-associated habitat; material: dental | place: China | collected 2056 ...
GAAGCCCAATTTTTATAATTATGTAAAAACCATTATAATTATAATATAATATATTGTATAAGATTGTTTGTATATGTTTTTATTTTGTAAACATTCCTCAAAGAGAAATAAAATAAAAAAACAAAAAAATTATTCCTAAAATTTTGTTTTTATGTATAAAAGTATTAACTTGCACCCGTTTTCTAAAAATAGAAAAATAATTTTATTGTTTCACACTAAAAATGTTGTATTATGGCATTTAGCTCTACATTAAATTTAGGTGGTAAAGAATTTGATGTTCTTGACTGCAAATACTCTCTAAAAAGAGACGTAGATTCAAAAGGAAGACCTTCTTCTAATATCTATGGAGGTCGCATAACTGTAACTGTGGAGTCCACTTCGGATACTACAATTATTGAGCAAATGGTAAATTTGTACAAACCTTTTTCAGGTAGTATTGTCTTCAAAAAAATTGATGAAGATGCTAAAATGAAAGAACTTACCTTTGAAAATGCATATATTGTAGAATTTGAAGAAGGGCTTAGAGCAGAAGGTGAAAAACCTATGTCTCTTTCATTTACAATTTCAGCTCAAGTTTTGAAAATAGGTAATGCAGAACACCACGAAAATTGGCCTAAAAGTTAGGCTAATTACTAAAAAGAGTAAGTGCCTGACCTTATCGTTAGGCACTTTTGTTTTATAATAATTAAAATCCCATCATAAAATGAGTATAGTAGATTATGGTGTAGGGGGTAATATGGTAGAAAATGAAACCTCAGAAGCTATTGCTAATATTCCATCCAATCGCACCTTGTTAGTAGAAAAACTTACAGCCGAAGAACCTGTCGTTCCACAAACAGTAGAGGGACTTACTACAATTGAAGCTGTTTTTGAAGCATTTAATCCTAATATAGACGTAACTTTTGAAACAGACGAAGGAGAGCCTGTTCAGGAGAATTTTGTATTCAAAAATACAGGAGACTTCCAAGTAAAGAATCTCACTTCTCAAAGTCCGTTTTTGAAGAATTTAGAGATACAAAGAGATTTCTATACCAAATTGGTGAAACAGCTTCGTTCTAATAAAATTCTTCAACGAGCATTGGAGAATCCAGAAACAAAACAGGCCTTTATTAGTGCTCTTACCCAGCTTAAGAATGAGCTTAATGAAAATGTTTAAATTGTAATTGAATATGTCAGAACAACAACTTAATAAACAATTAAATTCTGAGACAGCACTTCAAGAACGTCAGAAGAGGGCGGAGGCTTTTTCTCAAACATCTTTAAACGAAGCCTTAACAGGACTTTCACGTCTTGGAGGGTTTAATTTTTTAGAATCAGCTATAGAAGGAATTCAAAATTTGAATCCTGAGAGAAAAGCGCGTAAAAAAATGTTCTTAGTAGAAGAACAAAGTGCTCAAGAAAGAAAAGATTTAGCAAAGAAGATAGATTTGTGGTTAGATTTGATTTCTAATAATACATCTATTGCTGATATGGTAGAAAAAAGTCAGCAACAAGCCAATGAAACAGCTGATTTATTAGCTAAGAATCAACTTACAGCGGTTGAAACTGTTCGTGAATTAGAAAAATCATATCGTTCTGTTCAAGCGTTTTACAAAAATACAGAAAGTGATAAAATAACTAACATCACTATTGTAAATGCATCTCCTGAACAAATTACAGATCTTGACAACTCCGTCTTTATTGATTATATAGCAGATGAAATCAATAAGAATTACGATCGTTTAGATTTGAGAGAGAATTACTCTTTATTAGTTCTCCCGGGTTATTTAGGTTCTAACAAAGTTCTTGAAAAATGGGCTAAAATAGCTTACGCCAATAAAGTACTTTTGTTTACCGATTTTGCCGATTTAGAAAGACCTGATGATGTAGTAGACTTATTTTCATCATCAAATTTAACAGGTGGAGATATCTACAGAAGTAATGTAGTAATGTCTTGCAACTGGAATATAGGTAGAGGTGCTTATCAGGAGATAGGAGAGGAAGAAGATTTACGAGTTCCTCCTTCTACAGCATTGGCTGGTAGAGTTTATGCACAGCCTATTGCACAAGTAGTAGCAGGTAAGAAATATGGAGGTATTAACGAAGTAGATGCCGTTTCTTTTCCTTTAAAGAAAAGTGAAATATCACAATTAGAAGCAATGGGATTGGTACCTATGGTGAATGAGTATGGAAAAGTTATGGCTTTTTCAGGAAAAACACTTTTCAATGGAGATGATTTAGGATTGCAATCCTATTCCGTAGTGCGAGTATTTGACCACTTAGCAAAAGTAAATATCGATTTTCTCAACCGTCGTGCTTTCGAGAATTGGAACTCAAAAATAGCACAGGATCTAAGAGGACAATTGGTACGTTATTTTGATAGTATCAAAGGACCTGGCAGATTGATTCAAGATTACAAAATAATTCGTTTGGAGCAAGATCCTAATCAAAAAGATAGGGTATATTTAGATATGCACATCACTCCGTTTTTCCATACCAAAAGTTTTATTATTAGACTTGATGGTACCAAAGGAGATGACGGGACCTCTTGGGATACGGCATACGATGAACAATAGAATGATATACAAAAAGAACCCTCAGAATTATCATCTGAGGGTTCTTTATTATCCTTCATTTTCTGCTATTTTGAAAATGCGACTACCAATAATCATATTCTTTTCAAGGAGTTTATTTTCTTGAAAGGATAAATCTGGGTCAATATACTTTTTAGGTGAAAGTAGAGAAGGTTTGGTATAAAAAACCCAACCATATTCTTCTTTTTTATCGTAGTATTCTATGAGAGAAGAAGTCTTTCTCGCATTGTAATCAGAGACAATGAGTTCAAACCAATCGCTAAAAATCATTTCTTTCGTAGCTTTAGCTTTTATTCGGATAGGTTTTTCATCAGTCAAGTTTTTATAAAATTCTATTTCGAATACTAAAAGATTTTCATTTTCGATTGATGAAGATGAATTATTGAGCGTGTTGCCATCATAAGTGCGTATTTTGTATATTTCGATTGGTATTTTTAAATACGATTGGAATGTTTGTACAAAGAGTGGGCTTACCACAATAGGCAACAAACAAGTGCTTGCCCCAAAACCATATTTAAAATCATTGCTTATATTGAAAAACAATGAAAAAAGAGCTATGCTAATAAGCAATTGTATTAAAATCACTAAGAAATACTTCCAAAAGGGGCTGTCGTTTAAGGATTTACAAAACTCTTTTAAGTATATATAGTTGAAATAACCCATTACAAGATAGAATAATTGCAATAACACATATACTATAGGCATAAAATCAACTTGCAAAAAGCCTAACCAACCAAAAACTGAAAACATCAAACTTGATAATACAACATAAAGAACTGCTTTCTTATCACTGAGAAGTTGTTGCTTTTTTGCGACAAAAACAGCTATAAATCCTATTAAAATAGCAATAATAGGGAGTATGAGTTGTGCTGTGAGCAGAGTTTGTATAAAAGAATAATTCATTTTACTAAAAGGTTTTTAATTTTCATCTATAAAGATGCGATACTGAAAAGTCATAGGTGAGATATGTACTAATTTTTTATAAATATTTTCTATAAGTACCTCTTTTTCGTCTATTATTGAAAATGTTTTTAGGTATACATCTATGGTACGAACAAGTCCTTGTAAGGAAGTTCCTCCTTTGCTTATTCCGTGTTCTATATAGACATCTCTGATTGTATTGGGATATTCGGCCAATAAGAAAGTCTTGATGTCATAATTAGTTACAATACGCCCTCTTCCATTGAGTAAATACTTGAACTGAGCGATTCTTTCTCTTTCGGTAGGCATGCCTAAACCCCCAGAAGAAGAGGTGAGTAAAAAAGCTTGTTTTACATAAGAATGAGCACCTACTGAAGTAGGTGATAAAGGAGTGTGGATACGTATACCATTTGCAAGTTCTCCTAAAGTTGCCCAATACTTAACAAAGAACAAATTTTCAGGGGAGGAGTCTAAGAATATATAATGAAGAGATTCATTATCACCTTGATTTTGTAAAGTACGCGCCATTAGTTGGATTCTTTTTATGGTTTCTTTCACCATTTCTTTAATATCCTTGTATTCTTTTTGCAAGAAAACCCTATTTCCTTCATCTTCTAATATATTTTCTAATTTAGCTAAGAAATCTTTAGTGCTTCTATTGTCGAAACTTTCACTTCCTCCTTGTCTCAAGGCGTAAGTTCTTTGTATAGTATCAGTTTTAAAACCGTGGGAACGTGTGTACGAATGATTTTTATCATCGGTTACTGATATTATTCCTAAAAAAGATTCTTTTTTGTCTAAGTTCATAGGTATAATTCCCAGTTCTCTTTCGTTGTTATGTGTAATTTCTTTGAGCTCTTTGTTGGCAACAGGCACCGCGTTGATGGCAATCTCCATTTCTGATAAGATTTGGTAGGAGAATTGTTCTGGGAAGCTAATACCTATCCACAGTAATTTTTCATCACATACAGCTACAGCCTCTTCATTGGTGAGTATGGACTCTCCTATATTAGAAGAGGGTACTAACTGTTTATCTTCTTTTTGTATAGAAAATTTTTGATCTATAGCAAGATAATGAGGTGTATAGTGTTCTAAAATTTCTCTGTTTACACGGTGATTAAATTCTTGGTTATCAAAAAAATATTCTACTAAATTGTTTTTTTCTATATGCTCTTCTACATATAAGCGATTTCTTACTTTTAAAATCTTGCCTTTACATTCCCATTGTGTGTATTGTAGAAGATTAAGATAATCTTCTTTTTTAATAACATTAGGGAAGTTGAAGAAAAAAGACAGATGTTCTAAGTCTTTTATATCTTCATCTAAAAAGAGTCCTATCCATATTTTTTTATCAGAGAATAAGGGAGAGGAGTATAATTCTTTTTTATTTAACTGTTCGTCTATTTGTACAATACCTTGTGGGTGTATAATTTTCTTTATGTTTGCCTGATAAAGAGGAATACTAGCAACGGGAAAGAAAGAAAACTCTTGCCTTACATCATTTCTTATAAATGGATTTTTTACTACAAATCTCATCTCCAATCCAGTTTTTACCTCATTCCATTGAGGGGCAATGTAAGCAATAGCATGAGAAGGCTTGGCTTTGGATACAGATTCTGGCAAAAGCACTTCACAAATACGCTGAATGACTCTATTTTCCATATCATACATCTCTCCAGAAAGTACATATAATTGCTCAGATAGTCCTTCTATAAGGAGACGTACTAAGGGGTCTAAATTTTCTACATTTTTTATATTCCAAAAGTGCAAGGCACTCCGTATCATACTCTCTTGTATTTCTTCTTTTTTCCCTTGGGTCATAGTTGCTAATTTTTAGATAAAGGACTTAAATATAATTTATACTGAAAGGCACAATAATTTCCATTGCTTTTTAGTTTTGTTTTGATTAGAATATTCACTCGTTTTCGTATGTTTACATTTCCATATAGAGAATCTTCTTCCAAAAGTTCGTCTATATTCATTTGGAAATCTAATATCGTAATCCTATGTTCATATAAAGAGATAGATTTTTTTAAACTTTCAGAAACTTCTTCTTTCCAACCTTCTACGGTTTTTACTTGTTCAAAATCTAATTCTCCAATAGTAGTACCATATTGTTTATCAAAACTACATTCTCCTTGGTAAGTAGTGATAAGAAGCTCTATATGAGTGTCTATTGATTCTACTTCTGTACATTTACCTAAGCCTCCTTTTTTTTCATCAAAAAAGGAGGAAAAATCTAACGGAATTTTATAATTATTTTTAGGTTCGTTTATTGTCATTTTTTAAAATTCACTTACCTACATAAAGGCTACAAATTTACATTAAATTTATCAAATACAAACAAAAAATAAAAAATATTAGATTGACTATCAAGTTATTTTTCTCTTTTATAAATTCATCAAAGAATCCTTTTCTCTCAAAAGAATATTTAATCTAACTTTTTATGATATTTATTTAGTTTATAATCAAAAAAAAACAATCAAATATACAATATTATTTGTTTATATAAATAATTAATTGTATCTTTGCCTAAAATATTTTATTCACCATAACAATATGAGAATCGTAAATATCAATCACAAAGGAGGGGTTGGCAAAACTACCAATACTATTCATATAGGTGCTGAACTCCATAATCGAGGATACAAAGTCCTCCTCATAGATGCCGATAATCAATGCGACCTAACAGGCGGTGTAGGAATTAAAAACTCAACCTATACCATCAAAGACTTTTTAGACAACAAGGGAAAAAATGTACGTCTTTCAAGTATAGCTAAAGACTTCCATCTATTAGCTGGTTCACCCGAATTGTATGCTGATAAATACCATCGCCAAGAACTACAAAAAGCATTAGAAAACTCCCACTTTGATGACTTATATGACTTTATATTAATAGATTGTCCCCCCACGGGTATTAATCCTCACTTCGTAACTTCTGCTGAATTAGCTATCTGTTCTGTAGATTATGTAATCATTCCCATACAAGCCGATTTATATTCTATTAAAAACGTATTTCCTTTTTCAAAAAAAATGTTAGACTTGAAAAAGTTCAATAATCGCCTCAAACTACTCGGTATATATTTTTCTAATGCTATCGATAATACGAATGTATTCAACGATTGTTTCAATAAACTGAAAGAAGAAAACCCCAATTATGTATTCACAACCTATATTCGTAAAGACGTGAAAGTAGTAGAAGCTGCCCTCGAAGGTATGACTATCTTTGAGTATAATGACAAATGTAGAGCTGCTGAAGACTTTAAACATTTAGTAACCGAAATTTTAACAAAAATAGAGAATGGCAAAAACTAAAAAAATAGAACGAGTAGGGGAGTTCATCCCCGAAAACTTTGATGTTATTGCATCAAAGTTGAATGAAGATTTTTCGATAAAAAATAAAAAACAAAATATACGTATCAGTCTTAGCAAAGAGAAAAGCGAAAAGTTTAAATATCTGTTGAATATGTTCATCATTAAAACAGGAAATATTCATTATATGCAAAGAAAAGATTTCTTACGTATGATCCTTCTTGAAATGATTAATGAATTTAATCAAACTAATAGTTTTTATCCTGCAAAAGATACCTCCTTCAAAGAATTTATAAAGCGTGCTGGTCGTAGGTGGGGAGAAAGAACTATTTCTTCAAAAGAACTTTCTTTCATTATCTTTGGAGGTTATGACGATGATACTCTACAATTGTATGACGATGTTTGCTATTCACTAGCTAAAAAAGAAAATATGCAACGTATGAGTGAATATTCTACTAGCTATTTCTTTATTGATATTATTAACTTTATAGAAGAAAAATCTTCTTACTTATACAAAAAATACAGAATAAACAAATTATAATTATCAGCCTGTAACAGTTCCATTTAACCTTCGTTTTTTAAACCCTTTACTGTAACACTGATATGTCTTGTTAAAACAGTTCCAAATATCGTCTTTTTTAATAGTAACATAAATTAATATTTTTTAGAACTATGATTTTTGGATATGCTCGTGTCTCTACCTCTGACCAGAATATTTCCACACAAGTAACTCTTCTAAAAGAAAACGGATGTGAAAAAATATATACTGATATTGCCAGTGGCGTTCGTGAAGACCGAAAAGGGCTTAATGAAATGCTCGCTTTCCTACGTGAAGGCGATATTGTTATCGTATACAAAACCGATAGAATATTTCGTTCCATGAAAAATATGATAGACCTTATTGAGGTTTTCAATCAAAAAAAGGTGTCTTTTAAAAGTCTTACTGAGCCTGCTTTTGATACTACTTCTGTCAATGGTCGCTTTATTATCCAAATATTTGGGGCTGTTGCCGAATTTGAAAGAAACCTTATTGCCGAACGCACTAAAGCAGGATTGGAAGGTGCTCGCAAAAGAAATAAACACTTAGGTCGCCCTGCAGGAGTAAGCCAAGAGATTTTAGAAAAATACCAATTTGCATTACATCTCTATAAAAATAAAAATATCTCTATTGATAAAGCCTGCAAACAAGCAAAAATAAGCAAAACAAGTTTCTACCGAATAGAAAATTTAAAAAAGTAATTTATTCTCTTTGTCATTTCATTTCTTTTTATTACCTTGCGCCCATATTAATTTTTAAAAAACAATTGTATTATGCAAAGTACATTCTCTAAACTCCGTCCTATCTTCCATTCGGTGCATATAGATGGCAAAGACAAGACTTCACGCTTCAATAGTCTATCGTTAAAACAATCATTAAACTCTTGCTGTGATTTTGAGCTGGTAGAGACCATTGCTACCCGCAAAACCCTTTGGCAAGAGCAGTCACAAGAACTCTTAAAACAAGTGGGTAAAAATGTGATTATACGCCTTTCCTTCCCCAGAGGAGAAAACACTTTCCAATTTTCGGGCTTTATTACTGAGGTAGTGATAGACTCGGATACCCCTACCCAAGGAGGAAGTGAAAACAAAATAAGCTTTATAGGTAAGGGAAGCCCCGTGGTATTGGACGATGCTCCTTCGATGAACTCGTTTGTAGAGAATGACCTTAAAAATATTGTAGAGACCGTTTTTAAAAATAAATATTTCGACTTGACTTGTAATCCTAAGTTTAAAGGGATTATTCCGTATGCGATGCAGTATAAAGAAAGCCGTTGGAATTTTTTGAATAGGCTTTCGGCTATTTACAACGAACTACTGTATTTTGACGGTAGTAAGCTCGTGTTTGGAGAGGTAGCTGGTGAACAATCCGAAGACCTAACCATAGACGAAGATATTACCGAATTTAAAGTTTCTTCCAAAACACTTCCTTTTAAATACACCCTTTACAACTACAATGCGGAGGACGATGAATATATTCATTCGGACACCGAAGAGGAAGTAAGACCGCGCAATACCTATACCCAAAACGTTTTTCAAGACCCTGAAAATTTATATTCACAAAGAGGAATGCTTTCTGCCGAAGTACCCACCCCATTGGCAGGTGATACGGCAAGACTGCAACAGAGCAAATACCAACAGGCATTGGGCAAAATGCACTGCGTTGAGGGTAAAACCCACAATAGCTTGGTGCGCTTGGGTAGCCTCATTTACGTAAAATTCCCTTCGGGATTTGAAAAAGAAAATATGGGGGAATACCGAGTGATTTCGGTAGAACACTGTGTAGACCGTGACGATTATTACAACCGTTTTGTGGCAGTACCTTTGGGAATGGAGTACCCTCTTTACGAGCCACGAACCATTGCCTACCCTGAAATAGCCGAAGTAGTAGCCAACGACGACCCTAAGAAACAAGGGCGCGTGCAAGTGCGTTTCTTCTGGCAAAGACACTTAGGCGAGCAGACCTCTTGGTTGCGAGTACAAACCCCCGATGCGGGCGTGCTTACTGACAATAGTAGCAACCGTGGGTTTCAGTTTATTCCTGAGGTAGGCGACCAGGTGATGGTGAGCTTTGAGCAAGGTAACCCCCACCGACCTTATGTGAGTGGCAGTATGTACCACGGCAAGAACACCAAAGAAGTAAGCAACAACATAAGGAGTATTACTACCAAAAGCGGGAGTACTATTGTGTTTGACGATACTGAAAGCGCCGAAAAAATAACTATCAAGGATAAGAAAGGGAATATCATCACTTTTGATTCCAAAGACAAATCTCTTTCCTTACAATCTCCCGAAACTATTAATATTTCAGCTAAAAATGTAAAAATAAATGCCCAAGAAAACGTAGAAATCACAGCTGAAAAAGATATTATCACCCATTCTAAATCAGAAACAGTGATAAATTCTGAAGTGGATATTGATTTGGTAAGTCAAAAAAATATATCTTTGCAGTCAGAAGAAAGAATGACCCTCAGAAGTGATAATACTTTGGCAATAGAAGCTCAAAACAAAGCAACTCTTAGAGCTGACACCGCTCTTTTACAAGGTACTTCTCTCACCGAACTCAGTGGAGAGAGAATCAAACTAAAAGGTAAAAGCTTAGCCGAACTAATGGCTCGATTAGTGAAAATTAACTAAAAACACATACAAAATGCCAGGACAAGCAGCAACCATTAATAGTATGCACACCTGCCCTATGACTACAGGCAATACGCCTCACGTAGGAGGTCCAGTGGTTCAAGGGGAAAACAGTGTGCTCATAGGAGGACAACCTGCTACTACCGCCAGTTGTATATGCACCTGCGAGGCAGGAGGAGCTGATACCATTGTGCAGGGCGTAAGTAGCGTACTGATAAGCGGTAAACCCGCAGCAACAGTGGGAGATGCTACCGCTCACGGCGGTGTGATTATAAGTGGAGTGCCTACCGTTTTGATAGGCACTAACGATGGAGAAGTTACCGAAATAGAAGCTATAGAAGAACTTGAAACAACACTTGATATACCTTTTTTTGACCTAAACATCTAAAAACTATTCCTTATGAACGTATCTTATCCTACAGATAATATAATAAGTAAAGACTACCCTTTTGGTACCAGCCTACAAAACGGATTTTTCCCTATTGGCTTCTACCACTGTTGGCACGGTGGGGTACATATAGAAGGTAAAGGCAAAAAAGTAAAAGCAATAGCCGACGGGAAGATTATAGCCTTTCGCTACAGCAAGAACGAAATAGAAGTAGGTACAAAAGACGGTAAACCTATCTCCCTTTATAATAATTTTGTACTGATGCGCCACGATTATAAAAGTGGTAGCCACACACTCACGCTTTATAGTTTGTATTACCATCTATTTTTTGGAGAAGAAAAACCAGCACCTCCACAAGAGAAAAAATACAAGGCTGTACCCGCAGTTAATGGTGGATATAAACTAAGTGGTATATGGAGTGTCGATAAAACAGTGTTTTTCCCGACTCACGCTGCTTTAAACATAAAAGAAGAAAAAGAAGATTATTATGTGGTAAACGGGAAAGATATCAATAATGTTCCACAAAAAGAGATACGTATACCTAAGACTTATGGCAATGAAAAGAAACCAACTGTAAATAAAGACAAAGTACGATGGACAAGTATTGCCTATAAAGACCAAAAAGGAATTTTGTTATATTACACTGAAGGCGAAAGCAAAATCGCTCGAAAAGCAATTGCTGTAGAAAGTGCTGTTACTGTGAAAAATGACTCTGATGCAGAATGGATAGAGATTCTCTATGAAGGAGAAGTTTGTTTTCTCAAAAAGGGGGAATTAAAGGACGGAAAACTACAAGAAGTAACAACAGATAGCGCAAAAACGCCATCTAAACCTAATAAAAACAACAATTTTCCTCCTTTCCTACAAAACCAAAAACTTATAGAAGGCGTACAAACTTGTGATATAGCCGTAAAGGCTGGAGAACTTATAGGCTATGTAGGCAAACAAGGCATTTACAACCAGCCCGATTACTACGCCGCCCATCTCGAAGTCTTTACTCCTGGCAATTACAACAAAGTAAACGAAAAAGGAGAGATTATAGACAGAATGGGAATGTATCAATTTATCCATAACACTAAAGATAAAAAGTATATAGAAGGAGCAGGACAAAAACGATACTTTGAACTAAAAAAAGAAACCGTTTTAAAACCCTATCTAAAAGTATCGTCTGAAGATTACAAAGGAGTAATTGTAACTATAAACTCCAATACAAAAACAGAGAATTACACACAAGTAACACCTACCCAAATCATAGAAGAACTCCCTGAAAATAGTTATATACCCTCAATAGGTAAACGCAACGGTAAAAATTTTCATTACAGAGATATAGTTACTAAAAATCGGAAATCGTTTTGGGTAAGGAATAACTATATAGAAAAAGTACCTCGTAAATGGGAAAAGAATAAAGTAGACTATAAACTAAAAGCCGATACCCCTTGTCTTTACCTCACCAATCCAGATGAGGAAACAAAATATCGCGATAACGAACAACAAAAAAGAATTTGTGAGTTTAAAAATACGCTATCCCGAATGGTTTTGATAGACAAAAGTAAGTGTAAAGAAATAACTTATGAAGGTAAAAAATGGCTCTATGTAAAAAGCTATTACTACGAAGGGAACAAAATTATATACAATTATGGTTGGATAGAACACCCCAAAGAAGAAGAGCTTTTTAGTGCTCATTGCTGGAATAAATTTGGTTTCAGTTGCCAAGATGCCGAAGACCATAGAATATACCCTATAGAAGGAGTAAACCATTACAGTGGCACTTCAGAGTTTATCAAGAAAATGATAAGTTTACTTGATGAAAATGGAGATAGAATTATCGACAACAAAGAACTCAGAGCAAAGTACAACAGCCCTGGTACCTATCATATCCTCTCCAAAATGGTTTGCAAACACCAAAGCGAATGGTCGTATAGTTGGGAACGTATAAAGGAAGATGCTAAGGCGTATTTCAAGTATCATTATCCTAATTACTCACCCTCACAAATACAGCAATCATTAAATAGGACTGAAAAAGTATTCGATGCTACTTATACCTTTTGGGAAGAACTGAAAGATAAACTAAGCGGGCAAGACAAAACTTTCTTTAAAGAAGGCGTTTTTTGGTATTTTGAACCCTTCGCGTGGGTAACTCAGATGAAAAAGGTGTTAATCCCCGATATTGATTTGAGAGCAGAAGGAAAATGGATTAGTCAATTTGATACAATATATGGAGGAACAGGATGTTACTATGCAAGTCATCTTATTCTACAAAATTATGGACTATCAGAAAAATCTGCTCCTAACGATTCTTCAAAATTTCAAATAGCAACAGAAGATCGTAGTTCTAATAATACAACTAATTCAAGTATATACCTTAAATTCAATTCTGAAATAGCAAGGCAAAGTGTTGATTATATAAATAGTCAATTAGAAGAAGGTTGGCCAGTACTCGTTGGTGTGGATCACACTTTTGATTACAAACTAAAAATCAATGGTGTTTATAGAAATATTAATGAGGGAACAACTGACCATTTTATAGTTATTGTAGGAAGAAAAAACATTGATAGCAATTTGTATTACATATACTATGAAGTAGGAACTCATAATAAAGAAAAGGGTGAAAGTGATGATAATAAATTGCTTTTAGGAGATGATTATTCTCTTCGTAGAGAAATGAAAAATAAGAAATATATTGTAACACAAGTAAGAAGAAATAAGAAAAAATAAAAATGAAATATTTTTTACTAATATTAATAGTCTTTGTACATAGTTGCTCTCAAAATAGCAATACTCAAAAAAAGAAAATACTCAAATTACAGAATCTACATACAAAGATTCAACAAATATAGAAAAATCTCCCTTCTTAGATATTAAGGACAGTAAAGAAAGAAACATTTGGGGAGAATGGACATATTTCTTTGTTAAAGACAAAGATACGATGATCTATAAACGATGGGATGCTAATACCCCTCAATATATTGCAAATAGAGATAAGAAAACTATATTTATAGAATATGGTCAAGAGCATTATTTGTATGAAATAAAGAATATTACTATCCAAAAAGATACTTTCTTAATTAGTGCCACTCAAGAAAATTCTCCAGAGGAAATATTTCTTTTCAAATGTTTTCTATTAGATAAAAATACAGCTCTCTGGAAAAATAAATATATGTTCGAGGGGCTTTTTACTAGAAAAGGTGATAAATTCAAAATAATTAAAGAAGAGACTCCTATAGAAGAAGAGGATGATTTTGAGTAAAAATAGTAAATAAAAGAAGGCTATCATTATAGTGTAGGTTTCAACAACAGCTCTGGTACCTATTATATTCTCTCCAAGATGGTTTGCGAGCACCCTGAGTTCTCACCCTCACAAATACAGCAATCATTAAATAGGACAGAAAAGGTATTCAATGCTACCTATACCTTTTGGGGAGAACTGAAATCCAAAGGTATTTTTCATACCGATACCTTTTGGTACTTTGAACCCTTCGCGTGGGTCACTCAAATGAAAAAGATTTTCTCTAAAGACATTGATTTGAGAGGAAAAGTAAAATGGCAAACCCAATATGATAGTAAGTGGGGAAATAGAACGGATCAAGGAAGTGCTTGTTGGCTCACTAGCCACGATATTTTGAAAAATTTTGGTTTGCCTGAAACATCAGGATATAAAATAGGAGCTATTTATCTTGCAAAAGAAGACGCTGCTCATACAAAATTGGAATACCTATCTGAAAATTTACAAGAAGGTATTACTTATATAGATTCCCAATTAGAGAAGGGTAATCCTATTCTAATAGGTGTGCATCACACTCTTAACTATAGGGGAAAGAATGGAAAAGGTGGAATTAACGAAGGGACAACAGATCACTTTATAGTGATTGTTGGTAGAGGATATGAAAATGGTAAGAAGTTTTATATTTTCTATGAAGTTGGCACTTCTAACAGAAGTTCTGGAGAAAATGATAATAATAAACTCTATGTTTATGAAAATCGAATAGAAGGTAGTCCACATTACAACTCCAAAAAGAAATATATTGTTTCACAAGTTAGAAAAAATAAAGAAAATAAATTATGAAAAAATATCTTTATCTCATTTTAATGATGTTTTTTATTGCCTGCCAATACAACAATAAAAAATCTGTATCAAATAAAAATATACCGTATGACTCTATAGTAAAAAGTTCTGCAAAAAACATAGATTCTGTAGAGCATATAGAAACAAAGGATTCTGATACTACATTTGGTGACATTATAAATATAAAGTTAAACTCTATAAAAACTAAAAAAGACGCTAGAGACTATAATAGTAAAGATTCCGGTATAGAGAAAGCAATCCTTAATAGAAAACAATTAAAGATTGTAAAACAAGATAATGAGTTTAAGTATAGCTGTGCTGATGAGGCTTATATTGAATATCGTTATCTCTTACTAACAAAAGATTCTTTGTTTATCGTAGAAATGGAACCAATGGAGTTTGCTGTGAAAACAACCTTTTCTAAGGATAAAGCCTTAGTTGTAGAAAATCCCCAAAAAGTGAGATACAAAGTACAATTAGTAGACAAAAATAAGGAAATTACTTATTGGAAAATGGACAATGGTTCAGGAGGGGTAGTAGATGAATACTGTTTCTACGCTATTCCTGTAGATAATCTAAAAAAGTTCAAACTAAAAAAAGAAATTTGTAGAGATTAAAGAATAAATGAAATATATTTTAGTAATATTAATAGTCTTTGTACATAGTTGCTCTCAAAATAGCAATACTCAAAAAAGGGAAAATACTTTAATCACAGAGTCTATATACAAGGATTCAACAAATATAGAAAAATCGCCCTTCTTAGATAGTATAGGGGTTAATCATATCGCAGAGTATTGGGAACCCTATGAAAAATGCTGGGGAGAAGAGGCTTTTGATATGGCTTTATCAGTAATAAAAAGTGATAAAAATGATCCTATTGGATATTTGAATTTAGGAGATATTTATTGGAAGAAAAACGATACCTTAAAAGCTAAGAAAGCATACAAAAATTATATTTTTTGTATGAAAAAGATAAAAAAAGAGAATAAAATATTAAAGCGTGTATATAAAAGATTACAGCCCTAACACTTATCATATTCTTTCCAAGATGGTTTGCAAGCACCAAAGCGAATGGTCGTATAGTGGTGAGCGTATAAAGGAAGATGCTAAAGCTTATTTTAAGTATCACTATCCCAACTACTCATCCTCACAAATACAACAGTCCTTACAGCATATAGAAAAAGTATTCAAAACTACCTATGATTTTTGGAATGTACTCACCAATAAACTAAGCGGACAGGACAAAACTTTCTTTAAAGAAGGTGTTTTTTGGTATTTTGAACCTTTTGCGTGGGTAACTCAGATGATGAAAATATTTAAATGGGATTTCAAAACTGAAGAGATGGATGGCCTATTAAACTCTCCTACATCTGTGTATTCTTTTTAAAACGTTCTTCTATTTCTTTTGGGTTCTTTTTCCACTCTTGATAATGATTTTTAATAGTAGGAAATTTTTCTCTATATTCTTTGAAACTCCTAACCTCGTCAGCATCTGAATTTGATGCTGAATAAATGAAGTATCCAAATAGGAAAGCATTAACCAGTATAGTCCCAATAGCTATATATACCACGTACTTTACAAAAGATATATTTTTGAACGTGTTTTTTATAGCCTCTTTCTCTTTCTGCACTTCCTGCAATAGC
>ERZ773059.830-NODE-830-length-16062-cov-13.174986_pt1 | contig 16062 bp, 14 predicted proteins | sample MGYA00580514_ERZ773059 | MGnify/ENA primary metagenome ERZ773059 (study PRJEB29015, sample SAMEA2737981) | human oral metagenome | biome: human oral; feature: human-associated habitat; material: dental | place: China | collected 2056 ...
CGTCGACGTCCGCGCTGCGCACCGGGTAGACCGGCATGAGCAGGGCGATGAGGACGCCCGCCAGCGTGGCATGGACACCCGAGCGGTACAGGGCGTACCAGGTCACGACGGCCAGCAGGACGTACAGGGGCATGCGCCACGCGCCCCGGCGGGCCAGGAGCATGATCCCCAGCAGTCCCAGTAGCGCGCAGCCCAGGGCCACGAGGTTGAGGGAGCCGGAGTAGAAGACGGCGATGACCATCAGCGCGCCGATGTCGTCGATGACGGCGAAGGCGAGGAGGAAGGCGCGCAGGCGCGGGGCCCTCTTGGGCCCGATGAGCGCGAGCATGCCCAGGGCGAAGGCCGTGTCGGTGGAGATGACCGATCCCCAGGCGTGCGCGCCGTCGGTGCCGTGGGTGATTCCCAGGTAGACCAGCGCCGGGACCACGAGGCCGCCCACGGCGGAGGCCACGGGCAGGAGCGCTCGCCCGGGCAGCCGCAGCTCGCCGAGGGTGAGGTCGCGTCGCACATCGAGCCCCACCATGAAGAAGAAGGCGGACATGAGGCCCTCGTCCACCCAGTCGTGGAGAGTGAGCTCCACCGCGAACGGCCCGACGGACAAGGATGCCGGCGTCTGCCAGAACGCATGGTAGCTGTGACCGACATTGGCCCAGACAAGTGCCACGACGGTGGCAGCCGTGAGGGCCACTGCGGCATAGGTCTCGTTGATCTGCATGTCGCGCTGGCGGCGGCGCCGGCGCAGCCAGGTGTCGACGGCCTCGGTCACAGTTGCGGGTGCGCTCATCGATATCCTTCCGCACGCGCGGCATCGCCAACGTCAGGCATTGTCAGGGCGGTCCTGGTTCCGGTCGCCGTCAAGCATAAGGCCCCTCACTGCGCCGATCCGGGGCGCACCGGTCCATAGTGTCGGCCATACCGATTCCGGTTGGCATGCGCCCCTCGTGCGCCCGAGCGCGGCGGTTCGTGCCCGAGATTCCTCCAGCCTCCGTGCGGGCCCTGTCTTACAAGGCTCTCACACGGTCCGGCGTCCCGGCTCCACCTCCGGGTCGTGGTTGGCGACGAGGCCCAGGCAGCGCGGATCGTGCTCCACGCGGCGCACCCAGGCCAGGGAGCGCTCGGCCTGGGCGGCGTTGATCACGACGCTGGGGCGCAGTCCCTCGTCGAAGGACGGCCGACCGTAGCCGACGTCCGAGGCGAGCAGGTAGAAGGCGCGGGGATCCGCGCTGCCTAGAGCGCCTGAGGCGCCGTCGGCGGCATCGAGGCCCTCGACCAGGTCCGGTGCGCGCATCGCAGTGTCGTCGACCTGCCGGCCCCGCACGACGGTGGCGCACAGCCCGCGGGAGTGCCCGGGGACCGCGACCATGACCAGGCTGCCGTCGCCGAAGACGTCATAGCCAGCACCATACGGCCCCACAGGCGTGTTCCACGAGAATGTCCGCAGATCGACGCCGTCCCACTCGTGAGGCAGGTACATGGGACGGGACGCCCGCACGCCCTCGACCTCGGGCCGGGAGACGAGAATCCGAGGCGCCTCCCCGACCAGCCGCAGGCCATCGGCGTGGTCGCAGTGGAGGTGGCTCATGAGGACCAGGTCCAGGTCCCGGGGCCGGATGCCGCGCTCCTCCAGCTGCTCGTCGATGGCCCGACCGTCGGGCAGGTCCGCCTTGTTGACGGGTTACTGGTGGCGAAGGTTGGCGATCTGGCCCAGGCGGCCGCGGTTGACCGGGTGCCAGCCGGTGTCGATGAGAGTCAGGCCGCGGCTGTTCTCGATCAGGTAGGTGCTGACCGGGGCCGTCACGAGGTCGCCGCGGCCGCGGAGGACGTGCGCCCAGGACAGCGGAGGGTCCTCGGGCCGGTGGTAGGGCAGCGTCCTGTCCACGATCACGCCGCCGGTGTGGAGAATCTCAAGGGTCGTGCTCATGACGGGTCCTCACAGCCCCTCGGGGCGGGACCAGTCGATCGGGACCGGGACGACGCCGACGAAGGCGCTGGTGATGTCGTCTGCGGCGAAGGTGACGCCCTGGCCGGCCGGGTCCAGGGCCCACCGGAGGAGGCGGGGAGCGCCGTCGTCGGCTGCGGGGTCCGCCTGGACGGTCGTGATCGAGCAGTTCGCCATGGGAGCCATGCCGTAGACCTCGAACCCGATCCAGCGGCTCATGATGCTCATGATCGTCATGCCGTGGGAGACGACGAGGACCTCCTCGTCGTCCCGGCCGGCCCTGACGGCGGCGCGCAGGTCGGCGATGATCCGGCTCAGAGCGCTGTCGATGTCGGAGAGGTAGTCGACTGCGCTGATGCCCCCGGGCGCACCGGGGTGGGTGCCGTCGATGACCTCGGGGAGGAACTCGGCGGTCGGCAGGGCGGCGAGCATCTCCTCGTCGGGGCCGCCGTCGTAGATGCCGTAGTTGTACTCGCGCAGCCCGACGAGGTTGACGCGGGCCGCGTCGGGATGAGGCGCGAGGAGGATGCCGGCTGTCTCCTGGACGCGGCCCTGGGGGCTGAGGTAGGCGCGTGTCAGCGGCGCCCCCGCCAGGAAGTCCCTGCAGATCTCGGCGCCGCGGCGGCCCTCGGCGGTGAGTGGGGAGTCGGCGGCGCCCTGCGTGCGGCGCTGCTCGTTGAGGATGGTGCGACCGTGCCGCACGAAGTGGATCTTCGCCATGTGCTCATCGTATGGCAGAGCCGATCGGCGAGTCGCCCGTCGCAGTCCGCTCCTATGCTGGACCCATGACTCACTCGACCTCCTCCCTGGCGGACAGGGCCCCTCGCGGAACCCTTACGAAGGGCAGGCTCGGCCCCGACCGGCACGTGCCCGGCTCGATCCCCCGCCCCGAGTACATGTTCCACGACGGCCCGGAGCGGGTGACCACCTCGGACGTCAAGGACGCGGAGACGGTCGAGCGGATCCGGCGCGCGGGGCGCGTCGCGGCCCGCGCCCTGGCCGAGGCCGCCGGGGCCATCGCCCCCGGGGTCACCACCGACGAGCTCGACCGGATCGCCCACGAGTACATGTGCGATCACGGCGCCTACCCCTCCTGCCTGGGGTACATGGGCTTTCCCAAGTCGATCTGCACGTCGGTCAACGAGGTCATCTGCCACGGCATCCCGGACTCGACCGTCCTGAGGGAGGGCGACCTGATCAACCTGGACGTGACCGCCTACCTCGACGGCGTCCACGGCGACACGAACGCCACCTTCCCGGTCGGCCGGGTCGATCCGGAGTCGGCCGCGCTCATCGAGCGCACGCGCACCGCCATGGAGCGCGGCATCAAGGCCGTGCGACCCGGCCGCGAGGTCAATGTCATCGGACGCGTCATTGAGAAGTACGCCAGGCGCTTCGACTACGGCGTTGTGCGGGACTACACCGGCCACGGAGTGGGCGAGGCATTCCACTCGGGCCTCATCATCCCCCACTACGACGCCGCCCCCCTGTACGCCGACGTCATGGAGGTCGGCATGGTCTTCACCATCGAGCCCATGCTCACCCTGGGCACCGAGGAGTGGACGCAGTGGGGCGACGGCTGGACGGTTGTGACGAAGGACCGCTCCCGCACCGCCCAGTTCGAGCACACTCTCGTGGTCACAGAAAACGGCGCGGAGGTGCTCACCCTGCCATAGTTCCCCAGAACTTCCCCGAATTCTCCCAAGCTCTCATCGAGATTCCCTCGATCTCCCCCCGACGTGCCCGGCGCCCCGGGCCGTCCCAGCCGCTCGTTGAAGGGCAGAAGTTCCCGGTGCGCTGTGCGCCCCTGGAAGAACGACGAGGCTCACCCCGTGTACATTCCTCCTCAGGACGACGCACGTCGCACCGACGCCCCCCATCATCCGACCGTCCCGGAGGTTCCTTATGGCACTTCGATTCAATCCGCCGCCTAACTGGCCTGCTCCCCCGGAGGGGTTCAACCCTCCCGCGGGCTGGCAGCCCGACCCCGCCTGGGGCCCGGCCCCGGAGGGCTGGCAGCTGTGGGTCGAGGACTCCGTGCCCGGTGGCAGCGCCGGCTCGGCACCCCAGACGACGTCGGCCGCAGACGCCGCGTGGGCTCCGACACAGGCGGTCTCGACCGGCTCCTCCCCCGTGGCGGACCCGACCGGGCAGTCGGCCTCCGCACCGTCGGGCGACTACGCCGCCTCGGGTCCCGTCGTCGGTTCGGGATCGGCCCCCGCCGTCGGCTCGGGTCCGGGCGCGTCCCCGTACGCACCCGGCATGAGCTACGCCCAGGCGCCGACGCCGTACCACAACCAGGGCGCCCCGGGCCAGGGCTTCCCCGGCGGGCCGCCGCAGGGGGGACCGGGTTGGCAGCCCGTCGACGTCAACGCCCAGGGCGGCTCCAAGTCCATCGTCCAGCAGTGGTGGTTCTGGCTCATTGTCGGCCTGCTCGTGATCGCACTCGTCGGAGGCGGCCTCTACGCGGTCCTGAGCGGCGGCGACGACGAGAACAACTCTCAGAGCGATCCCACCACCACCACTACCACGTCCTCCACGCAGGCCAGTGACGGCGAGGGGACCTCGGAGAAGAATCCGTACCCGGCGAGTCAGACGGTGACCCTCCACGCGGGCAGCTCCTACACCAACGACTCGGATGCGTCGGCCGAGGTCGTCTTCGGCGTCGTCAACTGGGACGCCACGCAGCAGTTCAAGGATGTCACCGCGAAGGTCCTGTGGACGGAGCCGCCGAGCGACAAGGTCTACGTCCGCGTCCCGGTGACCGTGACCTACCACGGCAGGGGCCAGCTCGGCCAGTTCGACGTGCGCATCAGCTACGTCCGCAACGGCAACACGACCGATTCCGTGGTCTCGATCGCCGACGACCAGTACGACGAGCAGAACATGCCCCACGACGGCGGCACCGCGACGGGCTACGTCACCTTCCTGCTGACCAGGGAGGAGGCCCAGTCCAAGGAGGGCGTGTGGGTCGTCACGGGCCTGTCCAACTACGAGGACCAGTACTACGTCAAGGTGAGGAACGAGAACTGAGACGAGAAGCCGACCGGTCAGCGGGTCGACTGGCCGCTCGGCTCCTCGCGCGATTCCCGTCCTCAACATGGGGGTGCCCACCAGGCGGAACCTGGTGGGCACCCCCATGTTGAGGACGGGGCCCGACCCGGTTGACCCGGGAGGAGTGCGGACGAGCCGACCTGTACGCCGGGTTCTGTTGCCGCCGACCGTTGCCGGTACGGCGGTGGCGACCATCCATCTTGGCCCGCCGTTGCCGGCGGGCTCGCGCGACCTACCCGCGGGCTCGGGCGAGCAGCCCTCGGACGCCCGCTGTGCGGTCTTGCTCCGGGCGGGGTTTACCCAGCCGCCGCAGTCGCCTGCGGCGCTGGTGGGCTCTTACCCCACCGTTTCACCCTTACCGGCCGGTCGCCCGGCAGGCGGTCTGTTCTCTGTGGCACTGTCCCGCGGGTCACCCCGGGTGGCCGTTAGCCACCGCCCCGCTCTGTGGAGCCCGGACGTTCCTCGACCCGCGAGTCGCCCCGCGGTGCCGCGGCCGCCCGGTCGGCTCGTCCGCACGACGCACTCTATCCCCTCCCCCGTCCGCCCGCCTGCCGACCGGACGCCCGGCGCAGTGCGGAGCGCTCCCACGGATCGACCCGCGGGTCACTCCTCCATGCGCACAAGGATGACGTCATTGGCCTCGGCGTGGATGACGGCGTCCCGCGGCGCGGCCGCGATCCGGGCGTGCTCGGCGGGGCTGACCTCGACGGCGCCCTCGACCCGCCGTCCGTACAGGGCGATCGCGCCGATGCCGCCCGTCGCCGCCCGGGCGGCGTCGTACTCGGCCAGCAGAGCGGCATCGATCGTGTCGGCCAGCTCGGCGCGCCGGGTACGGAGCTGCTCGATCTCGCTGTCGAGGCGGGCGAACTCGGCGTCGCGGGTGGCGGTGAGCTCACGGCCGGCGGCGCGGATCTCCTGCTCCTGGGCGGCGAGGCGGTCGGCCTCCGCCTGGGCGGACTCCACGGCCTCCATAGCGGCGATCTGGGCGTCCTCCAGAACGCTCTGGCGCCGGCCGAGCTGGTCGATCTCCCCCTGGATGGCGCCGAGGTCGCGGGCGGCGGCAGCGCCCGAGGAGAGTCGCTCCCGCAGGATCGCGGCGCGGCGCACGACCTGCCCGACCTCGCCCTCGGCACGGGCGGCCTCCGACTTGGCGTCGGCCAGGGCCCCGTCGGCGGCGACGGCGTCGCGCCGGTTGGAGCGCAGACGCCCGACGGTGGCCTCGATGCGGCTCAGGACGGGCAGATGGGCACGCTCATGGGTGAGGCGGGCGAGGCGGGAGTCGAGACTCTGCAGGTCGATGAGGCGACGCTGCTGGCGGAGAGGGGCACTCGTCACTGCTGTGGTCCTTCACTGGCTGGGTATCGAGTTCTGAGCGGTCCCGGCACTGGTGTGAGCGCCTGTGCTCAGACGCAGGGTCCACGGGTCGGTGATGACCTCGGACACGTACGTGGCGAGTCTACGTCCACTCGCCGCGGCAGCCCGCTCCAGACGGGCTGCGAGCGGCGGCAGGCCGACCCACTCGGTGGCCCAGTGGGTGCCGCACAGCAGATAGGGGCGTCCGGCCTCCAGGTGCTCCGACGCCGGGTGGTGGCGCAGGTCGGCGGTGAGGAAGGCGTCGGCCCCGGCGTCGCGCGCAGCGCCGAGCAGGGAGTCTCCGGCGCCGCCGGACACGGCGACGGTCTCCACGGTCGCGTCGAGGTCCCCGCCGACGAGCAGGCCGGGTGCGGAGTCCGGAAGCGCGGCGGCGACGGCGGTGGCCAGGTCGCGCAGTCGAGCGGAGTGCTGGAGAGCGCCGACGCGCCCGATGCCCTGGGTCGGGTCGAGCGGGCTGGGCTCCAGCGGTGCGGTGGCGAGCAGCCCGACGGCGGCGGCAAGGGCGTCGGCGACGCCCCCGTGAGCGGCGTCGAGGGTCGTGTGGCCATTGGCCAGGGCGATTCCGGCGCGAATGAGGCGGTGCACGGAGCGGCCCTTGGGGTCGGCGGCGGAAACCTGATCCGTGCCGCGCAGGTAAAGAGGATGGTGAGTGATCACCATATCGGCGCCGCGCTCAATGGCCTCGTCGACGACCGCGGTCACCGGGTCGACGGCCAGTAGGACGGAGGCGACGGGCTCGGCGGGGTCGCCGCAAATGAGCTGGTTGGAGTCCCAGGGCTCGGCGAGCTCGGGCGGGGCCGCAGCCCGCAGCATGGCGACGACGTCGGCCACGCTCAGCGGCGCGGCGGGGGAGATTTCGGACCGGCTCATGAGTGAAGGCTAGACTCATCCGGGGCCGTTCGACACCGTTCCAAATTAACCGACTGCTAAGCGCCAAGATTGAGCGAAATATCATGAAAAGGTAACGGGAGCCCCGTTCGTCTCTTATTCTGTAGATATGCGTCGAGGACTCAAGGCTCAAAAAGCGGACCTGCGCACGTTCCTCGCCGAACATCGTGCGGTGGTCACTCCAGCCATGGCCGGCCTGCCCGCCAAGGACCTGCCGCGCCGTGTGCCCGGGCTCCGCCGGGATGAGATCGCTCGGCTGCTCGGCGTCGCCACCGACTACTACACGGACCTTGAAAAGGGCCTGCTGCCATCGGCGCCGGAGCCGTCGCTGCAGGATCTCCTCAGTGACGTGCTCGCGCTGAGCCCGGCCGACCGCCGGCGTCTCGGCCTTCTGCTCAGCGCGGCGTATCCCGGTGCCGGCGCCGCGGACGCCATGACGCGTCAGCAGGCCGATGCCGCGCCGCCCGTCCAGCAGGCGAGCGCCTCCGGGGCCGAGCGGGCACCGGGGCGCGGCGCCGTGTCGGCGCCGACCAGGCAGCTCCTGGACTCCTTCGACATGCCGGCCTACCTGCGCAGCCGGTCGCTCGACCTGGTGGCCGTCAACAGGCCGGCTCGTCTTCTGTACGCACCCGTGCTGGAGTGGGCGGGCAACCAGAAGAAGACGGTGAACCTGCTCGAGTTCGCCTTCTTCGACCAGGAGTCGGCGCAGAGCTTCTGGCCCGACTGGGGCGATGTGATCACGCGCGCGGTGGCGGACCTGCGCGCAGCGCTTCAGGACTACCCGGATGATCCTGACCTGATCGGCGTCGTCGGCACGCTGAGCGCCCGCAGCCGCCTGTTCTGCCGGTTGTGGATCGACCAGGACCTGCCGCCGCGCTCGTCTCAGGGCGAGGAGAGGATCTTCCACTCCCTCATCGGCGACGTCACGGTCCCCTTCCGCATGCTCGCGGAGGACGACGGCGCGCAGGTCGTCGTCGTCACGCCGTCCACGGGCTCCCCCGCGCACGAGGCCATGCAGCGCCTGCGCGCCTGGGCGGCAGCCGGCTGAGGCTCTGAGTCATCCTCTGTCACCCTCTGTCGCCTCATGTCGCCCTCTGCACCGCGGGCCCGGGTTGTGCGAGCCCTTCGCGATATGCATATACTTATGCGCATGCCCAGTAAGAACGTGTACGTCTCGGAGTCGGACCTGCCCCTGTTCGACCGTGCGGCGAGGCTCGCAGGCGGAATGTCCGCGGCTGTGGCACTGGGGCTGCGCCTGTACCTGGCGCAGCACGACGAGCAGGAGGAGAGGAACGCGATGGAGACGATCGAGCTCAAGGTCGATGAGGGCCAGATCGTGACGACGAAGCGCTTCTCGGGACGACGGCTGCTGCAGTGGAGGCAGCCGAGTGACGACGGCACGCGCGCGCTCACCGCCCGCGTCTACAGGACGGCCAGGGGCCAGTACGCCGTGTACCTGCGCGACGCCCCTGACTGGGCGGTCCTGTCCAGCCCGGACGACGACAACCCGATCTGGGAGAACCCCAGGACATGGAGCGGGGACTGGTGGAGCAGCAAGCGGGACCTCCGCGTCTTCGCCGCGGTCGAGGACATGGAGGGGGAGCTTCCCGACGACCTGGTCGAGACGGTGCGGAGCGTCAAGGACAGGCCCGCCGTCGAGGACCTCGACATCTGACTGCCCTCCGACGCGGGAGCCTTCTTCAGGACGCCCCGCACCGGACCCGGGGGACCGCGCGGGCCCGGTGCGAGGAGCCGAGGAGCAGCACGAGGCTGAGCAGAAGCATGACGACGGCCAGCGCACCGGTCACGTACCGCTTCCCCGGGGCGCTGCGATGCCGTGCCTCCGGCGGGGCTCGAACCCGCACGCCCGCAGGCAGCGACTTTTAAGGTCGCGGTGTCTACCAGTTCCACCACGGAGGCCGGGCGCCAAGATGCTCTCCCGCTACCGCAACCTAGCACTCCGACCACCGGCGGTTGAAGGACGAACCGGCCCAGCGACAGGCCCGGCACGCGCCCGCAGCGGGCGAGGCGTCGTCCTCGTCCCGATCCCGCAGCCTGTGCAGCGCGGCCCGCGCCGGCCCCGCCGCCGGGCGCCATGGGCGCCGCAGGCCCGAGACCCCTCCTCAGGGCGGCGCCACGACCCGACTATGATGACCGCCATCATGTGTGACATCGACGCCATGCGCACGGTTCCCCCGCAGCATCTGCTGATGGGCACGACCGGCTACCGGGAGCGGCTGGGCAATGCCGGCGAGCGCATAATCGCGGCGTCGGACGGTCATCTGGACGAGGACTTCTTCGATGCGCTCGAAGCAGCCGGCCTGACGGCCGCGTCGCGCCGGACCAACGGCGAGCAGCGCATGGTGGTATACCCCCAGGGCATGTGGATGCAGTCGTTCCGCGGCGTGCTCAACGCGACCGCGATCGACAACCGCAGGCACCTTGAGCTGCTGCTCGGCCTGTTGCTCGACTACGTTGACCGGGTGCACCGCAGCACCGACTACGACATCGAGATCCCGTCCCTGACCGGAGTCATCATCGACAAGACTCACCACCGCATTGACGTCGTGCCGACAGTGATGAGGGCTCGGCCGCACGGAGATGCTGATCGCAGCATTCGGGGCGCGCGCCCTGCCGCCGTCATCGTCAGGCAGGCTCTCGAGGGCGAAAGGCGGGCCATCACCACCACCACGTCCTACAGCCGGAAGATAGACGCGCTCCTGAGAGCGTGCGATGAGACGGCCGGCACGCCGCGGCGGGAGGGGCCGCCTTGACATCTCCCCCGTTCCTGTCGTCCCCGGCAACCGGTAAGCCGACCAGGAGGGAGCGGCTGCTGGCGGCCCGCGAGCTGTCTGTCGGGCTCGGTTGTCGGCTGAGGGAGAGCCCGGTCGACCAGCTGGCGATCGGCGACAGCGCACATGGCGTGTTCTTCCTGAGCGACGCCACGAGGAGCACATCCGTGGCGGTCAAGATCCACCGCACCCCGGAGAAAGGGCGGCGAGAGCACGAGGCGCTGCGACGAGCCCGGCGGAACGGCCTGACAGCGCTGATACCGGCGTTCAACGCAGCTGTTGACGTGCCCGGCGTCAACGGCACCTTTCTGGTGACGGTCACGATGCCAGGCCTGAGTCCCCTGACCACCACCGACTGGGCGGGCTCCGGGGACTGGAGCGGATACGTCGGCGAGGACGCCTACCTCGGGCGCATCGCACCGACGATGGAGAGCACGAGCCGCCATATCGCCCGGATGCATCAGCATCTGACACATGGAGACCTGCAGCTGAAGAACATCGGAACCGCGCTCGACGCCCCGGTCGACGGCTATGTCACCTACGACCTCGAGGGCAGCGCCTTCAAGGAGGACTGCTGCGGCGACCAGGATGGGCGCGACTACCTCGCGCGCTGCGGTGAGGACCTCAGCACATACGTCAGGTCACTGATCTCCAAGGGCTTCCTGGCTCGCAGCAGCACCGAGGTATTCGAGGGCGAGCTCCTGACCAGGATCATCGAACCGTACCTGGAGGCCGGCGGCGACCCGAGGATCTTCGACGGGACCCTCATCGAGACCTGTGTCGACGCCCACCGCTTCCGCGACCGGTAGCCGCGGCCACTGGCGCACCACCAGTACCCCCACTGGGATTCGAACCCAGGACCATGTGCTTATCAGGCACGCACGAGGTATAAGCTCGCTGCTCTAACCGCTGAGCTATGGGGGCGTTGCGGAACCGGACGGCGAGGCCCGCCCGCTCCGACGTGCGAACCCTACCGCACCGGCCGCAGCAGCATCGCGCCCCGATGCGGCGGACACGCACACCGCCGCCGTCCTACGCTGTGGGCGAGGGCCCCGCCGCGGGGCCTCCCGCCCGCACAGGAGTGTCAATAGTGTCCATGAAGCTCGCTCAGCGCGCCCGCAGCGCCCAGCCCTTCCACGCGATGTCCATTGGCGCACGAGCGCGCCAGATCGAGGCGGCGGGCGGCCACGTGGCCAAGCTGAGCCTGGGCGAGCCCGACTTCGGCGCTCCGCCCGGCGTGCACGAGGCCATGCGCGCCACCATGGACGGGCGCCCGCTGCCCTACACGCCCGCGGCGGGCCTGCCGGCCCTGCGCGAGGCCGTTGCCGGACTCTACGCGTCGCGACACGGGGTGAGCGTGGATCCCCGCAGGATCCTCATCACGGCGGGCGCCTCGGCGGGGCTGCTGCTGGCCACGGCCCTGACCACCGAGCCCGGCGACGACGTCGTCATGGCCGACCCGTGCTACCCGTGCAACCGCCAGCTCGTCGAGGCCTTCGGAGGCCGGGTGGTCCTGGCCCCCACGAGCGCGTCCAGCCGCTACCAGCTCGACGTCGGAACCATGACAGCGGCCTGGACCCCGGCCACGAGCGCCGTCATGCTCGCCACGCCGTCGAATCCGACGGGCACGACCATCCCCTTCGACGAGCTCGCCCGCATCTGCGGGCAGGCGCGGGCCCGCGGCGCGTGGCGGATCGTCGACGAGATCTACCTGTCCCTGGCCGATCCCGACGTCGAAGGCCGCGCGGCCCGCACGGCGCTGGAGACCGACCCGGAGGCCATGATCGTCTCCAGCTTCTCGAAGTACTTCGGCATGACGGGCTGGCGCCTGGGCTGGCTGGTACTGCCCGAGGAGCTGCTGGACGCCGCCGACAACCTGGCCGTCAACTTCTTCCTGTGCGCCTCCACGCCCACGCAGATGGCGGCGCTGGCCTGCTTCACGCCCGAGGCCCTCGCCTCCTGCGAGGCGCGCCGGGTCGAGCTGGGGGTCCGACGCCGGATCGTCCTGGACGGCCTCAAGGAGATCGGGCTGCCGGTGCCGGCGGAGCCCGACGGCGCCTTCTACGTCTACTTCGACGTCTCGGACACGGGCCTGGACTCGACGACGTTCTGCTCGCGGGCCCTGGAGGAGGCGCACGTCGCTCTGACCCCGGGGGTCGACTTCGGCCCCGCCATGGCCGACACGCACGTGCGCCTGTCCTATGCGGCGTCCCGCGAGGAGCTCGCCGAGGGAATCAGGCGACTCGCGGACTTCGTGGGCGCTTAGGGCCGAGACCCCGGGACGGTCGCCGGCCCCGGGACGCCGGAAAGGGGCCCGGGCCGGCCCGGCTCCGCGTCCTCGGGACGGCTCCCTGTTTCGTGCGCGGCCGCGCTGGGCATACGGTCGCCGTGTGGCACGACCCTCGAAGTACACGGCGGACGACATTCTCGACGGCGCCCTGCACGCCGTTGCGCTCCACGGCCGACAGGCCTCCGTCGCCGACATCTCCCGGGCCACCGGGGTGACGACGGGGTCCATCTACCACCGCTTCAGCTCCCGCGACGAGCTCCTGGCCCGCCTGTGGCTGCGCTCCATCAGGCGCTTCCAGGCCGGTCTGCTCGAGCTCGCGGCCCGGGAGGACGCCGGCCCCGCCCTGGTGGACAGCGCCGTCTACGTCGTGAGCTACTGCCGGGAGAACCGCGAGGAGGCGCTCGCCATGACCCTGTGGCGCCAGCCCGCGCTCGCCCGGACGGGGCCGGAGGGGGTCCGCCAGGAGGCTCTCCACGTCAATGACACCTACGACGCCGTCATCCGCGAGCTGGTGGCCAGACGCTACGGGCGGGTCACACCGCACCGCATGGAGCTGGTCGTGGCCGCCTGCCAGGCGGTGCCCTACGGCCTGGTCCGCCCCCACCTGGCCGAGGGAACCCCCATTCCCGACTGGCTCGACGACGTCGTGCGCGCCGCCGCCGGAGCGACCCTGGACCTGGGAGACGGGGAGTGAGCCCCGCGCAGGACGCCGCTCCCCCGCCCGCCCCGCCCTGGGGAGCGCTCAGGAGCCTCCGTCGGACTGAGCCGCGGCCCGGGGCAGCAGGACGTGCTCGACGCCGTCGAGCAGCGAGGCGATGATGAGCTCGAAGTACTCCTCGCTGATGCGGCTCCCCTGCTCCTCATCGGTCAGGGGCACGAAGAAGTTCCTGACCATGATATCGAGTTCCTCGGACCTCGCCGTCATCGTGCTCAGCCGCCTGACGAGGGCGGATACGTCGTAGGCGCGGCCCCCGCTCCTGGTGCGCTGCGCCCGCATGGTTCGCATACCGATTGTGGAGGCGGTCACGTTGAAGATCATCGCGTAGGCCAGCGGCGCCAGGGCGCCGAAGCCGGCCTCGGCCAGCTTGGTCATGGCCATGTCGATGACGGGCAGGAAGGACTCGGTGATCCTGCCCGCGGCCAGCCGGTCGGTGACGCCGGGGTAGCGCAGGAGTACCGGGCGGTAGGCCATGAGCAGCGCGGTGAACCAGTCCTTCCAGCCCAGGTCGGCGTCGGGAAGCCCGATCGTCGAGCAGACCCGCTCCACGACGGCGTCGCACAGGTCGTCCTTCTGCGGGAAGTAGTGGTAGATGACCGAGGGTACGACGTCCAGGGAGCGCGCGATGTCGCGCATCGACCAGCCCTCGACCCCGTGCTCCCGTGACATCCGCACCGCCCGGTCGATAACCGCGCCCCGACTCAGGCCCGCGCGCCTTGCGGTCGGGGCCCCGGTGTCCATGCGCGCCAGGATAGACCGTCCTCCTCGCGCCGACGCGCGGCACCCGCGCCGACCGCCGTCCGCCTCCCGGCCGCGGCCCGCGTCCCCGGTGCCGTGCGGCCGCGGCCGCGCTCGGCCGACCCCGCCGCCTTGGCCGGGCCTCCCCGCAGTCGTTAGACTCACACCGCCCAGTGGCACTTCTGACACAGCGGACGAACCAGGCGATGATTCATGTTCCTTTCGTGCTGTCTCCCCTCTCACGCAGCGAGCCTCCTCGGCACTGAGGACGGCGCCTCCAGCGGCGGAGGGGAGGCCAATCTCGTGCTCCCCGACCTGTCGGGCGTCCTCGTGGCCTGGGGCCTGAGCGGACGGGCCCTGCTCCTGGCGGGCATCGGCGTGTGCCTGCTCGGCCTCGGCTTCGGCACGGTCACTTTCCTGCGCCTGAGCAGGGCTCCCGTGCACTCCTCGATGCGGGAGGTCGCCGAGACCATCTACTCCACCTGTCAGGCGTACCTGATGCGACAGGGGCGCTTCCTCATGATCCTGTGGGCGTTCATCACCGCCGTCATCGTCGTCTACTACAAGGTGCTGGTCGGCTTCGGGTGGGCCAGGGTCGGCATCGTCGTCCTCTTCTCCCTGCTCGGGATGGGCGGCTCCTACTGCGTGGCGTGGTTCGGGATCCGGGTCAACACCTTCGCGAACGCTCGCACCGCCTTCGCCTCCCTGCGGGGCAAGCCGCACGAGGTGCACAGGATCCCGCTGCGGTCGGGCATGAGCATCGGCATGGTGCTCATCAGCCTCGAACTGCTCATGATGCTCGTGATCCTCCTGTTCCTGCCCGCCGACGTGGCCGGCGCCTGCTTCATCGGCTTCGCCATCGGCGAGTCGCTGGGGGCCTCGGCTCTGCGCATCGCGGGCGGCATCTTCACCAAGATCGCAGACATCGGCGCCGACCTGATGAAGATCGTCTTCAAGATCGACGAGGACGACCCCCGCAACCCCGGCGTCATCGCGGACTGCACCGGCGACAACGCGGGGGACTCGGTGGGGCCCAGCGCCGACGGCTTCGAGACCTACGGCGTCACCGGTGTCGCCCTGGTCACCTTCGTCCTCCTGGCCGTCCCGGACACCAGGCTCCAGGCGCTCCTGCTCGTGTGGATCTTCACGGTGCGCGCCGCCATGATCCTCGCGGCCTGGGCCGCCTACGGGATCAACGCGGCGTGGTGCCGGGCCCGTTTCGGGGACGCCGAGAGGATGAACTTCGAGACCCCGCTGACCACCCTGGTGTGGCTCACCAGCGTCCTGTGCATCGCACTGACCTACCTGTCCACCTGGCTCGTCCTGGCCGGGCAGGGCTCCGGGCTGTGGCTGCGCCTGGCCACGATCATCACCTGCGGGACCCTGGCCGGGGCGCTCATCCCCGAGCTGGTCAAGGTCTTCACCTCCACCGGCTCCCAGCACGTCCGCGAGACCGTCAAGTCCTCGCGCCAGGGCGGCGCCAGCCTCAACATCCTCTCCGGTGTCGTGGCGGGGAACTTCTCCGCCTTCTGGCTCGGCATCACCGTCGTGGGTCTCATGGGAGGCGCCTTCCTCCTGTCCGCCTCCGGGCTGGAGGAGATCATGGTGGCGCCCGCCGTCTTCGCCTTCGGCCTGGTGGCCTTCGGATTCCTGGGCATGGGCCCGGTGACCATCGCCGTCGACTCCTACGGCCCGGTCACCGACAACGCGCAGAGCGTCTACGAGCTCTCGCGCATCGAGGACCTCGACGGCATCGACGCCGAGCTGCGGCGCGACTTCGACGTCGCCCCGCGCTGGGAGAGGGCCAAGTTCCTCCTGGAGGACAACGACGGCGCCGGCAACACCTTCAAGGCGACGGCGAAGCCCGTCCTCATCGGAACCGCCGTCGTGGGCGCCACGACCATGATCTTCTCGATCATCATCGGACTGACCGACCACCTCACCAGGGGCATCGAGAACCTCTCCCTCATGCACGCGCCCTTCCTCCTGGGCCTGATCGCCGGCGGAGCCGTGGTGTTCTGGTTCTCCGGGGCGTCCATCCAGGCGGTGACCACGGGCGCCAACCGGGCGGTCGCCTTCATCAAGGAGTCGATCCACCTGGACAAGGGGGCCGAGCGCGCCTCCGTGGAGGACTCCAAGCGGGTCGTCGACATCTGCACCCAGTACGCCCAGCAGGGGATGCTCACGATCTTCCTCGCGGTCTTCTTCGCAACGCTGTCCCTGGCCTTCGTCGAGCCCTTCTTCTTCATCGGCTACCTGGTGTCGATCG
>ERZ773059.832-NODE-832-length-16052-cov-3.638932_pt1 | contig 16052 bp, 15 predicted proteins | sample MGYA00580514_ERZ773059 | MGnify/ENA primary metagenome ERZ773059 (study PRJEB29015, sample SAMEA2737981) | human oral metagenome | biome: human oral; feature: human-associated habitat; material: dental | place: China | collected 2056 ...
CTACAAAGAGTGCTGCCGCTTTTGATATCCGTGCTTTCTTCCAAGAAGGAGAAGAAATCCAGTGCTATACTGCCGGCAATGCCGCCATCAAGAAGACCGCCAAGAGCATGATTGTCGATGATGCCTTCTGCATCGGCATTGCCTTGCAGAGAGGAGAGACGGCGCTTATTCCGACTGGTATCAAGGCCAATCTGAAAGAAGATGAATGGCTGATGGTAGCACCGAGAAGCGGATTATCGCTGAAAACTGGATTAAGGATTGCCAATGCTCCTGGTGTGATTGATGCTGACTACAATCAGGAAATCTTCATCATTCTTCAGAACACAAGCGAAGTCCAACAATCAATCGAGAGCGGCTTGCGCATCGCACAGCTGATTCCGATGTCAGTACATTCTATCGTAAGTCAAGCTGAAGGCAATGCCGAGCGCACTGGTGGATTTGGGAGTACAGGCAAATGACCGATATCATCATCCTCTTCCACAAGTTCGGAGCAGTCATCGGAGAACGAATCCGAGAGAATTTCAGCGGCTCTGTAGTGACTCTGAAGCATCCATTTCTGCTAAAAGAAGATGGACAGCTGGTGTCCATCTATGCTATGCTCGAGCAAGACGAGCTGTCCTTTGCTTACGATGACTGCTTAATCAGCCACGCCGATGCTCTTACTCCTTGCGAGAGTCTTCGCCAGCGCTATATCGAGGCTGTTGGTCTTGTATCGGGTAATACGGAGGCTGTGGATTAACCTGCTGGCTCTCTTGCTGCTGTGGTTGCGATAGGTAGCGCAACGCTAGCCATTTCGCAACCACGGCATTACTACCAACAACACCAAGAAAAATCAACCACAGTTCGGGCATGTAGCTCTTGTCGCTCTCGCTGAAATTCAGTCTGATGAAGCTGATTGTGGCGACAAAGTATGCTATATTAGCCCAGAATTTTGTGTAGCTGACCTTATCGGTCTCGCCCTCGCTGTTAAACATAGTAGAATAGGATAATCCCCACATTCCCTTGATAAGAGCGATGGTGAGCCCGACGATTAGCAAGCTAGAAAACACGAACTCAACTGTTAGAAACGGAGCTATCATATGCCATCATCCTTCTATACCTACATGGGAGCGCATGGGCAATCTATCGTGCATCGCTGGATTGACGAAAACGGAAAGCAGCATGTAGAGAAGACCAAGCGTGAATTTTCATTCTATTTACCAGATAAAGCCGGAGAATACCGAGGTCTCAAGGGAGAAGCGCTGTCGAAGAAGACCGCATCGACACCAGCTGCTTTAAGAAAGGCAATTCGAGAGTACTCGGAGATGATGCCTGTCCATGCTATGCAGCACGCCGAGATTCAAGCCATCAACGAGCTGTATCCGGGCACTGTCGAATATCGCTTCAATGATATCAAGATTGCTGTGCTCGATATCGAGACGGCGGTAGGTAATGGCTTTCCTAATCCTGCTACTGCCGAGCAAGAAATCAACGTCATCACAGTAGGATGGATTGGTTCGGAAGAGACCCATTCCTGGACTACTCTCGACTACCAAGAGCATCTCGATGACCAGGCGAGTCCGAATAATCACATTCATATAGTTGCCTCAGAGCAAGCCCTGCTCACAGCATTCTTAGATTACTGGAATGCCGAGATGCCCGATGCCGCTACCTACTGGAATGGCGATGCCTTCGACACGGTCTATATCATCAATCGCCTCAAGCGCATCATGGCAGGTCATGAAGAGCGGATATCGCCCATCTACAATCTGGTACCCGATGCAATCGAAGAGAAGGAGAACCGAGCATCGGGAGAAATCGAGTATCGCATCGCTGGTCTCGCCAAACTCGACTACATGGCACTAGTCAAGAAATTCGGCTATATGCGCCTGCCCGATTTCAAGCTCGAGACCGTATGCCAGTACGTGCTTGGTGTCGGTAAGATGGACTACGGCGAGTTCGAAGACATCAAGGCATTCTATTTGGGTAATCCCACGGGCTTCGTACGATACAATATTGTCGATGTCCAGCGTATCCAGCAACTCGAAGCCAAGCTCAATTTCTTGCGCCTTGCCTATCAGCTACAGTACATGGCGAAATGCAATACCGTCGATATCTTCGGTCAGGTCAAGTTCTGGGATTGCCGGATTTATCGCCGCTTGTGCGAGAAGGGCATCGTCGTGCCACCGATGCCTAAGATTACCGAGAGCAAAGAGATTGAAGGAGCTTACGTTGCTGAACCCAAGATGGGCAAGAGCAAATGGGTAGTGAGCTTTGATTACAACAGCCTAGACGATATGGGCCTGCTGTCAGCGATGGCAGCATAAACACGCGCTTAATTGCTGGAAACTCTCGCGGACCGAGACAATCAGCAGCAATGTATCAGATACGATATGTTGTTCAACGACTATCGAAAGGCAGCCAAGCTGAACCGAGTAGAGTAGCATCAAGTGATGCGAAACAGTGCGGGGCTTCGGATACTTCCGAAGTTCGTGATATAGTCTGACCTCTATGGCGACATAGAGCAGGGAATATTCCCGGGATGTGATTAACGACCACATTCGAACACAATGGTATCCTCTCACTATGCAGCAGTACAATATGGGCATCGACACGCTGGTCAAAGAAGAAGCCAGACGAGAAGGGCTGCTCGAGCAGCTAATCAATCTCGAGCCCGTACCAGAGCTACAGTATGCCAAAGAGCACAATCTTGCTATGGCAGCGAATGGAGCGATGTTTAGCAAAGAACAGCTGAGTATCATTGTCGAGGAAGTAATCGAGCTTTATGCCGAGCGCAAGGCGACGCAGAAGAAGCTCAAAGAAGCGAAGCGAGCCTACGAAGACAATCCGACAGAAGAGCTATCCACACAAATCCTGATTCTCGATGCTATCCAGATGGCTATCAAGATTGCCATTAACAGCTTGTATGGAGCATCGGGCAACGAAGGCTTCCGCTACTTCAACCACAGCATTGCTGAGGGCATCACGCAATCGGGACAGCTGGCTATCAAGTACATCGGCAAGCGTGTCTGTGAGTTTCTCGACCAGCTGTGTGATACAACTAGTGATGTCGCCAACTGGTGGATTTACAGTGATACCGACTCGGTGGTTGGCGATAGCATCATCATCGTTGATGGACGAGAAATGCCCATCAGCAAGCTATTCGACGATACTACCGGTGCAGTTTCTATAACCAGAAATGGCAGCGAGGTCAAGCAGGTATCTGGTCGCGTAGCAAGGGCATTCGATGGCAGCAATGTGGTTGACAAGCCCATCTCTTATGTGATGCGACACAAGACCAATAAGAGGCTATATCGAGTATCGGATGGCACTCAGTCCGTGATTATAACAGAAGACCATTCAGTTATCGTGAAGCGCGGCGGAAAATGCTTATCATGTAAGCCTGCTGATATGTTTGCATCCGATAGCATCATCCTGCATGATGGAAGCACAGCAACTCCATCAATCGAATACATCGGATACACAGATGACTACATCTACGAGTACATCGACGTAGATGAATATGTCTATGATATTGAGGTCGAAGATACCCACAACTTCTTCGCTAATGGCATTCTTGTCCATAACAGCTGCTACTTCTCTCTTGACTATCTCGTGCAGAAGCTGACCCACGGCAAGCCCTTCGAAGAGACGGCGATGGTCGATTTAATCGACAAAATCACGAAAGAGAAAATCGAGCCGTTTATTGAGCAGTGCTTAGAAGAGCTTGCCAATCATATGAATGCATACACCAATGCTATGGTCATGAAGCGCGAGGTGATAGCCGATGCGGTCATCTTCCGAGCGAAGAAGAAGTACATAGCATCCATCCTTGATAACGAAGGACTGCGCTACCACGAGCCACATCTGAAGACGATGGGAGTCGAGACTGCCACATCAACCACACCACAGTTCGTGAAGGATGCCCTGCTCAGGTGCTATGCTATCATGCTACGCGGACAGGAATCCGAGCTGATTGATTTCGTCAGCCAATTCAAGCACCAATTCAAGCAGGTGCCATACGAAGAGATTGCGACGCCACGTGGTGTCAATAATCTTGGCAAATGGATTGAGTCTGATGGCTCGTACAAAATTCGGATTCCATTCCATGTCAAGGCAAGCCACGAATACAATCGCCTGCTCAGAGAGCACGGGCTTATCGACATGACGCCTATCACAGACGCCAGCAAGATACGACTGCTATTGCTCAAGCCGAATGCCATTGTTGATGGTGGCTATATCGCCTATAATAGCTTCCTTCCCAAGGAGTTCGGACTCCATGACCTGATAGACTACGATACCATGCTCGAGAAGACCTTCATCGACCCTATCAAGTCATTTAGCGACTTGCTCGGCTGGAATACCGAGAAGGTCAATACGCTCTCTTCATTCTTCGACTAAGGAGACTATATGTCATTACTCAATCGCCTGAAAGATGCCAGCTACGGCGGTATCAGCAAAGCACAGCAACTTCTAGCAGAATCGGATTTCTTCAATTCTTCTGACTGCGTACCAACACGCATCCCTGCGCTAAACATCGCCCTTGGTGGCGATGTTAATGGTGGTATCGTATCTGGTCTGTGTATCTTCGCTGCCGACAGCAAGCACTTCAAATCCAATTTCTGTCTCCAGATGGTATCAGCTTATCTCGAGCGCTACGATGATGCCCTGTGTATCTTCTATGATAGCGAGTTCGGAGTGACTCCGGCTTATCTCGCATCGATGCGTGTCGATGCTAAGCGAGTACTCCATATCCCCATTACCAACATCGAAGAGCTCAAGTTCGACCTAATCAAGAAGCTCGAAGAAATCAAGCCCGACGACCACGTCATTATCATGATTGATAGCATCGGTAATCTTGCCAGCAAGAAAGAACTCGAGGATGCCATCAATGACAAGAGCGCTGCTGATATGACACGAGCCAAAGCACTGAAGAGCCTCGGTCGGATGATTACTCCTTATCTTGCTATCAAGCAGGTGCCCATCCTTGCTGTCAATCATGTATATGAAACACAGGAGTTATATAGCAAGCAAATCATGTCTGGTGGTAAGGGCATGATGCTTTCAGCTAATACGGTCTTCTTCATTAGCAAAGCACAGGACAAAGATGGTACCGAGTTGAAGGGATATCACTTCACGCTGATAGCACACAAGAGCCGATTCGTTCGAGAGAATGCTCGGATTCCCATCACAGTCAGTTTCGATAATGGCATCGCTAAGTGGAGTGGAATGCCCGATATCGCCAAGATGCTTGGATGGCTCACGATGCCCAGCAACGGATGGTATCGCCTCGCTAATCCAGAATCGGGAGAAATTATCATCGATAAGATACGAATGAAAGACCTGATGGAAGCTGATGAAGCGTGGAAGCAAGCTCTCGATGCTGGGATGAACAATGCTATCAAGCAGCATTATCAGCTCGGACAGAAGCCGCTACCAGAAGCTATTGAAGAAACAGCAGATGATGATTTAGAAAACTAATCATTCATCAATCAAATCAAGGGCGTATTCCGCAAGGATGCGCCCTTAAATATTTGTCAAAATCTGCATCCTAGAGAGTCCACGATGATTACAACTAAGGAAGAACTAATCCAGTACGCCATGCGTCGTCTCGGTCATCCCGTGATTGAGGTCAATATCGCCGAAGAGCAAGCCTATGACTGCCTCGATGAATCTCTACAAAGATACTACGAGTTTCATTCAGATGGAAGCCAGCGAATCTATTTGCTTCGCGTAGCCACGGCTGATGATGCTTCAAGCCAGACTATCGCCATGCCTAATGATGTGCTGGCAGTGACTCACAGTATCAATCTTGGCTCAGGCATGGGATTGACTAATCTCGGTAATCTGACCAATCAGATGTACATCGCTGATATCATCCATCGCACTACCTTCAGCACTGGTGGCATGGGCTATGCTCGCTTCTACACAGAATACAGTAGTGGCATGTCAGCATCGAGTCAAGGATTGGGAATGTTTCAGGCGAACATGAACTACCTACAAACGCTCAATCAGCTAATGGTAGCCCAGCATCCGCTTCGATTCATCAAGCATGGACACAAGGTCAGATTCGATGCCTCGAATATGATAAAGCAGGGCGATATCATCGTCTTTGAATGCTACGCTATGAACACAGCCGAAGCGTACAAGGAGACCTATAACGACTTCTGGCTCAAGCGCTACTTTATCGCCATGATGCGCAAGCAATGGGCGAACAACCTAATGAAGTATAACGGCTTCCAGCTTCCGTCAGGCATGACGATAGACGGCTCTACCATGCTACAAGAAGCCAATAATGACCTCGAGAAGCTCGAGCAAGAGCTACGAGAAGTCTGGGAAGAGCCGATTATGCCGCTGATAGGATGATGTCATGACTGTATCGAGATACTTCAACAAGCTCGAGCATCGAGGCGAGCAGACACTATATGATAGCATCGTATGCGAGAGCATACGAGTCGCTGGATTCGATGTGCTCTACATCAAGCGCGATGCTGATATCGACCCGATACTATACGAGTCGAGAAATGCCAAATTCGACGATAACAGTAGCTGGACTATCGAAGCTAGTATTCCGGATAATCTGATGGGATGGGAAGGCGAAGGACAGGCTATGGCACAGTTCGGCATCCAGATAGAGAACACGGGCAATATCCTGATTGCCAAGACATCGTGGGAATTACTGATGTCTCAGAGAGCGGCAGCACATAAGCCAACTCAAGACAGACCACTCGAAGGCGACCTACTCTATTTCGGCTATGGCTACAAGACCTACACCAATACGCTCTTTCAAATCAATCATGTTGATTTCAGCGATGCAAGCTGGCAACTTGGACGGACATTCGTCTATCGACTGAGATGTAGCCTCTACAAGCCGACAGCAGATGACCTGGTAGAAATCGAGCAGCATGGATTATCCGACCAGCTCGAAGCCCTGCTCATGAAAGAGCAGCAAATCAAGCAGAACGAGACTACCGAGCGCGTTGCTGACACCATCCGTCAATTCGACGAGACTAATCCATTTGGTTCATTCTGATGAAGAAGACACAAGAACAATATTATCATGGTACCATCAAGAAGTTGATAACCGTATTCGGCTCGGTATTCAATGACCTATACTACATGACCGATAGAGGAGAGAAGCGCAAGGTACCGCTGTACTACGCTCCTCGAGAGAAATTCCTCACTCACAATCTCGAAGCTAAGGACATGAAGCGCTTGCAGGTATCGATGCCGACACCAAGACTGGGATTCGAACTGACGGGCATGAACTATGCTCCAGAGCGCCAGCTCAATTCCATGAATCGTCTGGAATCGAAGAACGATAAGCAATGGCAGTACAATCGCGTATGCTACGACTTCGCCTTCTCGCTCTATCTGCTGTCTAAGGACTTCGAGACCTCGCTCAAGATAATCGAGCAGCTGGTGCCTCTATTCAGTCCGAGTCTTAATGTGACTATCGACGAGGTAATTGACTACCAGCACAGCAACGATATTGCTATCATCCTCAACTCGGTAGCTCACGATATCGACTACCTTGGTGATTTCTCTCAGCAGAGAAATATCCTATGGACACTCCAATTCACGATGAAGGCATATCTGTACAATGCCAATCAGCTTGCCAATCGCATCAAGGAGACTATCATCCGTCTATCGCCGGGAGAGATGGATAGTGCATTTGATGATATGACGAGTATTGTCGTGCCTCGAAGCGCTGAGAAATCCGAGCCTCACGAGATTGTCGATAGCAATCATCCACGAAGAGATATCTTTGGAGAAGAGCCATGATGATAAATATTGTTTATGTACCTAACAGAAACCACAGTCATTAAGCCATCCCAGCAAGCTCTCTATCGAGCTTGTGATGAGATATGCTTCCTTTCGAAGAACCTGTATAATAAGACTCTCTTCATCCAGCGACAGAACTACCGGGATGGGAAGCCGTATATCGGTTATTTTGATATGCTGACTTTGATGCGAAAGGAAAAGCATCCGGAGTTCTATGCCCTTACATCATATGCTGCTGATTATGTAGTAAAGCAGCTAGATGCAAATCATAGGTCTTTCTTCGCCCTATGCAAGCTCAAGAAAGCAGGGAAGCACCAAGGTAAGGTCAGGCCTCCTCAGTATAAGGACAAGATTCATGGAAGGAATCTGACTACGTTTTATAAAGGCAGTCTGGTAAAACGAACCTATCAAAGAGAAGGTCTTATCCATCTTTCTAGGACTGACATCAAATTCAAAAGCAAGATACCGCTCGAGCTCATTCAAGAAGTCAAGGTAGTACCGAAGCTAGGCTGCTACGAGCTTCATGTCGTATATCATGCTCATGAAGAAGAGAAAATTGAGAACTCGAACTACGCTGCTATCGACCTTGGTCTCAACAACCTAGCCACGGTAGCTACTAATGTATCGAGCCCGTTTATCATCAATGGAAGACCGCTCAAGTCTATCAATCAGAGATGGAATAAGACGAAAGCAAAGCTACAAAGCAAGCTAAAGAAAGGAGCACGAAAATCTAAACGCATCTATACTATCACAAATAAACGCAACAGAAGAGTACAAAACTACCTTCATCAAGCTAGTAGGGCACTTGTTAATGAACTGAGGAGACTCAGCATTTCAAAAGTCATTATTGGCTCTAACAAAGAGTGGAAACAGGGCATCAATCTTGGTAAGCGAACTAACCAAAATTTTGTTCAGATTCCACACTACAGGTTCATTCAAATGATTATCTATAAAGCTGCTCTTGCAGGAATCGAGGTAATCGCTAAAGAAGAAAGCTATACATCAAAATGTAGCTTCTTGGATGATGAATCTATCGAAAAGCATGATGAGTACGCTGGAAGACGCGTTAAGCGAGGATTATTCAAATCCATGAATGGAAAGCTCATTAACGCTGATGTCAATGCAGCATACAACATCATGAAGAAGCATCTGGGAATAGGTCCAAAAGACCTGGACTCAGTACAGGTGTTAAGCGCACCTAATATTTTGATGTTTGGTTCTTAGTGAATCAAATGTCGTTCAAATATTGAAGTGAGGTATTATATGACCAAATCACATGCTTTGATAGACCCGATTGCCGATGCCCTCGACTGCGAGCCGGTACCAAGCCCGAGTACCGAAGTAGCTACGGTTAGTCCCGATGACTTCGAAGAGAAGGTACGAGCATTTCGAGCCAATGCTGCTGCCTTCAGTGCTATCGACTATTCCGATTCGAGAGATAACCTACGGGCTATCATCAAGTCTGGAATGGAGATGATGCCCGATGTAGCACAGGCAGTCAGAGATACCCAAGAAGCGAAGGCTATACATGCCGCATCGGATTTCATGAAGACTCTAGCCGATATCAACGAGCGACTGGTCCGGATGAATAATGATGTCTTGAAGCCCGCCAAGCAATCTGCCAATATGCCTGCCTCAAATGCTCAGCCAAAAATCGAGCAGCACATCGACACCAATCAAATGATTGTGATGGCTGATGCCAAGGATATTTTCAGTAAAGCAACAGAGAAAGAATGAACAAGTTTGAGTCTATCATCGCGCTGAGTCATATCAAGCGCAATCTATCGTATGTCCGCTTGCCTATTGCCGAAGGCAATAATGCCCGCAGTCAGGCAGCCGCTATGCTCTTCGATATCCACCGAGCACTGGCGAATTACAGCAAGACCGAAGAAGCCCATGCCATGGAGCAGGTACTGAGTCTAGCATCCAATCATGGTGATTCTCTTCGTGGAGTTATGGATTTCCTTAGCAAGCATGATAACAATCCACTCCATCTGATTGGCTTCGATAGCACCGATTCCCATCTGATACAAGCCCTGCTCTATAAGAGTAATCAGGGCTATCACGAGCTTGCCAGACTGTGCCACAAGGCATCTATCCTACCTCAGTCGAGATGGATGGGATGGATTGGCGACAGAAAAGCAGCGATGAAGATGATTGCTATCCACGCTAGATTCCATAATCTGATGCCTTCCAAAGCCCAGCAGCTAATGATAGCCCTACAGGCAGCAGAACCCGAGTATCGAAACCGGGAAGAAGATAGCTGGTGGCTTGCCCTGCTTGATGTCATTCCATCGACGATGAATATTATCATCGACTATGCCTTCAGCCACAATATACCTCACCATATCATGTGGCAAGCCGTCTGTGAGGATACCTGCTCGAGAGCCGAGATTGCTGACAAGAGAAAGCGCTTTCAGGATGATGCTTCTCTCGCCAACGACAATAGTCGCATATCATGAAGTACCAATCCGAACACAAGCTCGAGAATGTCGAGATTCTGACTGATATGGGCTACAAGCCCATTCTTCGTATTCTCGAGACCAAGCCCATGCCCATGTGGTCAGTCGATACGCTCACGCATCATCTTGAGGCTGCTGACAAGCATATCGTTATGACTGACAATGGTGATGCCTTCATGGATGAATTACAGCCAGGAATGCGACTGCTTACCGATAGAGGACCAGAGCCTGTGCTTTCCGTCGATAATCTCCATCGAGAAGAACCATGCGTTGATTTCATCATCGATGATGATAGCCACGTCTATTATGCCAATGGCATCCTCAGCCACAATACAACCACGAGCATGGCATTCCTCCTTCATCAAGCTATCACGAGGAGTCATATTCGGATTGCTATCCTTGCGAACAAGCTATCGACTGCTGTGGAGATTCTCGACCGGCTGAAATTCGCCTACGAGAATCTTCCATGGTTTCTTCAGGTAGGAATCGAGACATGGAATAAGCAGACTGTCAAGCTGGGCAATGGCACGGAAATCATAGCGGCAGCTACCAGCTCTTCATCGATTCGTGGGAAATCGATACACGTTTTGATGCTCGATGAGCTAGCTCACGTGGATGGAGATACGGAATTTATGACCGCAACGTACCCAGTCATATCCTCCTTCAAGAACTCGCGAGTCATCATCACCTCGACGCCGAAAGGACTCAATTTCTTCCACCAGTTGTGGAAAGGAGCAGAAGAAGGCACTAATGCCTTCAAGACTAGTGGCTATGACTGGCGTGTCGTACCAGGAAGAGACGAGGCATGGAAAGAAGAGACTATCGCCAACACGAGTCCAATGCAATTCGCCCAAGAATTTGAGTGTGTCGGCGGAAATACCGAGGTAGAGCTTCTGTTCGACGGAGAACAGAAGACGATATCAGTCGAAGCCCTATACCATAGCTCTAATGATAATTCTCATCTGGTGAAGACACCATTCGGCTATCGAGAATTTGCTGGTATCCTGAAGCAGACGAAGCCCTGCAACAAGATATGCTTCGATGATGGAAGCAATATCGTATGCACGCATAACCACCACTTTGTTGACGGAGCGGTCGATACCATCGCATCCTCTCTTCGTGTCGGTGATATCCTGCAAGAGCGCAAGATAGTCAGCATCGAAGAGCAGGGAGAGCAGCCAGTATATGACCTGCTCGATGTCGATGGGCATCTGTACTACACTAACGGATTGGTATCGCATAACTGCGCTTTCTTCGGTAGCTCAGACACGCTTCTGTCTGGTGAGTGCTTGCAGTCGCTTTCGTATATCAATCCCGTCCATGAATCTGAGCATATGCGAGTCTATGCGATGCCCGACCCATCGAAGACCTATTGCATTGCTGTCGATACGGCCCTTGGTACTGGTGGTGATTATTCGGTCGCTGCTGTGTTTGATGTATCAGCGATGCCCTACAAGCTGGTAGCGGTCTTCCGTCATAATTTGATGCAGCCCATAGAGTTTGCTGCTCAGTGCTTCGAGCTTCACAAGCAATATAACGATGCCTTCATGATTGTCGAGAACAACAGCTACGGCAAGATTGTGGCAGATAGCCTGTGGTTCGACTTCGAATGCGATAATATGTTCTGTGGCAAGGAAGGATGGGAATCTGGTTCTATCGGCATGACCACTACCAAGAAGACCAAATCTATCGGATGCAGTCATCTCAAGGCACTGATTGAATCGAAACAGCTTGAGATTTGCGACGCGATTGCAATACTCGAGCTATCTACATTCAGCAAGACTCGCTCGGGCTCCTATGCTGCAGAAAACGGCAAGCATGATGATATCTGTATGGCACTAGTCATGTTTGCTTATGTGGCGAGTCTCGACTACTTCGCCAATATCAACGACATCAACTTCCGTCATGACCTGAGAGAAGCGATGGAATCCAGCACCAGCTTCATGTTCATCGACGATGGCACAGGAGACTACGAATGAAAGACCTACCAGTCAAATACACCAACAGTACGCTATCGAGCGGTAGCCTGATAGAAAACATCATCAAACTCGCCACCGAAGCAGATACGGGCATTCGTATCGAGTCTTACTGGTGTAGCGGTGGTCATGCCTTCATCAAGACCAATGATGTGGCTAAGCTGGCTTATGCCCAGCAGCTGTCTATACCACAGATATCGACATCGAAGCTCTATGTGTATGACAAGAGAGGCGATGTGGTTCAGCTCAGAACTATCGACGAATCTGTGCTATCTGACCTTGCTGAAACACCGGCAGGCTTCATCATCGGCGCTAGCCCTGCCTGGTGGAATCTGATATATGATAGCCCTGACGAGTGCGTACTGAAGCCGAACTGGTCGGGCAACACCAAGCATTTCTTGATTAGAAAGCGACCGAAAGAAACCGGCGGCATCGCATGGAGCAACAAGCCATACTCGATTGTCCAGTATGCTATCAATCATCCCTTCATGCAGATGATAGCACTCAAGAACTACGATGCTTCTAAGTCAGTAGCCGAGAATTTCAATCAGTTTGCTATCTCGACATCTCACGACAGACCACAGATACTAGATGCTCGCGGTAGCTGGGGATTACACGTATCGCCTCGAGCGGTCTATACCTATAATACATCCGACTATGCCATGATTGGCTTCGGATTGTGCTATACCGTTAATGGAGAGAATCAAGCCTATACCTATGGCTCGAGTCCTATCGATATCAACACAAGCAGTATCTATACCAAGTATGATAGTGCTATGGTTGAAATCAACGACAAGATATATCATGGAGTGTTCGTGGACAATGAGTCTGAATTTTTTTCTCGAAGCATGGGCATCTATGCCAGCAGTGGTGGCTCCTTATGGGCATTGCTCGATGCTATCTGCTACCAAGGCAGTGCTGCTGCCGGGAATACCGTGCTGATTGATGGCGACAACTACATCCTCGACTACTACAAGATTGCGATGAAGAAATGAATCAGGTATTTCGTATCAAGGGCGAGCCGACGCTCGATAAGCTCTTCGGTAAGCGCAACATCACACAAGTCCAGAGTATCACCATTGCCGGCAACGAGGCTACTATCACCTACAAGACCAATCACGAGATGACACTCGGTGATATCATGCTCTATGGCAATGATGGCTCGGAGTTTGAGCTTTCGAAGATTATCAATGCCAAGACAGTCAAGGCTAAGGTCGTCAAGACGGGCAATCCGACCGAGACCTATTGCCAAGCCCACCAGCTCGAAGTCATAAGAGATGGACTCGTTCGTGTGGGTGATATGGGATTTCGCATAGAGAAGAGTAGTGGCTACAATTATGTCGTGCTGTATGTCTTCAAGAATCACGATTTTATTCGACTGCCTGCTCTAAGCCAGAAGGATGCTATCTACATACGCAACGACATCTATGCTGCTGTTGGTCCTAATATGCTAGCATTCAGTGCTAATTACAAGCCTGCTGCTATATGCCATTCCGACGCCGGCACCTTCTTCATATCAAGCAACGGACTATACGATATGGATGGCGAGAGACTCGAGTGGAATTTCAACTACATGAATATTCCCGAGCCGCTGGTAGCCGCGAAGCCTTCGAACTGGAAGACTATCATCACGCCGCTCTACTTGGGTCATGCAAGCATTCCTATTGAGGATGCCATAGCCTTTAACATCATTCATATCTCTAATGGTATCTACGCGAGGCGCAAATGAATCTATGGTCGCACCTGCTTACGCAGCAATACATCAACGATATCACGAGTGCCGATTACAATCGCCTGTGTGATATCCTTACCGATGGCTTCGAGACAAATGTGGAAGCCGAGCCCGATGGCGATGCTATCAAGCTCTCAAGCTGGCTGTGCTTGCTCAACTATCAGCAGATTCGTATCGGCACTCAGACCATGCGCATCACCGAGATGCTACCTGATAACCGATACAAGACCGATACTCCTCTCCTAGCCAAAGGCAAGGTCTTCCTCGTCGGCATGGGCTTCACAAAGATATCAAGTGATGCTACGAGCATGACTATTGCTACCAAGAGAGGAAATCAGTTCTCTCTTCGCAAGGCGACGAAAGGACTGGTCGAGATACAGATTGGAGTGGCTAAGCGAGCGCTCTTCCATTCATCCACCTGGACTACCACTCAGTTCATGGGCTTCGCATCCGATGGCAATGCCCTGTACTTCACGCAGCAATCGAGACTGGGATTTCCCATAGCTTACTTCTGGGACGATGGCAATGCGTTCAAATGCTCGATAGGCTCGTCTTCGGAAGAACATGGTACTGGTGGCGGCTATGATATCGAAGAGATAAGCTACGACGGAGCGAGACGCAAGAATCTGAAAGCAACGACACATTCAGCCAACTTCAAGGGCTATACGGTCGTCTATATTCGTATGGCTTACTACGCTAATGGCAAGTATCGAGCATTTCCCGGAATGTATATGCCTCGCTTCGCCGGCAATTTCCAGCAACGTCAATCAGGTAAAATCATCGAGTTTCTCGAGAAGGCATCCTTCTCCACAGATGATGCTGACTGGGAAGAATCCGACTACGACAAGAATGATTTCGTTGTGGGATATCAGGGCGCATACAGACTCACTCGCTATGCCATGCTGCTGGGCAATATCAACGGTGATGTTATCAATGCGACAATCGATAAGCGAGACAATGGTAAGCCTATCAACACGGGCAAACTCATGTATCATTCGACTAACATCGCTTATATCACCAAGATGCGAATCAAGAACCTGAAGAGTCAGGATGATACTATCTTCGGCACGGTATGCCCGCCTAACACATGGGTCGAGTTCACTCCTGACCCGAAATCATTCAACTACCAGTATGTTAATGTCGAATACGACTACATCGAAGCGAAGCCTAACCCGAAACGAGACCTGAGCACGCTGCCCATATTCGACCTGCGAAAGAAGATGCGATGGTACCAGGCTATCTACCACAAGAACCCTGCTGGTATCAGCTACGCCAGCGGCAACATCACAGTCGAGGGCACTCCAATCAACAACAATACGATTATCGTTCGTCATCCAGATGGAGACCTGCGATACGATAATCAGCCGAGCAAATACACGATAGCGATGCCCGGTACCTATCTGAACTGCCAGATTGATGCCTTCGCTCCTTATCCCTACTGTGGCATCATCAAGCATCATGTGGTACCATATAGCAATGATATTTCGCTGAGAGACAATGCCAGTCCGGGTACTGCTCTTGTCTTTGACCAGATAGAAGGACAATGCTCTCGATACGCTTATGGATTCAGCATGGATGCCGGCACTATCAAGATACCCAAGCAAGCCAAGACTTTCGCTGCTATCTGCTATCATGACGATGGTGTGAGTGTCGTGATGCTATCCGACGCCAAGAAGGTTGAAACCGATACGGTCAAGCTGAAGCACAATGGAGGAAAGATAGAACTCACGGCATCCAAGCCCATCCGATGCGTAATAGCTGGATACTACGATGATAATGCCCTGTTTGCCGGCAATAGCAGTCAGCAACGATTCCAATCAATGGAAATCATCGATATTCCACTGAACACTAGCATCTCTTGTGATAATGCGATTGCCGCATGGTTGGAGGCTGATAGCGAGATAGAGCTCATGATAAACGATAAGCCCTATAAGGGCAAGCATATCCACATTCCGATAGCATCGAGTCTGCTCAGATTGCAATCGAGACAGGATGCTCGAGCAAAGCTAACACTATTCAGAGTCTAATCGAAAGCCCATCTTGATGATGGGCTTTCTTTTTGACCAAAAATTTTAGAGCGAAAATAAGAGCGGTTTTATTTCGTACCCACTAGGTAGA
>ERZ773059.834-NODE-834-length-15990-cov-4.719172_pt1 | contig 15990 bp, 16 predicted proteins | sample MGYA00580514_ERZ773059 | MGnify/ENA primary metagenome ERZ773059 (study PRJEB29015, sample SAMEA2737981) | human oral metagenome | biome: human oral; feature: human-associated habitat; material: dental | place: China | collected 2056 ...
GGCGGTGCGTGCCTGCATCCGTGGGAGTAGTTTTTGCTCCAGGTAGCCCATAATGAAGCGCCGGTAATAGATTTCCTCCATAATCGGGGCGACGATGGAGATTGTAAAAATAGATACGCTAAAGCCGATTGGCCCGAGCTTGAGCGTATTAGTTATATCCTCTCGGCCGCCTGTGTTTGCTAGGGGAGTCATGAGCATGAGAGCTAGCAGAGCAAAGTTAGCAGCTACGATCGCTGGAACTTGCCAGAATAGATACTTCCGGGTGCGTCGTAGTGGGTGAAATCCCAGGTCCGATAACGTCCATTTTTGAAGCTTCAGTGTGGCTAACAATGTCAGAGCAAACCCAGCTACGCTAGCTGGAACGGCGGCATTGAAGCGTTCGTCGTCAAGATTGTGCGTGATAAAGACCGTGGCTATGTTAGTGATAACCCCCAAAAATATTGCCCCAAATATGGGTAACGCGATGAGGGAAAGCAGTTCAAGCCCCGTCACCGCTCGGCGCGAGGGTACAACATAGGACATTATGGGTCGTCGTTGCGTCGGCTGTGGTGGTGTAAAAGACATAGTAGGAAAAAGAGGGGTTCCTTTCTGCCAGAGAGTAGGTATGTTGCACCGATGGTCGGTGCGGGTTTCGACATGTGTTAGTTCAACATGCCATTGAGGTATATGGATAGCCCGGCCAAAGATACCATCGTGTTGTTGGCAATGTGTATGGCCACGCCGGCCCACAGCGATTGGTGCCATCGAATGAGCGTGGCCGCGCCGATTCCCAGGAAGAATGTGTAGATCATGATGGTGGGCACGCCGTGTGCCAGGGCAAAGAACAGCGATGACGCTAGTGTTGAACAGATAATGGCGGTGCGTGCCTGCATCCGTGGGAGTAGTTTCTGATCCAGGTAACCCATAATGAAGCGTCGGAAGCAGATTTCTTCAATGATCGGACCGATAATAGATATGGCCAGGATCGACAACACCACCGCAACAGGTCCAAACTTGAACGTGTCGGCCATTTCTTGCGAGTCCGAGGTCTCTGGAGGCGTGACCAACACGGTGGCAGCTAGTGAAATCATGCCGCACACCATAATAATCGCCGGAACTTGCCAGAGTAAGTGTGCCCAAGTGCGTTTTATCGGGTGAAACCCCAGGTCTGACAATGACCATCGTTGTACCCGCAATGTGGTGAACAAGGTTATGCCGTACCCGGCGAGCGCCGCTGGGATGACGTAGACCTCTATGGTCTTAAGATCATCGAAAATGAGCATCATGGCGATGGTGCTGATAAGAATCGCAACCAAAGATGCTACGACGGGTAGCGCAAGTATCGCCAATAATTCGAGCCCCGTCACTGCCCGGCGCGACGGCACAACATAGGACATGATGGGGCGCTGCTGCGTCGGTTGCGGTACTGATGGGTACTGTGCGGTTGGGTACTGCGTGTTTGAGCGCTGCCCCGCCGGAGCGGGCGGGTAGTGCGACGATGGTTGCGGCTGCTGCGGGGGCGTAAAAGACATGGTGAAGAAAAGAAGGGGTTACTTTCTGTCAGAGAGTAGATGTGCCGCCCCGCTGGTCAGCGCAGTGACAGTAAGCACGGACGGCCAGGCACCGATTTTCTTGGCCAGTGGGTGGGATGCTCCAAAAGCGCCAATGTAGAGTGCGCTGAGTCCAGCGGTGACGAGTGGCCCCCTATTTGCCAGCCAGCTCCGTCCCGCGTAGAGTCCGGCCGCGCCGAGGAGCGCGCCGCCGATGGGGCGGATGCCGGTTTCGCGTGCCGTGAGCCAGCCGCCGATCAGGCCGGTGGCGACGACAGCTGCTGTGTTGACGTCTTCTGCGTTTTTAAATCCCATGGCAGCCCAGTGTAGCGTTTTGCCTCGCCGGGGGTCTGCAGCAGCAGGTTAGATGACATCTCGCCCCCAAGGATTCGCGTTTCGACGTCCCGAAATCAGCGGTCCCGATATTCAGAGTTTGCGGGCTACAACGCTGTGTCCTCGAAACGCGCAGAGAAAACCACTGTCACGGTACCTGGGACAGAAACAACGTCCGGTTCCGTGCTGATCTCCAGACTGGGCTCGGGCAGGGAGGACTTGCCTAGGGATGCAAATTCAGGAGCCCCGCGGCCACGCCTGAAAGTTTGTGTGGAGGTCACCTGAGTAGGCGTGGAATCCACCTGCACAACTCCACTGATGGTCCCACCCAGTTCCGCGACAAGCATTTCTGCCTTCGCTTTCGCATTTTTGATGGCCAGAGCCTGCGCCGTTGCATTCAGTTCTGCCTGTTTGTCTGCAGATAAGGACCAGTTCGGACCATCAATCACACAGTTTTCCAGGTTCGCCAGCCGCGCAATCACATCCCGTAGCTGGGCCTGCACCTCGGGGTTGTCCACGTCGACGGCAACAATCGTGCAGCGCCACGTGGAGTCGATGCGGTTTTTGTAGTCCGAGTATTCAGCGAGGTGCTCGCCCTGTCGCTGCAGAAGAGTCGCCTGAGCGAGCACCTGCTGCGCTTTACGCACCCCAATGTCGCGCCGGGTGAAGGTGGTTTTTTGATCCTTGTTGTTGCTGGTTACCTTGACTGTGACGGTGGCTTTGTCAGCGAGTGCCTCAACGGTAACGCTGTCAGTTACGGTGATGGTGGGGATGTGCTCGTCAGGCACAATGCGGATCTCATTGGTTGTCATGGCTTCCCATTGTAGGAGCGGCGCTGTAGAGTCTGACGTTTTCTTCGCCAACCTCCCGTATGCGTTCACGCAGTTCAACCGGTTCAAGCACTTCTGCAGCGCAGCCAAAGCCAGACAGTACGCCAACGGCGGGGGAGAGCGCTTTGGTGTTTCCGTGGATAAGGACGTCGCTGCTTCCCTCAATGGGTTCTTCGGTGGGTTCGGAGCCCAGGAGGCGGAGGCAAAACGCGACGTCGTTACGCACGGGGCTAGTTGCGCGGACGGTGATGGGGATACTGCCACCTTTTTTGTAGGTGCGGCGCGCGGATCGCCACAGGTCAGCGACGGATTCGCTGGGGTCGCGGGTGAAGCGCTGGTTGGTGCGGGTCACGGAGCTCATGCGGTCGGCGCGGTAGGTGCGGATCTCGCCGTCGGGAACCTTTCGAACCAGCACATACCAGTGTGTACCAGCGAAAATGAGCCCCAATGGCTCGCAGCGTCGCACCGCCGCGCGACCTTTACCGGGGCTGTAGTCCACGTCGACGATGTAGTCGGCGGCGATGGCCAATAACAACTCCCGCAGCACCGGTGGGGTGTCCAGGGGCTCTCTCCACCCCGTGGGGACGATAAGCAGTCGATCCTGAAGTAAGCCCACCTTGCGGCTTTGGGTGGGGTTGAGGCGAGCGTCAATTTTGTGCTGTGCGCGGCGAAAATGCTGGGCCAGGCCCAGTTCCTGCGCTACGTACTCACCACCCGGCATCATGAACGCGAGCAGTTCGCTGTCGGTCAGCTGCTCCATCGGCGGCAACCAGCCCGGCAGGATGGATACCCCGCCATTTGCGCCGCATTCGGTCCTGATGGGCACGCCACGGCGCTGCAGCTCCTGCAAGTCCCGAAGAATGGTGCGACGCGACACCTGCAGGCGGTCCGCGAGTATCGACGCCGTGACCTGTGCATTTCCACGCAGCATGCGGACGATTTCAGCTAAACGGTGCTCCTTCACATCCCCATCTCCTCATATAACTGTGACAGGTCCTGACACCGTTGACGCATAGCCTTCAGGGTACGTGCAATCAACCACGAAGGAGAAGAGAAGATATGCGCGACCTACGGCAAGAACTTTTCGGTGCCCAGGACTGGGTGGCTGAGCTGATCAGCAACACAAAGCCCGAGCAGTACTCCCTGCCCACACCCTGCTCTGAGTTCACTGTGAAGGATCTGTTGGACCACTACATGTGTGTCTGCGACAAGATTGAAAGCTTCCCTGTGGATAGAACCCCCGCCGAGACGCGGACAGTGGATGACTACCTTCAAGAATGGAACGCCTCGTCACAACGCGCCCGCGCCGTGTGGACTGACGAAGCCATGCACAGGGACTACACCATGTCCTGGGGTGCAGTGCACAGTGGTCCTGAGACCGTTGGCCTATACCTGTTTGAAATGGTCTGTCACGGCTACGACCTTGCCTACGCTACGGGCCAGCCCCTCGAAGGCCCAGAGGCTGTGGCGCAAGCCGCACTCGAAGCAGCCATCGAAATCGTCTCAAACTATCCCCGTGAGGAGACACCTTATGACCCAGAAACTCGTGCCCCCGAAAATGCGGGTCCCACTGTTGCATTAGCTGCATTTCTGGGAAGAGACGTTTCTTAACCTACAAATGCTGCTAACGTAGTGAATATGCTAAGCGTATTGCTGTTGGATAGCGTTGACTGGTCTCGGCAAATCCATATGTATGGAAAGGCAACGGACACGCCAACGCATCTGCGGGCGCTTTTAGGAAACGACACCGAAGCAATACACAAAGCACTACAGCACCTCGATAGCGCACCGCTGCATCAAGGAACCGTCGCGCCTGCGGCGGTGACCTGCGCACAGTTCATTGTCACCGCGCTCAATGAAAAGGCGATATCACAGCAATGTGCCATCAATGGGGTGCTGGAATGGTTGGGGGAGCTGGGATCGTCTATAGACTATGACGTCCCCGAAGAAAAACCACGGGTGGATAACACGCTGCTTGAAGAACTTTTTCAGATGAACGATGACGAGATGGAAGAGTTTTTCGACTTTCTTGACGATAACGGCATGGAACTCATGGACAGCCTTTATGTTCAATCTCTTCAAGAGCTTCATGCCTACGCGCCCAATGTCGTGGATACTTTGACCCGATTTGGTGCCACTCAGGAGGCGCGCGCCGGATGGGAAAAATACGCGCATTAACGGTCAGCAGTCGCAGCTGTGGTGTGGCAACTATTTTACCTGTTGCTGTCTGCTGGGTTACACTTTAGCTAACGAGACAGTGAGTCGGCCAAGGGAATCTGGTGTGAATCCAGAACTGGCGCGCAGCGGTCAGGAGAGTACCGCCCGCAGGTAGAGATCAAGACCACTGGCGTGGATTGCGCTGGGAAGGTTTCTGTGGGATGGAATGATCCTCCGAGTCCGAAAACCTGCCGACTCAGCGGTTATCCTCCCGCGCTTCGCGTCCAAGCAGCGGGACTGGCAAGAAGTGCGTACATGGTAAAAAAGTTAGCTGCGCCCACATTGTGTGTGGTGCTGATGGCGCTGACAGCTGTGAGCTTTGTGGCGTCACTCACCTTCGGCTCGGTGGACTACAACAATGCTCAAGTGTGGGAGGTCGTTCAGGCTCACCTTCAAGGTAGCAAGGTGCCTAACCAGGCCGTGGATTCGATTGTGTGGGAGCTGCGCGCCCCACGTGGTGTGCTGGCGTTGATTGTAGGTGCGGGCCTGTCGCTGGCGGGCGTCGCTATGCAAACCCTGGTGCGGAACCCGCTGGCTGATCCGTATCTGCTGGGGGTGTCGTCCGGTGCGAGCGTGGGAGCCACCGCCGTCTTGACGTTTGGCCTTTTCAGCAGCCTTGGGTTGTATGCCCTTTCAGGCGGTGCGCTTATCGGTGCGCTGGTTGCCACCGCCACCGTGTATGCCATCACCATGGCGCAGGGTGGGCTGACCCCGTTGCGACTGATCCTGTCGGGTGTGGTGCTGTCCTCGGCGTTTTCGGCGCTGGCGAGTTTTTTGGTGTTCAAAGGTCCAGATGCGCGCGCGGCCCAGGGCGTGATGTTCTGGATGCTAGGTTCCGTGGCTGGCGGGCAGTGGAATAAACTGCTGCTCCCAGCCGTCGTGGTAGCCATTGCTCTTGTAGTTCTTGTTGCGCTGAGTCGCCCGATGGATGCGCTGGCTGCGGGGCCGGATACTGCCGCTGCGCTGGGTGTTCGCGTGGGGTTGCTACGGCAGGTGCTGTTTTTCATTCAGGCGCTGCTGGTGGGGGCGATGGTGGCCATTGCGGGTGGTATTGGTTTTGTGGGCTTGGTGATTCCGCATCTTGCGCGAATGATGGTGGGGTCACTACACCTGCGACTACTGCCGATCGCCGCTGTGCTCGGCGCATTGTTTGTGCTGTGGGTGGACGTGATCGCGCGGATTTCGGCACCGCCGCAAGAAATTCCACTGGGTGTGGTCACAGGTGTGCTGGGTGCGCCGCTGTTTCTGCTGCTCATGGGGCGTAACCGCTACCGGTTTGGGGGTCAGGATTAATGTTTGTTGTTGATTCCGTAGCTGCGGGCATCGGCAAAAAGACGCTGCTCCGTGGAGTTTCCTTCACCGTCGAGCGCGGCACCATGACCGCCATCGTGGGTATCAACGGCGTGGGAAAATCAACTCTCCTGCGCGCCCTCGGGGGCATCGCGAAACCCCATGCTGGCCAGGTGCTTATCGACGCCGCGAATGTCCACGCCATCAAGCCACGGCACCGCGCCACCCTGATGACGCTGGTGGGGCAGGAGGAAAGCCCGCCCGGCGACCTCACCGTCGCGGAAATGGTGGCGTTAGGGCGCCTGCCTTATCTGAAATCTTGGCAGCTGGGCAGCTCGAAGGAAAAGGACATTATTGCCCGTTCACTAGCTACTGTGGGTATTTCCGGCCTCGCCGACCGTCCATGTGACCAGCTCTCTGGTGGTCAGCGCCGCCGCGCATTGCTAGCCCGTGGCTTTGCCCAGGAAACAGACCTGGTGCTTCTGGATGAACCAACCAACCATTTGGATGTGCATCACCAGTTGCACCTATTGGGTGTGCTGCGGGATTCGGGCCGCACCATCATTGCCACCATTCATGACCTTGACCTGGCCATGTCCTATTTCGACCAGGTTGTTGTGCTGCACCAGGGCGGCATGTTGTGTGCCGGACATCCACAGGACGTGTTGATACCCGACAACCTGCGGAAAGTGTTTGATGTTCAGGCGCTTATCGCGCAACTTCCAGAGGCAACCAACCCCCACCTCATCATTGATTCACTGTAAGTGACAAGGAGACCAGCCATGAAAAAGTACATTGCGATACTCTGTGGTATCGGTATTCTCGCCGCAGGCTGCGGCACCACGGGAAGCAACGAGGCGTCGACAAGCGCAAACGGGGGAGTGACCCTGACAAACTGTGGTGAGGAGGTAACCTACAGCAAGACGGATTCGTTGTTTGTCAACGACGGCAATATCATCGCGACAGTGCTGTCTGCGGGTGGGAAAGACAAGATCAAAAATGTCAGCTCCCTGCAGCGTGACGTGGATATTCTGAAAGCCAAGTACGGTGCCGAGACAATCGACGGCCTGAACGCGGTATCCAAAGAATACCCCTCGCTGGAAGAAGTGGTGAGCAAACAGCCGAACGTGTACGTCGCGGGTTGGGGCTACGGTCTGTCCGAGTCGAAGAACATGACGCCGGAGACGCTGAAAGAACAGGGGATTGGCACGTATCTGATCACCGAATCGTGCAGGCAGCAGGGCACCGATAAACGTGGTACCACCGATCCGTGGACGGCGGTGAGCGAGGACCTGAAGAACATTGGCACCCTTGTTGGTAATGCCGACACCGCGCGCGAGGTTGTGGCCGATCAGGATGCACGCCTGAAGACGCTGCGCTCCGCCGAACAACCAGAGAAAAAGCCCACCGCGTTTGTGTTCGACTCGGCCTCCGACACCATTTTCACCTCCGGGAAGTTCGGGGCACCGCAGGCAATTATCGACGCCGCGGGTGCGCGCAACGCCAACGAGGACGTCGACGACACCTGGACCCAGGTGGGTTGGGAAAAGATCAGCGCTTCCGCGCCGGACGTGTTTGTGTTCGTTGACTATCCTGGCCAGGATTTTCAGCAGAAAGTAGATATTCTGAAAAGCAACCCCGCCACCAAGGATCTTCCCGCAGTGCAGGAAAATCGCTTTATCAACCTGCCATATGCCATGTGGTGTTCTGGACCTTTGAACATTGATGCTGCCGAGTACGTGCGTAAGGGAATGGAGAAGTTCAATCTTGTTCCCGCTTCAGACATTACGCCGAGCTTGACGCTGCCGGACAGTGTTGCTGGTCAAGAGTATTTCCACTGATAGATGGGGGAGAGGGGCTAGCCAAGCATCAGAGGATGCAGAGTTAGCCCCTCTTATCCTTTATTGTGGGAAGATATGCATTCGCAGTTGACACTGTGTGATAGGGGTGGCTTGTGGGGGTGGACACATGTCCACGACCAGGTCGCTTCCATCACAATGAATGGATTTTTATCCGATTTTTGTTGACGAAATAATTTTGCGAATGGAAATAATGGAACTGGTAGCAGACGATATGACACCTGCCCATTAAGGAACGATAAAACACATGAGGACTGCGTATGAAAGCAACGGACGCTGAACCGCCAATGATGCCGGATCAGCAGGCTAGCGAGACGACGGGAACCGCTGGCTCAGCCAAACGATCAAGCGTGGCGTGGCTGTACCTAACATCCGCAGGCTTATCGCTGTTGGGCAATGGGGTCGCTACCGTTGTATGGCCGTGGCTGGTTTTGGAACGCACAGGAAACCCCGCCGCCGCTGGCTTGGTAGCCACGGCCATTGCTATTCCATCGCTGTTGTTTGCGATCTTGGGTGGACAGCTGATTGATACAGTTGGCCGCAAACCCATGAGTATTATCTCCGACATTGTCAGTGGGCTTTCCGTTATCGCCGTCATTGCGGTAGACGCATGGCTGGGGTTGAACCTCACCTGGTTCATCGTCATCGGAATTCTCGGTGCGGTGGGTGATATCCCAGGAATGGCAGCTCGTGCTGCGCTCGGTGGCGATGTCTCCTACACCTCCGGCAAGTCCATGGATTTTATTTCCGGCGTTGTGCAGTCTCTCGGTGGATTGGCGTTTCTTGTTGGCCCAGCGGCTGCAGGCATGCTCATGGCCACGCTGCCGATCCAAGAAGTTCTGTGGATCACCGCCATCTGCTCGTTGCTCGCTGCAGCGTTTACGGCACTCTTACGGCTGCAGGTTAACCCCGACCAGGAAATCGAAGAGAACATCAAAGGTTGGCGCAACTGGGGCAGGGCCTGGATGGTTGTGCTCCAGTCCCCTGTTGTTCAACTTCTTGCATTTGTGGCCTTGGTGTCATCTACTCTCATCGCGCCCTACTTGATGCTTATCCTGCCTACGCACTTCCAAAATAGCCATAACCCGTCCATGCTCGGTTTTGCGTTGTCTGCATATGCGGTCGGCATGATCGCAGGCGGCGGCGTGATTGCGGCTGTTGGTTCCAACAAGCGGCGGCTCATCTGGGTGACCAGCATGGTGTTCTTCACCATTGGATTTGCGTGCATCGCAATGATGGCCCACTCCTGGATTCTGCTTGCCGGTATGTTCGTGGCCGGTATTGGTGGCGGCATCAGTACCCCGTTGCAAATGGTGTTGATTACTGAACAAATCCCAGAAAACCTACGCGGTCGGGCGTTCTCCGTGTTCAACGCCATTGGACAGTTTGCCGCCCCCATCGGCCTTAGTGTGGCCACAGTGTCTCTGACCCGTGTGTCCATTTATACGGTGGCCATTGCTGTGGCCGTCATCTGGACCGCTGCGGCAGTGTATTCCTCTCTTCGTGGCATCATGATCCTTCCCGATGCTGCCCAGTATGATAAGGAGAATGAGTCAGAAGCCTCCGCATCCGCAGCACACAGCTGAGCTGCCCCTTTCCGACGCATGGCGCGCCCTCAGTGCGTTGTGTGTCGGGTTTTTTATGATCCTTCTGGATCAAACCATTGTTGCGGTGGCAACACCACACTTCCACAAAGATCTCGACGCCTCCCTGAACGACGTCATCTGGGTCACCTCCGTCTACCTCCTCACCTTTGCGGTACCGCTGCTGGTGACCGGGCGGCTCGGGGACCGCTTTGGTCAACGCACCATATACCTCATCGGCATGGTGGTGTTTACCCTCAGCTCGCTGGCCTGCGGACTAGCATCCACGATTGAGCTGCTGATCATCGCCCGCGCCCTCCAGGGTTTTGGTGCATCGCTGATCGCACCCCAGACAATGAGTGTGATCAACCGCATCTTCCCGCGCGACAAACGCGGTGCCGCCATGGGAATGTGGGGCGCCGTGGCGGGATTTGCTTCCCTGATGGGGCCACTCCTTGGCGGTGTCATAGTGGCCTACGTGGGGTGGCAGTGGATTTTCTTTATCAACGTGCCCATTGGCGTGGTGTCGCTGGTGCTGGTGGCGCGGTGGGTTCCAGTGCTTCCCAGGGCGTCGAGAAGCATCGATGCCCTCAGCGTTGTTGCCTCAGTAATCTCCGTGTTCGCTTTTGTGTTCACCCTACAAGAGGGGCCGCACTTGGGGTGGCCACTGTGGCTGTGGGGACTGCTCGCTGCCGGTGTTTGTGCGTTCGCCTGGTTCGTGTGGCTACAATACACCGCTGCGCGCCGGGGTACCGAGCCTCTGGTTCCGTTGGTGATGTTCCGCAACCGCAACTTCGCGCTGGGGTCGTTTTCTATCTCCGCCATGGGTTTTGTGGTGGGTGGAACTATGGTCCCCATCATGCTATTTCTGCAGGATGTTCAAGGTATGAACGCTCAACAGGCAGCCTTCATGCTCATTCCTATGGCCGTGATTTCCGGTACACTCGCGCCGTTTGTAGGCAGGCTTGCGGACCGCATTCATCCCCGTGTCCTCTCCATGATTGGCTTTGGTTTTATGACAGCTGCCGCGCTTGCGTTGGCCGCCATCATGCGCGACGGTGTCGGGCGGTGGTGGATGCTGTTGCCTGCTGTGCTTCTGGGGTTTGGCAACGGATTTGTGTGGTCCCCAAACTCGGCGACGTCCATGCGTGATCTGCCAATTCAGTCCTTAGGTGCGGCATCTGGCGTGTACAACACCACACGGCAAATCGGGTCGGTGTTGGGTTCAGCGGCGATTGGTGGCGTGATGCAGATGGGAGTGGCGAATAGTGGATACGCTAACTCGATGGGTAATTCGATGGTTCTGTGCGTAATCGTTTTAATTTTCGGATTGATAGCTGTATCACGCTTTACCGAACGCACGGACACTGCCGCAGCAGACTAGGATGGGCTGTATGCGAATTGCGACACTAACTTCTGGTGGTGACTGTCCCGGCCTCAACGCGGTTATCCGAGGAGTCGTCCGCACCGCCAGCACCGAATACGGTTCCACAGTTGTTGGTTATGAAGACGGATGGGTCGGTCTTATGGAAGACCGCAGAATTCAGCTTTATGATGACGAACACATTGACCGAATCCTGCTGCGCGGCGGAACGATCCTGGGTACCGGGCGTTTGCATCCCGACAAATTTAAAAATGGAATTGAAAAAATTAAAGAAAACCTCGCTGACGCGGAAATTGACGCGCTGATTCCCATCGGTGGTGAGGGAACGCTGAAAGGCGCGAAATGGCTCGCCGATAACGGGATTCCGGTTGTGGGGGTGCCCAAGACCATTGACAACGATGTGAATGGCACCGATTTTACCTTCGGTTTTGACACCGCAGTATCCGTGGCAACCGATGCCATTGACCGGTTGCACACCACCGCTGAATCCCACAACCGTGTGATGATCGTGGAGGTCATGGGCCGGCATGTTGGTTGGATTGCCCTGAACTCCGGCATGGCCGGTGGTGCCCATTACATTGTTGTCCCCGAAGCCCCATTTGATATTGCCGATATTTGTAAAGCCATGGAACGTCGCTTCCAGATGGGCGAGAAATACGGCATTATTGTGGTCGCCGAGGGGTCATTGCCCAAGGAAGGCACCATGGAATTCGCCGAGGGCGGCGTGGACCAGTTCGGCCACCGCACATTCAACGGCATTGGCCAGGTCATTGGTGATGAGATTCAGAAGCGCCTCGGTCACGATGTGCGCACCACTGTGCTGGGCCACATCCAGCGTGGTGGAACACCCACAGCGTTCGACCGTGTGCTGGCCACTCGCTTTGGCGTGCATGCCGCCCGCGCCTGCCACACTGGTTCCTTTGGCAAGTGCGTTGCCCTGCGCGGCGAGCACATTGACCTGATCGAACTGGAAGAAGCCGTGGGTACGCTGAAAACTGTTCCTCTTGGACGCTACCGCACCGCGCAAGCGCTGTTCGGTTAGCTCCAGGTTGACACTCTGTTTCCAATCAAAGCACTTAACGCCGTATATTCCTGAAGCCACTGGTCGCGCTGTTCGACCGTGGCTTCTTCCCAATTGTCGGCGCGGCGGTGAACCTCTTCGAGAAAGTCACTAATGGAGCCTTCCCAGTCGGTGACTTTGGACTCCACTGTTTTGTTCACCGTCCACTCGCTGATTTTCACCACATGCCCACCGTCCGCAGTGCGAAAAGCAGTGATGTGAATGTTGTTGGGGCCGAGGGAAGAAAACGTCATCACATGCCCCGGTTCAAAGATTTCAGCTGTGCCGGAGACAATAGAATAGTTGGTCAGCTCGGCGTTGCCAGCGACGACCGCACGGCCGCTGACCTGGGATTCGCCACGGACGATGGCATCGCCATAGACGCGGGCGCGATCATGAAGTTCAGCGCTATCGCCGATCACGGCATTATCCCCAACAACCACTTTCCCCTGGATCACAGCGTTGCCGCTGATTTCCGCCTTCCCGGAGACCTGCGCTTGCCCAAACAGTTTGGTGTTGCCGTACAACCAGGCCCGACCGTGGACAATGGCCTGGTCAAAGACCCAGGCATCCCCAAAAACTTGGGTTTGCCCCAGGATCTGCGAGAGCCCAGATACCCGAGCGTTGCCGTGGACGGTGGCGTTTTCCGCCACGATGGCATTGTCAAACACCCGGGCATGCCCGTGGACTTTCCCCTGGTCGAAGACCCAGCCGCTATCGTCAAGGTTGGATTCATGCTCAATCCATCCGCCAAGATCGCCCTTTTCTACCCCGATATTGTCAAGGTTGCGGGTTGCGCGGATGCGGTGGAGGGTCACACGGTTAAGGCGCTGAGTTTCCCCGGTGAATTCAAAATGCTTGCTCATCAGTGTGTCCCAGCCAGAACACCGGCCCACGCCTGAATACGTGCGCGGATGAGACGGTCGAGCTCCTGATACTCATCAAGCCATTGTCGGCGCTGTGCATCGGAGCACTCCCAGCGGCGTGCTTGCCTGTGGATTTCCCGCGCAAAGTCGTCCGCGTCACCCTGCCAGGTGGTCGCCTTGCTGCTCCCAAGGGTGATCACATGCCCGCCGCCCGCAGTTCGCAGAACGCTGACCAGGGAATTTGTGGGGCCGAACCCGGAAGCCACCATAATGTGGTGGGCGCCATGAAGCTCCACATGGTCGGCAATGTTCATGGAATCTCGAATATAGGTGTTGCCTTCAACGGAGGCCTCACCGTGAACTTTGGCGTTGCCGTACACCCAACTGCGCCCTGAAACGTGCGCGTTCCCATAAACTTCGGCAGAGTCAAACACCCAAGAATGGTCGCTGACATGCGCTTTCCCATAAACTTCCGCGCTGGCGAACACCTGCGCGTGCCCATAGATGCGGGCATGGTCAAACACTTCCGCCTCGCCGTAGATTTCGGCGTTGCCGGAGATGCGTGCGTTGCCGTACACCCAGGCGTTGGCGGACAGCACCGCGCGCCCGAAGACTCGGCCATTGTCGCTGACTTCAGCTGACCCAGACACGTTGGCTTGGTCCCCAACTTGGGCGTTGCCGCGAACGCGGGCGTCGTCAAGCACTCGGGCACTTCCGTACACTTTGGCCTGGTCATGCACCCATGCGTTGCCGCCGAGGTTATATTCCGACTCGATCCAACCGCCAAGCTCGCCCGCACGAACCCCATGCTTGTCGACGTCCCGCGTGGCCTGGATGCGTCGTAGGGTTACGCCCTCAAATCTCAGCGTTTCCCCGGTGAAGGCGAAATGCTTGTCGGCGTGGTGTTTGTTGATAGACACGCATCCTAGTTTAGGAACCCTGTTTTAGAGCGTGATCTGATTAACCAAAGAGGTTCCTAGGAAGGTGCTTTAGCGTCGCACACCTAGCGGCATACCTAGCGTCGCGCACCTTGTCCCGCACTGATGAGGCGGTCAAAGGCGCGGTCGGGGAGTAGGCGGCTGAGGGTGACCAACGGTTTGGCTGCGAACCCGACCACGTAGCGAGTGCGTGGCTTACGTGCAGTGACGATCTTTTTCACTGTGTCCGCGATGACGCTGGGTGGGGATTGACGTTTGTTGGTTGATTCGGAGCGCATGGAGTTGGCTACGGCTTTGATTTGGGAGGCGTAGACACTGCCATCGGCTGTCTCTTCAAGATGTTTGGCAGCAATGCCGGACCACTCGGTGCGGATCAAACCGGGTTCGATGACCACAACGTCAATACCGAAGGGGGCGGTCTCCATGCGGAGGGCATCGCTCAACGCTTCGACGGCGTGTTTGCTGGCGTGATACCAACCACCCAGGAGAGTGGTAAAGCGACCGCCTATGGAGGAGATGTTGATGATGGTGCCGGATCGTTGGGCGCGCATGTGGGGGAGGACAAGTTGAGTGAGCCTCCCAAGACCGAAGACGTTGACCTCGAACTGGCGGCGGGCTTCATCAATGGAGACGTCTTCAATGGCGCCGAAGGACCCGTAGCCGGCGTTGTTGACCAGGACGTCGATACGCCCGGTTTCGGCGATGATTTTCTCGATACCGCTGGTCATGGATTCGTCGTCGGTCACGTCCATTGCCAAGGCATGGATTCCTATAGGGGTGAGTTGTTCCAGTCGGTCGGTGCGGCGTGCGGCGGCGTAGACGGTGTAGCCGAGCTTGTGGAGGGTGCGTGCTGTTTCTTCGCCGATGCCGGAGGATGCGCCTGTGACAAGTGCGGTCTTGCTCATGATGGTGGTGTCTTCCTGGTGATATATAATGTGAATGCCGATTCATCTTATATTGTGAATCGACATTCACTTTATTGCAACCTTCCTGCTCTGAACAGGCATAACGCACTTAGAAGGGTCAACTGTGACACCACCACGACAACCCCGCGCTGACGCGGCGCGTAACCGCATCACCATCATGAACGTCGCGTGCCAACAGATCACCGAACATGGCCCCGATGTCAGCATGAGTGAGATAGCTGCCGCAGCGGGAGTAGCAGTAGGGACCCTATACCGGCACTTTCTTACCAAAGCCGACCTTGTTGCCACCGTTGTTGCCGACAGTGTTGACGAACTCGCCCGCGCGGCCGATGCCGCATGGCAACGCGTAAATACTGGGACAACGGAACCTGCGGACGAACTCCTTGACTTTATAAGCCACTTTCTTGACGTCTCCGCTCACAACAAAGCGATCAAAGCTGCGGCCCACGCCTTAGGCGCCACCCCCGACTACTCCGACGCGGAACGCCAGGCAGTGGCCGCTTTGTCAAGCATTATCGATGCAGGAAAAAAGGCAAAAACCCTTCGCGCAGACCTCACTGTGAGAGATATTTACCTTCTTACATTCCACCTCCCGGCAGACATGTCAGCAGAGGACCGTCAGCGCTGGCTCGAACTTATTCGGCCAGGGCTGCTTCGGGAGGGACGGTAAAGCGGTGGAAGATGCAGTGGAAATGTTGAGGACGTTGTCGTGTTGATAACCAGGTAAGTGATGCACGATAGGCTCTGGACAGTTATCTCATGGGGGGGCGGAATCCACTTCCGCCAAGGGATCATCTAACGCGCTCACAGAGCCAACAAAAGCCACGCCTAAAACTTCGCCCAACAATAACGCCACCCTGTATATCGCTTGGTTCATGACTGTTGGATTAACCGAAGTATTACCTATTGCTATCCGCGCGAAGCGTTAGAAGTTATCTCCTTGCAAGTCGCAGGCTTGCGAAAAGTGCCCGCAAACCAGTAAGTAGCAGGCGAGATGATCTTATATTTGGATGGCATTGTTATGTGCACCGGACGGCGCATACACGCAGACATTCACCAAATAATGGTGCCACTAATCAGGTGATATTCCCGTCCGCTATGTCGCGGTACTTGGTTTCCAACAGGTTGCTGAGTTTATTGACGATATGTCACAGCGGTTTCCATCCGCTATGTCG
>ERZ773059.836-NODE-836-length-15974-cov-4.296627_pt1 | contig 15974 bp, 13 predicted proteins | sample MGYA00580514_ERZ773059 | MGnify/ENA primary metagenome ERZ773059 (study PRJEB29015, sample SAMEA2737981) | human oral metagenome | biome: human oral; feature: human-associated habitat; material: dental | place: China | collected 2056 ...
AAATATAGTAATTATGTGGCTTTCAGCCACTTTCATGGAGTTACCATGAATAATCTAGGCTTATATATATTTTTTAAAAATTATCCTTACATACTGCTCGGATAAATAAAGACGACAATCGCTATATCAAAAACTATGCAGTTGTCGTCTTTATTACATCCTTATGCTTAAAGCACATTGGGGGGATAATTTTTTATAACAAATTCAACTTATACTCCGGCAAAGAATCTTGATATTTTGTCAATTCAAATATATTTTTATATACTTAATGCTTTTTGTATATACCTCTTTAATATTACAGCTCTTATGAATTTATTATCTATGGGTAAATGCTAAAGCGTTTAGCTAAATTAATACTTATGTTTACACCAACAGCACATCAATATTAACCTTGCAACCTCTTTAGGTTTTATAAAAACTGTAATTTACAGAAAACTATTTACATATAAGGGCATTAAATATTATTACTATACCTTTTTTATTCCGCCTTTGTATTAAATTAAATTAGATTATAAACGCTTGTAACTTACTTAACTCACTAATATTTTCTATAAGGTTTAATATCTATAACCATAATAGTAATCATCAGCAAGTTTATCCAAATCATGAATTTGAACTACACCGTTAACTGTCCATGCACCGTCAGAATTAACATAACAACCGTCAGGTGTCCATCCGTTCATATACAAATAGCCTTCCCAGTCGAAACAATAACACTCTGCTATTCCGTCATCGTTTCCGTCAAGCCATGATGCCCTCCTTTGATACAATTCCTTTAGTTCAATACTACAGTTATGTTTACTTTTATTAATACTGTCCGTCTTCATTTACTCTGTAGCCGTCAGGAGTTACTTCATTTCTATACATAGAGCCTAACGGGCGTATATCGGTATTATTTAAATAATACCACTCACCGTCACTTCCGAGTTCCCAAGTTTTTTCACTGGTCTGAGGTGTAAAGAAATACCACTTGCCTGATATTAAATGCCATCCCTTAAACATCTTTCCGCTATCAAGATCGAGATAATACCATTTCTTGTCATAATTATCATAATGCCAACCCTTCTTTAAGGTATTTCTTGTGCGTCCGCTATAGTAGTACCACTCATCTTCTTTATTATCATATATCCATCCTGACTTGGACAGTACAGCTTTACCTCCGCCATAACCGTTTGAGCCGCCGCCTGAACCGCTGCCGGAGCCGCCGCCTGAGCCGCTACCTGAACCGCCTGTGCCTCCTGTACCGCTACCTGAACCGCCACCTATACCGCTGCCGAAACCGCCACCTGTGCCGCTGCCGGAACCGCCTGTTCCGCTACCTGTACCGCCTGTGCCTCCACCTGAGCCACTGCCTGTACCGCCTGAGCCACTGCCTGTTCCGCCTGTTCCGCCGCCTGATGGGGTAAGTACCTTCTCACACAGCAAAGTATAAATTACAGTCTTTGCTGTAGCTCCCTGTGCAAATGTTGTGCTTATAAATACCTTGGGAGGAGTGCCTGCCGCAAATTGTGCTGACGAATAAGCTTGTGTATCCTTTACACGATATTTTTGACCTGCATCACTTGAAGTAGCAATAAATTCAAGCTTTGCATTCTCCCATTTATTATCCTGATAAAGCTTTCCGCTATCAGTTAGAAGCAGATTTCCTGAACCGTCCACATATCTTATTGTATATGGAAGATATACATTTGCCTTGATTTTTATATTTAAGTATAACATTACTGCAGGATCGAATACTTGAATCGATGAAGAACTGATATCAAGCTCATACTTTCCTACCGGCTGAGCCGTACCTGTGATTTCTAAATCATAATTCGTACTAGCGCCGAAATTCAAATCGCTTGCTCCTATAGGATGGCTAGTAACTGTTTGCGTTGCAGTGTACCCCAACGATTCATTTACATGTTCACCATACTGGTAGTCAAATGTAGGTTCATAGTCTCTGTTAATAATAGTCGCATGTGCCGGTATTGCACTTATAAGTATTAAACCGACTGCAATGCCAAGTACCGCAAAGCTGTTACGGATTAGACTTTTTCCTTTCATATACTAACTCCTTTCTTTGTTCAATAATGCTTTTGCTTATAATTTAAGAATATAACTTCTTTCCTTAACACAGCCTCTTAGTCCTTTTTAGTTTTCTCTGCTTCTAATAAACTTAAGCTAAATTAAGTTTTGTTATTTCCTTGTCCACATACTACAGCAAAAAATCAAGAAAATATATTATCCAATGAATACTTTTTTGTAAAAAAACAAAATAGTATTCATTGAATAAGAACATATTGCACAAGAAGACAGGCTGTTTTTTATGCTATATGCCCTATTTAAAGAGTTTTTTATTTCGGTTGTCCTAAATTATTTTTTTAATATATAAATTCAGCTTATATTGCTACAGCTTCTAAATACACCTTGATCGAAATAATTTTCAGTATATAAATTTTAGTCTATATGCTTTACAAATAAAAACGACAGCCTCCTGTATTCAAACCAGGAGGCTGTCGCCTTTTATTATATATAAACTATTCAACCCATGAAAGTTTCCTTCTTTTTTCTTTTATATCCTCAACTATCTTTTCACCAAGCGACTTAGGATCAACATCCACATACATTACCGAACCCAAGGTCTTTCTTGTACTTTCTTTTAAGAACTCCACAGTTTTCGGTGAACCGTGTATAGGTGCTTCCACACAGTGATAAGAATTAAGCCCATGCAACCTGAACCCCAAAGCTGCATTGATACCTTTTTCATTAGACCATTCCGGAGATGAAAAAGCATAGGGCATATCTTTTAAGTACTTACCGTGCAAAGCGGCTATTGCTCCGAAAATAGCTGAAGAACGGGTATTATCTATACATTCACCCACATGCATAACAGGCGGCATATTGTCTTTTTCAAGGAATTTTCTTAAACTGTCGCCACACTTTGAGTATGCAAGTTCACTTGTTTGGCAATACCCCATCTTTAATAGAGGAAAAGAGGCACAGCCGTTAGTCAAAATCAAAATATTATTTTTCAAGAGCACATCAGCCACATCAATAATAGCCTTCTCATAGGTAACTCTGGGGTTATTGCAGCCTACAAGATTAACTATTCCTCTTATAGTTCCGCTTTTTAGTGCATCTGCAAGCGGTTGCATACTTCCGTAGTACTTTGAAAGGTATTCAAAGGAAAAACCTACTTCCGCATCCACCTCATACTGCGGTATAAATACCGGTATACCCTTTCTGCTCTCATAACTTTCTATAGCTCTTTCTATGATTTTTTGAGCAATTTCTTTAGTTTCTTCTATATTAGAATGGTGATGATCGTAACCTATATGCTCAGCCCCGGGAAGCCTTGCCGAATCACTGGTTGTTACCACTGTTGTTCTAAAACATCTTGCAACATCCATGATTGCAGGAAATACATCCTGAACATCCGCCACCCAAAGATCCAAAGCTCCTGTTCCAAGTACAAGCTCCGCTCCCACTGCATTGGACAAAGGTATCACGCCGTCATATCTATACATGGCAGAAAGTCCCGAACAGCATATACCGTAAAAACATATGCCCTTGGCTCCTTTTGACTTCGCCAATTCTACATACTTCTTTGACTGTCCGGTCTTAACTATTTCTCTTACAAGCATGGGCAAATGTCCATGTACCGCTATATTTACATATCCTTTTTTTAATGCTCCCACATTGACCTTGGAGGTAACTCTGTCTCCAACTCCCAGCAAGCAGTCGGTGGCAATAGAAGTAGCTACAACCCCTGAAAAAGTGAATGCCAAACCGCAACGCAAAAATTGCTTCATGGTAGATTCCCAGTCTCCGTCCGTACCCACTCCGGTTTTATGATACGCCTCAAATACTTCATGGTAAGCACTTATAGGTATTATATCCAAATCTTTCCAAACCTTTTTTCTTTCTTCATTGGCACAGGCTTCTATAGTCTTAAATGTATCCGGTTCAGTCCTTGACATATCCTCAAGCAATACATCTGCAAGGTCTATAGCTATGTTCTTCAATTGCCTGTGTCTTGTAGGTATATTAAAAGCCTTTGCCATTGCCCTGATCTTTTGTTCTCCGTCTATAGAAACTTTAAGCTTACCCTGTGCCGCCCATTTCAGATTAAGTATGATCTCTCGTCCGTGCATACCGTGCTGAGCCACACCGGCAGCTGCACTTCTAAGAAGATTTCTTGCCACTATCAGATCCGCATCCGCACCACAGATACCCTTCGGGCTTTTGGGAGTAACTTTGCAAGGTCCCATATTACAGATTTTACAGCATACACCTGTCATTCCGAAAGCACATTGAGGTTGTTGCTTATCAAATCTGTCAAATGTTGTATCTATACCGAGCTGTTCCATGCGAAGCATCATCTCTCTTACAGCAGGATCCGGAGTGTTCTCAAGCACCTCCTGCTTAGAGGGGAATGTCTTTCTGTAAGCACTTACAGCCTTTATATAGTCTTCGGTAAATGCCTCTTCATGGCTATGTTCATACTCGTGTCCGTCCTCATCAGTATGAGTATGTGTATGTCCTTCCACAGGTTTTAGCACTCTCGGTATACCGTTTTCATCAAAGCCTATTATAGCCCTGTGTCTATGATCACTTGCATAGTTTTCCTTCTTACTCATATCTTACTCCTCTTAGCACAATTTATTCAAGTCTTTATAAACCTATTAATATGTAGTGTTTATAGGTTTTGTATATTATAAATTATCTTCCTTATTTAGTCAACTTATTAATAAATATTTCTTTGTTTATTTGCACAAAAATCATACTCTGTTTTTATGCAATATGTTCTTATTCTTTGAATAATATTGGCTGTTTTAGCGAAAGATTATTCATTGAATAATATATTTCTCATACCTAAAATGCTAGAATTAACTTCCAATAAAAATATTTTATAAATTAAATTATTCTACATCAAAGGAGGTTTGTTATGAAAAAATTATTGTTTACTTTATCATTTGCAATTGCAATATCTGCTATGGCTATAAGTTCATATGCAGAACCTCATACGGACGATCCGGGTACGGGACATTGGAGGCAGGATGGCAAAGGTTGGAGGTATGAATTTGATAATGGCGCATACTATGCGGGTTGTTGGTTTATTGCTTTCGATTCCAAATGGTATTATGCTAAAGGAGACGGCTACATAATAACAAATGACTGGCTTCAAGATTATGACTATAAATGGTATTATTTTGACGGTAGCGGCTGTATGGTCGCAAATAGGTGGATAGGTGATTATTATCTCGGTTCCAACGGTGCTATGCTCACCTCTACAACTACGCCGGACGGGTATCAGGTAGACTATAGCGGCAAATGGATAAGATCCGGAACAAATAGCAGCAATGTAAATAACGGAACTTACAACTTCTTTTTTGAAAATAACGGAGCGGATTTTTTTAGTATAAGCGGAAATACAATTTCAATAAACGCAGATATGTATGGATATTATGATGAACAGTATATCGGTCATAAGTCGGTAAGCTATACTCTTACAAGTAACACTCGCTACAAAACAAAATTCAAATTGGCTCCTGCTGTGGATTGTACAAAGCAGGAATTCATAAATTTTTATGATACAAATGAAAGTATGAGTTTGGATCTTACGGTACAAAACGGAGCAGTTACTGAGATAAGGCTTGTCAAATTAAGATAAGTAGGACACAATATCAGACAGCTTAGATATGAGGCGAGATTGCCGTTAAACTTGATGATATTGTTATCTCTTTATACCGTAATTTTTAACAAAAATTATTTAGTTAGTGATTAAAGCATAAGGCTTCTCGGACTAAGAAATTATTGTTTTGTTATCTTAAGTAATAAAGGGGCTGTCGTATAAGCGGCAAATAATATTTTATACAGTGTTTTCAACTATATAAAGTATATTTGTTCTTAATGCGACAGCCCCTTATTTATCTTAAAGCTGTGTTTAATGTCCGTAACAGTAAACATTAACTAAGTCTCATCTTAAAGTCATCATAAGAGAAACTTTTTATAAGACTGCACTCACCCTTTTCCATAATATTTATGTCCGGTAGCGGCATTCCGTTAAAGGTATTGGTCTTAACCATTGTATACAGTGCCATATCTTCAAATATAAGCCTATCTCCTACTTTAAGAGCTCTATCAAATGAATATTCCCCTATCACATCACCGGCAAGACAGGTAGGTCCTGCAAGTCTGTAAGTATATTCTTTCTCATGCGGCAGGGCAGAGTCTTTAAGCGGAGGTCTGTAAGGCATTTCTATAACATCGGGCATATGGCAAGCAGCCGAGGTGTCCAGTATTGCAATCGGCATATCGGCTTCGACCACATCTATCACCGTAGCTACAAGGTAGCCGGCATTTAAGACTACCGCCTCTCCCGGCTCAAGGTATATACTTAAGTTATAATTATCCCTCATTTTAGCTATGCACTCTTTAAGAAGTTCCACATCATAGTCTTTTCTTGTGATATGATGTCCTCCGCCGAAGTTAAGCCACCTCATGTCGGGTAAATATTTTCCAAACCTTTGTTCCACCGCCTGCAAAGTCGTATGCAGATCATCCGAGTTTTGCTCGCACAGAGTATGAAAATGAAGTCCGTCAAGCATGGAGTAAAGCTCTCTACCCTCTTTACTTTCAAGTGCCTTCTCAAACTCGGCTATCCTTATCCCAAGTCTTGAGCCGCTGCTGCAAGGATCGTAGATTTCATGCTCCGTCTGTGTGGAACACTCCGGATTTATCCTAAGAGCTATCTCACAATTATTCTCCTTGGCAAGCCTTGCGTATAAAGCCAGTTGAGCAAAGGAGTTAAATACTATATGCTTTGCTATTTTAACTATTTCCTCCATATCTTTTGCCTTATATGCAGGTGAGAAAATATGCACTTCTTTTTTGAATTCCTCATAACCGAGCCTTGCTTCATATATACCGCTGGCAGTTGTTCCGTCAAGGTACTTGGCTATCAAAGGATAGGTATAAAAGCAGGAATACGCCTTTTGTGCCAAAAGTATCTTAGCCTTTGTTTCTTCCTTAATTGATTTTAATAAGCAAAGATTAGTTTTAAGTTTATCCAAATCAATTACAAAGGCAGGAGTGTTTATATCATATATACTTGCCATTTTAGTCTACCAATTTAGGATTTTCCTCTATAACCCAAGGAAGCCCCCACTTATTAAGTGCTTCCATGAAAGGATCCGGATCAAACTCTTCTATATTAAATACGCCCTTTTTATCCCAGGTCTTGGTTAAAAGCATCATTGCACCTATCATTGCCGGTACACCGGTAGTATAAGCAACCGCCTGTGAGCCTACTTCCTTGTAGCAGGACTCGTGATCGCAGACATTATATATGTAGAGATTCTTTTCCTTACCGTCTTTTTTACCTCTAAAGATACAGCCTATATTGGTCTTACCCTTGGTTCTTGGACCAAGTGAGGAAGGATCAGGAAGTACAGCCTTCAAAAACTGTAGCGGAACTATTTGCTTTCCTTCAAACTCTATAGGCTCTATTGAGGTCATTCCTACATTTTCCAAGCATTTAAGATGGGTAAGATAACTTTGTCCAAAGGTCATAAAGAATCTTATTCTCTTGATTCCCTTTATATTAAGTGCCAATGACTCAAGCTCCTCATGGTGTAAAAGGTACATATCCTTTACTCCGACCTGCGGGAAGTCATACACACGCTTGATTTCCATAGGCTCGGTCTCAACCCACTTGCCGTCTTCCCAGTAACTACCCTTGGCACTTACCTCTCTTATATTGATTTCAGGGTTAAAGTTTGTAGCAAAAGGATAGCCATGATCACCGCCATTGCAGTCCAATATATCAATATAGTTGATTTCATCAAAATAATGCTTCATAGCATAGGCTGAGAACACACTTGTAACTCCCGGATCGAATCCGCTTCCAAGTAAAGCTGTAATTCCTGCCTTTTCAAATCTTTCTCTGTATGCCCACTGCCAACTGTACTCAAACTTTGCGGTATCTTCCGGCTCATAGTTTGCGGTATCTACATAATCAACCTTGGTTTTAAGGCAGGCTTCCATAATAGTAAGATCCTGATATGGAAGTGCAAGATTAAGCACCAAATCAGGCTTGTAGCTTTCTATAAGCTTAACTATCTCGTCTACATTGTCAGCATTAAGACTTGCTGTACTTATATTAGTCTTAGTCTTTCCTTCCAATTCACTTTTTAACTTATCACACTTTGATACTGTACGACTTGCAATACATATATCCGTAAATATTTCCGAGTTCTGGCAGCACTTATGTACCGCTACGCTTGCAACTCCTCCACAACCTATTATTAATACTCTTGACATATTTATCTCCTTATCTTAATTTGGCTTTATATTGCCAACAAAAGCTCTCTTATAACCTTGCAGGCGGTGGCTGTTGACGCACCTGACTGGTCATATATGGGGCTTAATTCATTTACATCACAGGCAATTATATCAGTATACTCCGCAACCAATCTTATGCCCTCTAAAAGTTCAAGAAAGCTTATGCCGCCTGCCTCCGGTGTACCGGTACCGGGGAATACCGAAGGATCGAGTACATCCAAATCTATGGTAAAATATACCTTACTGCCTCTTATACGGCTTAAACTGCTCTCAAGTTTGCTTAAGTTAAATCTATGGAGATCTGTATGCTCCTTAGCCCATTCAAACTCCACTTTTTCTCCTGAGCGTATCCCGAACTGGTGTATGCGCCCGTCTCCCAAAAAGTCATGACATCTTCTTATTACACTGGCGTGTGAGAGTTTTGCACCCAGGTAATCCTCTCTAAGGTCGGTATGTGCATCAAATTGTATCAAATGCAGATCCGGATACTTCTTATAAGCCGCCCTTACCGCTCCAAGGCTTACCAAATGCTCTCCGCCTATCATTAAAGGGATCTTTTTAGAATTTAATATAATATCCGCCCTTTCTTCTATCCCTGCAAGTGCCTTTTCGCTGTCTCCAAAGCAAAGTTCCAAGTCTCCGCTGTCAAAAACCGCTATCTCGGTCAGATCCTTATCCTGATAAGGGCTGTAGGTCTCCAGACCGAAACTTTCCCCTCTTATAGCCTTGGAAGCAAATCTTGTCCCCGGTCTAAAAGAAGTGGTAGAGTCAAAAGGAGCTCCGAATATAACTATATCGGCTTCTTCATAAGGCTTATCACAGGCTATAAAAGTTTCTATATTATTATTCAACATTTTTAAGTAACTCCTCTACATAGTATGGTAGGGTAAATGAACCGCTGTGCAAATTCGTTGTATAGTATCTTGTACTGATGCCTTTCATATTCCAACTTACAGAGTCCAGATTTCTTACAGGATGGTAGACTTTTGAGGCAAAACCGAACAGCCAGTGTCCGGTAGCATAGCTTGGTACATGAGCCTGATATACCTTGCTTATCGGAAAGCTTGATATGATACGCTGATGTATCTTTTGGGTAGTAATGGCATCTTCTTCATAGAAGGGACTTTCATGCTGGTTCATCATTATCCCGTCCTCTTTAAGTGCCTTGTAGCAGCTTCCGTAAAACTCTTTGGTAAAAAGCCCCTCACTCGGTCCGAAAGGATCTGTGGTATCGGCTATAATTAAGTCATACTCATTTTCTACGGAGCGTAAGAATCTAAGTCCGTCATCATGTCTTATATGCACTCTCTCATCGTCAAGCCTGCAAGCTACGGAAGGTAGATACTCTCTGCAAACTTCTACAACCAAGGGATCGACTTCTACCAAGTCTATATGCTTGATATCACGGTATTTGCAAAGCTCTCTTACAACACCGCCGTCTCCGCCTCCTATTACCAATACCTTCTCAACATTCGGATGCACTGCCATAGGTACATGGGCAATCATTTCATGATAGATAAATTCATCTTTTTCAGTCAGCATCATAAAGCCGTCCAGTGTTAAAAATCTTCCGAATTCCTTTGATTCAAATATATCTATTCTTTGATAATCGCTTTGACCGCTATACAACTGCCTATCTACTCTAATAGAAAATTTTACATTTTGAGTATGCCTTTCTGCAAACCATAATTCCATAATCTACCTCCTTCTAAAACATTTGTATAGGTAACTTTAATACATTTAATTTATTAATATCGGGATCTTCCGGTCCTGTGATTGAACAACCCTTTTCCTTGGCATATATAATATAGTCAAGTATTCTATTCGTAATCATCTCTCCGGGTGCAAGTATAGGGATCCCCGGTGGATAACACATAAGAAATTCCGAGCAGATCCTGCCCGATGTTTCCTGTAGATCCAGCTGCTCCTTATCCGCATAGAATGCCGCCTGTGGAGATACCGCCAGTTCCGGACTTATGTACTCGTGAGGCATAAGCCCTTCTTTTCCTCTGCTGTTAAGCCTCTTTATCTCAGCAAGGGAACTTGCCAGTCTTTCTATATCCTGTTTTCTGTCGCCTATTGAAAGATAGGCTAAGATATTGCCCATGTCTCCGAATTCTATCTGTATATCGTACTCATCTCTAAGTTTGTCATACACCTCTATGCCTGCAAGTCCTATATCCAAGGTATAAATAGAAAGTTTGGTTTTATCAAAATCATATATGCTGTCATGGTTGATCATATCAGAAGAATAGGCATAATAACCTCCGATATTCGATATCTCTTTTCTGGCATACTCCGCCAGATCCATTACCTGTGCAAATATTTCCTTTCCACGCAGTGCAAGGTTTCTTCTGGATATATCAAGGCTTGATAAAAGCAAATATGATGCACTTGTGGTTTGTGTAAGGTTAATGATCTGTCTTACATAGCCCTCATGCATTTCCTTACCTATCAAAAGTATGGAGCTTTGTGTAAGACTGCCACCGGATTTGTGCATACTTACCGCTGCCATGTCCGCACCTGCACTTATTGCATCTATAGGTAAATTCTCTCCGAAATAAAAGTGTGTTCCGTGTGCTTCATCTGCAAGCACATACATATCATTGTCATGCGCCAGTTTTACTATGGATCTTATGTCCGAGCATATACCGTAGTAGGTAGGGTTATTTACAAATATTGCCACCGCATCCGGGTTTTCTTTGATTGCCTCTTCCACCTGTGAGACCTTCATTCCTAAGGCTATTCCAAGCTTTTGGTCTACATCCGGATTAACATATACCGGTACGGCACCGCAAAGTACCATGGCATTGATTACCGAACGATGCACATTTCTCGGAAGTATTATCTTATCTCCCCTTTTACATACGGCAAGTACCATGCTTTGTACTGCCGAGGTCGTACCTCCTACCATCAGGAAGGCGTGTGCCGCCCCAAATGCCTCCGCTGCCAGTTGTTCCGCTTCTTTTATTACAGATACCGGATGGCAAAGGTTATCAAGCGGTTTCATAGAGTTTACATCTATGCCTACACAGGTCTCTCCCAAAAAATCTTTTAATTCTTTGTTGCCTCTGCCTCTTTTATGCCCCGGCACATCAAAGGGTACTACCCTTTTTTTTCTAAATTTCTCCAATGCTTCATGTATTGGTGCTCTGCTCTGATCCATAGCCGCCTCCAAGTTTTATTGTTTTATTTTATGCATAAGCTTAAGGGGCATTACACCCAGCTTCTGCACTAAAAAAGCAAGTGCTTTCACACTTGCTTGCGGTCATAAACATATATAAACTCACAACTAATAAAAGTTGTGATAATAATAGTATGAGAGTCTATATAGCAAACATTTTACTTTTACTACTCTTATTGACCGTTTCACAAGTTGATGTGCCCTTTGGCACTATGGTTTATAAAGTAACCAACTTATAAAATTCGAGCTTTTAACTCAATCAATAAGGCAACTAAAGTTGCCAATCGGCAGTTGACCCGGCTGTCCGTATGGCCTTAACCCTTATGGGTGGTCAAAAAAATATTTGCATGGAAACTCCACTATTATTATAGCTCGATTATTGTTTAAGGGTGAACTAACTCCCCTGTTTTAATCTCTATATTCCATACATGAAAAACTATAACACAATTATTATTAAAAAGCAATAAAAAATAAATATATGTCAGGAAAACGATTTTTGTTTCCTACATTATCTAGGTATAGGATGAACGATTTTTGTTTCCTACATTATCTAGGTATAGGATGAACGATTTTTGCAACTCAATCTTACTCGCAGCCCTTTCTCAAAGCTTCGACAAATTTTACACAGGCTGCGGAACTCGCTTGCTCGCCAAAAACCGGGCGAGCTGACGCTCAAACAGTCCTCGCCTGTGAAATTTGTAACTCGCTTTATCAAAAGGGCTAAGCGCTAAAAAGATTGAGTTGCAAAAAAGTTCATCGCCCACACTCTAATGATTACCTGTAGCATATTAAGAATAAAAGATTTTCAGTACAAGTAATGTAGCACTAAGATATATTTACTCACTGTCCCCTTATTGGGGGTATTATTTCTAAACTTTTACATTTTCTTTTATCATCCTACAAATAAAGCCGGTCTTACTCTCGCCGCTTTCCTTGCAGTATTTGTCGAGCATTTCATAATACTCTGTTTTCATTTCAATAGTAAGTTTCTTGTAAACCTTACTATTATACTTTCTTTTTACTTCGTTACTTGTTTTGCTCATTGCTATTATCTCCCTCATAATATTCCAGTTTCCATCCTCTTATCGGGGTTATCATTTCTAAACACAAATAAAAACAAATGTAAATTCCATGACGGTATAGTGTTTCCGTCCCCTTATCGGGGTTATTATTTCTAAACGGCTAAGGGTCGTGTGAGTATAACCCTCTCGCACATGTTTCCGTCCCCTTATCGGGGTTATTATTTCTAAACTAGCGGAAAATATACTGATTTACCTTTCAGATAACCGTTTCCGTCCCCTTATCGGGGTTATTATTTCTAAACGCATTATATCCGTATCTCTGCTGTATTATCTTAATTGTTTCCGTCCCCTTATCGGGGTTATTATTTCTAAACGGCTCAAAAATGGAACGGCGTGTGTCCGCCACAAGTACCGTTCCGTCCCCTTATCGGGGTTATTATTTCTAAACGCTCAATTCTGTTTATTATATCCTCAGCTCTTCTATATTAGTTCCGTCCCCTTATCGGGGTTATTATTTCTAAACGAAGATGTTGACTTATAAATCCGTTCCCTTAAGTCTTGTTCCGTCCCCTTATCGGGGTTATTATTTCTAAACTCAAGTGCTACAAGCAGGGAATGTAGGTGTGATAAAGCTGTTCCGTCCCCTTATCGGGGTTATTATTTCTAAACCATAAGCAAATACAATCATACAATCTATAAGTAATAAGTTTCCGTCCCCTTATCGGGGTTATTATTTCTAAACGGATTGTTTTCCATAAGCAATTGAGCCTTTAACGTTTCCGTCCCCTTATCGGGGTTATTATTTCTAAACAGAATATATCCAAATTGGAACAAAAATAAGTCCTGGTTTCCGTCCCCTTATCGGGGTTATTATTTCTAAACAAGCTAAAAAAGCTTATGAGGAACTGGAGGCACAGTGTTTCCGTCCCCTTATCGGGGTTATTATTTCTAAACCAGCAGCTCCCATGAGCACTAAATTACCCGATATAGTGTTTCCGTCCCCTTATCGGGGTTATTATTTCTAAACATTATTATCAGAAACAGAAAATCTAATTCCCCCATCGTTTCCGTCCCCTTATCGGGGTTATTATTTCTAAACCTTCTCAATATCCCTATAAATATCTCCCACGCTTGCATTTGTTTCCGTCCCCTTATCGGGGTTATTATTTCTAAACGCATAGCCAAATCCACACTTTTATAGCTTCCACTCCCGTTTCCGTCCCCTTATCGGGGTTATTATTTCTAAACACATTTTCTGATTTAGGCTCATAAAACATATCACAGTTTCCGTCCCCTTATCGGGGTTATTATTTCTAAACCATATTTTGAATTTAATTCAAGGCGATGTTTTTCAATTGTTTCCGTCCCCTTATCGGGGTTATTATTTCTAAACTGCTGTAGTTAGTTCAAAGAGATGAACCTGCAAATAGTTTCCGTCCCCTTATCGGGGTTATTATTTCTAAACAAACATTGAGGTTAGGTTAGACCTTACGAAGTACGTTTCCGTCCCCTTATCGGGGTTATTATTTCTAAACGCCTTTGCCTTTCTTTTTAAGGTTGCCCTACAGTCTGTTTCCGTCCCCTTATCGGGGTTATTATTTCTAAACTAAAAGTGCTTATGCTATGCCACGCAGAGGGAGTTTCCGTCCCCTTATCGGGGTTATTATTTCTAAACGGAGAAGAAATATGTTAAAACAAGAATAGTTAGTTGTTTCCGTCCCCTTATCGGGGTTATTATTTCTAAACTTATCATAACTGTCTCTTACAGAATCTCCTGCAAAGGTTTCCGTCCCCTTATCGGGGTTATTATTTCTAAACAGGTGGTACACAGGGAAGCAGGACGCATATGTAGTTTCCGTCCCCTTATCGGGGTTATTATTTCTAAACAGGAGAAAATATGGAGCTAAAGATATACAGCCCTAAGTTTCCGTCCCCTTATCGGGGTTATTATTTCTAAACGGAGAAAAATATTATGTTAAATAAAGATTGGTTAGTAAGTTTCCGTCCCCTTATCGGGGTTATTATTTCTAAACGGATTTTAGTATTACATTAAGGATTTCTGAAGTTCTGTTTCCGTCCCCTTATCGGGGTTATTATTTCTAAACCCTACCCCATTACAAGCCCCATAGAATAAGGCTTTAAAAGGGCATTTGCGTGGCAAACATCTTTTAGATGGATTTATGCTAGGAATTATTATTAAAATATATTACAAAGCCTTTATTTATAGTAGCCGCCTTAAAATTATAAATTTTGCTGTGTTTCAATCATAATTTAACTACTACGACCGAACTTAAAGCTCGTTTATTATAACATACTTTTTTTCTGATACCAAGTAAATTTTACAATATATTTCTATCAATAAGCCTTATTGTAATAATTATATTAGGTTGATGCCGACTTTTATAATTCGCCTGTTTAATAACTGAAGATGATGAGGACTGTTTGAGCATAAGTCCGCCCTATGTATGATATCCAACAACTTTTTATTATACCAAGGGGCGGACAAGTATGATTGAAATACAAGGTTGGAGGGTTCTTGATTACATAAGCTTCTCATTTGCCTTTTTTTGAAACTTCTCTCTTTGTACTATAAATCTCTGATGTACTCCCTCTCCGATAAGCCCCTTCTCATCATAGGCTTTTACGGTAAATGTCAATGCTCTGTTGTCAATTTTTATAAGCTCTGACTCACATCTTACCTTCATGCCGACCGGAGTTGCTGCAAGATGCTTTATATTAACTTCTATACCCACTGTTGTATTTTCCGCTTCAAGTTCAGAGTCTACACTCTTAAAACAAGTCTCTTCCATAAGAGAAATCATCATAGGAGTTGCAAAAACATCCAAACCGCCGCTGCCTAAAGCCTTGGCTGTTTTCTCATTTGTTGCAACAGTTTCTATACTTCCTTTTATTCCTTCTTTTAACATAATTCTTTATCTCCTTTTTGCTAATTTAATACAAATTTAATACAGATATCTAATTAACCTTAATTACCAAAGATGTTTACCTGTTTTCATAAGGCTATCAATATCTTCATAGGCATTCTCAATTCTCTCCTGGTGATATTGAAAATAATTTTCATATATTTCTTTTGTAATTGCTTTTTCATCCCATTCTTTTAACACATCTTTGGTCTTCTTTCCTTTATAAGTTGCATATTTTTCAAGTAAATATGTAAAAAATAAAAATTCTTCATTCATTTTTATCACCTCACAGATATAAAGAATTTCTAGGATCACCGGTCTTTATTTCATTTTCCCACATATCATAAATTGCAAGTGGGCTGAACTCCCATAAGTTCAAGCTATCATCACAAAGCATATCATATGTTTCAGAATTTAAGAACATTCTTAATCCATCTATAGGAGTTATATTGCGATTTTCTGAAATCATAGTAGATACTTCTGCATCAATATAATCACGCATATGCTCTTGTATTC
>ERZ773059.839-NODE-839-length-15932-cov-3.905965_pt1 | contig 15932 bp, 16 predicted proteins | sample MGYA00580514_ERZ773059 | MGnify/ENA primary metagenome ERZ773059 (study PRJEB29015, sample SAMEA2737981) | human oral metagenome | biome: human oral; feature: human-associated habitat; material: dental | place: China | collected 2056 ...
ATCTGCCATTCGAATAAACTTCGAAGACTAAGTGCGCAGAATGAGACTCGAACTCACACGCCGTAACCGGCACTACCCCCTCAAAGTAGCGTGTATACCAATTTCACCACCTGCGCCTAACGAGACTATTTTTTGATTTTATCACTAATTTATAAATCTAAATTTAACACGCAATTTAAGACGCATCAGTCCTATCAAACCCTATACCTCATCTCCAAAATTTAAAAGCCGACAAAACGGCTTTAACAAACTATTAGCGTTTAGAGAATTGCGGGCTTCTTCTAGCTTTTCTTCTACCGAATTTCTTACGCTCAACGACGCGTGAGTCGCGAGTTAGTAGACCTTTTGGTTTTAGAGTCGCTCTAAAGTCGGCGTCAAACAAAGCCAATGCCCTTGAAATGCCGTGCCTTAGCGCCTCAGCCTGAGCAGAGTATCCGCCGCCTAGAGTAGTTGCGGTTACGTCTACAGAACCCTCTTGTTTTGTTAAAAGTAGAGGTTGAACTACTTTTAGCTTGATAGCCTCGTGTCCGCCGAGCCAAGTGTTTAGATCAAGTCCGTTTACTAAAATTTTACCGCTGCCCGGTTTTAGCCAGACTTTTGCTACGGCAGTTTTTCTTTTACCGGTTGCATAAACTTTCGCCATGATTATTTTCCTTCTTTTTTAGCTATTTGAGCCGTGTGCGGATGCTCGCTGCCGGCGTAAACTTTTAGTTTTTTTATCATCTCTCTGCCGAGTTTTGTTTTTGGAAGCATTCCGCGAACAGCTAGCTTGAACAGCTTTTCCGGTTTATCGGCCAAAAGCTCGCCGAATTTCTCGCTTTTCGTGCTACCGAAATACCCTGAATGGCGGTGATAAAGCTTTTGCTCGGCTTTATTGTTGCCCGTAAATTCGGCTTTAGAAGCGTTGATTATGATAACGTAATCGCCGCAATCGACATTCGGAGTGAAATTTGGCTTATGCTTGCCGCGAAGCAGCGTAGCCGCCTCGGTTAGCAATCTACCAAAACGCTTGCCCGCCGCGTCAAGCACGATCCACTCGCGCTCCACTTCGTTTGGTTTTGTTATTTTCGTCATTTTCTTACCCTTTAGATAATTTTAAGTCGTGATTGTATTCAAATACACCTTACAAATAGCTTAATTTAAGCTATATTTAAACATCAATGCTTCGAATTTCATCCCGTAAAGCGTAAAATATCGCCGCCTTTACGCTCAAATTCGGGTAAATTTGAGCCAATATTTTTTTGTATTCCGCCACTTGCGCGATATTTTCATCTATGTTTTTATCGCTCGTTTTATAGTCGATCACGCAGATTTCGGTTTCATCCAAGCAGAGCAAGTCAAGCTGCTTTAGTGTTCCCTCATATCGCAAGGGTTGCTCTTTAAATGTCCTCTTCCCCTGCGTCATTTGCTTAAATTTAGGCTCGTTTATCAAATTTAGCCCACGCGCGTAAATTTCATCCAGCTCGCCCTCGTCTAAAAATTTATAAAACGCGTTTTGCATCGAAATTTGCGCCGTTTTTAGCGAGTCCTCGTCAAATTTTTTCGCCATCTCAAGCAGATAGTGTAGCGCCAAGCCAAAATAAATCGCCTTTTGATTTTTACCCTCGGTTTTGGGCGTTTCATCTACGATTTGCTTTGAAATTTGAGCTAGTTTAATAGGCTCAAATTTGCCCGCTACACTCAAATTTCGCGCCTTACTAGGAGTCGGCTCGCCAAAGCTAAAATCAACCAAATCAAGATACTCTATAACCTCGCCGCTACTCTCATACGCCGTAAAAAAGCTCGGGTTTCTACCGTTCGCGCCCGTTTTTTTTACGATGATTAGCCCACTGATCGCCCGCGTTAGCGCGACGTAGAGCTTGTTCATATCCTCCTCGCGCTCGAGCCGCGCCGCCTTTTCTTTTAGCTGAGCAAACTCCTCGTCGATGCACTGCTTTTTGACGTTGTGGCGCACCTGCCAGGAGCCCTCGTCGGCGTCGTATTCCGCGATGAAATTTGATCCATCGTGCCGTCCAGCGCCCATTTTATCGCACACGATAACGTTTTCAAACTCCAGTCCCTTTGATTTATGCACGGTCATGATTTTTACGCCCTCGCCGCTTTTTGCGCTCGCTTTTGCTTCAAATCTATCAAGATTATAGATAAACTCGGTCAAATTTGAGTACGGCTGCGCCAGTTCAAGCAGCCGCAAAACGTCCGCGTCGCTCATATCTGCGCCAAGCTTGCCCGCTAGATAGTGCAGGCTCTCAAGCGCCGATTTTTGCGGATTTACGCTTAGTTTTACGGCGTTTACGTCAAGGATCGCTTCGGTATTTAGCTTGTAAATTCGCTCACCAAATAGGCAAAATTTAGCGTACTCCACTACTGCGCGCGCATTTTTGCTAGCTAGCAGCGGCATCACGCCCTCGCTCACGCTTTTTACACCCGCTTCTTCAAGTAAATTTGCGATTTTATTTATATCGTCGTTTTTCCAGCAAAGCACGGTGATATCGTCTTCACAGACTCCTTTTTCAAGCAGAAATTTAACCTGCTGCGCCGCTTCTGCCGCTACGTCATTGCCGCTGCTTACTCGCACGAATCCAAGATCGTCCGCCTCCGCCTCAAAATACGGCATCCGGCCTACCAAATTTACTCGCTCGCCATCTTTTTGTGGCGTTCTTTGCGGTTTAAAATTTTCGATCTTGCCTGCAAATACGGCATTCGTAAATCTAACCAGCGCCTTTTTGCTGCGATAATTTACCTCCAAATTTTGCGTCTTGATCTGCGGAAAATCTCGCATTAGCTTGCCGAAAAGCTCCTTTTTGCCGCCGCGAAAACGGTAAATACTCTGCTTTACGTCGCCGACGTAAAAAAAGCTGCCAAGCCCGTTTTGTCCGTATCCGGCGACAATCTCTTCGATGAGCGGGCGCATGATTTCGTACTGCGCGACGTTGGTGTCTTGAAACTCGTCGATGAGCAGGTGGTTTATCCGCCCGTCGAGCCTAAAATAAAGCATCTGCGCGTCCGTCTCGCCGCCTCGCAAAAGCTCGTAAACCAGGCGCGTCACGTCGCTAAATGCAAGCGAATTTAGTCTTTTGTTTAGCGAGATTTTGCACTCTTTGTAGATTTTTAAAAATCTAGCCAGCTCGGCGATTTTATACTCCTCAAGCGCATCAAAATACTGTTTTAATCGCGCTTTTAGCGTAAAAAACATCTCGTCGAGCTCCGGCGTATAAATTTTAGAAAACGTACGATAATCAAGGCTCGTGCGCGACATAAACGAGCGAGCTAAAATTTCACTCGGAGTTCCCTCTTTTACGGCGTTTTGCGCGTCTTTGCCGCCGCCTCTAGCTAGGACGTACTCGCGCATATTTTTTAGCGCTTCTTCTACGCCGCTTTCGTTTGGAAACGCCGCATTTTTACTACTTTTTAGCTCGCCGAAGTTTTCGTAAAACATCTCCAAGCTCTCAAAAAAGCTACTCTGACTGCGCTCGGCCGTCGCTATCAAATTTGCAAGCGCCTTTAGTAGCCGCATATCCTTGCTCACGCTCGCGACAAACTCGCCCCGCTGTAGCTCGTTTAAATTTTCGCTCACTTCAAAATCCGCGCTTAGTCCCAAATTTAAGCAAAAGCTGCGTAAAATGCCGACGAAAAACGAGTCAAACGTGCCGATTTTTAGATCACTTTCTAAAAAATGAGTCGCCCTAGCGTCGCGCATGGCTAAAATTTCATCCCTGCTCGCGCCTAAAATTTGCTCCAGCTCGGCTAGCTCCGCGCCCTTTTCCTCGAGCCGCAAAAAGGTCTGCACGATGCGCTCTTTCATCTCATTAGCGGCCTTTTTGGTAAAGGTTAGCGCCGTGATCTCGCGCGCGTCGGCGCCTGCTAGCAAAATCGCGATAAAACGCACGCTAAGCGCGAAGGTCTTGCCGCTACCCGCACTCGCCTCGAGGGCCAAAAACGGCTTCATAGCTCGCCTTTCACTAAAATTTTATAGTCTTCGTATTCGCTCATCGCGCCCTTCGCCTCCCCGAAATTTATCAGCGTGTTGTTGATAGATTTTAGCTGCTCGATCGCCTCGCCCAGCGCGTCCGTGCTAGCTTCGCCAGCTACCAGATTAATATTATCTTTGAGGTCATAGAAATACCCATTGCAAGGCCTACCCACGAGCGCCTCGTAAAACGGCAGTTGCAACGATTTGGCGTCGAAATTTCCGCTTTTGTAATCAATCACCGCTAGCTCATCGCCGCGCCCATCTATGCGGTCGATTTTACCCGTTATGCGCACGCCCGCAAAGACGCTATCAAGCTCTTTTTCAAGCCCATGCACGCGCCATCCGTCCTCATATCTGGCGTCCTCTACGGCCTTAAATTTCTGCATCTTTATCACCGTTATCTCGCGCTCTAGCGGCGGCGTGTTTAGCTCTCTTAGCACCGTTTCAAATTTAGCGAGGTCAAATCGCTCAAATTTAGAATAATACTCAAAAAGCGCCCTATGTAGCGAGTTACCAAAGTCTGCTGCAGAGGCCGTTTGTGGCATCACGGGCGGCTTTACGTTCAAAATATATCTGTAATAATACCGCCGCGGGCACTGCAAATAGGTGTTTAGCCTGCTAAAAGAGAGCGGGACAGCGAAAAAATCGTGCTTGACGATGATGTCCTGCTCGAAAATTTTAGGCTTTGCGGGCGTTTTTCGCGTGAAATTTATCAAATTTACGGCTTGCCGTTTTTCGCTCGGCGTTTTGTTTTGCGCCTCGTTTTCGTCAAATTTACCAGTCAAATATAGCTCGCCGTCCGCTTCGTCAAATTCAAACAAACTCCGCTCTTTAGGGGTTTTTGCTTGTTTAGATTTAGCCTCGTTCTTTTCGTCAAGATGCGGGTTTATCTCGCCGTCAAATTTATGCTCGTCCGCAAATTCGCCGTTAAACAGCGCCGCGTAGCTCTCATCGTCGTATCTCGCGTCCTCCACGGCATTAAATTCGCCGAGAAATCTCGACGCGATTTTCTCCTCGTTTGCCACGTAGCATATCGCCGCTTTTTTCGCACCGCCGATTAGGCTCTCGTAGTAAAATCTCTGCAAATTTTCGCGGTCCACGTAACCGATGAGGCCTGCTTTTTGGCGCACGCGCGAGCTTAAAAACATCTCGTTTACGCTGCGCTTTGGCACTAAATCGTCGTTAAAATCAAGCACTATGACGCCATCAAATTTTAACCCGCGACTCTCCAAAACGCCCATGACGCCGATCTTGCCGCCGCCTACGTGATCTAGCCTAAGCCTGGCTAGCTTTATCAAAAATATCTCGCAAATTTGACGCAGCGTAAAGCTAAAATACCGCGCCAAACTCTGCGCGTAAAATAGCTCCTCGCGAGTTTTTTGCGCAGCGGCTTGGTCGCTTTCAAGCGCCAAAATCTCCTCCATCAGCGCCCTAAAATCCTCAAACGAGCAAGGCGCCTCGAAGCCGTTTTTAAATTTCTCAAACAGCTCGCCGCTAACGCCAAATTCATGCAGATTAAACTCAAATTCGTTAAAATTTTTATAGTTATCCTCACTCAAATTTACGCGGATTTTGTCGTTTATCGCGGTTACTATGCACTTTAAAATTTGAAAAAACCGCGTGCAGGTAAAGCTCTCGCCCATCGCAAAGTTAAACATCTTGCCGCGGTCGTGCAGGCGCAAGATCTCGGCAAAGCTCTCGTCAGGCAAGATAACGGCGATGTTTTCGGGTTTGATGCCATCAGCCACGAACTCGCTAGCCTTTGCCATCGCGTAGGCCGCTTGCAGGCTTCTAGCGCTAAAGCTTCTTTTTAAAACGAGCGGATTTTTGCGTACGGCGCCCGTTTTTTTTAGCTCGCGCGAGCTTAAATTTAGCTCAAACTCGCCGTATAGACTAAACTCGCTCGCCTCAATACCCGAAATTTCGGCTAGTTTTGAGATCAGTTTTTTGTTAAATTTGCTGGTTTGAAAGATGATTTTTAGCGTCGTTAGCTTTGCGATCTCGCCAAACAGCCCCCACTCAAATTCGCTCAAAAAGCCGTCTACTTCAAGATAAATCTCGCGAAATTCCCTAACAAATCCGCTGTTTAACTCGTAAATTTCAGGCAGCACGATGCCGTCGTATAGATTTTCGGCCGCGAGCAGCTCCTTATAGCGAGCGAGCACCGCCTCGAGGATACCCAAATGCTCCTCGTAATCGGCGTAAATATCGCTAAATTTCAGATCCGCCACGCTTTTTTTGCTGATGGCAAGCTCCTTAAAAAAGCTAAAAAGATAGTCGTTGTTTTTTAAAAACGCGAAAAACTCGGACGGGATACGCAGCCGCTCGGATGCCTCCCTAACGCTCGCGCAGGCTCGCTGCATCAGCACCAGCGCGTACGCCTCGTCCGCCTCAAAGCGCCCCGGCACCAGCACGGCCTTTTGCTCAAACTGCGCTATCGTCATGGCTTTTGGCACGAGTTCGTTTTGAAATTTCGCGTTAAATTCGCGAATCTTTCGCGAGTTGGTAAAGATATAAAGTTTGTCTAAATTTTGCATAGAAGCTCTTTGTTTTTTGGCGAAATGATAGCCCAGAGCGGCTGAAAATCAAAGAAAACTAGCGCGCTTCGAAGTTAAATTTATAAAAGCCGGTGTCGTTTGCGTCGGAAATTTTTAGCAAAATTTGCCATCTACCTTTTTTTGGGAGCGTCACGGGCTGCGTTTTTAAAATTTGCCCGTCAAATTTGGCGTCTAAATTTTGATTTTGCTCGTTCGTCGCGGGCCTTGTTAGTAAAATTTCGTGCGTGAAATTTAAAGTTTGCGAGCCATTTTTAGGCGCGACGGAGATCTTAAAATACCCATTTAATCCGTCAAATTCGGACTCAAATTTAAGAGCGTACTTAGCGTCAAATCTGCGCTGGCTAGCCTCGATCTCGTTTATATTTTCATCGACGTTTTGATAGCGCTCGAAGTAAAACTCGTCCATCTCCACGGGGTTTTTCACGGCCAGAGCAACGGTCGCTACGCAGGAGGCGACTATCAAAATAAGTGCGGTAACGATAGCGTGAGGCCAGTAGTTTTTAGCCATTTTTCCTCCTAAATTTTCTAAACGCGGCGACGCAAACGACAAGAGCGATGGAGCCGTAGATAAAAATCCTAAATGCATCAAGCGTGCGGCGGTTTTGGCTACCGACCGCGTTTTGCAGGGCGACGCCCTTGCTCGCGGCGATCTGTTCGGCAAGATCGGCGTAGCCGTTTAGCACGGCGGCGTTAAAGATATCTTTGCCATTTTTAGACGCTAGTATCGGTAAAATCGAGCCCGAGCTTGGATACGGGCTTAAAATTTTCTCTTTATCAAAAAGCTTTAGCGTCTGCGGGTCGGCAAAAATTTCCACCTTATGCTCTGCTTTAGCAAGCATCAAAAGAGCGTAAGGCGGGGTCAAATTTAGCTGCATGGCCGCTTCTTTTAGCGTTTTGCCCTCTAAGCTCTCATAAACAGCGACCCCTGCAAACACGCCGCTTTTACTCGCTAGCTCCTCGCCTAAAACCGCGATTTTCTCGCTCACGGCGGGGCTTAGGATGTTTTGATTTACTAAAACTATCTCGCGGGGCAAATTTGAGCCGTGCAGAGTCGCCGCACCGTAAAAAAGAAAAAATAAAAAGATAAAAAATGTGCAGGTTAAATTTACAAATTTGAGCACAGAGAAGCGGCGAAATGCAGTCAAATTTAAATTTAGAAAATTCATTGTAAATTTAACGCCTCGCAAAAAAGCGAGCGCAGTCAAATTTGAGCGAGTAGAATTTATAAGCTTCATCGGCCAAGTCGCGTATTTTCGCACAAAAAGTAAAGCGAACCGCTAGGATTTAAACGTAAAATTTGAAAAAGAGCGGCAAGGTCTGCGCTCCTTGATTTATCAAATTTCATCCCACAAAAAGGTGATTTGGCGTTAGCACCGCCCACGCCGTAAATGCCGCTGCCGCAATGAGTCCGGCGACGATAAATTTTTCCAAAATCGCTTGCATAGCTACTCCTTTACGCGCACTTGTTTGGCGTTATCCGCACTTTTCATCTTTAGCTCGGAGGCGTTTAGCGTGTAGGGCTTTTGCGCGACTTCTTGCTGAAGCTTGATCGCGTAGTACGTGAGCGCCGCCAGGATCGCTAGCAGTAGCCCGGTCGCGATGAGTAGCCCCGTCACGCCGTGTAGACCGAAAACGTTTCGATTCGTGTTTTCCATTTATTCTCCTTTAGAAAGCGAGATGACGTACTCGCCGACGGCTTTTTGCTGCAAGGCGTTTAGTCTGCCGTCGCTAAATTTAGGCATCGTACCGATAGCGCCTTTTTTACCGCGTTGTAATACGTCCTCGACAAACTCGGCTGTGCCGTATTTAGATAGATCAGGAGAGTTACCCTCCATACCTTTGCCGTCCTCGCCGTGGCACGCCGCGCAGGTCGCAAATAGCTCCTTGCCGCTAGCTACCAAATTTTCGTTTTTAGTCTTTTTTATACCCGAAATTTCCCTAGCAATGTAGGCCGCGATCGCCTTTGCACCCTCTTCGTCGGCCATACCGGCAGGCATCTCGCCCATCGGATACTCTAGGCCTTTTGAGCCGTTCATTATCGTATCATATATTCCCTCTTCGCTGCCCCATTTGGAAAGGTCTGCAGCCTTGCCGTTTATACCGTCGCCCGTTATGCCGTGGCAGGAGGAACACTGCACCAAAAACAGGCTTTCGCCCATGGCGTGAAGCGTCTTTGCGTCCACGTTTGCGAAACTCTTTTCAAATTTAGCGTTTGCGGCGGCGACTTCTTCGTTGTATTCGCCGATTTGCGAGTAGGAGTTTACAGGATAGCCGGCGATCATATACCACAAGGCCCAGACGATGCATATCGCATAAACTATCGCCCAGCCCAGCGGTACGGGATTTTTGTACTCGCCTATGCCGTCCCAACTATGCTCGCTTAGCTCGGCCTTAGGTTTTGCTACCTTCATCTGCCCGACCAAGCGGCTTACGACGAAAACCGTGGCTAAAACGATAGCAATAGCTCCGATAAGCCCCAGTAAATTTACGTTATCTTCTAAATTAAACCATTGCATTATTTTTCCTTTTTAGCGTTTTGCTCTATGGACGCAGACTCTAAAATTTCCTCGTCGATACCGTCTTTTAGGGCGAGGTCGGAGTATCTTTCGTAGTTTCGCCTGCCGCTCTTTTCGGATCTATACAGATGAAAATAGTACCCGTAAAGAAGCGCGGCGCACACGGCTAGAAAGATAAAAGCTCCGTATCCTTGGATATCTCTTAGAGTCTGCGCATCCATAAATTCGCCTATTTTAAGCTATTTAGATAGGCGATGAGCGCCACTATCTCGCGGATCTCTCCGCGCTCAAAGGCCTTTTTGACCTCTTCATCCTTCATCTCTTCAACTATAGCGGCGGCTTCTTCTTTGGCGGCCGCTTGCGCTTCCTCGTAGGTGCCTAGTTTTGGCATGCCCTCTACGTCATACGGTACGCCAAATACCTTTTTCGTCGTTACCGCTTCGCCGTATGCCGTCTCGATGTCGGCGTTGTTGCTAAAGTGATGCTTATAAGCTGGCATTATAGAACCGGGCACCACAGAGGTCGGCTCTTTCATGTGATTTTCGTGCCAGTCGGTAGTGCGGTAGTTACCCACGCGCCAAAGATCGGGGCCGGTTCTCTTTGATCCCCAAAGATGCGGACGGTCAAACGCATACTCGCCGCTAAGCGAATACATGCCGTATCTGTCGGTCTCTGCCTTAAAAGGGCGAATTTGCTGCGTATGGCAGGCGTTACAGCTATCTTTCATATACACGTGTTTGCCGGCAAGCTGTAAAACCGTAGGCGGCTTGGTTCCCTCTAGCGGCCTAGCTCTGTTGGCAAAATCAGGCAAAATCTCAATCACGCCCGCATAGGCGATAAATATAAAAACCATAACCGCGAAAAAGAAGGGATTTTTTTCTAACCAACTAAACATTAGCAACCTCCTTTACGCCCGCAGGACTCGCGCTTAGCGGCTCTTTTACGAGCGCTTTGGCGCCAAAACTCTTGTAGATGTTATAAACAAAGATGAAAAATCCTAGCAGATAAAGTAGTCCGCCAACGGCTCTGATCCAGTAGTACGGCACAATGTTTATCACAGTATCGATAAATGAATAGGCCAAATTTCCGTATTCGTCGGTCGCGCGCCACATCATACCCTGAGTGATGCCCGCGATCCACATCGATGAAAAATAAAGCACTATACCGATAGTCTGTATCCAAAACTGAGTTTCCATCAAGGATTTCGAGTAAATTTCGCGTTTAAACACGCGAGGCGTCATGTGATAAAGCGCCGCCATCGTCATAAAGCCGACCCAGCCTAGCGTACCGTCGTGCACGTGGCCCGGCACCCAGTCGGTAAAGTGCGCGAGAGCATTTACTGATTTGATCGCCAAAATCGGTCCTTCAAGAGTCGAAAACATATAAAAAGTAGAGCCCAAAATCATAAATTTGATAAGAGGATTTTCTCTAAGCTGCTGCCACTCACCGCGCATCGTTAGGAGCATATTTATCGCCGAACCCCAAGACGGCAGTATCAAAACCACTGAAAACACCGAGCCCATCGTCTGCATCCAGTCAGGCACCGCAGAGTAGATCAGATGGTGTCCGCCCGCCCAAAGATAAAGAAACATGAGGCTCCAAAACGAGAAAATCGAAAGTTTGTAAGAAAATATCGGCTGACCGCTCTCTTTAGGGAGAAAGTAGTAAATTTGAGCGATTATCGGCACGGTAAACACAAACGCTACGGCGTTATGTCCGTACCACCATTGCACTAGAGCGTCGTTGGCTCCGGCGTACATCGAGACCGAGTGCCACCAGTTGCCGTATCCGGAAACCAGCTTGGTCGGTACGGCCATGTTGTTAAACAGATAAAGCATCGCGATGCCCAGAAACGTCGCGATAAAGTACCAAACCGAGATATAAAGCGTCCTCTCGCGGCGGATACCGATAAGGCCGAATATACTAACGCCCCAAAGCACCCAAAGCACGACCACGCCGATATCTAGCGGCCACTCTAGCTCGGCGTACTCTTTTGACGTACTAACGCCGGCAAGCAGACTAAACACGCCACCTGCCATAACCAGCATATATATCCAAAAGTGCAGCTTGCCAACCGTCATCAAAAACGGTGACTCGCTCATCGAGACCTTTAAAACCCTCTGTCCGATATAGTACCACGTCGCAAAAACGCCAGAGAGCATAAATCCAAATATCACGCCCGCCGTGTGCAGCGGTCTTAGGCGGCTAAAGGTGCCGTATTCGCCCGCGAGATAGTTTAAGTCCGGATATGCCATCTGAAACGCTATGAAAACGCCGACGCTCATACCGACTATCCCAAACAGTATCGTCGCGAACATAAAATACTTGGCGACCGTGTAGTCGTAGCTTAGCGCCCTGTCTAGTCGCATCGATATCCTCCTTTGTTTATTTTGTTATTAGATTGTTATTTTATTAGATTTTTAGTGTAAAATCGCTTAACCGACCTAAATTTACGTTTCAAATTTCACTTTTTTAGCTCGATTTTATAGCCAAGGCCGGGCGAGTTTTTGATGAGACCGGCGCCCACTTTATCGCGTATTCGCTTGATAAAGGTTCTAACGGCGGGATCGTTTACCTTTTCGCCAAACCACACCACGTTTCTGATCTCCTCGGTTAAAACAAGCGTACCAATGCGTTTAACTAAAAGCGAGATAAAGGCTAGCTCTTTTTTGGTTAGAGCGATCTCGACGCCGTTTTTTACGAGCACTTTTTTGGTTTGATTAAACGAATATCCGCCCGAAATCTCGATGATATCGGCGCCTATGATTTTAGTTTTTACGATCTGCTCCAGTACGACGAAAAGCTCGTCCATGTCGATAGGCTTGATGACGTATTTATCGATACCTACGTCGATAGCTTTTAGTAGTTTTTCCTTTTCGCTATACGCGCTTAGGATCACCACGGGAGTGTTTTTTGAGAACTCTTTTATCTGCCTTGACATCTCAAGCCCGTCCATGATAGGCATCATGATGTCAGCTATCACGATATCGGGGCTAAATTTTTTAAATTTCTTAAGCCCTTCGTCGCCGTTTGAGGCCGAGATGACCTTTTGAAATACGCCGCCAAAAACCTCTTGCATCGACTCCCTTATGCCATCCTCGTCCTCGACTAGCAGTAGCGTTAGCTCTTTAAATTTTTTCATTTTTCATCCTTTAGCGGCAGCTTTATCTCAAATTCCGCTCCAAATTTTACGTTTTTAGCGCCGGCGCTTCCGCCGTGATTTTTGGCTATGCTTTTTAGCATATATAGACCGATGCCCGTACCTGCGCTCGGGTGTTTGGTGGTGAAATACGGCTCAAAAATCTTGTCCATTATCTCCTCTTTTATACCGCCGGCGTTATCCGTTACTCTTATGATAGCAAATTTATCCTTTGTTTCTAACGTTAGCGTTACTTTTTTATCGTCTTTTTTATTTGCCAGCGCATCTTTGGCGTTAGAAAGTAGGATAATCACGGCCTGGCAAAGCTGCGACTCAAAGCCGTAAATTTGACCTTCGCTTTTTAGCTCCAATTTTACGTCTATGCCCTCTTTTTCGTAGGTTCCCTGTACCATCTTTAGCGCGTTTTCTACCGCAGCCGAAGGAAAGAAAAGCTCCCTCTCGCGCTCGACGCTAAAAAAGTTTCTAAAATCCTCGATCGTCTGCGACATACCCTTTATCACGCGTTTTGCGTGCTCGTAGCCGGCTTCAAATTTCTCGGTTGCCTTCACGCTCTCTTTTAGTTTAAAAAGCGTAATGCTAAGCTCGTTTAGCGGCTGACGCCACTGGTGAGCGATGTTTGCGATCATCTCGCCCATCGAGGCTAGACGCGACTGCAAAAAAAGCATTTTGGTTTTTTCCTCGTTTTTTTTGATTTCTGCCTTTACCAAATTTTCTAGATTTTGGTTTAAATTTACGAGCTTGGCCGTCTGCTCGGCGACCCTGTTTTCGAGATTTTCGTTTAAATTTAACAGCTCTTTTTTCGTCTTTTCAAGCTCGTTATTTAGGTTTATCACGTCCGTCACGTCATGCCTGATCGCAAGAAACTCCTCGATCTGCCCGCTTAAATCCAAAATCGGGATGATAGTCGTGTTTAGATAGACGTCGCGGCCGTCCTTGGTGCGATTTCTTATCGTGCCTTTGTGCACTTTTTTGGCTAAAATTGTATCCCAAAGCCGCGCAAAAACCTCCTTTGGCACCTCGGGATGGCGCACGATGTTGTGATTTGCGCCGATTAGCTCCTCGCGCGTAAAGCCAGACATCTTACAAAACTCGTCGTTTACGAAGGTGATAGTGCCGTTCGTGTCGGTCTTTGAGACTATATTGCTGGTCTCGATAGCCTCTTGATACTGCCTAAATCTTGCTTTGATATTATCCATTGCTCGCCGTAAATCCTATAAAAGATAGATAAATTCCGTAAATTATTATCGCCGCGCTGCTTAAATTTAACGCATGTTTTTTAAATTTTTCGCTCACGGCCTTTAAAACCAGCGCATAAAAACTCATCGCAAAAAAGCTAACTATGCCAAACGTAGCCGTTATCGCCGCGCCCTTTGCCCCGCTGCCGCTAGCTACGGCTAAAGCTAAAAGATAATAAACCACCCCGCACGGCAGCAGCCCGTTTAAAAACCCGAGCGCTAAAAACCCTGGCACGCTATTTTTAGCGATCGCAGCTTTCATTTTTTCGTTTAAAATTTTGGATAAAAATGCGTTTTTCTCGATAAAATTTAACAGCGTCCCGCGTCTAATGAGCGCCACGCCCAAAACTGCCATAAAAACGCCGATAGCAAAAAACAGGTAGCCTCGCGCCGCAAGAGATAGCGTAAAAACGCCACCAAGCGACCCGAAAATAAAGCCAAGTAGCATATAAGCGCAAATTCTAGCTAGGTTATATCCCGCTATCATCGCTGCGCTAAAAATTTTACCTTTGCCGCTCAAAAACCGTGCCAACACGATAGCAAAACCGCCGCACATGCCTACGCAGTGGCCTACCGAGCTAAGCACCGCAACGCTCAAAATCGAAACAAACTCCGCGCCGCTCATCAAATTTGACCGATAAATTTCATTTGTGAATTTTAGCCGCACCGAGGCTAAATTCGTCCCGCAAATTTAACCCTAAATTTTGCTCAAATTTGACCGCGACTAGCAACTATAAAATTTCTAAAAATTGTTTAAAGATATATTTGCTCTCGCTCGGCCCGCCGCTAGCCTCGGGGTGATGCTGCACCGAAAATACAGGATAATCCTTGTATTTCACGCCCTCGATCGTACCGTCGAAAAGATTTCTGTGCGTGATCTCGGCGACCTGCGCGATCTCCTCGGGGACGTTATAGTTGTGATTTTGCGCCGTTATCTCGACTGCTTTGGTTTGCAAATTTAAAACCGGGTGATTTGCGCCGTGCTGACCGAATTTTAGCTTGTACGTCTCAAAGCCAAACGCGTTGCTAAGCAGCTGGTGGCCGAGGCAAATACCAAAAATCGGTACTCGCGCTTCGATCAGCTTTTTTATCTGCGCGATCTCGTTTTTTAGAGCCTTAGGCTCGCCCGGGCCGTTTGAGAGAAATACGCCGTTTATCTCGCCTTTGTTAAATTTAGCGATGAGCTCGTCTGCTTGCACGTCGTGCGGGTAAATTTGCGTCTCAAGACCCATTTCGCCAAGCTCGTTTAGGATGTTTCGCTTCACGCCGTAGTCGATGACGGCGATCTTTTTGCCGTTTGATTTTAGCGGAGCGTATGATTTGCTCGCGTGATCCCAGCCGCCCTTTTCGTGAGCGTAAATTTGCTCGGTACTCACCTTTGCTACATAGTTTATCTCTGAGATTCTAGGCGAGTTTTCCAGAAGCTTTTTTAGCTCTTTTTCGTCTGAAATTTCAGTCGATATCACCGCGTGTAGCGCGCCGTTATCGCGTAGCATCTTGGTTAAAAATCTAGTGTCGACATCATAAACGCCAAATTTGCCTTGCTCTTTGAAAAACTCTTCCAAGCTTTTTTGCGAGCGGAAATTTGACGTAGTAGCATTAAAATCTCTCATCAAAACGCCGCTAGCGTGGATTTTCGCGCTCTCCATGTCGTCTTCGTTTACGCCCACTATACCGATCTCAGGCATGGTAAAAACAATAAACTGCCCCGCGTAGCTAGGATCGCTCATGATCTCTTGATAGCCAGTTAGGCTCGTATTAAAGACCATTTCGCCGCTAGCCGTACCGCTCGCGCCAAAGGCCTTCGCCTGCAAAAAAACGCCGTTTTCAAGGTAGATATAAGCTCTCACAGCATGCCTCGTTTTCTTAGTTCGTCCTCGTAGAGCCGCTCAAATACGATGTCGTACTCCTCGGTGCCCGGGATTAATTTGCGCTTGTAGCCGTCGATCTTGTCGATGACCACGTCTTGTAAAATTTCATACGTTTTTAGATACTCTTCGATCGAGCCATAGATGATGTTTTTGATACGATTTTCGGAAACCGTGTAGTCGATGAGCCCCTTTTTCCAAGCGCCCTCAAGCACTAGGTGGGCGACGTTGCTAAAGCGGTCTTCGTACGTAAGTATCACGCCGTACTCTTTAGCTAGCTTCTTTTTTACAAGCCAAAACATATTTTTTCTATCAACTTGCATGCTCTCCATATCGTCTTCGTTCTCGGCGAGCACCTCGTTTACGCGCTCTTCAAGAGCCTTTTCTTTTTGCAAATCGTTATCTAAAATTTCTTTCGCGCATGCCGCTACGGGCTCTACTCCGCGCGTTAAATTTACGAATCCGGACTTTAATAAATCAATAGCGATTTTGTGCGCGATGTAGGGTGTGTGTGGGAGTTTTATACGCATTTTTACCTCTCTTTTTGGGCTTGATTTTAACCAAAATTTGGTAAGAAATACCTAAAATCTCACGGAGTTTTTTGTTTTGAAGGGCGTTTGTTTTA
>ERZ773059.841-NODE-841-length-15920-cov-14.900662_pt1 | contig 15920 bp, 11 predicted proteins | sample MGYA00580514_ERZ773059 | MGnify/ENA primary metagenome ERZ773059 (study PRJEB29015, sample SAMEA2737981) | human oral metagenome | biome: human oral; feature: human-associated habitat; material: dental | place: China | collected 2056 ...
CGATGAGCGCCTCCCACTGGCCGCCGCACACCTCCGTGGCGGGGGGCATCGGCGAGGTGGCGACGAGCGCGCCCGAGCTCACCGCCATCGTCTGGCCGCTGGCGCTGCTCGTCGTCATCGGCTATGCGTCGGCCTGGCGCCGCCCGCGTCTCTGGTGGGTGGCGGTGACCCACACCGCCGTGGGCGCGCTGTACGTCGTGACCGTCTCCCAGGACTTAAGCCGGATGCGCTACGACCTGACCGGGTTCTGGTACTCCGACGCCTATCGGCTGGGCGGGTTCCTGATGATCACGGGGCTGCCGCTGGCGGGCATCGGCGCGTGCGCGCTCGCGGACGCCCTCGCCCACGCGCTGCCCGGCGCGGCGCGCACGGTCCGAACGGTGACGTGGGTCCGGGCGACGCTGACCGTGGTCGTCGTCGCGGTGCTCACGTGGCAGAGTCAGGGAGGTGCCGCGATGTCCGACAACCTCAGACGGTTCGGCCTCACGTTCCTCGTGACGGACGACTCCCAGTCGCTGACCGCCAATGAGCTCGCCATCGTGAGCCAGCTCCCCGAGCTTCTCGACCCCGACGACGTCGTCCTGGCGGACCCCTGGATGGGCGGTTCGCTCGCCTATGCGCTGACCGGCGTCACGACACTGCCCAGGCACCTGACCTCCTACGACGCCACGAGTCCGGCCCTGGAGGTGCTGATGGACAGCCTCGACGACGTGAGCGTCGATCCCGAGGTCTGCCCCGCGCTGGAGGAGCTCGGCGTCGACTACGTCCTGGACTTCAAGGGCCGCACGATCCTGGACGGTCCGAGAGCGGCGGGCCTGTCCGACATCCGGCCCCGTGACGGCTTCGAGCCGATCCTCATGATCGGGGACTCGACCCTGTACCACATCACCGCGTGCGCCTGAGCAGCACCCTCTGAGCAGCGCGGTAGGCCGCCTGGCGCGCCGCGGTCGGCACCAGGCGGTAGCTGGCGCGCACCGCGAGATTGCGCGCGTACTGGGACGTCGTGATGACGCCGGCGCGACGCATCCTCGCCTGGAGATCGAGCTCGCTGCGCAGCAGGCGCAGACCCCCGCGCCGCGCGTAGGCGCCCGCGCCGACCCGGTAGCGCACCAGTGCCCGGGACACGTTGGTGGCGCGCACGCCGTGGTGGATCATGCGAGCGAACAACCAGTAGTCCTCCATGAGGTCGAGGGGCTGGTAGCCGCCGACGGCGCGGACCGCGGCCGCCCGGTAGACGACCGAGGGATGGTTGAAGGGATCGCGCAGGGCCACAGCGCGACGGATCTGCTCCGGGTCCGAGGGCTGACGACGGACGAGGCCGTCGGTGTCGGCCTCATCGTCGAACTCCTGGATGGCCGAACCCACCAGGTCGTACCCGGCCGCGATGAGCGGCAACTGCGTGGCGAAGCGCTCGGGGACGGAGATGTCGTCCGCGTCCTGGCGGGCGACCACGTCGTGGGCCACCTCCGCCAGCCCGGCCTCCAGGGCCAGCGCCAGGCCGACGTTCTCGGCCAGCTCGACCAGCCGCACCGGCACGGCCCCGGTGAGCTCGCCCCTGCGCGCCGAGGCGAGCGCCCCCTCCAGCTCATCGGGCACGGGCCCGTCGCGCACGATGACGACCTCGTCGGGCGGCAGGGTCTGCTCGACGGTGACCGAGGCCAGACTGCGGCGCAGGAAGTCGGCGCGGTCTCCCCGGTAGACCGGCAGCAGCACGCTGAACGGCGGCGCGGAGGCGACGGGTCCGATGCCGCCCGCGGGTGCCGCATCCGCGGCACCGCCGCCGCCCCCCGCCCCGGTGGCCTGGCGGTCCCGCCCGGTTCGCGCACCGCCGGCCCTCGCCGCGGCACGAGCCACGGACTCGACGGCAGCGACGTCGGCCTGGACGGGCGTGCCCAGGAAGACCTCCGCATTGCTGGCGGGCCGCGCCAGGGCCTCGAGCAGACCCTGGCGGCCCGCCCTCCACAGCGTGCCCCGATCGCCCGAGCTCACCGTCGCGCGCAACCAGCGGCGGGCCGTGGCCGCCTCATAGGCCAATCGCTCCAGGGTTCCGAGCCCCTCGGAGTCGCGGAAGGTCCAGACCTTGTTGCGGACCTCGAAGCGGAACCGCTCCCCAGGGTCGGCGTCCGAGGAGCCCAGCGCCTTGGTGAGGTGGTGCACAACCGACGCCGGCACATACAGGCCGATCCGCCCCCGCAGAATGCGGGAGGTGTACTCGAAGTCGTCGTTCCACAGGAAGTAGGAGGCGCGCGGCAGGCCGACCTCGCGCACGGCGCGCGCGTCGAGCAGGATCGACACGAACGAGGCGGTGCGGATCTGCCGGGCGCCGACGAGCGCGGCGTGGCGGTGGAGCGCCGGCGGAAGAGCGGGACGGGTGCGCGGGCGGTTCATGGGGTGCTCGGTGCCGTCGGTCCACACGGCCCTGGAGGCCAGCAGCGCCGGGGCGCCCGGGTAGGCCTCGGCGGCCCGGACAAGGGCCTCCAGGGCGGTCGCGGTGGGGACGGTGTCGTCGTCCATGATCCATACCCAGTCGGCTCGCGGGAACCGGGTGAGAGCGCGCGCGATGCCGGCGGCGAATCCGCCCGCTCCACCGGTGTTGGTGGGGAGCTCGACGACGTGGGCGCCCAGCGGGTGGGTTGAGGCGACCTCGCGGGAGTCGTCGGTGGAGGCGTTGTCCACCACGACCGTGCCCATCGGCGCGACGGTCTGCTCCGCCAGGCCGTCGAGGCACCGGCGCAGCAGCTCCTGACGGTTGTAGGCGACGACGACGGCAACGACGTTCGTACGGCTCACTCGGGATCCTTCCGTGGACTGGGGCCAGTGTGCCCTATCCGGGCCCGTCCGGCGCACTCGGGGCGCTCACCGCGCCTCCTGAGGGTGAGAGCGCCCTCATCGGAGTCGAAGGCGCAGGGAACTGACAGCGGTCGGCCCCTCACGGAACCGGATCGGCCTCGGTGCAGAACCGGACCGGTCTCGGCGAAGGGGGCTCAGTCCTCGCAGGAGGTGATGCGCCACAGGCTGACCGTGCTCGTGGACGCCACCGGCTCCATGCCATCCGTGGGCCAGTCGGCCAGCGCCCTGTCCCAGCGCAGGGGCGCCTGCCGGTCCTCCCACATGGTCCCGCTCCGGTCGGTCCGAAGGTAGTACTCGGCTCCGACCTCGTGCAGAAGCCGGCAGGTCGTCGAGCCCGGTCGCAGGTCCGGGGCGGCGCCGGCGAGCCTGTCCGCAGCCGATCCGACCGTCGGTCTCGACCGCAGCGGGTAGACGACATCGACGCCCCCGAGAGACCACAGGTAGCTCTCTCCTCGCGCAGGAGCCCCCAGGACCACGGCGTCCTCGGGAAGGAGATCGCCCAGGCCCGAGATGAACTCCGCCTCCTCGGACGTGAGCATCGTGCCGTAAGCGATCCGGTCGGCGTCGTGAACCGAGCGCACCAGCTTCGCGTGCAGCGGCAGGCGCCCCACGGCCGTGACGCACACGAGCGCGAGAAGAAGGGCGACCATCCTGCGCCCGGGGCGCTTGTCGAGCAGATAGCGCAGCCCCATGGCGGCGAGGACGAGGCCGGGGATGATGACCAGCGGCTGGATGCGCGCCTTCTGCAGGTACCACAGGGCGCCGATCCGGCGCCCCCACCACTGCGGTCCGCCGACGAGCGTGATGAGGAACAGCGCCAGCGCGGCCGTCACCAGCCACGGGCGCGCCCGGGGCACGCGCACGGCCGCCAGCACCGCCAGGCCGCACACGACAATACCCAGGGGCACCCCGATGCTCATCGGCACCCCCTTGAAGGCGAACGCCCCGTACTGCGGCAGATCGAGCAGAGACTGACCGAGTGCCCCCAACGGGTTCCCCCCGGAGCGGGGATACTTCCAGACCCAAGCCAGGGACTCGCGCATCTTCCACGCCCCCAGCAGAGCGAGGACGGCGAGCACCGCCAGGACGCGCAGCGTCAGCGTCCTGCGCCGACCGCCGGCGCGCACCAGGCGGACGACGAGGACGGCCGCCAGCGGCCCGAGGAGCACCATGGTGTTGAAGGTCCCCGCGCCGTGAGCCAGGACCACTCCGGCCCCTCCGCCCACGAACAGCAGACCGTTCATGAGCAGGCTGGAGAACGGCGCTGCCGGCGCTGAGGATGCCGTCCGGGCGTCCTGCGCGAAGACGTCCTCGAAAGCGCCCTCGCAGGGCAGGGAGCGCATCAGGCGCAGGCCCAGGACGACCACCCCGGGCAGGCAGACCACGCTCAGGCTGTAGGCCCACACCGCCAGGGTTCCCAGCAGCATGGTCGGGGCGCCGATCGTGGCGGCGCTCAGGATGGTGCCCAGGGCGATCGCGGTGCGGCTCCGGGGCTGCGCGTCGTCGAGGACCTCGACAAGCAGACCGGTGACGCCGAGCGGCCAGGCCAGAGCCCCCACGACGAGCACCATCGAGTTCGAGGCGACAGCCACACCGGCGGGCAGCAGCGCGACCACTCCGTGCCACACGGTGGGGTAGTAGGTGGGCGCGCCCTGGTAGAGCGCCGCCATGCTGCCGAAGCTGGAGGCGTTGCCCAGCTGCCGGATCGCCTGGACGGCGTTGAAGTGGAAGACGATGTCGAAGGACTGGGCCGGGGTGGACATCGACCCCGTGCCGGCCAGTATCCCGACGACGAGGATGAGGCACGCCGCCGCCACTGCGGCCGGCACCCGCAGGTCGAGGCGCCGGGGGCCGGAGCCGCTCCGGGACGGGTCGGCGGGCAGCGACCGGCGCCCGAACCAGATGCGGCGGGCGGTGACGAGGACGCCGGCGGCCAGCGCCGTCAGCCCGGCGATCACGCCCCAGCCCCAGGGGACCCAGGGCCAGCCGGCGACTGCGGCCACGATCTCGGAGGTGCCGATGACGGCGCAGCTCAGCGGCAGCGCGGCACTGGCCGCGCCCCAGCCGCGCACGCCTCCCAGCCGGGCCAGAAGCAGCCCGGGAGCGACCAGGAGCGCAGCCGCCAGCAGGACGCCTACGACGACGTGGATCATTCCCCTCCTCCGATGGTCAAGCGGGGCACACCCGCCCACGTGCCCGCGTCGGTGATGCGGCGGCCATCGAGAAGCAGCCTGATTCCGGGAAGGTCGGCGGGGGCGAGGTCATGGTACTCAGAGTGGTCGGCCTGGACAATGGCGACGTCGACCCGGTCGCCCAGGCGGTAGGGAGTCCAGCCGAAGGCGGTGAGCTCGTCGTCGGTGTACATGGGGTCGTGAACGAGCACCTCGGCACCGGCCTCGCCCAGGGCGGCCACGGTGGGGAAGACGCCGGAGAAGGCCGTCTCCTTGACGCCCCCGCGGTAGGAGGCGCCCAGCACCACCGTCCGCAGGCCCGCGAGGTCCCCGAGGACCTCCTTGGCGCGGCCCACGACGTAAGCGGGCATGGCGGCGTTGAGCCGGCGCGCCGTGCGCACGATGGAGGCGTCGGGGTCGGTCGACAGGTACAGGCGCGGGTAGACGGGGATGCAGTGGCCGCCCACGGCGATGCCGGGGCGGTGGATGTGGGAGTAGGGCTGGGAGTTGCAGGCGTCGATGACCCGCTCGATGTCGAAGCCGGCCCTGTCGGCGTAGACGGCGAACTGGTTGGCCAGGCCGATGTTGACGTCCCGGTAGGTGGTCTCGGCGAGCTTGGCCATCTCGGCGGCCTCGGCCGTGCCCATGTCCCACACGCCGTTGGGCCGGGGCAGGTCGGGACGGGGGTCGAAGTCGAGGACGGCCTCGTAGAAGGCGATGCCGGCGGCCGTGCCGGCGTCGTCCAGGCCGCCCACGAGCTTGGGGTAGCGGCGCAGGTCGGCGAAGACGCGGCCGGTGAGCACCCGCTCGGGGCTGAAGACGAGGTGGAAGCCGGCGCCCTCGCGCAGCCCGCTGACCTCCTCGATGAGCGGCTTCCAGCGGCCGCGAGTGGTGCCGACCGGAAGGGTCGTCTCGTAGGAGACGAGCGTGTCCGGCGTGAGGTGCTCGGCCAGGGAGCGCGTGGCGGCGTCCATGAGCGTGAAGTCCGGCTCCCAGGTGGCATCGTCGACGAACAGGGGCACCACCAGCACGACCGCGTCCGCGTCCGGGACCGCCTCGGCGTAGTCGGTGGTGGCCCGCAGTGCGCCGGATGGGACCAGGCGAGCCAGCTTCTCCTCCAGGTGCGCCTCGCCGGGGAACGGCTCACGGCCCGCGTTGACGGCCTCCACTGTGACGGGATTGACGTCCACGCCGACGACCTCATGGCCCTTCTCGGCGTACTGGACCGCCAGCGGCAGCCCGATCTTTCCGAGGGCGACAACGGCAATGCGCATGGTTCCTCCGGTAAGGGTAGTTGGGGCGGGCACAGTCTATGTTGTCTCCGCACACCGCCGTCCCCACTTCCAAGAGCCTCACGGGTCCACGGGCGCGCACCCGGGGAACGGGTGCCGGAATCCGCCTTCTAGAATGTGCACGTGAGACAGCACCCGAAGATTCTGATCATCTCCTTCTCACCGATCTATCGGGATGCCCGGGTCCTGCGTGAGATCAGTGCGCTCGCCGAGCTCGGCGATGTGACCTCCGTGGGCTACGGGCCCGCACCTCCTCATGTGGCCGACCATCTTCAGGTCCCCGACGGCGCGAAGTCCCTCCCGCAGACACCCGCCGGCGTTCTCAACCTCGGGTTGCGTCGGTTACGGGCCTCCGAGCTGGCGGCCCCGGCTGCGCGCGAAGCGACCCGGCTCGTGGACGGACGCGAGTTCGATGTGGTGGTCGCCAACGACGCACGTGCGATCCCGACTGCGTTCGCAGTGGCCCACGGCGCACCGGTGTGGGCGGACATGCACGAATGGGCCCCGGAGGAGCGCACGCACGTGATGAGCTGGCGTCTCCTGGTGGCTCCGCTCATGGACCACATCTGCCGCGAGTATCTGGACCGCTGCGCCGCCGTGACGACGGTGGCCGCCTCGATCGCCGACCTGTACCGCGAGCGCTATGGCGTCGCGCCGCGCCTGGTGCAAAACGCTGCCCCCTACGCCGACCTGGAACCCTGCGCGCTGCGCGGGGACGGCGTGATCCGCCTGGTGCACTCGGGTGGCGCGGTGGCGGGCCGCAACATTGAGACCATGATCGACGCCGTTAAGGCCGCCGCCCCCCACCTGACTCTCGACCTCTACCTGGTTCCCGGCAACGACGGCGGCCGCTATCTGCGGACGCTGCGTCATAGGGCTCGGGGATGCAGCAGGATCGCTTTCCGCAAGCCCGTGGCACCGGCCGAGCTTCCGCACACGCTCAACGAGTACGACGTCGGCATTTTCTGGATTCCGCCGTTCAACACCAATGCACGGCTGACATTGCCCAACAAGATTTTTGATTTCATCCAGGCTCGGCTCGCGGTCGCCGCAGGACCGACCATTGAAATGGCGCGTATTATTAATAAATTTGGAATCGGCGTGGTCACTGAGGACTTCAAGCTCGACTCGATCACCGCAGCGCTCAACGCCCTGACACCCCAGGACGTCAGCTCCTACAAGTCTTGCAGCATCAAGGCCGCCCGCGAGCTCAGTTTCGAGCATGAGGCAGACACAATCCGAAAGATCTTCAACGAGCTGGCTCCGCGCTGACATTCCCCGAAGCAGGCGTGAACAGTACGCAGCCGTCGTTATCCGGAAGAGAGCGTGCGGACGACCGTGCGCGCCCGATCCGCCCATGTGTTGCGCGTGGCCGCCCTCCGAGCAGCCTCAGCACAGGCCCCCACCTTCCCGGGTTGGTCGCGCAGGTCCTTCAGGAGAGCAACCAGAGTCTCCTCGTCATGGTCGATGACCCAGCCGGCGCCGTTGGCCTCAATGATCCGTCCCGCCTCAGTCCCCCGAGTGACGATGACCGGTCGGCCATAGGACAGGTACTCGTAGAGCTTGACCGGCGCTGCGATGCTCCAGTACTCGGACGGCTTGACCGCCAGCACGCCGATGTGGGTGCGTGAATACACCGGCTCCAGCTCATCTGCCGACCTGTGGAGAACCGTGATGGCGCTCTGCCCCAGTCGCAGATCTCGACGAAGAGCCTCGCGCCATTGGGACTGATGGGCCACCAGGTCGAGAAAGACCCCGCCGACTCGCGCAAGGGCCGCAACGAAGACGGTGAGATCGTAGTGCCCGCCGAGCCCGCCCACATAGACCAGACGCAGCCCGTTCTCCCGGGTCGGCAGCGGAAGGACGCGCCCGGAGTCCCCACCCGGAGGAAGCGCCGAGAAGGAGTCCGACTCCGTCAATCCGACCAGCGACGACATTGCCGCCGAAGGGAGGAAGAAGTGCACCCCGTTGTGCCTGTACCCGACCAGGTCCGCCCGCTGAAGCAGGTTCGACGCAAGGCCATAGGTCCCTGCGGCCCGTAGTCCGGGCATACGCCAGTACGCATCGCGGTAGAAGACGCCGACGGGCACGGCGCGCCTGCGTGTCAGGCGCATGATCGAGTAGTCGAGTAGTGGCGCGAAGCCTGTACGCAGGCTCGTCGCCAAAGCATTGGGCTGGGTGGAGTTCTCGCAGTAGAGGAACTCAGGGCGCCGCCCGGTTGAAAGCATGTCCTTGAGACGGCGCAGGCCGGCACGCCGCTGGGACACGGTGCCGCTGACATCCATGACCTCGTAACCGATCTCCTCGAAGGCCCACCTCATCCGCAGCGGGCGAAGCCGCGAGGCCGCCGCGGGGTCGGGGGCCAGCGGGTAGGGGGCGTGGAAGATCATGATCGGGCGAGACGGATGGTCGGTCATCGGTTCTCCTCGCTCACTGCCTGATTCGATGTCGTCAGGGATCTCCTGCGGTCGTAGTCGCGCGCCACCGCGAGCGCCATGACGAGCTGAACAGCCAGCATGCCCGCCATGAGCCAGCCCAGAACAATGGCCGTGAGCATCATGTCCAGCCGGCTGATCCACAGCCAGGTCAGAGGAGCAACGCAGTAGGCAACGGCGAAGGCGAGCAACCGGCTCTGCCGCTCAGTGACGATGAAAATGTTGGAGATCGGTGAGGTCATGACACTCATGAACAGCCAGGGCGTCAGCGCCCTGGCGTAATAGCCGGCATCATGCCAGGTGGCACCGAACACGAGGGGGAACAGCCATGGCGCGAGCAGATAAAGCAGGGCGAAGGGCGCGACGGCGGCCAGGCCCGTCCGCCACAGCACCGTCCGCACGAGTGGCAGCATAGTGCCGGGGGTGGCGTCAGAGAGCCTTTTGAGGAAGACCAGAGACACCGAGCCGGCGATAAGGGCCACCGGGACCTGCAGCGTGTTCCAGGCGAGCTGAAACTGGCCAAGCGCAGCCACCGAAGCGGCCCCAATCAGCAGGTTGATACCGTTGTTTCTCACCGAGTCCACAAGAGCATTAGGGCCGTTGAGCAGCGGCATCTTCCGGTAGCGATAGGCCATCGATCGCATTGTGGGGGCGCCCGCATCCAGCGGCGCACGCAGCTCGGGCGTTCGCAAGTGCAGGCCGAGCAGAGCCACCAGCTGCCCGATTGCCGTCCCGATAATGATCGCAGGCAGCCCACCGTGCAGGACAAGACCCGCCGCCAGCTGGAAGCAGGGCACAGACGTGGACTGGAGCACCCGGTTCTTGGCGATGTCCCCGAAGCGCCCCTGGCGCGTGAGCCAGTACTGGAGATTGGTGATCTGGGAAACGAGAAAGACAGTGACACCCGCACCCATGAGCCACCACATGAGCACCCCGGAGTGATGGTAGTGGTCCCGCAGGACCCGGGCACCGGCGACGCAGGCGGCAGATGTCAGCAGAGACATCACGAGCACGCAGCGCGTTGCCAGGCGCTGGAGCACCCGCGCGCTGTCGCTGTCATCAGGCATGATGATCGTCACGTCGAAGCGCAGTGCGGCGAAGGTGATCACGAAGCCGGTGATGGAGCCGTATACGCCGAAGAGACCCTTGTCCACGTCCGAGTAGACCCTCGCGATGAAGATCTGCAGGACGAAGGTGATGACCTGGGAAATGGCTGTACCGGATACAAGCGTGAGAATGGAGCGGAGCACCGGACTGCGCTGCACCAGGCCGCGCCACCGAGCACCCATCGGCTTACTCATGCGGGTATTGAATCACGGAGCCCCGACGCCGATCATCACGCAGACGCACTAAGCCCGTCCGGCCGGAGTAGGCCTGCTCGAGCAAGTGGTCGGCCGCCGCGACCCGCCAGTGCGCGAAGGTCCGGCTTCTTCATGCCGGTTCGCACTTCATCTCATCCCAGCCCGAGGCGGTCGAGGCGCTCGACCAGCCGCGCTACCGCACGCTGCGGCGAGTGGTGCTCCGTGACCCAGACCCGTCCGGTCGTCACCCGCTTCCCCTCCAAGGCCTGTCCGACTCCTTCCACAACAACCTCCACCATGTCGGCGCGATCCGCAGGTCCGCCCAGAACCGGAATGTTGCGCGTCGTGTCATGAGCTCCGTCGTACCACCGTCGATCCAGAGCCATGACCGTCGTGATCCCGCTGCCAACGGCCTCGAGCTCGGAGACCCCCATACATCCCGTCATCTGTCCGACCGCAACCGAACCGGTCGTCAGCCAGCGGGCGTAGGCACTGTGCCTCATCCTCGAACGCAGTCTGACTCCATAGTCGTACGCCGCACGAGAAGCATTCTCTCCCCATTGGAGGCCCTCCATCACAATCGAGTCCCCGTATGTGGACCGCAGCGCGCGGAGCACGTCCAGCTGGAGATCCCCACCCTTGGCGGCATCCCAGCGGGAGGGGAAGAGCACCCGGAAGGGGCCCTCCGTCTCCTTGAACTCGGCCAGCTCACCAATGTCAACAATGACGGGCTGCAGCGTGGCCTCTGGACGCAAGTCCGTCACGTGCTCGGCCAGGTCCGGTGTCGTGTAGTAGACGTCGTGCGCTCGGCAGACCGCGCGCACGACAAGGTCGGCGTACTGCGCTTCGTACCTGCGCACGCGGATGTCCGTGCCGTGCAGGTGCAACGTGTAAGGCTTGCGCAGCCAGCCGGTATGAGCTGTCACGGTCGCGCCATGAATATCGAGTAAGTCGGCACGCACAGCCCTGCGGATGAGCCCGGCCTCCCACCGAGCGCCGCGCACCGCCCGCCGCACCGCCCGCGTCCGGGGCGACCAACCCGGGGCCGCCCGAGCGATATCGTACAGGTCCCACTGAAGCCCCTCTGCCCTCCCCTGACGCACCAGTGCGCTGCCGATCCGGGCGATGTTGTTGACATGCAGGACCCTCACACCGTCATTGTGGCACGACGATCCCGATAGGCTCCCGTCGTGCACGTACTCTCCGTCGTCGGCGCCCGCCCGCAGTTCGTCAAGCTCGCCCCCATCGACGCCGCTCTGCGCTCCGCCGGGATCCATCACACGATCGTCCACACCGGCCAGCACTACGACCCGCTGCTGTCCGAGGTGTTCTTCCACGACCTGGGAATCGGCGCCCCCGATGTCCACATGGAGGTGGGCTCCGGTTCCCACGGGGTGCAGACCGCAGCGATACTCGCCGCCATGGATGCCGTGCTGGCCGAGCACCTCCCGGACTGGGTGCTGGTCTACGGAGACACGAACTCCACGCTTGCCGGGGCGCTGTCGGCCGTCAAACTGCACGTGCCTGTGGCTCACCTGGAGGCGGGGCTGCGCTCCTTCAACCGCGCCATGCCCGAGGAGATCAACCGGGTCCTGACCGACCACGCAGCGGATCTCCTGCTCACGCCGACGATGGTCGGCGCAGCCCACCTGGCCAAGGAGGGGCTCCAGGCGCGTACAGTCGTCGTCGGGGACGTCATGACCGATGTGCTGCTGCGAGTACGCGATCAGGTAGCTGACTCCCCCTCGCCAGTCGTGGCAGATCTGCGCCTTGCTGCAGGCAGCTACTCGCTCGCCACGATCCATCGAGCGGAGAACACCGACGATGCCGAGCGTCTGCAATCCGTTCTGGAGTCACTGACGGCAATCGACCACCCCGTCGTTCTGCTCGCCCACCCGCGGCTGGTCGCCAAGTGCGCCGAGCACGAGATCGTGTTGGAGAACCGCGGATCGCTGCGTATCCACACGCCGCTGGCCTATCCCGACCTCATTGCCTCCGCCTTGCACGCGCGGGGTATCATCACCGACTCGGGCGGGTTGCAGAAGGAGGCCTTCCTCCTGCGGGTGCCATGCACCACCGTGCGCCCACAGACCGAATGGGTGGAGACCGTCGAACTGGGCTGGAACGCGCTCGTCGAACCGGGACCGAGGCTAGCGGCAGCGGCCTCGCGCCCGCGTCCTGCCGAACCTGAGAAGCCCCTGGCTCACCCCTACGGCGATGGGCATGCGGCCGAGCACGTTGCCCGCGTGCTGATCGAGCGCGCTCGAAGCTGACTGCCCGGCTGAGCCCAGGCCCGGCTCAGGCCTCAAGAAGCACCCGCGCCGCCTCATCGAGCGCGGCTGCCATAGATCGGTGCTCGAGCACCCAACGGCGCAGCCGCTCCGCCCCCTCCCGTGCTGATCCCCGAGCGCGCGCCATCTCCTGGCCCTTGAGGGCTTCCAGCAGCCCGGCCGCCACAGCCCGAACATCGTAGTCGGTGGCCCAGCCGAGCCCGGCCGCCGGCAGGTCGGTGCGCGCAGGGCCGGGGCCCGCGTAAACCACAGGCGTTCCACAGGCCAGGGCGGCGAAGATCTTGGTGGGATAGGCGAAGTCATACCCGAGCCCCGGGCGAATCGACACCACCGACGCCACGGCACCGCGCTGCCATGCAGCGGCCTCGTCGGGAGCGACCACGGGCAGCAGATGGATGCGGGGGTCGTCGGCAGCGAGCTCGCGCAGATGGCTCCAGTCGCTGCCCTGCCCCAGGTAGACCAGTTCGACCTGCGGGTGGGCTCGGTGGACCAGGCGGAGGGCCTCGATGAAGATGCCCGCTCCCTGCCACTCCGAGGCCGTGCCCGCGTAGAGGAGATAGGGGGCCTGCGGAGCGTCGAGGGCGACAGGGCCCTCAAGCGTGAACGTCTCAGTGTCGATGCCGTTGGGCACGACAGTCACACGACGCGCCCCGAGCCTGGTAACGCGCTGCGCCACACCGTCATTGACTGTCAGCACACGACGGGCTCCGGCCAGAGCGAAGCACTCGAGCAACCGCACCACCGCGACAACCCAAGTCGGCGCCCCTGTGGACTGCGAGGCGTCGGACCACACGTCCGCCGCATAGTAGGCATAAGGAACGCCTCGCAGGGCCGCGATCACACGCACGACAGCACCGGTCGTAGGTGGTGGCTCTGCCACCAGCAGGTCGGGGCGTCTACCGCCAAGAAGCCGTAGGATGAGTGGAAGGTCAAAACTCATGTACTGGACGTAGCCGCGGATGTAACCAGCCTTGTCGCGAAGCGCGGGCTTCGAGATGACCGTCACACCGGGATCAGCAGGAGCGGCAGCCCCCGGCGGAGTGGACGTGAGGACCCTCACCTCGGCGCCGCGCCGCGCCAGGGCACGCGCCAGCCCGTGCTGCCTCAAAGCGGCGGCGGCGGGCTCAGGAGCGTACAGACGAGTCGCGAGCACGACCCGCGGACCGCCGCTGCGGCCTGTACCGGACACAGAGCGCAAACGCCGCCAACGAGTCCCGATCGTCAGGCCCGCCGCACCGGCCAGCCCGAACGCCAGGACCGCGGTAGATGGCCTCATAGCTCAACCGTCCGGTCGTGAGCCGCCGAGGCGAGAACGGCCTCGACGACGGTCAGGGTGGCCACGCCGTCGGCCATGGTCACGGTGTCACCGCCGGTGCCGAGCACGGCGTCGCGGAAGTGCTCCTGCTCCAGGGCCAGGGGCTCGCGCTTGGGAATGGCGTAGCGGATGACGTCCCCCTCGCTCACCCCCCGGAAGTTGGCGACCTGGTCCCAGGAGGACTCCACGGTCCCGTTGGCGTGGAAGGTGAGGTCGCCGGTGAGGGTGTCGGCCACGAAGGCGCCCTTCTCGCCGGTGACGATGGTGACCCGCTCCTTGAAGGGGGTCAGCCAGTTGACGGTGTGGGAGACGATGACGCCGTTGGCCAGCAGGCCGTTGGCCACAACCATGTCCTCGTTGGCGCGCCCGGAGCGGTGGGTGACCTGGGCGCTGATCGAGCAGTAGGGGGAGCCCGCCACCCAGGCGGTCAGGTCGATATCGTGAGTGGCCAGGTCCTTGACGACGCCGACGTCGCTGATGCGCGCCGGGAAGGGGCCCTGGCGGCGGGTCAGCACCTGGTAGACCTGCCCGAGCTCACCGGCGTCGAGGCGCTCGCGCAGCGCCCGCAGGGCCGGGTTGCAGCGCTCGACGTAGCCGACGGCCCCTACCAGGTCGCGGGAGGCGAAGGCGTCGGCGACGCGGCGTCCGGCCGCGGCGCTGTGCGCGATGGGCTTCTCGACCATCGTGGGCACGCCCGCCTCCGCCAGGGCCAGGGCGACCTCCTCGTGGTAGACGGTGGGCACGGCCACCATGGCGGCGTCCAGGCCGACGTCGATGAGCGCGGCCGCGTCGGGCAGCAGCTCCAGATCCCCGGCGACGCCGAAGCGGTCGCCGCCGGGGTCGGCCACGGCCACGAGCTCCATGCCGGGGGTGGCGCGGATGACGCGGGCGTGATGGCGCCCCATGGAGCCCAGGCCGATCAGGCCCACGCGCAGGTTCCGGGCGCCTCCCGCTCCGTTCGCTGTCGTGCTCATGCGTCAGGCCCCCGCGCTCACGGTTGCGGCGACCGCCCGGGCGATGCGCGCCAGGTCGGCCTCGGACAGGGAGGGGTGGACCGGCAGGGACAGGCACTCGCGGGCCGCCTTCTCGGTGCCGGGCAGCTCCGCGCTCGGCGCGTACGGCGCCAGGGAGTCCAGCCTGTGGTTGGGGATCGGATAGTACACGCCGGTGCCGACCTGCCACTCCTCCTTCAGGGCGGCCTGGATGCGGTCGCGCTCGGCGCCCGTGGCGCCCTCGAGACGGATCGTGTACTGGTGGTAGACGTGGGTGTAGCCCTCGGGCACGGCGGGGGCGACCACGCCCGGCACGCCGGCCAGCCCTTCGTCCAGCGCCGCGGCGTTGGCCCGGCGCTGCGAGGTCCACCCGGCCAGCCTGCCCAGCTGGACCCGGCCCACGGCAGCGGCAACGTCGGTCATGCGGTTGTTGAGCCCCACCAGCTCGTTGGCGTACTGCCTGTCCATGCCCTGGTTGCGCAGCAGCCTCACCCGGCGCGCCAGCTCGGCGTCGCCGGTGGTGACCATGCCCCCCTCCAGGGAGGTCATGTTCTTGGTCGGGTAGAAGGAGAAGGACCCCCACGCCCCGAAGGTGCCCACCGGTCTGCCGTCGATGGCGGCGGCGTGGGCCTGAGCGCAGTCCTCGAGGACGGCCAGGCCGTGAGCCTCGGCGATCCGCATGATCTCCGGCATATTGGCCGGCAGGCCGTAGAGGTGGACCACCTCGATCGCCGCGGTGCGCTCGGTGATCGCGGCCTCGACGCCGGCCGGGTCCAGGGTGAAGGTCACCGGGTCGATGTCGGCGAACACGGGCCGGGCGCCCGCGATCGCCACCGAGTTGCCCGTCGCCGCGAAGGTGAAGGACGGCACGATCACCTCGGCGTCGTCGGGCAGGCCGCAGGCCAGCGTCGCCAGGTGCTGGGCCGAGGTGCCCGAGTTGACGGCCACTGCGTGGGCCCCGTCGACGACCTGCTGGGAGAACTCCTCCTCGAAGGCGGCGACCTGCGGGCCCTGGACCACCATGCCCGAGGCGATGACGGCATCAACGGCGGCCCGCTCCTGGGCGCCGATGATCGGTTTGGCAGCAGGGATGAACTCACGTGGCATCAGGCACGCACCTCTCGGATCGTGTTCTCTGGCTCTGTCTCGGACTCCGTCTCGAGCTCTTCGTACAGCGCGCCCGTGACCGGGCACCGCCATCTCCGCCGTTGCTGCGCCCCGGCGTCGTCCCCGACGGCGACCAGCGGCCGGCCCGCGCGCCCCACCCAGCCCA
>ERZ773059.846-NODE-846-length-15874-cov-13.673873_pt1 | contig 15874 bp, 14 predicted proteins | sample MGYA00580514_ERZ773059 | MGnify/ENA primary metagenome ERZ773059 (study PRJEB29015, sample SAMEA2737981) | human oral metagenome | biome: human oral; feature: human-associated habitat; material: dental | place: China | collected 2056 ...
CGGGGCCGCCGCTCAGCGGCCGGAGCGCCGGGGCGGCCGGGGGAGCGGGCTCAGCCCAGGGTGGGCGCCGGGTCGCTCCCGGGGGTGAGCTCGGGCCCGGGACTCTCCACGGAGGTGAACAGCTCGGGTATCTCGGACAGCGACTCCTCCCCCTCGCGCGCGGTGAGGAACAGCAGCTCGTCCCCGCGCTCGAAGCGCTCGTCCCGGTCGGGGTTGATCGGGCGGTAGTCGCGCAGGATGGCTGCGAGGACCGTGTGGGGAGGCAGCTCCACCTCGCTGACGAGCTCGCCGATGACCGGGGAGTCGTCGGGCAGGGTGAGCTCGTGCATGAAGGCGCCGGACTGGTGGAAGGTGAACACGGACACCAGGGAGCCGACGCTGACCGCCTCCTCGACGAGCGCCGTCATGATGCGGGGCGTCGAGACGGCCACGTCCACCCCCCAGGTCTCGTCGAAGAGCCACTCGTTCTTCGGGTTGTTGACGCGCGCCACGGTCCGGGGCACGCCGTACTCGGTCTTGGACAGCAGTGAGGTCACGAGGTTGGACTTGTCGTCGCCCGTCGCGGCGACGACGACGTCGCACTCGCCCGCCCCCGCCTCGGCCAGGGCGTCGACGTCGCAGGCATCGGCCAGCTGCCAGTCGGCCTCGGGAACCGAGGCGATGCGCATGGCGTCGGGAGAGCGGTCCATGAGCGTGACCTCATGGCCGTGGCTGATGAGCTCGCGGGCAATGGAACGGCCGACGGAACCGGCGCCGGTGATCACGATCTTCACCGCTCAGACCTCCTCGACGGGTGGACGGGACAGTGCGCGCTGGACGGTGACGAGCCTCTCGGTGGCGACCGCGAGATGAAGACGGTCGTGCTCCTGGAGCACCGTGGTGGACCGCGGCACGAGCGCCGTCGACCCGCGGGAGATCCACGCGATCCGCACATCCAGGCGCTCCTCGATGGCGCTGGTGGTCATGCCGACCCAGGCGCTGGAGACGTCGGGCTGAACCAGGCCCACGGCCCCGGAGACGTCGGCGATCTCCCGCGCCGTGCCGCCGGGCAGGATCCGGCGCATCATCTGCTCGGCGGTCTGCCGCACCGTCGCCACCGTGGGGATGCCCAGACGCTCGTAGACGTCGGCGCGGCGGGCGTCGTAGATGCGGGCCACGACGTGCTCGATGCCGTACAGCTCGCGGGCCACCCGGGCGGCCACGATGTTGGAGTTGTCGCCGTTGGACACGGCGGCGAAGGCATAGGCCTCGTCGATGCCCGCCTGTTCCAGGGCGTCGCGGTCGAAACCCACGCCCTTGACCTTGCGGCCGTTGAACTCGGCGGGCAGACGGCGGAAAGCGTCGGAGAGCTGGTCGATAATGGACACGGAATGGCCCATGCGATCGAGATGAGTGGCCATGGAGGCTCCCACGCGGCCGCAGCCCATAATGACGAAGTGCACGGTAAAACCGTACCCCCGACCTTGGACGCCGCGGAACGCGGACGTACGATTCAATGTCGTGCGTGATTTCGCAGACCGTGTCAAGCGGCTTCTCGTCGGGCGTCCGGTGCCCAGCCGAGCGCTTGGCGAGACCCTCCTGCCCAAACGGATCGCCCTGCCGGTCTTCGCCTCCGACGCCCTTTCCTCAGTCGGGTACGCGCCGGACGAGGTGCTCATCACCCTGGCGGTGGCGGGGGCTGCGGCCACGGCGATCTCGCCGTGGGTCGCGCTGGCGGTCGTCGGCGTGCTCGTGGTGGTGGTCGCCTCCTACCGGCAGACCGTTCACGCATACCCTTCCGGCGGCGGCGACTACGAGGTCGTCTCGACCAACCTGGGGCCGCACGCCGGTCTGCTGGTGGCCTCCGCGCTGCTGAGCGACTACGTCCTGACCGTCGCCGTGTCCGTGTCCTCGGGCACCTCCTACCTGGCCACGGCCGTGCCCTGGGCGGAGGGCCACAAGGTCGAGATCGCCGTCGGCATCGCCACCGGCCTGGCCCTGCTCAACCTCCGCGGGAGCCGCGAGTCGGGCGGCGCCTTCGCCATCCCGACCTACCTGTACATGGCGGCCATCGGCATCCTCGCCGTCGTCGGCCTCATGCAGGAGGCCGCCGGCACGCTCGGGCAGGCGGAGAGCGCCTCGTACGAGGTCGTCACCCGCAGCGGGTGGGACCAGGGCCTGACCGGCCTGGCCGGGGCCTTCCTCGTCCTGCGCGCCTTCTCCTCGGGGTGCGCGGCCCTGACCGGCGTCGAGGCCATCTCCAACGGCGTGCCCAGCTTCCAGCGCCCCAAGTCCCGCAACGCCGCCACCACCCTGCTCATGCTGGGCACGATCGCCGCGCTGATGCTCATGAGCATCATCCACCTGGCCGGCGCCGTCGGCGTCCGCATGGTCGAGGACCCGGCGACCGGGCTGCTCAGCCACGGCCGGACGCTGGGCAGGGGTTACCACCAGGCCCCGGTCATCGGGCAGATCGCCGAGACCGTCTTCGCCGACTTCAAGCCGATGTTCTACCTCATCACCGCGGTGACCGGGCTCATCCTGGTGCTGGCCGCCAACACCGCCTTCAGCGGCTTCCCGGTCCTGGCCAGCGTGCTCGGGCGCGACGAGTTCCTGCCCCGCCAGCTCTCCCAGCGCGGCGACCGCCTGGCCTACTCCAACGGCATCATCGTGCTGTGGCTGGGCGCGGTCGCCTTCATCGCCGGCTTCGAGGCCAACACCAACCGGCTCATCCAGCTCTACATCGTGGGCGTGTTCATCTCCTTCACGCTCTCCCAGATCGGCATGGTCCGCCACTGGACGCGCGAGCTGACCACCGCCACCGACCCCAGGGCGCGCCGCCGCATGCACCGCTCCCGCATGATCAACGCCGTCGGCGTGGCGGGCACCGGCCTGGTGCTGCTCATCGTGCTGGCGACCAAGCTCACCCGCGGCGCCTGGATCACCCTGACCATCATGGCGGCCCTCTGCCTGGTGATGAGCCGGATCCGGCGCCACTACCGGCGCGTGAGCGACGAGCTGGCGATCTCCGACCTGCACGATGCGCGCGTGCTGCCCGCCCACGTCCACGCCATCGTCCTGGCCTCGCGGCTCCACCAGCCCACCCTGCGGGCCCTGACCTACGCCCAGTCCACCCACCCGACCTCCATCGAGGCCGTCACCGTGGACACCGGCGACGGCAGCGCGGACAGGCTCCTGGACGCCTGGGAGGAGGCGGAGCTGGCGGTGCCCCTGACCGTTCTGGACTCGCCCTTCCGCGACCTCACCCGCCCCATCGTCAGCTACGTGCGCTCCGTGCGCCGCGAGTCCCCGCGCGACCTGGTCGTCGTCTTCCTGCCCGAGTACCTCGTGCGCCACTGGTGGGAGCAGATCCTCCACAACCAGACCGCGCTGCGGCTCAAGACGGCCCTGCTGTTCACGCCCGGGGTCGTCATGGCGTCGGTGCCCTGGCAGCTCGGCCTGCCCGGGGAGACCCACATCCACCACGGCCTGCGCGCCCGCACTGCCAAGGGCATCGCCGACGCCGACACCGCCGTCCGCAGGGAGGACTGTCACCGCCGCCGGCCCGCCGGCGCGCTCGACCCAGGAGGGACCGCATGAGCACCCGCAGTCCGCAGCGCAGCGCGTCCGGCAGGCCGTCGGCGCCCGACGCCGCCGAGAGGATCGTCCTGCGGGTGGGTCCGCCCGCTCACGGAGGGCACTGCGTGGCCCGCCCCGACGGCGACCCCGCCGGCCGCGTCGTCTTCGTGCGCCACGCCCTGCCCGGTGAGACGGTGCGCGCCGTGCTGACTGAGAAGAACGCCAAGATCTGGCGTGCTGACGCCATCGAGGTCCTGTCGGCCTCGCCGGACCGCGTCAGGCCCCTGTGGCCCGAGGCCGGACCCGGGGGAGTGGGCGGCGGGGAGCTCAGCCATGTCGCCCTGCCCGCCCAGCGCACCTGGAAGCGGTGGGTGCTGGCCGACTGCCTGCGGCGCATCGGCGGCGAGGAGGTCGCGGCCGCCGTCGCCTCCCTGCCCGAGGCCCAGGGGGCCGCCACGGTGCCCGTCGAGCCCATGCCGAGCGACGCGGTGGCGGAGTCGGGCGGCGAGTCTCGGGGGCGCCGCTGGGCCGGCGCCGGCACCCGGACCAGGGTCGCCCTGAGCGTCACCGACGACGGCCTTGCCGGAATGCACGGCTTCCGCTCGGGACGGGTCCTGCCGGTGTCGTCCCTGCCGCTGGCCGTCTCGGCGATCCGGGACCTCGGCCTGACTGAGCGCGCCCTGTGGCGCAGGCGCTATCAGCCGGGCATGCGCGTCCAGGCTGTCGCACCGAGCGCCGGCGAGCCGGTGGTGATCCTGTCGGACGGGGACCGGGACCAGGTCCTGACCGCATCGGGGCGCGCTACGGGGCGCCGGCGCGTTGAGGAGGTCGTCGACGCCACCGGCCTCGGGCTGGGCGAGCTGCGCTACAGCGTGCACGCCGGCGGCTTCTGGCAGGTGCACCGCGACGCGCCGGGGGTGCTCGTGGACCGCGTGGTGCGCGCCGCCCTGTCCGGCGCGCCGACGGCGGCCGGAACGCAGGCCGGTGACGATCCTCTGGACCCTGCCGGGCTGGCGGGCGTGCGCGTGGTCGAGCTGTACGCCGGCGCGGGCCTGTTCACGCTGCCGCTGACGGCGCTGACCGGGTCGGTGCGCTCGCTGGAGGGCAAGGAGCAGGCGGTGGGCGATGCCCGCCGGACGCTTCACTCCCGGGACGGGGCCCGTCTTCTCACCGGCAGGGTCACAGCCGCCTCCGTGGCGCGGCTGGGCCGCTTCGCGCCCGACGGCGAGCCGGGGGCCGACGTCGTCGTGCTCGACCCGCCGCGCCAGGGGGCCGGGCGCGAGGTCGTGGAGGCCGTCGCCGCACTCGGCGCGGGGCGAGTGGTCATGGTGGCCTGCGATCCCGCGGCCCTGGCGCGGGACCTGAGGACCTTCATGGGAGCCGGCTACCGGCCGGCGGCGATGAGCGCCCTGGACATGTTCCCCCACACCCATCACCTCGAGACGATCGCCGTGCTCGACAGGCCCTGAGGAGGGCGGGCGGAACCCGGCGCGGCCGAATGGGCGCCGGTCCGAGGACCGGGGCCGACGGCGGGATCCCTCGAGGAGGCCCTCGCCCGCTCGCCGAATGCACGCGGGCGGCCTTGCGTAAAGCGGGCGCTCGCAGCGCCGTGTTGACGCTAGATAACGCGGGAGCGGATACGGTGTGCGCCGAAACCGTCGCGCATCCCCGGTAAGACGACGGGAGCCGCAGAACAGGAGTGACGCCTTGGCCAGTATCGACACCTTCGACTCGCGCGCCACCCTCGACGTGGACGGCCGTCCCTACGAGATCTTCCGCCTCGACGCAGTCCCCGGCCTGGAGCGCCTGCCCTACAGCCTCAAGGTCCTGGCCGAGAACCTGCTGCGCACAGAGGACGGGGCCAACGTCACCGCCGACCACGTGCGGGCACTGGCCTCCTGGGACCCCGCGGCCGAGCCCAGCACGGAGATCCAGTTCACCCCCGCGCGCGTCATCATGCAGGACTTCACCGGGGTGCCCTGCATCGTGGACCTGGCCACCATGCGGGAGGCCGTCGCCGACCTGGGCGGCGACCCCGAGAAGATCAACCCCCTGGCCCCCGCCGAGATGGTCATCGACCACTCCGTCCAGATCGACTCCTTCGGCCTGTCCTCCTCCCTGGAGCGCAACAAGGATCTGGAGTACCGGCGCAACGCCGAGCGCTACCAGTTCCTGCGCTGGGGCCAGGGCGCCTTCTCCAACTTCCGGGTGGTGCCGCCCGGCACCGGCATCGTCCACCAGGTCAATATCGAGTACCTGGCGCGCACCGTGTTCACCAAGGAGGTCGCCGGGCCCGGCGGAGCGGTCGTCACCCAGGCCTACCCGGACACCTGCGTGGGCACCGACTCCCACACGACCACGGTCAACGGCATGGGCGTGCTGGGCTGGGGCGTGGGCGGCATCGAGGCCGAGGCGGCCATGCTGGGCCAGCCGGTGTCCATGCTCATCCCGCGCGTGGTCGGCTTCCGGCTCACCGGCTCCATCCCGGCCGGCGCCACCGCCACCGACGTCGTGCTCACCATCACCCAGATGCTGCGCGCCCACGGGGTGGTGGGCAAGTTCGTCGAGTTCTACGGCGAGGGAGTGGCCGCCGTGCCGCTGGCCAACCGCGCCACCATCGGCAACATGAGCCCCGAGTTCGGCTCCACCGCAGCCATCTTCCCCATCGACGACGTCACCCTGGACTACCTGCGCCTGACCGGCCGGGACGAGGAGCGGATCGCTTTGGTCGAGGCCTACGCCAGGGCCCAGGGGCTGTGGCACGACCCGGCTCGCGAGCCGGTCTACTCCGAGTACCTCGAGCTGGACCTCGCCACGGTCGTGCCCTCCATCGCCGGCCCCAAGCGCCCCCAGGACCGCATCGAGCTGAACCGCGCCAGGGAGAGCTTCGAGACCGCCCTGCCCACCTACGCGGCCGAGGCCTCCAAGCCCACTCCGGTCACCCTGGCCGACGGCACCGGGACTGTCCTCGACCACGGGCACGTGGCCATCGCCTCGATCACCTCGTGCACCAACACCTCCAACCCGTCCGTCATGGTGGCCGCCGGTCTCCTGGCCCGCAACGCCGTCGCCAAGGGGCTGCGGAGCAAGCCGTGGGTCAAGACCTCCACGGCGCCCGGGAGCCAGGTCGTCACCGACTACTACGCCAAGGCGGGGCTGTGGCCCGCCCTCAACGAGCTCGGCTTCAACGTCGTCGGCTACGGCTGCGCCACCTGCATCGGCAACTCCGGACCGCTGCCCGCCGAGGTCTCGGCGGTCGTCAACGACGCCGACCTCGCGGTCGTCTCGGTGCTGAGCGGCAACCGCAACTTCGAGGGGCGCATCAACCCCGACGTCAAGATGAACTACCTGGCCTCCCCGCCGCTGGTCATCGCCTACGCCCTGGCGGGCACCATGGACTTCGACTTCGACACCCAGCCGCTCGGGCAGGACGCCCAGGGCCGCGACGTCCTCCTGGCCGACATCTGGCCCGACCCCGTCGAGGTGCAGGCCACCATCGACGCCACTGTCGACCGGGACATGTTCGTGTCCGACTACGCCGACGTCTTCGCCGGGGATGAGCGCTGGCAGGGCCTGCCCACCCCCGAGGGCAAGACCTTCTCCTGGGACGAGGCCTCCACCTATGTGCGCAAGGCCCCCTTCTTCGACGGGCTCACCATGGAGCTCACCCCCGTGACGGACATCACCGGTGCGCGTGTGCTGGCGCTCCTGGGCGACTCGGTGACCACCGACCACATCTCCCCGGCCGGCGCCATCAAGGCCGACTCCCCGGCCGGGCGCTACCTGGCCGAGCACGGCGTGGCCCGCGCGGACTTCAACTCCTACGGCTCGCGCCGCGGCAACCACGAGGTCATGATCCGCGGCACCTTCGCCAACATCCGGCTGCGCAACCAGCTCCTCGACGGCGTGGAGGGCGGCTGGACCCGCAACTTCCTCACTGGCGAGCAGGAGTCGATCTTCGACGCCTCCCGGGCCTACCAGGCGGCCGGCATCCCGCTGGTCGTGCTCGGCGGTAAGGAGTACGGAAGCGGCTCCTCGCGCGACTGGGCCGCAAAGGGCACCGCGCTGCTGGGCGTCAGAGCCGTCATCACCGAGTCCTTCGAGCGCATCCACCGCTCCAACCTCATCGGCATGGGAGTCGTCCCGCTGCAGTTCCCGGTCGGCGAGTCGGCGGCGAGCCTGGGCCTGGACGGCACCGAGACCTTCTCCATCACGGGGCTGACGGCGCTCAACGACGGCGTCACGCCGCGCACGGTTGCGGTCGAGGCGCGCAAGGCCGATGGGAGGGTCGTATCCTTCGACGCCGTCGTGCGCATCGACACCCCCGGCGAGGCCGACTACTTCCGCAATGGCGGCATCCTGCAGTACGTGCTGCGCCAGCTCGCGGCCAGGGGATGAGCGGGAGCGCGCGAGCGAGGTGGGGAGGGACTGGGGCGAGTCGTCGTCGACGCCAACCGGGCGTCGTGCCAGGGGCGTCCGTAGACAGGTGATGGCGTGATGGCGGCGGTCGCTGCCGAGCGGGCCCGAACCCGGGTGCTGGTGGCCGGTGCAGAAGGGTTGACGCCGGAGGAGCCGAACATTAACTATGGGGCTATGACTATTAGCCGCCTTGAGGTACTCGGTGGAACCATCGCCTACGCGATCCACGAGCCTCGTGCCGATGCGCGCGGGCGGCCGGGCCCATCGGCTTCTGAGCCCTCGGTGGGCTCGGGAGCCGGCGGGCCCGCCGGTGAGCGCGCGCCTCTGGTGATCTGCTCTCCGGCCATGGGGGACGTCCGGGACGCGTACGATCCGCTGGCTCGGGCTCTGTGCGAGGCGGGATGTCGCGTCGTCACGGCCGACCTGCGCGGTCATGGGGACAGCTCGGCGGCCTTCCGGGACTACGGCGATGAGGCCACCGCCGATGATCTCATCGCCCTGATCGAGGAGGTCGGGGCGGGCTCGGCCGTTCTCATCGGGGCATCGATGTCCGGAGCCGCTGCGGTCATCGCGGCCGGGCGCCGCCCCGACCTGGTGGCCGGAGTGGTACTCGTCTGCCCATTCCTGCGGGGATCGGGGAGCCGGACCAGGGACGCTCTGATGCGTGCGGTTCTGGGACTGGCGCTGCTGCGCCCCTGGGGACCCGCCGTCATGCGGGGTTACATGGCCGCCCTGTGGCCCGGGCTGCCCGATGCCCGTGACAGGGCGGCCCGACTCGTACGGCTGCTGCGCCGCCCCGGGCGCTGGGCCGCCTTTAGGGCCACAGCGCGCACCGATCATCGCGTCGTCGAGCCCTGGTTCGAGGCTCTGGCGTGCCCGGCTCTCGTCGTGATGGGGGCGGATGACCCCGACTGGAAAGAACCGGCCGCCGAGGCCGCCTGGGCCGCCGCCGCGGTGAGCGGCTCCGGAGAGGAGGCCAGTATCCTCATGGTCTCGGGAGCCGGACACGCACCGATGCTGGAGCGTCCGGAGGCGGTCGGCCCCGGGGTTGTCGACTTCGTCCGCCGTGCGACCGGACTGGCCGGGGAAAGCGGAGAGCAGGGGAGGGGTGCGCATGCCCAGGGCGGGACTCAGCGCCGGTCGCGTGGTCGCGCAGGCGGAGCGGATCATCGATGAGCAGGGCGTCCAGGCTCTCACGCTCAGCCGTCTGGCGGCGGAGCTCGGTGTCGCCCCGCCTAGCCTGTACAAGCACGTGAGCGGCTTGGACGACGTCGCCCAGCAGGTCGCGCTGCGCGCCATCGGCTCCCTGGCCGATGCCCTGGCCGCCTCGGTCATGGGCCTTGCCGGCCGTGACGCCCTGGTGGCCCTGGCCGGCGCGTACCGCGCCTTCGCCCATGATCACCCCGGCCTCTACCTCATGACCCAGGGGGTGACCGGCGATACCGACGCCCTGGGGTCGGCCCAGGCGCAGCGCACGGTGGAGATCGTCACGGCCGCCCTGGCCGGTTATCGCCTGCCCGCCGATCGGATCATCGATGCCGTGAGGATGACCCGATCGGCACTGCACGGCTTCGTGGATATCGAACTGCACGGCGGCTTCACCATGGCCGGGCCGGTGGATGAGAGCTTCGAGCTGCTCACCGAGTCCCTCGACGCCGCCCTGGCCCGTCTGGGCGACTCGGACGAGGCGCCCGCCGGCAGCAGCGCGAGCTGCTGAGATGGGGCCTCGCCCGCGGGGCTCCGAGAGCGGGTGCGAGTCGCTCAGGCCGGCGTGACGCCGAGCCCTGTGATCACCTCCGCGCCGGGCAGCGCAGCCAGCAGCGCCCCGGGGACGAGCAGCTTGGAGTGGCGCACGCCCGAGCCGATGAGCACCGTGCCGCGCGCCGCGACCCCGGCATCAATGAGGAGCCGCCAGTCATCGGGCACGCCCACCGGCGTGATCCCGCCGTACTCCATGCCGCTCATCTCCACGGCTCGCTCCACGGGCAGGAAGGAGGCCTTGTGGACGTCGATGAGCTTCTTGACGACGTGGTTGACGTCCGCGAAGTCGGTCGCGCGCACGACGCAGGCGGCGACCCGCTGCTCGCCGGCGCGCCTGCCCGCCACCAGGACGCAGTTCCCGGTGGCCTCGGGGTCCAGGTCGTAGCGCTCGTTGAGGGCGTCGGTGTCGGAGTACCGCGGGTCGATCCGGACGATCTGCGCCCGGCGTGCCAGCTCCGCGCCCTCGGGGGAGGAGCCCTCCAGAGCCTTCAGGGCCGCGGCCACCGGGCGGGCGAGCAGGTCGGTGCGCTCCAGCGCCGCCTGCCAGCCGATCTCCTCGCCCAGGGCCTCGGCGGGATCTCGCAGCTCATTCATCATGCATCCTTCCGACGACGCGGCCGGTGGCGTGAGACGGCCACCGACGGACGGGCAGGAGTCTATGAAGGTCGAGAGGGCGACGGCGCACCAGTCCGCTCAGCGGGCGTCGGCCAGGCGCCGGGCGATCTTCTCCTCCAGATGAGCCTTCACCCGGGGCCAGTCGCCCGCCGTCACGCAGAACATCGCCGTGTCCCGGGTGAGCCCCTCCTCGCCGGGCGCCACTGAGGGCTGCCAGGCGTGCAGAACGCCCTCGAAGCGGGCGCCGGAGCTGGCGATGGCGCGCCGGGCGACGTCGTTGCGGGCATCGGTCTTGATGTCGAGGCGGTCCACGTCCCAGTCCTCGAAGGCCCGGGTCAGGAGCAGGAGCTTGGAGGCGGGATTGACCGCGGTGCCGCGGACGGCGGGGGAGATCCACGAGGAGCCGACCTCGACGGCGAAGAGCCGCCCGTCCGGCATCCACCGCGGCGTCAGGTACGCGGTGTGCCCGACGACGCGGCCGGTGGCGGTCTCGACCTGCGCGAAGGGCGCGTAGGAGCCGGCCTCGCGGCGCGCGATCGAGCCGGCGACATAGGCCTCGACCTCCTCGGGGGCGGGCACGGCCGCGAAGGCGCTCGGCCCCGCTCCCGCCGCGGCCTCGCGCAGCGCGGGCACATGCCCGAGCGCCAGGGGCTCGAGCCGGACGACGTCGCCCACCAGCGGGCCCGAGGACAGGGCGGGTGCGGAGCCCGGAACGGCTGTTGCAGGGGTCATGGGGAAGATCCTCGCACCGATCGCGCCGGCGCCTCGGGTGCATCCCGACACGTCCTGCCGTGTGGCAGCGCGAGTGATCGAGCGATAATAGATGCTGCATGCGCGCGGAAGAAAACAGATAAGCGTGTGGAATAGAAGTCTGTCTCAGCCTGTTCACCCTGCTGACCGCGGCCGTCCGGCCGTCCGTCCAGCGCCGGCCGACGCCGAGTCCGCCGGCCGCAGTCCTGCTTGAGGAGATGCATCCATGACCCACACCACCACAGCCGGCTCCGCAGGCAACGCGGGCGCCCCGATCGAGGACGTCGACCTGCTCGTCGTCGGCGGGGGCAAGGCGGGCAAGTCCCTGGCCATGCTGCGCGCGAAGAAGGGCGACAACGTCGTCATGGTCGAGCGCGACAAGGTCGGCGGCACCTGCATCAACGTAGCCTGCATCCCCACCAAGACCCTCATCTCCGCCGCCCGCGTCCTCCACGAGGTCCAGGGCGCGGGCGCCTACGGCGTCACGCTGCCCGAGAGCGACGGCGGCGCCCCCGCCCTGGAGCGGGCCCGCATCGCCCTGGCCGCCCTGCGCGGGCGCAAGGAGGCTGTCGTGGGCGGCATGGTGGCGGCCCACGAGACGATGTTCCCCGCCTCCGGCATGGACTTCGTCAAGGGCACGGCCCGCTTCGTGGGGGAGCGCACCGTGGAGATCGCCATGGACGACGGCTCCACCCGCCGCGTGCGCGGCGCCAAGGTGCTCATCAACACCGGCACCACGCCGTCCCTCCCGGCGATCGAGGGACTGGGAGACGTGCCCTACTGGACCAGCGAGGACCTGCTCGCCCTGCCCGAGCTGCCCAGCCGCCTGGTGGTGCTCGGCGGCGGCGTCATCGGCGTCGAGATGGCCTCCCTCATGGGGCTGCTCGGCGTTCCGGTCACGCTTCTGCACGCCGGGGAGCACATCCTGGACCGCGAGGACGACGACGTCGCCGCCGAGGTCGCCGCCTCCCTGGAGGCCCTCGGCGTCACGATCCACACCGGGGCCCGCGCCTCGCGCGTCAGCGCCGCCCCCGATGGAGGCGTCGTCGTGTCCGCCCGGGACGGTCGCGAGGCGCGCGGGTCCCACCTGCTCGTCGCCCTGGGGCGCAGCCCCGTGACCGCGAACCTGGGTCTGGAGGCCGCCGGGGTGGAGACCACCGAGCGCGGCTTCGTGAAGGTGGACGACCACCTGCGCACCAGTGCCGAAGGCGTCTACGCCGCCGGGGACGTGGCCGGGACCCCGCAGTTCACCCACGCCTCCTGGAACGACTTCCGCGTCCTGCGCGACCTGCTGGCGGGCGAGGAGGCTTCCACCGCCGGGCGCCTGATCCCCTGGGCCGTGTTCACCACGCCCGAGCTCGGGCACGTCGGGCTCACCGAGGCCGAGGCCCGCGCGGCCGGGCACGAGGTGCGCGTGGCCAAGACCCCCACCGCCGCGGTGCCGCGCGCCAAGACCCTGGGGCGCACCGAGGGCTTCTACAAGGTCGTGGTCGACGCCGACACCGACGAGATCCTCGGCGCCGCCATCATCGGCGCCGATGCCAGCGAGGTGGTCACCGGCGTGCAGATGGCCATGCTGGGCGGGCTGACCTGGCAGCGGGTGCGCGACGCGGTCATCACCCATCCCACCATGGGCGAGGGCCTCAACATCGTCCTGGACTCCCTGGGCTGACGCGGAGGAGTCGCAGGCCCCTGCGCCTGCGGGCGCATCAGCCAGGCGGTGCGCGGTGGCAGGATGTGCCCGTGCTGCACATCATCTTCTTCGAGCCCAGGATCCCCGGGAACACCGGGGCCGCGATCCGCCTGAGCGCCAACACCGGCTCGATGCTGCACCTGGTCGACCCCCTGTTCGACATGGACGACGCCAAGCTGCGCCGTGCCGGCCTGGACTACCACGACCTGGCCAGCACGCGCGTGCACGCCGACCTGGCCGCGTGCCTGGAGGCGGTCCCCGGAAGGGTCTTCGCCTTCACCGCCCACGTGCCCCGCCTCCACGCCGATGTCGACTGGCGCGACGGCGACGCCCTCCTGTTCGGTCCCGAGCCCACCGGCCTGCCCGAGGAGGTCATGGCCCACCCCCGTGTCACCGACCGGGTCCGCATCCCTATGGTCGAGGGCAGCCGCTCCCTGAACCTGGCCAACTCCGCCGCCGTCGGCCTCTATGAGGCGTGGCGCGCCCTCGGCTTCCCCGGCGCCCAAAGGCTCCGAGGGGCGCGAGGGGAGTGAGTCCGCCGGCGTGCGGCGACGCCTGTGGGAGGAGCCCGGGCTAGAGCATGTCCGCGGGCCTGATCGACAGGTCCTCGACCACCGCGTCGATCGGCGTGTCCACCGCCAGTCGGACCGCGGCCGCCACCGACGTCGTCGCCATGTGGTCCGCCGCCCGGTAGCGGCGGGACGCCGCCCCCTCTGCGCGCAGGCGACGGGCCTTGACCTGCTGAAGGCGCTTCTGCATGGGCGTGTCCACCCTGCCGGGGTAGATGGACGTCACCCGCACCCGGCTGCGCTCCTCCTCGCGCAGCGCGTCCGCCAGCACCTTGAGACCGGCCTTGGCCGCGCAGTACAGCGCCTGCCCCGGCCAGGTCCGCAGCCCCGAGCCGGAGTTGATCATCACGACCAGCCCGCGCGTCTCGCGCAGCGCGGGCAGCAGCAGGCTGGTCAGGTGGGCGACGGCGACAAGGTCCAGGTCCAGCACGCTGCGCCACCGGGCGGGAGAGAGCTCCTCCAGGGTGCCGGAGGCCTCGACCCCCGCGGAGTTGACCAGGACGTCGAGCTGGGTGAGGTTGAGCTCGCCGACGGCGACGGCCAGCGCCTCGTCGTCGGTGAGATCCACGGCGCAGGTGCGCACCTGCGCGCCGGTCTCCTCTCCCAGGACCGAGGCGAGCTCGTCCAGGTCAGTGGTCGTGCGCGCCAGGAGGACGAGGTCGTGGTCGGCGGCGAGGTCCCGCGCCACCGCCAGCCCGATGCCCGAGGTCGCGCCGGTGACCAGTGCCACAGGACGGCGCTGGTGTCGGCCGGACTCGTTGTGCACAGGGCCGACTGTGCTCACAGGGCGGCTCACGGGGGCGCTCGCAGGGCTCACTGCGGCTCCTGCAGGAAGGGCGCCGCGCCGGGGGCGCCGGGACGCGAGTAGGTCGCGGTGAGCGTGGCGCGAGCGATGCTGTGCGCTGCGCAGTGGAAGGCGACCGCCGTTGCGGTGGCCTCATCGTCCAGGCCCAGGGTGTCCACGTCCAGGGCGTGCACGGCGAAGACGTAGCGGTGGTCGCCGTCGCCCTCGGGCGGGTAGGGGCCGAACCAGGCGTGCGAGCCCGAGTCGTTGGCGGCGTGGAAGGCGGCGCCCTCGAGCTGGAGGTCGGACTCTCCCGCCCCCCGGGGCAGAGAGGCGACCGAGACGTCGAGATCCTGTACCATCCAGTGCCACCACCCCGAGGGGGTCGGGGCGTCGGGGTCGAAGCAGGACACGACGAAGGATCGCGTGGTCCGCGGGAAGCCCGACCAGTGCAGCTCGGGGGAGATGTTCCCACCCGGAGCGGTGAAACGGTCGGCGATGCGCTCGCCCTCGGCGATGTCCCCGGACTCCAGCGTGAAGGCTGGCAGGGATGGCAGTAGATCGTAGGGGAAGGGCGGGCGCGGACGTGTCAGGTCGGTACTCACAACAGGCCTCCGGTGTCTGTTCAGGATCGTAATGGGGTGCGAAAAGTGACGAGAAGAAGAGCGTCCTCACTCTAACCGCCGCACCTGGCAGGAACCCGAGAGCCCCCGGAGAGGACTGCGCCCGACCCCTGCGCGTCGGCGGGCGGCGCTATCCTTGCCCATGAGTCGAACACGAGTTCGAGTGTGGTCGAGAGTGGGAACCAGGAGGAAACTGCCATGCAGACGTCGCAGGCGTCCGCCGCCGGACGGCTCGCCGCGGCCCGCACCGCCCTGAGGCTCGCAGAGCAGCGCACCGGTCTGGCGGGTCAGGTCTCCCGGGACATCCGACGCACCCTGGTCCGGGCGGCCGCGCTCCGCCGAGAGGACGCTCGGCCCGATCCCTGGCCCGCTGCGATCGCGGATGCGTCGGGGGCGCTCAGCATCACCGGCTCGACGAGCGTCCTCCTGGCCGCCGCCGCCCACCGTCAGGGCCCTCATGGCTGGTGCGCTGTCGTCGGTGCTGAGGGCATCGGCTGGTGCGCCGCCTCGGAGAGCGGGCTCGCACTCGACCGCGTCCTGGCCGTCTCGGGAGCCGACGCCGGCTGCTGGGCCCTCCTCGACGTCATCGGGGCCCTCCTCGACGGCGTCGACGTCCTTCTCCTCTCCCCTCGGTGCGCCACCGCCCTGCGCCCTCGGGACCGCCGATGCCTGACCGCCCGTGCCCGTGAGTGCGGCGCCCTTCTCCTCGCACCGGTGCCCTGGGAGGGGGCGCGGGCTCTGGACGCCGTGCCGCAGACGGGCCCGCCCCGGGGCGAGCACGGCATCGTCGTCGCCCTGCACCCCCGCCGGCGGGCCGCTGATCCGGCCCTCTCGGGGCGGCCCGCCCGGGAGATGGCCGAGGGATACCTGCACCGTCTCGCCTGGTTGCTGCGGGACCACGCCGGAACGGGCGTCCTCCGGGTCCTTCTCGATGCCACGGGGGCCGGTCCGCGGACCGCGGGCGCGAGCCACCGGCCCGAGCCCGCCGTCGCGTCCGGGCGGGGCGCATGACCCCCTCGGCTCCGCGACTCGTCGCCGTCTGGGTCCCCGACTGGCCCGTCGTCGCCCTCGCCCTCGAGGCGCGCGAGCGCCGGCGCCTGCG
>ERZ773059.847-NODE-847-length-15872-cov-11.018398_pt1 | contig 15872 bp, 16 predicted proteins | sample MGYA00580514_ERZ773059 | MGnify/ENA primary metagenome ERZ773059 (study PRJEB29015, sample SAMEA2737981) | human oral metagenome | biome: human oral; feature: human-associated habitat; material: dental | place: China | collected 2056 ...
ATTTGGGCAGTAAGTGGCGTAATAAAGTGGAGCATCATGGGGCAAAACCGGCAGTGGATGTATTTAAAGACGTGCTTGTTATTTAGTTCGCTAACCTGTTGTTCTCATTAAAACCCTGATGGGATAGCGATCTTCGTTTTCTTTAACAATTTAGATGAATTAATCTATTTGTATAACGACAATGTGGCCGTTATACTTGCCAAACTCCTTATCATAAAATCAGTTAGCGAAATGCAGTGTTTAATACGCTGATTTTTCTTGCTTTTTTAGGTAGGGAGCAGCCGCCTTCGCGCGGCTGTGTGTTGAAACTGTTTCGGCGTACAACTCAATCCCTGCCATTGCAGGCAGCCGCCTTCGCGCGGCTGTGTGTTGAAACGCCGTGAGCGTTGGTACCATAAATTTGATGGACTGCAGCCGCCTTCGCGCGGCTGTGTGTTGAAACCCGGTTAGTCACCGGATCGCGGTATTTCACGATGCAGCCGCCTTCGCGCGGCTGTGTGTTGAAACCACTAAAACAAAATATCACTTCTACATCAAATACGCAGCCGCCTTCGCGCGGCTGTGTGTTGAAACACGTTTTCAAGCTGATAAATGCTAGCAATTTTGCAGCAGCCGCCTTCGCGCGGCTGTGTGTTGAAACATCTAAATTTGTTCTTATGGCGTTTTTATCCTGGTGGCAGCCGCCTTCGCGCGGCTGTGTGTTGAAACGGCATAAAGCGTATCTGCCGCCTTTTTGTAGCTCTGCAGCCGCCTTCGCGCGGCTGTGTGTTGAAACGGGGTACCACACAACATCTCCGTGCCAGCCTTTGGGCAGCCGCCTTCGCGCGGCTGTGTGTTGAAACTTTCCACCACATTGTCTAACACATCGCTATTGCGCAGCCGCCTTCGCGCGGCTGTGTGTTGAAACCTTAAACCAATGCTCAACATCTTGTCCTTTATGAATGCAGCCGCCTTCGCGCGGCTGTGTGTTGAAACAATCAATGAATGGGTAAAATAGAAAAGTGCGGTCGGCAGCCGCCTTCGCGCGGCTGTGTGTTGAAACAGAAGATTTAGAAAATACGCTTGCAAGAGTTACTGCAGCCGCCTTCGCGCGGCTGTGTGTTGAAACTTTAACGGCTAATTTAATAGTTTGTTTTGTCATGCAGCCGCCTTCGCGCGGCTGTGTGTTGAAACAATCGTAAAAGGTAAAAATAACCAAGAATTAGAAAGCAGCCGCCTTCGCGCGGCTGTGTGTTGAAACTTCGATTAGGCTTGCCATATAGTCTGATTTTTTGCAGCCGCCTTCGCGCGGCTGTGTGTTGAAACGTTAGACTGTTGTGATCTTAGAAGTTGAATTCTTGCAGCCGCCTTCGCGCGGCTGTGTGTTGAAACAATCAATGAATGGGTAAAATAGAAAAGTGCGGTCGGCAGCCGCCTTCGCGCGGCTGTGTGTTGAAACAGAAGATTTAGAAAATACGCTTGCAAGAGTTACTGCAGCCGCCTTCGCGCGGCTGTGTGTTGAAACTTCGAACGTTTTTTTAAACAATTTTTAGCGGCATGAGCAGCCGCCTTCGCGCGGCTGTGTGTTGAAACCGTGGATCCTTCTAACAAGAAGGCTGCAGGAAAGGGCAGCCGCCTTCGCGCGGCTGTGTGTTGAAACCATTCAATATAACCATTTTTACGGCTAATAATTCGCAGCCGCCTCCGCGCGGCTGTGTGTTGAAACAATTTTGGGCTGATAAGAATCGTTTATTAATATGGCAGCCGCCTCCGCGCGGCTGTGTGTTGAAACTATAATACGTTTTCTTTCTCCTGCTAGACGAACCGGCAGCCGCCTCCGCGCGGCTGTGTGTTGAAACCTCAAAACGTAACAAAAGAAGAAATCAAAAAAGCGCAGCCGCCTCCGCGCGGCTGTGTGTTGAAACTCATTTTTGCCCAAGGTAAACTGATATAAATCGACCGCAGCCGCCTTCGCGCGGCTGTGTGTTGAAACAGCATTAGTTTTCATTGCTGATCCTCTTTTGCTTGCAGCCGCCTTCGCGCGACTGTGTGTTGAAACATCGAATAAATCAAGAAAAGCCACTTGGTTACGAGCAGCCGCCTTCGCGCGGCTGTGTGTTGAAACAAGCCAACTACGCCAGTGTAGCCCTGCTGCCTTCGCGCGGTTGTGTGTTGAAACGTGATTAAGTGGCAATGAGCGTGCCTTTCCGGATGCAGCCGCCTTCGTGCGGCTGTGTATTGAAACGATGGCAATATGTTTTTTGCTGATTCCGCGTTGTCCGCAGTCGCCTTCGCGCGGCTGTGTGTTTAAATGAGTTTTCGCCCTTTCGGGTAGCTATCCCTAAGTGCATTCGCTTCTGCTCCTTCTGTGAGCCATGTTTTCGTGCAACAAGTTGCACGCTATGAGGGATATTACATTTTCTAAGTCTTGCGTTGTCAGTTGCGTTTAAACGTTTTAAAATCGTTTTGCTTGAATTCAAGGTTAGTGTTGAATTTAATCTTGAATGTGAACGTGAGATTATTTGCCATGAGGAGATCTTTATGGAGAAAGAAACAGATATCCATTGGATTGGTTGGGTGATTGCACTGTTACCGTATGAAATCGGTTTGTTGTTTATGTTGTTTGGTTCAGCGACATTGATTCAGGTGGTGTTTTTCGGCACATTTTCGTACCTTGTCATCCTTGGTGTCATTGCTTTCTTCCGCAATCCTAAAGATGTCATACTGCTTTTGATTATCGGCTCAAAACTTTAAAAGTTGACCGCACTTTAAGATGCGCTGAGTACCGTATGATGAGCATGATATTGTTGTGCGATTTATTGATGGATAATAGGGATAATGGCGTTGTATTTTAATTTTCTACGTAACATAAGATTTAACCGATAGCCTCTCTGATTTCCTTGATGTATTTTTTGCCATTAAATTTTAATGAACGTATCACCGTTGTTGTAGTGTAGAGCAGGGGAGTCCTTAATCAAAAGGCCAAGTCCTGTATTAAACTTAGCCTTTAGATTAAATAAATTCTATTTGGGAGAATGAATTATTATTCTGCTATCGGGATAATTTTTGTAGCGTGGGAACCTTTGTCGCCGTGAATGACTTCAAATTGTACTTTTTGACCTGCTTTTAGAGAGCGGTAGCCTTCCATTTCAATAACAGAATAGTGTGCAAAAATATCGGTATCACTGCCTTCTGCAGAAATAAAGCCAAATCCTTTTGCATTATTAAACCATTTAACAACACCAACTTCCATAATTTACACCTCTTATGGTTTTAGTTCTTCTCGAACCACATTTACTTCAATAAGACATACAGCCCTATCACCTTAATTTGCTGGTGATCATCTTTAAATAAATTTACTGTGTATGCAATAAGAAAAGTTTCAAAATCAAACAGAGATCACAAAAATTCATAAAAATAATGTGCAAAAACCCTTCAGCTTTTCTTCTTTTATAGCGAATTATTTGTGATTTTGTGTATTTTTATTCTGTTCCCGTAATTGTTTTGCCACTAAGGCAATAGCTTCTCCGCTGCCAATGCCTTGCGCCATGAGTTCTTGAATTTTTTCAACGGCACGTTGTTGCTGTTCATGAGTGAGATTTAGCAAATCGTTGTCTAGCATTTTTGTCTTTCCTTTCATTTAAAAGTGCGGTGATTTTTTACAATGTTTTTACCATTGAAAAGTCTGCATGAGATTTTGCCATTGCGCATCCAGTCCAGCTTGAATTGTCATCGGACGTTGAGTCAATGGATGAACAAAGGTTAATTTTTCTGCGTGTAACAGTAAACGGGCGCAGCCGGTGTGTTCCATTAATGCACGATTTTGATGCAAATCGCCATATTGTGTATCCCCTAAAATGGGGTGAAAAATATGTTTCATATGACGACGCAACTGATGCTTACGTCCGGTTTGTGGAATTAAACGCACAAGAGAATAACGGGAAGTGGCATAACGCCCTACACCGTAAGGCATTTCCACGATCTGCAATCCTTCATAAAAAGTGACCGCACTTTGTGGTGCTTTATCCGGTTGGGAGAATTTATCGGCAATTTTATCTAACTGAACCTTGAGCGGATAATCAATTTCGCCATGCCCTGTCACATATCCTCTCACTACCGCGAGATACTGCTTTTCTATTTGTTTTTGCTCAAACTGTTGGCATAACACATGCGCGATTTCACTGTTTAAGGCAAACAGCAGAACGCCGGATGTTGGACGATCTAAGCGATGAATCGGATAAACGCGCTGCCCGATTTGATCGCGTAAGGTTTGCATAACAAACTGGGTTTCATGGCGATCAAGCCAGCTGCGATGTACCAACATGCCTGCCGGTTTATTGACGGCGACCAATACATCATCCTGATATAAAATCTCTAACATTGTTGTTGCAACAGCTTTTCAATTTCTATGATCGGGATTAATAATTCCGCCAAATAATCTTCTTCTTTCAATGCCTCTTCCAAATAAGGGCTAATCGCAATTTGGCTTGGCAAGGGCGCCTGACTTTCCAATAGGGCGTACATACGTGGAATAAAAATCCATTGCAGCCATTCTGTTGGTTGCATTGTATCCAGTGCAAAAGGTTGTTCGCTTAAAAAAGCCTCTGCGTTTGGCGGTATACTTTGCCATAATGCCAAACGTGTCATCGTATGCTGTAAATGTTGTAAATGTAATCGAGTTTGTTGATGCATAAAACACCTCATAAAATAAGCGCGTCATTGTAGAAGATTTCATGCTTTTGCGCCAGTTACACAAATTTCGTGTAAAATTTCACTTTTTATATTAACGTGATCCATTATGTATTTAATTGAAGCCTTCTTTTCTCTCCAGTCGAGTGATTTTTCATTGGAAAAACAAGCCCATTGCGTTAATCAAGTAATTGAACAATGGCGTTATAACGGACAGATTATTGGACGTGAAATTCCACAATTTCTTGCCGAGCAGGAAAATCAACAAGGCTTGGCAGTACGTGTGACTTGTCCTGAGCAAACTTCATTATTAGCGGAATTTAACAATCAGCCGGTCACACAAGCCCTTCTAGAAGCAGAAAAGTGCGGTGTATTTTTCGAGAGTTTTCAAATCGTTGCGGAAGATCTTAATTCCGACATGACCGCAACAGAAACGCCTTCTTGGCAATTACTCTATACGACCTATTTGCAGTCTTGTTCCCCTTTACATAGCGGTGATACATTGCAACCGATTCCGTTATATAAACAGCTAAAAAACATACCGCACTTGGCAATGGATATGATCAAGTGGCAAGAAAATTGGCAGGCGTGTGATCAGTTGCAAATGAATGGTTCGGTGTTAGAACAAGAGGCCTTGGCGCAAATTAGCAATACGCAAACTCCATTGTTCAAACATGGCTATTACCTCGCTCAAGAAATTACTCGCCAAAGTGGCATTCCTACATACTATTATTTGTATCGAATCGGCGGGGAAAGCCGAGAAGCTGAGTTAGACTCCCATTGCCCCTTATGCAAACGGCCGTGGACGCTGGAGCGACCACTGTTTGACTTCTTATATTTTAAATGCGATCACTGCCGTCTTGTTTCCAACCTTTCATGGCACTGGCAATAACCCTCATTGTAACAGGAGGCTGAAATCATGGCTGAGCGTGGGATGAAAGGCGAGAAAAAAAAGTAGCCCTGGGAGTATCGATAAAGTTAAAATTTAAGCAATTAAATACATTAAGGAATTTTTTGCTTGCAACAACGAGATAAATCCTTATAATCGGCATCCGTTCTCAGCAAGAAAATTTATCAGTGTTGCCTGGGTGGCGAAATTGGTAGACGCAGCGGATTCAAAATCCGCCGTTGAATAAACGTGTCGGTTCGAGTCCGACCCTAGGCACCAATGATAAGTTTATGAAGAATGACAAGCCGCTTTTCAAAGCGGCTTTTTTGTTATCTAAATAACGTAAAATCAATAACTTACAATCTAATCAAAATCCCCCCACCATTAAAACCACTGTATATATTTATATTCATTTACTGTTCATTTATGATCTGTTTAGATCATAAATGAAGTGAATTTGCACCATAAATTGCCTATTTATTTTAATAAATCTTTTAATCCAGCTTTCATGGCGGACATTTGGCTTTCGTATAATGCTTTTTTCTCACGCTCATCAATCATATACATGATGGTTTCTGAGAGCGTCATTTTCATTTTGCGAGAATATTTGGATAAACGTAGCCAAACGGCATATTCCAAATCAATGGATTTTTTCTTGGTAGATTGTTTTTCAGCATTAAAAAAACGCTTTCTTCTGGCGCGGATGGCTTGATCGAGTTTTGTCACCAATTCTGGCGCTAAATGGGTTTTTATCCATTCTTCAATTTTTTGCGGATAGTTTTGGCAACCGATGAGTTGTTTTACGATGTCTTCTTGTAAACTTTTTTCCGTGTAACGGGTGATATTTTCTCCTTCACGAGCTTTTTTGGTTAAATAGACCCATTTCCAATGCGCTTCTTGATTTTCTAACTTTTGGTATTTCATTTCTCTATATGATTTTAGTGACGTGGTAACTGTGTAACTATACGCTTTTTGTGGCGGATTTTCCAGCAAATTTTCCTCGATACGCATAAATATGCGATAATATTGTCAAATTATCTTTAACGTAGAGAGTCGTCGTGTCTTCATCTTATAATACTTTACCTTGGCAGGAACTTCGTCCAACATTGCGCGTGACGGAAATCCCTTCACATTCTCAAGATTTTTTCGCATTACAACCCCGCGCAGAAAAAGCGATTCGTCATTTCATTAAAAATTCCCACCGCACTTTATTGGTGCTTAAAGCGGATGATCAGGCAGAATATGCGCTGTTATTGGAACAATTGATTCAATCAGAAAAGCCCGTGTCGGAGTTATGTGGTGTGCAATATGTGATTGAACAAGGCGATTCCTTTTCTTTTCCTCGTATTTCAGCCGAACCGGTACAGTCTTATAACGACAATTTTGCCGCACAAAAAAGCGTGGCAAGTGCGTTATATTTCGATCAGTTTCAGTTATTTGGCTCCGTGAAAATTCACGCGACCTCGCACGACATTCAGCTGAATCCAGGCTTGGTTCATCAGGTGAATGGCGGTGTTTTAATTGTCACTGCCGGCGCATTATTGGCGCAATTTGATTTATGGCAACGACTCAAACATATTCTCACTACCGGCGTGTTTAACTGGTATTCCGCGCATCCATTTAAAACCTTGCCTTGCGATATTCCGAGTTATCCGTTGAAGTTAAAAGTCATTGTCTTAGGCAATCGTACAGAATTGGCGACATTGGAAGAGTTGGAAGAAGAGCTTTATCACTTGGCGGATTATGCGGAAATCGAGAGTTATTGCCGTGTTGCCAATGCGGAGCAACAGCAACAATGGATGGGGTATGTTCAGTCCGTAGCGCAACAACATCAATTGCCGATGTTGGATTTGAGTGGCTTTAATAAACTGTATCAATTATTGGTACGTGACAGCGAAAACCGCGACTTGATTAATATCTCGCCGTTGATGTTAAAAAATATGTTGACGGAGACAGCGCTGTTCTCGCAGTCCACCTCCTTAAGTGCGGTGGATTTTGAGCATTATTTTTTACATAAAACCGAGCAATTTGGCTTTTTGCGTGAACAAACTTACGATAGCATTTTGCAGGAACAAATTTATGTGGCGACCGAAGGCGAAATGGTGGGGCAGATTAACGGTTTGTCCGTTATTGAATATCCTGGGACGCCGTTAGTGTTTGGTGAACCTTCCCGTATTAGTTGTATTGTGCAATACGGTGATGGTGAAGTTGTGGATGTGGAGCGCAAAACCGAATTGGCGGGGAATATTCACAGCAAAGGCATTTTAATTGCAGAGGCTTGTTTGGCGAATATTTTAGAATTGCCTTCTCAGTTGCCGTTTTCGGCTTCCTTAGTTTTTGAGCAATCTTACGGCGAAATTGATGGCGACAGCGCATCTTTAGCCGGCTTTTGTGTGTTGGTCAGCGCCTTGTCCGATTTGCCGTTACCACAATCTATTGCTATCACGGGAGCGATCGATCAGTTTGGCTTGGTGCATTCTGTTGGGGGCGTCAATGAAAAAATTGAAGGCTTTTTTACCATTTGTCAGCGTCGCGGACTGACCGGTAAACAGGGCGTGATTATTCCGAGTGCCGTAGTGAATCAACTGAGTTTATCTGAAGCCGTGATTAGTGCGGTGAAAAATCAGACATTTTTTATCTATCCCGTAGAAGCCGTGGATCAGGCCTGTGAAATTTTGTTACAACGTGACTTAGTGGAACAAGATGATAAAGACTATACGCCAGATACCCTGCCATTGGCTCGCTTAATTCATCAACGCATTAATCAATATGCCGATCGGCAGTCACATCGAGAGGGTTTTTGGGATTTGTTGTTTTCCCGCAAAAGCCATTAATTCAAAATTGCCATTAAAAATTAACTGATCGGACAAGTTAGGCGTACAAGTGTTAGCTATTCTAAATGCAGTGAGGCTTTGTTAGAATCCGCGCAACGTTTGTATTTTAACAACACATTGACTTTTTATAGGATTTTAATAATGAACACTTGTACACCAAACATTAAAGACAGTTATTCTTACGAAGATTTATTAGCCTCCGGACGTGGAGAACTGTTTGGTAAAGAAGGGCCGCAACTTCCTGCGCCAACGATGCTAATGATGGATCGTATTGTGAAAATGACTGAAGATGGTGGTACATTTGGTAAAGGTTACATTGAAGCCGAACTTGACATCCATCCTGATTTACCGTTTTTCGCTTGTCACTTTATCGGCGATCCCGTTATGCCGGGCTGTTTAGGCTTAGATGCCATGTGGCAATTAGTCGGCTTCTTCCTTGGCTGGGTTGGTGGCAAAGGCAAAGGTCGTGCGTTAGGTGTCGGCGAAGTGAAATTCACCGGTCAGATTCTGCCAACCGCCAAAAAAGTGGTTTATCGCATTAATATGAAACGTGTCATCAACCGCAAATTAGTGATGGGCATGGCAGACGGCGAAGTAGAGGTGGACGGTCGTGTTATCTACACCGCAACAGATTTGAAAGTCGGCTTATTCCAAGATACTTCCAGTTTTTAACACCGAAACGATATAAAATGAGAAAGCGAGATCGAAGGCTCTCGCTTTTGTTTTAACGGCTTTGTTTTAATAAGATGTCATTGATGTCACGTGATTTTTTGACGGAGATCACTAATTTTAACTAAAAGCGTTGTAATTCTTTCTGCCTCTTCTAGAATACTCATAAAGCGTTAGTTTTAGGCTGTATTTTGTTGTAGGTGCGTATGCAAGTTTTCAATTCTCTAGCACAAATTGCCGAAACAATCGGTGTTTCTTCTTCTCGTTTAGCGTATTTACTGATAGACGCGCGTTTAATTTATGCCCCTCCTGAAATACGGCATGATTTCACCGCACTTTTGCAACCACCAAGTCATCGGATAAACGCAGTATTTTATGAGGCTTTCACGCGTATCTCTCTTGTTTTATTCATATTGTCATTCGCTCATCATCGCTTAAACCTTTCAGCTTCTCGTCAAAGAGAAACCTTTCCAATTCACCAACACGCGCTTTTACCATTCAAGTTGCCTTGTTTATTGGCGTTGAGCGATATGCAAATCGCGTTCCTTTTCTCTTTAATTAATCAAGCCCGCAGAGCTTAGCGAGGATTTATTATGACTCAACTAGTAGCGCAATCCGTAATTAATCAATTCTTTGATGGAACACATTCTGATCCTTTTTCCGTATTGGGTATGCACGAAACCGATAACGGCATTGAAATTCGTGCTTTATTGCCGGATGCGTGTCGTGTCAGCGTCATTGATAAAGAAAATCAAGACACCGTCTGTGAATTGGATTGTTTAGATGACAGAGGCTTTTTTGCCGGTGTTGTGCCGAACACCCGTGATTTCTTTGCCTATCAATTACAAGTGTATTGGGGCAAAGAATCGCAAATCCTTGAAGACCCTTATCGTTATCATCCAATGATTAGTGATTTGGATGAATGGCTTTTAGCTGAAGGCTCATTCTTGCGTCCGTATGAAGTGTTAGGTGCGCATTTTATCGAATGTGATGGTGTTTCCGGTGTGAACTTCCGTTTGTGGGCACCGAACGCGAAACGAGTTTCTGTGGTGGGGGATTTCAACTATTGGGACGGACGTCGCCATCCGATGCGCTTACATCCGGTAAGCGGCGTATGGGAATTATTCCTACCGAAAGTTGCATTAGGGCAGTTGTATAAATTCGAATTAATTGATTGCCACGGCAATTTACGCTTAAAAGCCGACCCTTACGCATTCAGTTCACAGTTACGTCCTGATACAGCGTCACAAATTAGTGCGTTACCGGACATCGTGCCAATGACAGAAGCCCGCCGCAAAGCTAACCAATGGGATCAACCGATTTCTATTTATGAAGTGCATTTAGGGTCTTGGCGCCGTAATTTAGAAAATAACTTCTGGCTAGATTACGACCAAATCGGCGATGAATTGATTCCTTATGTAAAAGAAATGGGCTTTACGCACATTGAATTTTTGCCGCTTTCCGAATTCCCGTTTGACGGTTCTTGGGGCTACCAACCGTTAGGGCTGTATTCTCCAACCAGTCGTTTTGGTACACCGGAAGGGTTTAAACGTTTAGTGGAACGCGCCCATGAAGCCGGCATCAACGTGATTTTGGACTGGGTGCCGGGGCATTTCCCAAGCGATACCCATGGTTTAGTAGCCTTTGACGGCACGGCATTATATGAACACGCCGATCCGCGCGAAGGATTCCATCAAGACTGGAACACGCTCATTTACAACTATGGTCGCAACGAAGTGAAAAACTTCTTATCCAGTAACGCTTTATATTGGATTGAACGTTTCGGGATTGACGGTATTCGCGTCGATGCGGTGGCATCCATGATTTATCGTGATTACAGCCGTGCCGAGGGAGAATGGATTCCGAACCAATACGGCGGACGAGAAAATTTAGAAGCCATTGAATTCTTAAAACACACCAACTGGAAAATTCATAGTGAAGTGCAAGGAGCGGTTTCCATTGCGGAAGAATCGACCTCGTTCGCGGGTGTAACACATCCAACCGAAAACGGTGGTTTAGGCTTTAATTTCAAATGGAATATGGGCTGGATGAATGACACCCTTTCTTACATGGAAAAAGATCCGGTCTATCGCCAATATCACCACAACCAAATGACTTTCGGCATGGTGTATCAATACAGTGAAAACTTTGTGTTACCTCTCTCCCATGATGAAGTGGTACATGGCAAATGTTCCTTAATCGACAAAATGCCGGGCGATGCATGGCAAAAATTCGCGAACTTACGCGCTTATTACGGCTACATGTGGGGCTATCCGGGTAAGAAATTATTGTTCATGGGAAATGAATTTGCCCAAGGTCGTGAATGGAATTATCAAGAAAGTTTAGATTGGTTCTTATTGGATGAATCTATCGGCGGAAGATGGCACATCGGCGTACAACAATTAGTGAAAGACCTCAATAAAATTTATCGCGAAAACGAACCGCTCTTTGAACTGGATTCTGATCCGCAAGGCTTCGATTGGTTGGTGGTGGATGATGCGCAAAACTCCGTCTTTGCCTTTGAACGACGTAGCAGCAAAGGCGAGCGTATTATTGTGATCAGTAACTTTACGCCGGTGCCACGCCATGATTATCGTATGGGCGTGAATGTTGCCGGTCAATATCATGAAATTTTAAATACGGATTCATTCTTTTACGAAGGCTCAAATCTTGGTAACTGCGGTGCAGTGGAAAGTGAGGCGATTCCAAGCCATGGACGAGATCATTCTATTTCTGTTTCGATTCCGCCATTGGCAACCCTCTATTTGAAATATCAAGGATAAGGGATGATTGCAGTAAAAAATCAGGGCAAGGCTTATCCGTTCGGTTATAGCCAATATGAAGAAAACAGCGAGCAAATCACTAACTTTACACTGTATTCTTCTGTGGCAGATGCCGTGGAATTGTGCCTGTTTGAGAACGGCAAAAAAGAACAGCGTTTCGCTATGCATCGTAGCGAACATGTTTGGCATATTGCGCTTAGTGGCGTTACTCAGGGGACGCAGTACGGTTTTAGAATCACCGCCGAAAATGACCGCACTTTGGCTAATCCAAACAAGCTCATGCTTGATCCTTATGCGAAAGCCGTGGTGGGTAAACCGGATTTAAGTTCGCCAGAAGTGCGGTCGATTTTTCAGTTAAATGATCCACGAGATAACGCGGAATTTGCGCCGAAAGGTCAAATTATTGAGACCACCTTTGACTGGCAAAACGACAAAGCCCCGAAAACACCTTGGGCAGAGACAGTAATTTATGAGCTCAGCGTAAAAGGCTTTAGCCAATTACGTGCAGATCTACCTGAAAAATTACGCGGAACTTATGCCGGTTTGGCGCAACCGCAAAGTGTGGCGTATTTAAAAGCATTAGGTGTTACGGCAGTGGAGTTGTTGCCGATTAATTACCACGTAAACGAACCGCACTTGCAAGAAAAAGGATTACAAAATTATTGGGGCTATAACCCGTTAGCCATGTTTGCCGTAGAGCCAAAGTATTGTTCCGAAAAAAACCGTGAAAACCCGTTGTATGAATTCAAAAGCATGGTGAAAGCGTTACATGAAGTGGGGATTGAGGTGATTTTAGACGTGGTATTTAACCACACGGCAGAATCGGAGAAATCATTTCCAACGTTCAGCCAACGTGGCATTGATGATCGGACGTATTATTGGCAAAACGAACAAGGCGAATATATTAACTGGACAGGTTGCGGCAATACGCTGAACCTCGCCAATGACATCACCCGCAAATGGGTGGTGGATTGCCTTCGTTATTGGGTGGAAGAATGCCATGTAGATGGTTTCCGTTTTGATTTAGGCACGGTGTTAGGGCGTGAGTCACCGGATTTCAACCCGCACGCCAAACTGTTTGATGATATCGCGCAAACACCGAGTTTGCAGCAGGTGAAATTCATCAGCGAACCTTGGGATATTGGCCATTACGGTTATCAATTAGGGCGTTTTCCCCATTATTTTGCCGAATGGAACGACCGCTTCCGTGATGATATGTGTCGTTTTTGGTTATGGAAAAGTGGGGAAGTGGGCGCATTTGCCGAACGTTTTGCCGGCTCAAGTGATCTGTTCAAGCGAGAAACGCGTTTGCCACACACCACCCTGAATTTTATTACCGCTCACGATGGTTTTACGTTACGCGATTTGGTCAGTTATAACCATAAGCATAACGAGGCGAACGGTGAAGACAATCGCGATGGTCGCAATGAAAATTACAGTTACAACTATGGCATTGAGGGCAGTCAATTAGACCTCAATGACGAACACCAAAGTGCGGTGGAAAATCAGCGTGTTTTAGCGCAAGGTGGATTATTAGCAAGTTTGTTATTGGGCAACGGCACACCAATGTTGCTTGCCGGTGATGAATTCGGCAACACGCAATTCGGTAACAATAACGCCTATTGTCAGGATAATGAAATCACATGGCTGAAATGGCAGGATTTCAATCAGGAATTATTTGACTTGACCAAACAACTAATTGCAACACGAAAACAAATTCAAAGTTTGCAACGGGATGTTTGGTGGTCGGATGAAAATGTCACTTGGCTCAACATTGAAGGGAAATCAATGCAAGTCGAAGATTGGCATCATCGGGAAAGCAAGGCGCTGCAAGTGGTATTAGATCAGCGATGGCTTTTCTTAATCAATGCGAAAGCAGAACCTCAGTCTTTTACATTGCCAAACGAGATAAATGGTCAATGGAAAGCTAGGGCAGGAACAACAAACTTAACGATTCAACAACAGCAAGTTGAAGTGGGTGGTATGGCGTTTTGTGTGTTGGAAAATATGGATAATTAAAAAAATAACGGAGTTTATTATGAAAAACGGTCTTTCCCAACTTCCTAACAAATATGATTTAGTCAAAAATACGCTTGTGCTGATTTTAGCCGGTGGTCGTGGCTCACGCCTGCACGAATTAACGGATAAACGTGCAAAACCGGCACTGTATTTTGGGGGAAATCGCCGAATCATCGATTTCGCGTTGTCTAACTGTATTAACTCCGGCTTAAACCGCATTGGTGTGGTAACGCAATATGCTGCACACTCTTTATTACGCCATTTACAAAAAGGGTGGTCTTTCTTGCCACAAGAACGGGGTGAATTCATTGATATGCTCCCGGCGCGCCAACAAATTGATGATTCCACGTGGTATCGTGGCACAGCCGATGCGGTATATCAAAACATGGCGATTATTCGAGATCACTACAAACCGAAATATATTCTCATTCTTGCCGGCGACCATATTTATAAACAAGACTACAGCCAAATGTTGTTAGACCACGTGACCAGTGGTGCAAAATGTACCGTGGGTTGTATCGAAGTGCCGCGTTCCGAGGCGCATGAATTTGGCGTGATGGCGGTCAACGAAAATCTGAAAGTGAAAGCGTTCGTAGAAAAACCCAAAGATCCGCCTGCCATGGTGGGCAAACCGGAAACTTCATTGGCTTCCATGGGGATTTATGTGTTTAATGCGGATTATCTTTATGAAATGCTAAATAAAGAAGTGAACACGCCTTGCACCTCTCATGACTTTGGTAAAGACGTATTGCCGAAATGTTTGGAAGAAGGCACGTTATACGCCCATCCGTTTAGTCGTTCCTGCATGGGACGTAACACGGAAGGCGATATTTATTGGCGCGATGTGGGGACATTAGACAGCTTCTGGCAATCGAATATCGACTTGGTGTCTGAACATCCGCAATTAGATATTTATGACCAAACTTGGCCGATTCGCGGTAATCTGGTGCAAGCCTATCCGTCTAAATTCTTTTATAAAAATGCCAATGTTAAGCCGGTGGATAACTCTCTTATTGGCGGCGGTTGTGTGATTACCGATGCCTCAATCAGCTATTCCGTGTTATTTGATCGAATTAAAATTAACGAAGGTTCTGTGATTGATCATTCTGTGATCTTGCCTGAAGTGACAATTGGCAAAAATTGCATATTGAAACATTGTATCGTGGATCGTCATTGTGTCATTCCGGACGGTATGCAAATTGGTGTGGACCGTGAATTGGACAGTAAACGTTTCCGTATCAGTTCAACCGGCAAAGTGATTTTAGTGACACCGTCTATGTTGAAAAAATTAGAAGGACAAGATGTGTTCTCGGAAGAACATTTAGACTAACGTGAAAGTGCGGTCTGTTTTCAACACGTTTTGATTTTTACTCGCTCCTTCGGAGCCGTTGGCAAAGCAACATTCAAAATCCTTCGGATTTTGTGACCGCACTTTTTAGTGTATAGGGCGTTTTTAATACGCCCTCATTAATCAAGGGACATGAGGAAAATAAATGAAAGTATTACACGTTTGCTCGGAGTTATATCCTTTACTGAAAACCGGCGGATTAGCCGATGTGATGGGGGCATTGCCCTTTGCTCAAAAAGAAATCGGCATTGATGCGCGTATTTTGTTGCCGGCGTATCCGGCGATTGCGGCGGGCATTCCAAATACGTCAGTTGTTGCGGAATGGGATAATTTTGCCGGCCACATTGTTTTGCGTTACGGTGAATATCATGGCGTTGGCGTTTATCTTATTGACGCACCGCACTTGTATGGACGGGAAGGCAATCCGTATCATGATGGCTATTACAATGATTATGGCGATAATTATAAACGTTTTGCATTATTAGGCTGGGTGGGTGCAGAATTGTCCACCGGTTTAGATAGTTGGTGGCGCGCAGAAGTTGTCCATGCCCATGATTGGCATGCGGGTTTAACGGCAGCCTATTTATTTAATAAAGGCCGTCCGGCAAAATCGGTTTTCACCATTCATAATTTGGCGTATCAAGGGCAATTTGATTATCGCC
>ERZ773059.848-NODE-848-length-15855-cov-23.081076_pt1 | contig 15855 bp, 7 predicted proteins | sample MGYA00580514_ERZ773059 | MGnify/ENA primary metagenome ERZ773059 (study PRJEB29015, sample SAMEA2737981) | human oral metagenome | biome: human oral; feature: human-associated habitat; material: dental | place: China | collected 2056 ...
CCCGCCGCCGCGCCCGGCAGCGCCCTGCGCAAGGAGCTGGGGGCGCTCGCCCGCCTGGCCGGGGAGCCGGGCACATCCTCCGAGGACATCGACATCCTTATCGTCGGCGTCGAAGGCGGGAGCACGCCCACGGACTCGATCGCGCGGGCGCTCGTCGGGGCGCTGCGATGCGCTTCGGCCCAGGTGCGCGACCTGGTGGCGGGGAGGCGGGCGCGGGTGCTGGACGCCTGCATCCTGCCGGGCCTCCAGGTGTCGCGGGCCTCGATCGAGACCCTGGAGAGGGCGATCGGCGGGCACGACGGACACGTCCTGCTCGCCCTGGCCGGGGGTGCGACCACCGTCCTCGCCGAGGTCGCCGGCGTCGTCGCCGCCACCCACGGCGACGAGTGGTCGCTGGCCCTCATCGACCGGGCCGGGGACGACCGGGCGGACGGCACGGCGCCGATCCTGCGCATGTCGGTCGACGGGGAGGACCCCCTGCGGGGCTGGCTCATGGGGCTCGGACTGCCCACCGTCCTCGCCCAGGAGTACGACGGGCGCGGGGCCGGCGCGCAAGCCGGCGGCGAGATGCCCGACGAGGTCCGGCGGGCCGCCGGGGCCCTGCGGCGCGCCGTCGGCGAGACCCCCGTGGAAGGGGGGATCGGCCCCGAGGACTTCGCCCAGCTGCTGTGGACGGACACGGCCCGCGGGGACCTGGCCGCGGGCATGGCGCTGCGGGCGTGGGTGGCCGCCGAGTACCGGCGGCGCCGGCGCCAGTACCTGGACCAGACGGGGCTGGACGAGGCGGAGCACCCCGATGCGCTCCGGAAGGGCGGCGAGCTCGGCCGGGCGATCGGGCGCCTCGAGAAGGAGGCGCGCACGCGGCCCCTCGCCGCGCCCGAGGCGTGGCTCGTCGCCCAGCGCGACTTCATCGACCTGGGCATCGGGGCGACCCACCGCTTCGACGAGGCCGGCGACGACCTGCGCGAGCGGGTGCGCGCCGCCCTGGGCGGCCAGCCCCCGGACTGGTTGTCGTGGCCGTCGGGGACCGTGTGCCTGCTGACCGCTCAGGGACAGCCCCGCGGAAGGGGGAGGGGCCCCGAACGCGACCCCATCGCCGTCGCGCTCCTGCGCGCGCAGCCGGACCCGGCCCTGCGCCGGGCCTGCTCCGTCCCCGGGCCGCTGACGCTGAGAACGTTCATCGCCTGCTCCGACGACAGCCTGGGTGAGGGGCGCGGCGTCGTCGACAGGTTCGCGGCCGGCGACGTCGACCATCACCCCGACTGGGAGCCGCCCGGGGCCGACGGCGCCACGGCCCGCAGCTACGGGCGGGCCGCCACGAGCGACGGGGTCACGGCGAGCGGGGCGGAGGAGAGCATGTCGCGGGCCGGCCGCTTCGCCGCCCAGTGGCTCGAGGACCAGCTCGCGGAGCGCTGGTCCCGCCCGCGGGCCATCGTCGTCACCGTCGTGGGGGAGAAGCCCGTCGTCATCGCGCTCCTGCGCGCCGCGCAGGTCTTCGGCGCTCGCCACGGCATTGCGGTGCTCCTCGCATCGACGGTGCGGAGCGCCGACGGCCAGAACGTCCTCCAGTTCCACCAGTTCGGGCTCGACCGCGACGTCCGCAGGGCGCTGCTGCGGGCGACCGGCTACTGCCTGGACCGTCTGGACCTGCTCACGGCGGCGCGCCTGCTCGCCCTGGGGGATCCCGCCATGGAGGAGTCGGCCGGTGATGCCCGGGCGCTCGCGGACGAGCTCGTGCGGGCGGTTCAGACCGAGGATATCGACGGGTGCGCGGGAGTGATTCTGGGGGTCATGGGCGCCGTCGGCCGCATGATCGATCACGTCCAGCCCGACGCCCAAGCGCGCCTGGCCACCATTATCGGCGAGCTGCTGAATCCCGCGCCCGAATCGAAGCGGACCGGCGCATTCCGGGAGCCCCGTGTTCTCGCCCTCGCGGACGGCCGGTTCGACCAGCAGAACTCCGTCTACACGTCCAATGACGCCGATCTCGCCGACGAGGGCGCCGGGGCGCTGCTGCGCCTCCTCGTGCGCGTGCGCAACAAGGTCACGATCAATCACGGCTCGAAGGGCCTGTCCGAGGCCACCGAGCAGGTCCTGAGCCGCTACCGGCGGGAGTCGCGGTGCACCTACGCCCGGCTCGTCGAGCGGGCCGTCACCGCGGTCGAGAGCAATTCCGACGCCGGGGTCGGGAGCGGCTCCGGCGCCGTGGCCGGGGACTGGGGTCGCCGGTTGGACGCCTTGCGGAAACGGGTCGGCGCGCTCGAGGAGGTTTCCTACGGCTGAGGGGATGTGGCATGGTGAGGGGCGTGAGGAACGTCGAGGACCGGACGCCGTCGGGCCTGTTGGAGATCGATAACGACGACGACAATGCGCTGCGCCTCATGGTCATCGTGCCGTGGGAGCTTCCCGGGACATGGGAGGAGTGGCGCGAATTGTTCCCGCAGGGCCCGGTGCGGATATCCATTTTCAGGAGGCCGACCGCCTTCGACGGGGCGTCGCGACGCCTGCGCGAGCCGGTGCGCAGACGGCTCCTCGACCCGGCCCACCGGCGTCACTACGTCTACCCGGACCTGGCGCCGGTCTTCGTCACCGAGAAGAACCGCGCGAGTCGGGGCAGACCGCCGTTCTACGCCTTCGCCTGGGACATTCTCGAGGTGGAATCGGTCGAGGCCCCCGACGCCGGGGGCGCCGCGGGGACGGGCGGGAAGACGCCCTCGACCCGGGTGCTCATCGTCCTTCACCTGGTCCTGCGCGTGCCGACGAGTCCCAAGGCATTCTCCTGGGTCCGCAATCTGACGCGAGAGCCCGCCGGAAAGGAGGAGATCACCCACGAGGTGGCGCGGGTCCTCGCCCTTGAGTCGAAGCGGGGCGCCGACGATGTGGGGCACGGATTCGGGGTCACCGATTGGGATGGGGAACCGAGCGCCGACCCGTACGTCATCACCTACGTGCCGCGCGATATTGTGGCCTCGGAGCGCGGTGACGGACTGGTCCTGGACGATTTCGACCTGCGCACGGACCAGGAGCGCCAGGAGGGGCGGGCGCCGCGACCGTTGAAGGACGCCGTGGCGGCGCCGGGGCTCGATGCGACCCGGGAGCGGGCGGTGGTGAGCGCCTGGCGGTGGGGGCGTCTGCCCCGCCGCGACGACGAGAGCTTCGAGGACGGGGTTTTCGGGGACCGGGAGCGCCAGGTCCACCGCCTGTCGCAGACCTGGGTGGCGTATGCGAGTATCAGCGGGTGCTCCTTCTGCCAGATCCGGGGCGAGGGGTTCCGCCCGCTCGCCCATATCGAGAGCAGGTTCATCGAGGCCGTCCTGCTCATGCTGCTCCAGCGGCACCGGGCCTCGTCCCTCATGTCGCGCCTGGCGGAGGTGCAGGCGAATGCCGCGGAGGAGGTGGACCGGGTCATCGAGCTCGATTCGGAGGCGGTGGGATTCGTCGTCTCCGAGCAGTGGACGATGATGACGGACTCGGACCGCCAGCTCGACGCCTTCCTCACCTACCTGCTCGAGACGTACAGGATCCCCCTGCTGGTCGAGGAGGCGCGCGACCAGGCGCACCGCCTGCGGGAGAACGTGCTCATGCGGATCGGGCGCGCCGAGCAGCAGGCCGAGGAGGAGCGGGCCAGGTCGGCCCGGACGCTGGAGATCGCGGCCGCGGTGTTCTCCTTCATCGGCCTGCCGCTGAGCGTGTTCCTCGAGCTCTGGGTGAACTGGAACCCCGAGGCGGGCATCGACCGCCGTCTGTACCGGCTCGGAGGCTGGCACTTCAACTGGTGGCTGGTGCTCATCGCGGTGATCCTGGGCTCCGCCATTATCGGCGGGGTGTTCTGGTGGGCGGTGGCGCGCGCGGTGGCGCACATGGCCCGACGGCGGGAAAGGGCGGCGGCCGGCGCCGAACCCGGCGCGTGAGGGCGAGGGCCCGGTGCGCGAGGGGCCGGCCTCGTTCCGTCATCGTCATCCGTGAACGCGCAGGTCCCCCGCCCCTCGCTCGTGAACGCGCAGGTTTCCAGTCGAACGCGCAGATGAGAGGTGCGCGTTCGACTGGAAACCTGCGCGTTCACGGAATCGGGGCGCCCGGTCGGAGCCGAGCCTCGTTGCGAAGGCTCGTCTCCTGGCGCGGCAGCGGTTTCTGCGGGGTCCTCAGTTCCGGGGAGGCCTTTTGATCTTGAGCGGCCGAGGGGATTCGGCCAACAGGCTCGTCGGGGACTGACCATACCCCTCCCTGGGATCACCGCTCCTGGGTTCGGTCTGGTTGTTCGCCCTGTTCTCCTCCAGGGACATGTAGCGCACCGGTGCGCCGTCGCTGTAGCCGAAGGCGGCGCGCTGCATGGCCCTCACCCATGGCGTCTTGAGAAGGAGCGCCTCGTTCGGCAGGGGGAAGTCCTCGACGCCGACGACGGGAGCGCCCAGGCCCAGGCATCCGTCCAGGTTCGCGTAGGACTCGGCCAGATCACTCCCCCGAATGGCGCGAAGGCCATTCTTCGCAATGCTCACCTCGAGAGTCCCCAGTCCGAGCGGCTTCCCCAGTCCCATCCGCAGGTGGCCGACGGCGCCGGGGTCCTTCTTCTCATTGTTCGGGACCAGATTCCGGGGGGTGAGCACCCAGATGAGCGCCGCCAGTTCATCCCGGCTCAGGTTCGAGAAGAGCATGGTGCAGCGCAGGACGCTGCCGGTCTTCATCCACGAGCGGGCTATGAGGCGGACCGCGGCATTGTCCTGCTCTTTACCGTTCAGCACGGGATCTTCGGTCGCCTGCGCGGGGAACCCCGACTTGTCCAGGTCCTTGCCCTCCACGAGTCTGCGATGCACAGGGTAGGCGGCGGCGCCGAGGAGCTGTCCGGGGGCGAAGTAGTCGCTGCGCGGAAGCGGATTCTTCCCCTTCGAAGGAGTCTTTCCGGAACTATCGGTGAGGAATCGCCTCGCCGACGACGTCTTGGGCGACAGCAGCGGTGAAAGTTTCTTCTTCTCACGGCTGACGCGGGCCTCGGAGGCGTCGACGACGCCGAAGGAAAGCCTTCCCCGATAGGCGACGTCCCCGCCCTTCGCGCCGTCGTCGGCGTTGGGGACGACGTAGCCGAAGAGCCGATCGGCGGCGGAGGCCTCGGTGGACTTCGTGAGAGGAAGGACCTTCTGCGCGGCGGCGAGCTCCCGGGGCGACCTGCTGTAGGGGCGCCGTCCGACCATTGTGGGGAGGACGTCCATGACCCGGGCGTCGGCGGGAATGTCATCACCGCCGGAGGCGTAGGTTCTGTCGAGTCGGACAAAGACGAGATCGCCGTCGGACAGGGCGTTATCGGAGGGCGCGGGGTGAGTGGCGGCCGCCCGGTTGAGCAGGTGCTCGTCTCCGCCGGGCGTCTTCTGCTGCGCCGAGTACGACCGGAGCACGGTTGCGTATCGGGTCACGTGCTCGGGATCGAGGGGCAGAATGGTTCCGTAGAGATTACTGCCGTCCCGGGCCGACTTGAAGAAGAAGCGCTCGTAGGTCTTCCCCTCTTTTTCGTCTCCGAACAGTTTCCGGGAGGTCTTCCCCTCGGGGGTCGTCCGGCAGGGGTATCCCCAAACATTGAAGGTCTCAACATCAGGGCCATGGCCGACATCGAAAAATTTTTCGAGGTGATCGCCCTGCCACACCCCGGTGACCATGAGGTGGCGTCCGCCCCTCTGGTCCCGCCACTGCGCGAGCTGGACGTTCACCTGCTCCCCGTGGCGGGTGAGGCGGCGGAAACGCGTGAAGACCTGCTGCGGATTGATGCGGCCACCGGGGACCGGCCTGATATCGGGGTGGTTGGTGCACGCAATAGTGCCGTACCCATGATTCAGATCATCCCTGATCAGGGCGACCCGGGCGTTCTTCCCGAAGCCGTCCAGGATCTCGACGGCGAGCCCGCCGTTCTCCTGCTCGATGATGCGTCCGGGGAGAAGATTATTCGCAGCGGCCGGGTCGGCCCGGTAAGTGAGGAGCTCGGAGTGGTCGTTCTTGATGCGGCGCCGCCCACTGCGGTTCTCGGCGTCCCCGAAGACCCGGAAGCGCGAGCAGGTGAGCGTCTCGTAGGCGCGCGAGATCATGCCCTTGACCATTGTGGGGGGCACGACGAGGTCGTCGCCGTCCATCGGAAGATCGATGAAATGACGCTCCTTGCCGCCTTCGTGCTCGATGGTCTGCTGGCCGAAGACGAGCGGCGTGCGCACGATCATCTCCAGGTCGATGGAGCCGGACCAGCGATCGGCGTAGAGGCGGTCATGGCCGGGGGCCTTATAGTCCTTGAAAAGGCCTTGGGGGAGTACGCCGGCATTAGCAAGTCGTTCGCCGGACTCGCGCAGCACCGGGATTCGGTTGACTGCGGAATGGAAGGGCTCGAAGTCATCCATGTCAGTTCCACTCCCCTGTCATGAGCTCGTCGACGAACACGGTATTGCCGTAATCGGCCTCGGTGAAGACCTCGACGCTCGTCATAATGGGCATATTTCGCGCATCGGCCTTGTCGGCGCTGTGCTGCAGATAGTCGTTGGGTCGGTACCAGCAGCGCTCCTCCTCCGGGGCGCCGGCCCGGTCGTCATCATCGGCTCCGCGGAGGGTGACATCCGCCGATCCGGTGCCGTTGAGCCACCGGAGCTCGTGCGCCAGCACGTCGTCGCCTTCACCGCCCTTCGCGATCACCGACCACAGCCGCAACTCGTAAACGGTGTTGTGCTGAACCTGCTCGCCGTCCGTGCCGCAGAGCGCCCCTTCGGAGATCGATCGGAGCGCGCGCGCACCCGCCGTCGTGTAGGCGATGCCCTGCCATTGCGCCTGGGACTCGGCCGCCCGGGCGATGACCCGCTGCAAGTCTCCGGCGTCGCGGACGGTCCAGCGCCCCCTTCGCAGGCGCCTGCCGAATCGGTGCGTCTCAGTCATGGCTCTTCTCCTCGTCGCCCGTCAGATAGCTCGCCCACCCGCTCGCGCTGGGGCCTGCGGTGATCTCCTCGTTCACCGTCCGGAGGCGGCCGAGGATCTGCTCGGCGACGGACTCTCCGGCGCCCTTCGACGGCGCCGAGAAGAGTCGGTCCCCGATGCCGATGCTGCGGCCGCCCGTGACGGTGATCCTGGTGACCTCCACCTGCCCCAGTCCCCGCGTGCCCCGGCTGCCCAGCGGCAGCGTGCCGGTGGCCAGTTCGGCCAGGACGAGCCCGAGCAGGCACCAGGCCGCCCTGCGGAGATTATCGTCCTCGGGGCGAGGACGCTGAGTCCCCCCGCGGCGATTGTCATCATTGGACAGTGCTTTCAGGTCCAGCTCGAGAACGATGTTCTTCCACTCGGCGTCGTGGACCTCCTCGCCGTACAGAGTGCCCTCTGCGACGCTGCCGGTCCACCGGTCGCCCGCATTGTGGGTGATCAACCGGGTGGATCCGTTGGAGGACGCCAGGGTGTCCAGGACCGTCAGTGCGCCCCGGCGCTCGGTGGAGCCGAACAGGCGCTGTACGAGGTCGGGATCGTGGGCGAGCTGATCGTGCACATTGGTGTCCGACCAGTCGCTGACGGACGCATGGCGAGCGGCCAGGATCGTACGGGCGATTCGCGAGGCGCGCGAGCGCAGTGCGCCGCGCACCGAACTGCCCGGCAGCACGATCGGCGCGTTCTCCCCCGGGCCGCTGCGCAGGTGCCTGGTGGGAACGAGTTCATCGGGATCGTCCTCGCCTCGGAGGTCATGCTGCTCGCCGTCCGGATCGGTCCCCCGCGTCGCCTTCTCACCCTCCTCCGGTGCCTGGACGTTCTTCTCGCGAGCCTTATCCGTGTCGGACTCATTGCGCGCCGACTTGGCTTGACTGAGTCGCGGATCGGCCACGAGAATACCCGTGGGGCTGTTCCACTCGATATTGATGCGCACGCGGTCGGGATCGCCGCATTCGATCGGTTCGATCCGCTCGCTCATGTCCTCGCCGTAGCCGTTGCCCAGCCAGCTCAGAAGGTCGTCGCGCGTCCCCAATGGGGCCCTGGTGAGGACCCAGAACCTTTCGCTGCCGGGCCGCATATCGGGTCGTACCCGTCCCCAGCCAGCGTTCCTGCGCCCGCCGAAGGAGACCCGTCCTGACTTCAGCACTCCGAGGATAATGGAGAAGAGCCGCTCCACATCATCCTCCGTCACCGGTTGACATTTGGAGACGCCCCCGAAGGGCGCGGCCGGATCGTCGGGCCTGTTTCTGGGCATTGCCCCCGCCTGCGCGGTGATCGTCAGGGTCAGGGGCCTTCCGGCCGGCACGTACTCGTGCTCGAAGAGCGCGGTGTCCCCGGCGGCCCCCCAGTAACGGTCAATGGCAATGCCCATGCGAGTGGGCAGCCCGCTGGCCCCGCCCGGGCCGTCCCCGCGCCCCGGAAAATCCTCCGCACCGTGAAGATCCACGGTGTGGAAGGTCAGGGCTGAGGCCCAGGCGCCCTGATTCGACAGTCCTCCCCACAGGTGGGAGTTCCGTGTTTCATCGAAGTACTTCTTGCAGGCCGCCTGCACCGCCCCCTTGATGGAACGACCGGTCAGCACCGGATGACCGGTCCCGTCGCGGGCGAAGCGCCGGGGCACGGTCTCGCGCTTCTTCGACGGGCGTGCGCGGTCCACGGCTTCGTCAATGCCGCCCGAGTGCAGAGGAGAATCGGTCCTCAAGCAGACGGTCAACTCGTAGCGGGTGATGCTCATCATTCTCCCTCCGGCTTCACGGCTGCACATCCATTGGCGATGAAGTCCTCATGCTTCAAAGAGGTGAGTCTGAACTCCTTCTCGCGCAGCAGCGGATAGTCGATGACGAAGCGACCGAATCCCTGGGCCGTGAGCTCGCCGACTCCGGTCACCGACAGGCGGGCGAGTCTTCTCATCGTCTCCTCCGGGCTGCTGCCCGCATCGGCGGGCTGAACCCGCAGCACGGAGCCCGCCTGGATCACCGTCCGGGTGGCGCGCGGCCGCCGATCCGCCGCGCCCCAGGAGTCGACGCGACGGTGGCGGATTCCCGCGCTGAAGCACGTCTCATCCGAGTCGTCCTCGGCCTTGATCGGTTCCAGAGGGACTCCGGCGCGTTCGAAGGCCTTGTACAGATCTTTGAGGCTTCCGCCCGGCCCCAGACGGAGAGAGCGGGCCACGACGTCGGAAGTGAACCACAGGGCCGGGGGTTCGCTCGCATCCCACTCGAGCCCGGGGACTTCGACCTGGTGGAATTCGCCGAGCCGGCACTTGGCCCGGCCGTAGGTCCCGCTCAGGCGCCACAGCCCCAGTCGCTCCGGGAAGGCCTGACGAGAGTCGAAGGCCCTGCTGAGCAGGTTCTTGACCCGTTCGTAGAGTTTCTCGCTCATGGTGACGGTGGCGCGCAGACGCATTCCCGCGGGCAGTGCGCGGGCCAGGAACAACTGCCCAGTTCCGGCCGCGCCCGTGACCGGGTTGTGGGCGGTGGACTGGCGCCCCTGGAGCGCCGGCACCCCCATCCCTCCGAGAACTTCGGAAGGGTTCGCGCTCTTCGGGGCGGGGAAGACGTATCCGGTGCGCAGCGGCTTGTGAATCTCGTTCTCAGGCTCTTCGGCGAGCAGACGGTTGAGCACGCGCACGCCCTTCGTCTCGTCGTTCCCCTCCGTCTTGGGCCTGGACAGCACCAGCGGCATCGGCATTCCCCGCACGCCGTTGACGACGGCGGTGGCGTCGGAGACCAGGAGATCGCCGTTGACGACGGCGTCGCGGATGATTTCACGGGCGGTTGCGCCGACGTCGGAGTCCTTCTTGGCGGCGGCCTGGAGCCTGTGGTGGATAATGGGCAGCAGCGCCGTTCCGCGCAGGAAGTCCAGGGAGCGCAGCTCATTGGAGAAGGGCACGTCGTAGGAGATCACGGGCGACGTAAGATCGATATCAAGATCGGCCTCGTAGAAGGTCGTGCCGCTCGAGCCGCCACAGTGGTCGGAATCCTTCTTCCCTATGACGGGGATGTTCGAGCGCCCGCCCGCCTTCGAGTCGATAGGGAAGTCCGGGGCGTCGGGGGCTTTCGGGGCCGGTCCGCTCCACTGCTCCAACTGCCCGCGGCACCGCTCCCGGACCTTCTGATCCACATTCTTTTCATCAATCTCGCCGGTCTCGCCAATGAGAACGCTGCACAGGCCGTCGCCGTCGGACCGGTTGGAGCCGAGAGCGCGCACGAGCAGGGCGGAGATGCTCAGAACGAGTTCGGCCGCCTTCCTCTGGTCCGCGCACCAGTGAAGTGGTCGCCCGTCCAGGGTTTCACCCAGCAGTTCCATCGCACCGCGCAGAATGCAGGCGCGGGCCCGCTCGAACAGGCGCAGGTGGTCCTTCTTCGCGGTGCCCGTCTCCTCGTCGATGGACAGGGAGACGACCTCGTGCACCGCCTCCCGCTTCAACTTATTATCGGCGGGAGCGGCGTCGTCGGAGAAGGAGACGAAGCTGGCGTCGGAGAAGGAGACGAGACGGGCGCGCCTGACCGATCCGAAGAGCGCCCCGACGAATTCGCGCCATTTCTTGTCCGCGGAATCGCCGTCGAGCGCCTCGGCGACGACGAAGGCCTGCTCGCGGATGGCCCCGGTGAGCACGGTGCCGCGCACCACGGGCAGGTTGCGCCCGTCCTTCTCGACGGCGGCGTCCACGCCCCCGGCCACGCCGGTGCCCGTGGACACGCCCCAGTCGGAGTGGAAGACGATGATGACGTCGAGGGGCGCGGGGGAGTCCGGGGATCCGGTCTCCGGTTCCGCGGCGGTGCCGGTGCTCATTCCTGGACCTCCTGGGTGGTTGCGGGCTCGGAGCCGTCGGCGGGGGATGGGCTGTTCAGGTAGCTGTCGGGGAGGAGATCGCTCAGCTCCATGAGGTCGAAGAGCGCTCTGGTGCCCATGCCCTCGACGACCGTGCCGGGCAGTACCTTCTTGGCGTCATCCCACTCATGCTCGGCCTTATCGGCGAGCCGGTCACTCAGGCCCCGGTTCGCGAGCCGCGCCTGGGCGGCGTCGGACAGGAGCTTGCGGATCCGGGCGGCCCGCGTCTTGGGGAAGCGGGTCTCGCCCGTGCCCGGATCCTCCGAGGTGAGGCCCTTGAATTGGCGGACTCGCCCGCATGTGTCGGGCCAGGGCTCGTACCGCCCCGGGGGATCGGAGGCCGGAGCGCCGTCGCGCCTCAGCAGGAAGGGGCGGGTGGTGAAGGAGGAGTAGGCCTGCAGGATCTTCTCCGGGTCCAGGACGCTGGAGTCGAAGAGCGCGTGGTAGGTCAGCGTCGACCGGACGGGCTGCTGGGCCTTGCCGACCTTCTTGGCCTCGCCGACGAGACGCTCGGCCAGGTCGTAGGCGACGTGGAAGGGGAAGTCGCGGCGGACGACGGCGACGCCCGCGGCGGCGGTCATGGGGCCGGTGCCCTCTTCGCGACCCAGGTGCCTGAGGAGCACGTCGCTCTCGGTGGCCCTCTCGTAGCGCTCGAGATAGGCGGCCGCGAAGGGGAGGGCGTAGTCGCCGCTGGTGAAGACGGTGACGTCGTCGCCCCCCAGGATGACGGGGACGACCGGGACGACGCTGCCCTTCCGCTTCGCTGGGCCGGCGTCGGCCTCCGCCCACTTCGCGACGTCCGCCCAGGCCTTGGCGAAGGCCTCGGTGACGGCCCGGTCGAGGCGGTCGTTGACGGTGAGGACGAAGCGCCGCAGGGCGTCGGCGTCGCCGCGCGAACAGCCGACGGCCAGTGAGAAGTCGTCCTCATCGATGTGGTCCATCGTCTCGCCGAGCCGGCGCATGACGGTGCCGACGCCGTTGCCGTCGATGTGGATGACGGCCACCTTGGACAGGGCGGACGCCGCTTCGCCGGTGCCGCCCGGGGCGTCCTGGAACCGCTCCTCGAGGATGTCGAGTTGCCGCTGGTCATCGGATTTGCGCCCGTCGGCGGCGCCCTGTCCGCCGTCGGGGTCCCGCCCGACGGCCCCGGTGCTCGGCCCGGGACGCTCCCCCGGGGCTTCGACGTCGACGGCGAAGGCCTCCCGGAGTTTCTTCGTGAGCTTCTCCGTGAGCTTCTTGGGGTCGCGGACGAGCTGGTCCGGGTTCAGGTCTTCGCTCGTACGGCACGCGAGGGAGATGAGGTCCCGGCGGGAGTAGAAGGCCCGGTAGCGCTTGACCCGGGAGGGCAGGGAGAGCAGGGTCCCCTCGTCGTCCTTGGCCTCGTCCCTGATGTGGCCGAACATGTGTTCCAGCGTTGGCGAGGCTGGCAGGACGGAGTCCTTGGCGCGGGCGAGGAAGGGCATCTGGGAGAAGCGGGCCTCGGCGGGCGGGCGCCGCAGGCCGTACCGGGCGGCCCGGGCGTGGATCCGTTTGAGGAGATCCTCGTCGACGTGAGTTTTGTCACCCATGTCGAGGTGCACGCCCGAGACGTCCATGCCGGGGGCCTGGGCGAGCGCCGTCCGGGTGACGCGGCCGATCACGGCCTTCGCGTCCCCCTCCTCGTCCACCATGAAGATGACCTTGCCCGAGGCGCGGGACACCCACTGGGTGCTGAACCTGCAGCACGGGAGACCGGCCGCGGGTCCGGGGCCGCCCCGCGGTTGCGGGTGGTTCCCCTTCCACCTCTTCGCGGCCCCCGTGGCCCGCAGGGCGTCGTCTGTCCACTCCTTGAGACGGACGAGCTGGGCGGAGGCGCCGATGCTGTCCCGCAGACGGGGCGCGGCGAAGATGTAGCGCTGGTTCCCGTTGGTCTCGAGCATGACGAGCTGCATGGGGATCTTCTCGGAAGGGGTGGGGCCTGTGCAGTATGTCACGTCTGACGCGCCGTTGGGAGTGATGGAGCACACTACGGGGTGACGGGCGCCGTGCCGTCCCCGCCGCGCGGACGCCCGCCGCAGCAGTGCGACCAACGCGCAGTAGATCGGAGAGGACCTGTCATGACTCTGCTCATCCACATTGTCGGAGCGGGCGATCTGGGAATCGATACCCATCAGTATCAGATAAATGACAGGGAGGCGCCGCTAAGACGTAGACTGGAGGAAAGGCGGTCCTTACTCGAAGCGGCGAGAGAGGACGAGTCCGCGAGTGAATCTCTTGTCGAGGCTCTGCTTGACGGGGGAGAAGGGGAGTTCCCGCTCTCGCCCCTCGCCCAGGAGGCGAGGGCGGTGGTTCAATATGAATGCTTTAACGCCGACTCTTCAAGGTCCATAGAACCGGGCGGAGCTATTTCCATCCACTTGATTCTCGTTGCTGGCTCCACTGACCGCAGTATGCCGGGCGGCATGGTTCCCGTGGCCAATTTTCTGCGCGACTCCGTCGCACTGCCGCGGGCGCGTACGCTCCTGTTCGAGCGTCTCGGGGCACGTCTCACCGTCGAAGTCGTGTCGGGAGACCTTAAAGAATCAGAAAATCTGAAACATATTCGAAGAATCCTGTCCGCGCGTTGTGATGAGCATCGGTCGAAACCGGTCTATATCAACGCCATGTCCGGATCCACGATCGTGCTCCTGTCGGTGCTCGCCGCGGTTGACCAGGAGGGGCTGCCGTGGCGGTCCATTATGGCTAGCGGCGAGGAGCGTCTCGGGATGCGCGTTTGGGAACCGGGCATCTCCTCGCCCCGGGCCGTCGTCGCCTGGCTCCTCGCTCAGGGATATGTCCTTCAGGCGATCAAGTGGGCGAAGATGAACGGTGTGGACGACGAGAGTATTTTTACACAGGAAGTGTGTGCAGTAGCCGACGTTGTGAGCAAGCTCAGCAAAGACGTTCCCGACCTCACTGATAAGGAACTCGCCCGCCTCACCTGCTTGTGGCTGATGCGCGGTGACAACGGCGCCGGACTCGCCGTGCGCGCCTGGGTGAAGGCGCGCTACGAGGCTGTGCTCGCCAAGGAGAACGCTGCGCGGGAGGAATCTGGTGAAAAATCTCTGAGTTCGATGTTTGAGCTGGCGTCCGCCAGGAGGCGCTCGGAGCTGGGCCCCGTCATCGGCTGGGCGAAACGCGAGGGCCGCGACTCGGATGCGGATCGCTGGCTGGCGAGGCAGGACGACCTCAACGAGATCGGCAAGGGATCGACTCATGATTTCGCCCTGCCGTCGAGCAAGGATATGAGTCGCATCCGCGCCGAGAGGGAATTGTCAGATTTTGCTCCGGGCTGGATGCCATGGCCCGGACGGCGGCCGGTTCTGTACATCTACGGCAGGGGCAAGACTGCGAACGGGAAGTCGATGCCCTCTTTCCCGGAAAGGATTCTTCTGTCAGCTCCGCAGCCCGAGTTGCGGCGGGCAGCACCGGGCGGGATGCTCTCGGACGAGCCTCCTCTGCCCATCGTCTTCCGCATCCTCCACTCGGATGAGTCTTTCCGTATGGCCGAGAAGGATCGCGACATCCTTCGAAACCTCGCGCCCGACAAGGGTTGGAATCTGACTGATGTCGAAGACGTCCTCCAACGCTATGAGGCTCCAGCCGATCGCTCTGCTAGCGCCGAGACCGAGATCGCGAACGACGTCAGCGTCCGGGTGAAGAAGCTTCTGGCTAAGACGTCTCCGGCCGCTGTCGTCCTGGTGGGGTCCGGACAGAAGGGAGTGGTGTTCGGGGCACTGCGCGCCGCCCAGGCCTGGTGCGGGCAGCGCGCCGTCCCGCTCTTCCTGCAGACCTTCGTGGACCCCACGGAGGAGAATGGCGAAGCCGAATCGCAGTTCCATCGCTTCGCCCTGCACGCTGATGCCGAGGCGGCGCTTCTGGAGGTGGCCGCAGCCGGACTCGACAGTCTCAACCTTCTCAGCGCCGCGCGTGCTCTCAGCGCCGGCGACCAGGAAATGGATGAGTTGGCGGAACAATGCGACGGACTGCGGCGGAAGTACGTCAAAGCCGCGAACAATAAGAATGATCCTGATTCCGGTGCGGGCACGATCCTCGATCTTCTGGAAACAATCGCAGATCTGTGGGACGATGCCGACTGGGAGACACAAATGAGGTTGACGGTCGTCGCCGCCGAGGCGGTCAGTTTCAAACAAAATCGCAAACTTCTGATCCGCAATCCCAGTCTGGGGAGTAAGGGCGATCTCGCGCGACGTCGTCTCGATCGGAGTGGAAACAGGAACGGCGCGTCGCGCGCAGGCGCTGACGGCGTACGCACGGCAGATCATCGTGATCTTCTTCAGATCATCTACGAGGTGCGGAACCGGGTGATCCTGGCGCACGGCGGGAGTGCTCCGCAGGCCGCGTTGAAGTCCGTGATGGAGAGTCCCAAAGACTCGTATTCGGGACCGATTCCGTTCGTCGTCGACGCCGCCGGACTGACGTACCCGGATCTGCTGCGCCTGACGTGTGAGCGCATTCGAGAGGTTGCCGGTGCCGATAAGAATCCTGAGGTTCCCCAGTCGGATTGGAAGATGCGCTTCATGTCCCTTCGCGAGGACATCGGCTCCCGTTTGAAGCGGGCTCGCGACACCATGAGTACTGCCAGTGCTGCGAGCACTGGGACTGATATGGAGGAGGGCTCCGATGCCTGAGAGCGCGCTTGGCCTCGTGAACCTCACCCCCCACGACGTCGTCCTCGACCTCGGCGGCGGCGAGACGCTGCGGATCCCCGCCGCCGGCGTCGTGCCGCGACTGCTGCTGTCCGAGGGGCGGCAGGAGCACCTGCGCGTGGCCGACCCCGCCCGCCCCGACGACGAAACCGCCGTGCGCGACGTGCCCCTCGCCGTCGGCGCCGCCTGGCTCGGTATCGACCCGCCCCTCCCCGATCCGCGGCCGGGCACCGTCTACGTGACCAGCCGGGTGGTCGCCGAGCACTTCCCCGAGCGCGCCGATCTGGTCTGGCCGGACGACCTCATCCGCGACGCGGACGGGCAGGTCGTGGCGGCCCGGCGCCTGGCCAGGCGCGGGGACGATTCCACCGGGGGAGGCGGGGCGGACGCCCGAGCCGGC
>ERZ773059.851-NODE-851-length-15839-cov-13.324949_pt1 | contig 15839 bp, 21 predicted proteins | sample MGYA00580514_ERZ773059 | MGnify/ENA primary metagenome ERZ773059 (study PRJEB29015, sample SAMEA2737981) | human oral metagenome | biome: human oral; feature: human-associated habitat; material: dental | place: China | collected 2056 ...
TCCGGGGCTATTCGATTAATATTTAACTCGTCCCAATTTTAACGGGACACTAATGTAAAAACCTAGAAGATTATAAAAATAATAGAAGATATAGATCTGCAAGACAATATCCAAGATGTTTTTCAATCAATACTACTCAAATTGAGGAAACATTTTTGTACCATAAGAATGTAATACACTGATAATCAACGTAGGATAAGTTTGAGGAAGTGAAGCAATAAATAAATATAAAACGCCTCAATAGCCCACAAAAGCTATTGAGGCGTTACATGTTTGCCTGTCTTTTACACGCCTCACCTACTCTGAAAAGCCCCTTTATCTCCCCCTAAAACCACGCTACATAATCAAAAACACAAACACTCCGCAATAGCAACAACACCCACTTTTCTCCCCTCATTCTCAAAAAACATCCCATCGATGCACCATACTAGCGCAAACTTTCCTATATTTGCACATTGATACGCGCGATCATCATATACCAACGAATGATGGACGGGTGCGACACAACCATCAAACAATCAGACTATGGCTACGGCAATCATCCTTTTGCAACTCGTAAGCGTGTTCACGTTCGTCCGCATTGGCGCCCGAATGAAAGCATAAGCCCCATAAGCGCATAAATCAACGAACCCCACAAGTTCACCAACTAACAAACCCAAACACTCATAAACTTTAAATACTCACTAACAAACATCATGAAAGTAAACAATCTACTTACCACCATCGCCCTGTTCCTATGCCTGCCCCTAACGGCTTTGGCGCAGGGAAACAACACGGGTATGGGCGGCGAAGACGACGACACACCCTCGATTGCCGAACGGGTGTTGAAGCTAGAAAAGAAGACCGACGCCTTTAATCTCTACCTCAACTTCGCCGCAGCAGCACGCGCCACCGAACATAACAGCACGTGGAAGGGGGCGTTTGTCAACCGACAGTTGCGTTTGGAGATTAAAGGACACGTCACAGACAAGCTTTTCTATCGCCTCAGACAGCACCTCAACAGCGGCTACGAACCGCAAGGTGAAGACAATTTCGCCAAGGCCACCGACATGATGATGGTGGGTTACACCTTCAATCCAAAGTGGGAAGTGCAGGCAGGAAAGATAGGACAGATATGGGGAGGCTACGAATACGACGAAAATCCACTCTTTGTATACCAATATTGCGACTTCGTTGGGCACATGGAATGTTTCGTTGCGGGTGCGCAAGTAACGTTCAAGCCCGTGCCAACCCAAGAGTTTGGCCTACAAATAACCGACTCGCACAACGGAACGTTCGAGCAAGAGTATGCCAAGGATGCCAAAATGGCTGGTCCCGACCTTACCAACGACCGCCAACAGCTAACGCCCAGCAACATCCCCCTCACCTATATCGCCAACTGGAACGGCAACTTCTTCAATGACCGCCTACAAACCCGATGGGCATGGGGACTGCAAACGCAGGCCAAGGGCAAATATTCGCGCATGCTTAGTCTTGGTCAAAGGCTCAACTTGCCTAAGCTGCAATGGTACATAGACTATTATGGGGCCGTTGACGAACTAGACCGTTTGCGCATCGCATCGGGCGAATTAACCAGCCTTGTAAACAACGATAAAGACGTATTCTTCGGCAACGTGCACTACAACGCCCTCGTCACCGAGACCAATTGGCAGTTTGCACCGCGATGCAACCTCAAACTTCGGGGCAGTTACGAAACCAGCAGCATTCCCCAATACGAGGCTTTAAAGAACTATCGCAAGTATTACAGCTATGTGGCAAGCCTAGAATATTTCCCCGTAAAAGGGCAAAACCTACGCCTTTTCTTGGCCTACATGGGTCAGAAAGTAGACTACAACCACGCCTGCGGCCTGTCCGACTACCACACCAACAAGCTAGAACTGGGCCTGATGTATCGCATAAAATGCTATTAAGGCAGGAGGTATTTTTCTGGAGTTAAGGAGTTAATTTGAGGAGTTAAGGAGTTGTTTTCCAGGAGTTAAGGAGTTATGGAGTTAAGGAGTTAAGCCAAATGCCTTGTTGCAGAATGGTAATTGCTTTTGAGGAGTTATGGAGTTAAGCCAAACGTCTTGTTGCAGAGTTGCAGTTCTCCTTGTACACTCGTCTACTTGGCAACTCGTTAACTGATGTTTGGCTAAACTCGGTTGACCAGTTGACGAGTTAACATTTTTAAGGTGTAAGTTGACAATGAGCAGGAAAGACTGCCGTTAATCACAAAGCATTTGGCTTAACTCCATAACTCCTTAACTCCATAACTCCTCAAAAGAACTCCTTAACTCCTCAAAAGAACTCCTTAACTCCTCAAAAGAACTCCTTAACTCCTCAAAACAAGCAACCACTCTGCAACAAAGCATTTGGCTTAACTCCTTAACTCCTTAACTCCTTAACTCCTCAAAACAACTCCTTAACTCCTCAAAAACCTCCTCACCTCCTCAAACTAAAAAATAATCGCCCCACCCTGCCTTTTTTACGCAAGTTCTTGTTATCTTTGCAACAATGGAACAAGCCGTAAAAAACAATTGGAGCGAAAACGTCATCGTAGTTGATGCCGACTACGTAGACAACGTGGCATTCAACCTCATCGTTAACTTCGAACGCATCATCGGCCGGCGCATTCCGCAAGCCGACTTGGCACGCTGGCTCGACTGCATCGCCCTCGATGGAGGTGTGCGCAACGGCGAAAACAGCCTGCAAGTGGTGATGGTTCATAGCAAGGCGAAAAACCAAATGGAGAACTTTTCGCCCGCCAACTTCGCCGACGAACTAAACGGCAAGGCCTTCAAAGACGGCTTGGGCGAGTTCGCCATCGGCACATACCCCGTGGAAAACTTGGTAAACGCCACCGACTTTTTCCTCGATGTGGTGCAAACAGTCTGCGCCCAGTCCGAAGTTAAGCGCGTAATGGTTGTGCCAAACGCCGAAAACGCCGAACTATACGAGGCCCTTCGCCGACAGATGCACCGCCTAGACGACGACAGCAAACGCGTAACCGTCTTTGCCATGCAGCCCCTCCCTGGCGGAAACTTCCGCCAAGAGATATTGGGTTACTCGCTCATGAATGCCCTCGGCATAAGGAGCAACGAGATAAACGCCCAATAAACACACGGCGTTAGCACCATACAGCCCCCCGCAACATCTTGCGGCAACACAAACACAGCAAACAGAAACAACAAAACGATATGGGAAAAGTTCTTATGATTGGCGCAGGTGGCGTTGCTACCGTGGCCGCATTTAAAATCGCACAAAACAAAACGCACTTCGGCGAGTTTATGATTGCCAGCCGCCGAAAGGAAAAGTGCGACGAAATAGTAGATGCCATACATGCCAAAGGCTATGATATGGACATCAAGACGGCACAAGTAGACGCCGACGACGTTGAACAACTGAAAGCCCTGTTCAACAACTTTAAGCCCGAACTGGTTATCAACCTGGCCCTACCCTACCAAGACCTCACCATCATGGAGGCTTGTTTGGCCTGCGGTTGCAACTATCTAGACACCGCCAACTACGAACCCAAAGACGAGGCACACTTTGAATACTCGTGGCAATGGGCCTACAAGCAACGCTTTGAAGAGGCTGGGCTCACCGCAATACTTGGCTGTGGGTTCGACCCAGGCGTAAGCGGCATCTACACGGCGTACGCTGCCAAGCACCATTTCGACGAAATTCATTACCTCGACATCGTCGACTGCAACGCCGGAAACCACCACAAGGCCTTTGCAACCAACTTCAATCCCGAAATCAACATACGCGAGATAACCCAAAAGGGCTTGTACTACAAAGACGGAGAGTGGCTCGAAACCGAACCCCTTGCCGTACATCAGCCCATCACTTACCCCAATATTGGTCCGCGCGAAAGTTACCTGATGCACCACGAAGAGCTTGAAAGCTTGGTAAAGAATTATCCCACCATTCGCCAAGCACGCTTCTGGATGACCTTCGGACAACAATATCTCACCTATCTCGACGTGATACAAAACCTCGGCATGTCGCGTATCGACGAGATAGAATACGAGGCACCGCTAGCCGATGGTTCGGGTAAGCGCGTAAAAGTGAACATCGTTCCCCTGCAATTCCTTAAAGCCGTGCTGCCCAACCCACAAGACTTGGGTGCCAACTACGATGGCGAAACATCCATTGGATGCCGCATTCGTGGCGTAAAAGACGGCAAGGAACTTACTTACTACGTTTACAACAACTGCAAACACCAAGAAGCCTACAAAGAAACGGGCATGCAAGGCGTTAGCTACACCACGGGCGTGCCCGCCATGATTGGCGCAATGATGTTCTTCAAAGGCCTTTGGCGCAAGCCAGGTGTATGGAACGTAGAAGAGTTCGACCCCGATCCATTCATGGAACAGCTCAACATACAAGGACTGCCTTGGCACGAAGAGTTCGGTGGCGACCTTGAATTGTAACCCTTAAACCACTCCCATCATACCTAAAACAACAACAAATGGCAAAAGAAGAAAGCAAACAACTTTCGCCCGATGAGGCCAAGCTCAAGGCCCTGCAAGCGGCGATGAGCAAGATAGAAAAAGACTTTGGCAAAGGCTCGATAATGAAAATGGGCGACGAGCAGATAGAGAATGTAGAGGTAATACCCACGGGCAGCATCGGCCTAGACGTGGCCTTAGGCGTGGGAGGCTATCCCCGCGGCCGCATCATCGAGATATATGGCCCCGAATCGTCGGGTAAAACCACGCTCGCCATTCACGCCATTGCCGAGGCGCAAAAGGCTGGTGGCATTGCCGCCTTTATCGATGCCGAGCACGCCTTCGACCGTTTCTATGCCGAAAAGCTTGGCGTAGACGTGGCCAACCTTTGGATTTCGCAACCCGACAACGGCGAACAGGCTCTCGAAATAGCCGACCAGCTCATCCGTTCGTCGGCCATCGACATCCTTGTTGTCGACTCTGTGGCAGCACTTACGCCCAAAAAAGAAATTGAAGGCGACATGGGCGACAACAATGTGGGCCTGCAAGCACGACTGATGAGCCAAGCCCTGCGCAAACTCACGTCTACCATCAGCAAAACCAACACCACTTGTATCTTCATCAACCAGTTGCGCGAGAAAATCGGCGTGATGTTCGGCAACCCCGAAACAACCACTGGCGGCAATGCATTGAAGTTCTACGCCAGTGTTCGTTTGGACATTCGCAAAGTAACCAGCATTAAAGACGGCGACAACATCGTGGGCAACCAAGTGCGCGTAAAAGTGGTGAAAAACAAGGTTGCACCGCCTTTCCGCAAAACCGAATTCGAGATTACTTTCGGCGAAGGCATATCTAAGGTGGGCGAAATTCTCGACCTCGGCGTTGAATACGAAATCATTAAGAAGAGTGGTTCGTGGTTCTCGTACAACGAGGCCAAGCTAGGTCAAGGCCGCGATGCCACCAAGAACCTGCTCAAAGACAACCCCGAACTGTGCGAAGAGCTGGAAGCAAAAATCATGCAAGCCATTAAAGATAAGCAAGACTAGGACCATCCCCCACCCTTGCATGCCCCATTGGGGCTAAAAACAACATCAAAGCGGAACGGACATCAGCCCGTTCCGCTCTTTATTTTTCCCTTTGCCCACACCCTAGATGGATGCTGTCGCCACCAAACGCAAACATGCTTTTATCCCAAATTGGCCGTTGCCTTTACCTTAAATTGGCCGCTAGAACCTATGCAGGCTTTGTGTCTTGTAGGACATCTTGTCTGTCTCCTTCAAGGTATGGCGAACTACGTCAAGATAATAAAACAAGCAAGATGCCGACAACCAAACGAAAGATGGACTGGAAACAAAGGAAACAACCTAAAATAATTGGTAAGCGGTATAACCACCAATTGGGGTTTAAGCGTGTGGCAGGGCGCAGAACGGCTTTGCCCATATGGCACACAACACCCTTTATCCTTAAAACGGCAGGCCAACACGGCCACTAAAAACATTACCCCCTCGCCACGGCTGCTGCCATAGCCCGTCTACGTACCCTTATCGCTTACCCCATGCAAGGTCCGAACAGGGCGTACATCTTCTATAAACAGCTAAAAGGCGAACCCCACGCCATCGTGCGGTCCGCCTTTTGTCAATCTAGGCGGTGATCCAACAACAGTCGTCTCACCTAACTTTATCAAAGTATAGTGTCATCAGTCCATTTTTAGTGTTCTCTCTGTAAATCAACGATTGGTTGTTGTTTTCGAAGTTCATGTCGAACGTAACGTGTTCTCCACTATCGCTAACGCCAGAATATCTCCCCCCTTCATTCTTCCAGGTAAAGTTCGTTGTTGTCTTAACGCACGTGCCGTTCTCTGGGTAATCCAAATATATGGTAAGCCCCAGCACACTGGCCGCAACAGAGCCAGACAAACACTCATTAGGTTTCACAAACACCGTGGTGCTGCCCACGCTTGCCTTAGTTAACCGCCAATAGCCTACAAGCGGATCTAGGTAACCATAGTCAACTCCCTTTTTATGCAGCACTTGTATCTCGTCTCCGTATAAGCCGTTCTTCCAGCTAAATATTAGTTCCTTGCCTATCATGCGGTAGTTAATGGAGGTTCTCTTGCCCCTATCGGTAGGCGAGTCTGCGGCAACTATCATATCAAACACGCCATTGTTGGCGGTATATTCGTAATATATGGACTTAAGCTTGCAAGTACCATCCCTGCCATCATACAAATCGAAATGCATTCTGTTTCCGGATATGCGCCATACAGATTTTTGGGTACATTGGTTGGGGGGAAACCACCTATATCCCTTGTTACTGCTATTGTTATTTCCCACGTAAATATACCAGTCGCCATCTAACGAGGTACTACCCTCATTATCGTCTTTACTGCAAGACGAAACAAGCAACGCCAAAACAGCAAATGCCAAATAAATAAACTTTTTCATAAGATTTCCATTTTTTGAAACATAATTAATCCTTTCAAAGATAGCAATTTGTTTGTTTCCCTCCAAAGTTACGCCGCAACTTTCTCTTATTTTAACTACTGGAGTTCAGTTGTAACCCCATCTAGCCAGAAGTCACCAGAACCCAAGATACCACACATGTTGTACCCCAATACGGCAAAGTCCAAACCACGGTAAGAGATACTGCCGCCCTACACTTCCCCCATTGTGTCAACACAAAACAAAACGTCTTCTAGCACAAAGCCAACGCTTAAGAAATCTAAACCACAGAGAAAACAGGCAAGTTTACGACATTGAAAGCCACCCACGCGTCGACGTGCACACACCATCATTCCCTGATGAGGTTCTGTGCGCCCTACTTATCTTACACATCAGCTCCCCACCGAGGGAACATGGCAACGGCACAATCCAACAACCCACGAACAAACTAAGCGTACCCGAACCTGTCAATTTGAGACACAACTTACACAACCCCAACTTACAACGATTTAAAGGAGCAATTATCAAATTACGGCCTCAGAAAAACGTGTTGTATCGTTTGTTGTCCTTGCGATACAAAGCCAAGACAAACACCCCGTTCATGTACAAATGTAGCGGAGAAAGATACGGTTAAGCCCAAAATCCACCCCCATTTGCCCGGGGCAAAACGTGGTTACGGGTTGAAAAGGAATAAACCCCAAAAAGGGGCAAAGAGGAATGCCGAGGTTAAAGGGTTAAGTGCAATGACCTGCATGGGACGCCCGACAATCCTTGCCTACTCAAAAGCTCGTACATTCATCAACTAAAAAAATCGCCGACTCATCAAATCAAAAACGTACGAGCCAACACGTCCGTCGACTCGTAAACTCATCAACTTGCCAACCCGTCAACTTAAAACCATGTCAACTTTTCAGCATAAATTTTAACACGAAGACTACCCTTTTTGTCCACCAATCGCTAACCTTGCCGCAAAAAATCGATTCTCGCGAAGGTTGTTTTTGATGCAAAAAGGGTGTGGTTGCAAATGCTAGCAAAATGAATTTTTATTTAAACAAGTAGCTATTTGCACCATTTTTTGGGCCATTTGCAGCTAAATGCACTGCGTTTCGCTACTAAACGCAATGCAATATGCCGCTAAACGCAGTGCGTTTTGGTGCTAAATGCAAGGCAAAATAGTGCTAAACGCAAGGTAAAATGGTACAAAACACAGTGCCAAATGCCCCTAAATGTGAAACGAAAAGCATAAAAATACACTGCAATTGCATAAACAAAACCCTTTCAAGCCATTAAAAACATGGCTCAAAAGGGCAAAATAGTCGTTAAAAAGTGGTTTTTAGGGGCTAAAAAGTGGGTAATTGGACGTAAAAAATAATGAGTTGGCAACCAAACTAGAAAGGCTAAATGGTGCAAAATGCAGATCTTCTTCTTTAAAATAGACAAGACAGGAGAGGTGAAAGACTAGAAATAGTGGCTATTTACCTACTTTTTCACCGATATTTTCGCTAGAACGGAGCGAAAACAAAAGCAGTCTTGTAAAATAAAAATAATGGTTTTAAGTTTTTGGGTGGCGAGTTAGCGAGTTGGTGAGTTGATGAGTTGATGTTTTAATGGAAGATGCACTCGTACGGGCGGAGAAGAATTTGCCGTTAAGGATGGGGTAAGTTTTAATCCTTGTGTAATGGAAGATGCACTCGTACTCTCTATAAGTACAAGAGAGGATGTTAGAGATTGCCTTAATCCTTGTTGTAATGGAAGATGCACTCGCACAAATTACAATGGTTATACAGCTTACAAAGATGAACGTCTTAATCCTTGTTGTAATGGAAGATGCACTCGCACAAATTACAATGGTTATACAGCTTACAAAGATGAACGTCTTAATCCTTGTTGTAATGGAAGATGCACTCGCACAGAAATCAGAGATTTGCAAAAATTCGCCAAAATGCGTCTTAATCCTTGTTGTAATGGAAGATGCACTCGTACATGGCCTGCTAGAACGCAGGCTGCTCTATTTCTTGACGTCTTAATCCTTGTTGTAATGGAAGATGCACTCGCACTAACGGCACTAACGAAAGCTACTTCGAAGATTATAAGTCTTAATCCTTGTTGTAATGGAAGATACACTCGCACATGAAAAAGAGAAGTGCTAAGATGTAAAAGTCTTAGTCTTAATCCTTGTTGTAATGGAAGATGCACTCGCACAAGGTGCTCAAGTACGGCAGCCTTACCGCTGCTGCAGTCTTAATCCTTGTTGTAATGGAAGATGCACTCGCACAGGGTGACGAGTTATTTGTCGCCCAGCTGACGGGCGGGTCTTAATCCTTGTTGTAATGGAAGATGCACTCGCACACCTGTGGAAGGTGAAGAAAATTCTTACTACAAACCGTCTTAATCCTTGTTGTAATGGAAGATGCACTCGCACTAACAAACGGCATTGCAAAAGGCCGTTTAACACCGTCTTAATCCTTGTTGTAATGGAAGATGCACTCGCACCCTCTCGAGACCTGGTTAGATTAGACCAGGTCTTTTGTCTTAATCCTTGTTGTAATGGAAGATACACTCGCACTCTTATGTATAAGTTCATAAGGTCTAAGTTTTATATGCCTTAATCCTTGTTGTAATGGAAGATGCACTCGCACAAATATATAACAACTTAATAGTAAAATATCATGGACTGTCTTAATCCTTGTTGTAATGGAAGATGCACTCGCACATAGGTTGAAAGCTAATTAAGGCAAGGATTAGTCAGTCTTAATCCTTGTTGTAATGGAAGATGCACTCGCACTCTTATGTATAAGTATATAAGGAGTAAATTTTACGTTAGTCTTAATCCTTGTTGTAATGGAAGATGCACTCGCACTAAGTATGAGCAAACAAAAGCGGCTATCGAAGAAGGTCTTAATCCTTGTTGTAATGGAAGATGCACTCGCACATAATAAAAAAAATCGGGTCGAAGATCCAAAAAGCCTGTCTTAATCCTTGTTGTAATGGAAGATGCACTCGCACCTATCCGCGTTTCTTGGAAAAGGCGATCATTGGTTTGTCTTAATCCTTGTTGTAATGGAAGATGCACTCGCACAATAAAGCCAGATAGTGAGGGAAATGTAGTAGCTAGTCTTAATCCTTGTTGTAATGGAAGATGCACTCGCACTACCATAAAGGGGATGATTACATCTCCCTTAAAAGTCTTAATCCTTGTTGTAATGGAAGATGCACTCGCACCGTTAAAGCACAAGTAAAAGAGCAAATGAGCCAAGTCTTAATCCTTGTTGTAATGGAAGATGCACTCGCACCTGGCAGTTCTTTGAAAATCTAGGTCGTACGTATTCAGTCTTAATCCTTGTTGTAATGGAAGATGCACTCGCACTTTGTGTTCCAACAGTATTGCACACTATTATGCTGGTCTTAATCCTTGTTGTAATGGAAGATGCACTCGCACAAACATTAAAACTATTATTAATTATGACAGTCCTCTGTCTTAATCCTTGTTGTAATGGAAGATGCACTCGCACCGGTGCCACAATTGATGTCCTGCAAGAGGATGTTAAGTCTTAATCCTTGTTGTAATGGAAGATGCACTCGCACCGATGCCAACATAAGGTTTGGAAACCCTGATGATGTAGTCTTAATCCTTGTTGTAATGGAAGATGCACTCGCACATTTGGTGGCCTATCGTGCAGTAGCTTGGTATGGTGGTCTTAATCCTTGTTGTAATGGAAGATGCACTCGCACTACCAAGATCGTCGTAATTATGGTAAAACGGAAGGAGGTGTCTTAATCCTTGTTGTAATGGAAGATGCACTCGCACTGCTAAGCTTTGGAACGTTCGCTAATGTCTTTTTGCCTGTCTTAATCCTTGTTGTAATGGAAGATGCACTCGCACATAAAATATGTTACCCCGCTTTCATAACGGACAGTGTCTTAATCCTTGTTGTAATGGAAGATGCACTCGCACTTAAAGATGGAAACTAACAAAGATTTTTCAAGTGTCTTAATCCTTGTTGTAATGGAAGATGCACTCGCACTCCGTTATGGGTCTTTCTTCACTCCAAGGCTTTGAAACAGTCTTAATCCTTGTTGTAATGGAAGATGCACTCGCACTTGTACTTATCCTGTTTAAATAAAACTATGTTGGTTTGTCTTAATCCTTGTTGTAATGGAAGATGCACTCGCACTGGTATGAAGATTGGACATCCGATGAGGTATATACGGTCTTAATCCTTGTTGTAATGGAAGATGCACTCGCACACATAAAAGGGCAAAAGACCGAAAAACAAGTAATGTCTTAATCCTTGTTGTAATGGAAGATGCACTCGCACGCCCTTTGTTTTGGTGTGTGGCGTATTTGAAAAAATGTCTTAATCCTTGTTGTAATGGAAGATGCACTCGCACGGTTTACAAAGCCATTATAGGCTTTGATAACTTCAAGTCTTAATCCTTGTTGTAATGGAAGATGCACTCGCACTAATAATGGCTGCCTATGTCAGCCATTATTAACAGGTCTTAATCCTTGTTGTAATGGAAGATGCACTCGCACGCCCTTTGTTTTGGTGTGTGGCGTATTTGAAAAAATGTCTTAATCCTTGTTGTAATGGAAGATGCACTCGCACGGTTTACAAAGCCATTATAGGCTTTGATAACTTCAAGTCTTAATCCTTGTTGTAATGGAAGATGCACTCGCACTCTACATAAAGACGTGGATGCCCAAAAGTATGCTTAATGTCTTAATCCTTGTTGTAATGGAAGATGCACTCGCACTTTTTTAACCCTTTGTTTTTGTGGTTGTAAATCTGCCTGTCTTAATCCTTGTTGTAATGGAAGATGCACTCGCACGTTGGAAACAATGGCTATAACCCTGGTCAAACCTTTGTCTTAATCCTTGTTGTAATGGAAGATGCACTCGCACGTATAGTAGTGCGACCCTTTGTAGCAAAAAAAGCCGTCTTAATCCTTGTTGTAATGGAAGATGCACTCGCACGGAGGATAGTTGGCTAGGGTGTATGGAGGTTAAGCTTGTCTTAATCCTTGTTGTAATGGAAGATGCACTCGCACTGCAAAGCTTTGGAACGTTCGCTAATGTCTTTTTGCGTCTTAATCCTTGTTGTAATGGAAGATGCACTCGCACGTTGTAAAAGGCTTTGACTTCAAAAGCGTTTATCATTGTCTTAATCCTTGTTGTAATGGAAGATGCACTCGCACTTGAGAAAAAAATTTAGAAATATGTTATTTTCAGTTGTCTTAATCCTTGTTGTAATGGAAGATGCACTCGCACACTTAATAATTTAAAACATGGACTTAGTATTGTCTTAATCCTTGTTGTAATGGAAGATGCACTCGCACCTTTCTCCTTTCATTTTAATGGCACTTTATTGCCTGTCTTAATCCTTGTTGTAATGGAAGATGCACTCGCACCACACCATCAGGACTTCTTTCTTAGAGAATTTCTGTGTCTTAATCCTTGTTGTAATGGAAGATGCACTCGCACAGATTTTTCGGCCTCCAAACTGGTCACGGACTACTTGTCTTAATCCTTGTTGTAATGGAAGATGCACTCGCACCAAAGGTTTTAACGCAAGTTACGAATATTGCAAGGAGTCTTAATCCTTGTTGTAATGGAAGATGCACTCGCACCACATATACGAACAATGACGGGATACGATTACGTTGTGTCTTAATCCTTGTTGTAATGGAAGATGCACTCGCACGTGTCGACATGCGCCTACTCGACGAGGTCGTGGGGTCTTAATCCTTGTTGTAATGGAAGATGCACTCGCACTATGTTTGTGATACGTACTTCGCAGTTTGTTATGGTCTTAATCCTTGTTGTAATGGAAGATGCACTCGCACAACAAAGATTTTTCTAGTAGCAAATTAGTACAAGAGTCTTAATCCTTGTTGTAATGGAAGATGCACTCGCACCTCAACAGGTCAATATGACCAAACTTCTAAGTGTCTTAATCCTTGTTGTAATGGAAGATGCACTCGCACACCCGTGGGTAACAATGGATACTCCCTAGGACAAACCGTCTTAATCCTTGTTGTAATGGAAGATGCACTCGCACGACTTTTCAAAATCAAAATTAGTGAGCGATTTGCTGTCTTAATCCTTGTTGTAATGGAAGATGCACTCGCACATAGGTGGAAAACTAAAATCTAGGTATGGTCAGCAAGTTGTCTTAATCCTTGTTGTAATGGAAGATGCACTCGCACATGTTACGGATAAAGATTGGGATGTTAGTGAAAAGGTCTTAATCCTTGTTGTAATGGAAGATGCACTCGCACTCTGTTTCAAAAGCTTTAATTTCAGAAACAAAAGTCTTAATCCTTGTTGTAATGGAAGATGCACTCGCACGCCCGAAATAAATAATTTTTAAATTATATATTATGTTGTCTTAATCCTTGTTGTAATGGAAGATGCACTCGCACTTATATATAAATGGGAGTATATTAAGATGTATGATTTGTCTTAATCCTTGTTGTAATGGAAGATGCACTCGCACGTACCCTTGGTTGAGTTTTTCAATAAAAACTACAAGTCTTAATCCTTGTTGTAATGGAAGATGCACTCGCACGATAATTAACAAAATTTAAGAAAAAATGGAAAAGAAAGTGTCTTAATCCTTGTTGTAATGGAAGATGCACTCGCACCGGCATCATATCATAAGGGAGATGATTATATATCTCTGTCTTAATCCTTGTTGTAATGGAAGATGCACTCGCACCTATAAAGAAGTTTATAAAGTACACGACTATTCTTTGTCTTAATCCTTGTTGTAATGGAAGATGCACTCGCACTTATAGTTCTGTGTATAAAGTACACGACTATTCACTAGTCTTAATCCTTGTTGTAATGGAAGATGCACTCGCACATTCAAGTCAAGCAGTCAGAAAAGACCTACCAAGGTGTCTTAATCCTTGTTGTAATGGAAGATGCACTCGCACCGCAAAACTTGGGTTATGCTTTGTTTAAGCGCATTGTAAGACTTGATTGCGCATCGTAAGACATGTTTTTAACAAATATTACGTACCTTTTAAGCGAGTGCAAAATTACGAAGAATTAATGAGACGGACAAACATTTAGCGTTAAATCAAACAAAACGAAAACACAATCAACAGCATGTAAACCACGGGGAGACATTCGGCATGCCACCATTCGCCTTATCTCCAAACAACAAATTGCGGATGCAGAACCTTTGCTGTTGCGACAAACCTTAAATTCACCCTGTCTATGTAGCCGCTTCTCGCGCACGCGCGCGTTCCTATTTTATATAGAGGCATTTTTTAGTTTGGTTCTAGACCGACGAGAAGGCAAGTGGACGAAGGGGTAAGTAGACAAGTTAACGAGTGGACAAGTTAATACGTGCAGTCATCTTTTCACCTTTTTATCTTTAGGAGTTAAGGAGTTAAGGAGTTATGGAGTTAAGGAGTTAAGCCAAATGCCTTGTTGGCGTTAGCCATTTTTTCACCCTTTCACTTTTTCACCTTTAAAAGGCGCAGCCATTTTTTCACCTTTTCACCCTTTCACTTTTTCACCTTTATAAGCCTTTTCACCCTTTCACCTTTACAACGTTTATCGCCTTTATCAAGCCGCGACACAAAAAAGTTGCCATAAAATTTCTTAATCATAAGAAAAATGTGTAAGTTTGCAATACTGCAACCAACAAGTGGAGACGACACACGCCCCACACCGCCAACCTAATGGCTGAACAACGCGATGCACACAAGCTACGCAAGCGCGCAAACAGCCACAAGGACGGGGGCGCAAACTACACTAAATCAATCATTTGCCGATGAACAAGCTAAAAACCCTTACCATCCAATTTGAGACACAACTTCTACAAACCGACATACAACGATTTAGGGGAGCAATTATCAAATTGCTGCCACAGAAAGGCGTGCTGTTTCATAACCACACCAAGGAAGGCGGCTACCGCTATGCCTACCCCCTGATTCAATACAAGCGACTGAACAACAAGGCCGCATTATTTTGCATTGGCGAGGGAGTGGAGAATATCGGCGTGCTGTTCGCCTCGAACAACTTCAATGTGCGCATCGGCAACAAGCGGCATTGCCTGCAAATAGAAGAGGTGAACGCCAAACAGGTGGACATTGCATGCGAAGAAGGGCAAGTGCTTGCCTACCAACTTACCGACTGGCTGCCACTGAACGAAGAAAACCACGCGGCCTTTGCACAAGCCGACGACGAGCAACGCCTGCAAATGCTGCAACGCATACTAACGGGCAACATCCTTTCGATGCTCAAAGGCGTGGGCATAAGGGTTGAACAGCGCATAGAGGTGTGCATCACCAGCGTAAAAGAACGTGCGTGCGTGCCCTTCAAGGGCGTAAAGCTATATTGCGCCAACGTAGGTTTCGTGTCTAACGTGCGCCTACCCCAGCATGTGGGCTTAGGCAAGCACGCCAGTGTGGGCTTTGGCATACTTACTGCAACTAACAACGACTAATAACAAACACGATAAGGCTATGGAAAAATATCTATATGGAGCCTCGGTGCAAGGCATTCAGGGCTTCATCTTCCAGACCAACCAACTAGACGACATTTCCGGAGCAAGCGAACTGGTGGAGAACATCTGCACCAAGATGTTTAAGGAGACGGTTGGCGAAGGGTTCAACGAAAAGAGTAACGCGGTTATCATGGCCGCAGGCAACGTGAAGTACGTGTTCGACACACGAGAACAGTGCGAACACGTGGTGCGAAACTTCCCACGCAAGGTGCAAGAGTGTGCGCCAGGCATAACATTCAGTCAGGCAGTGGTTAAATTCGACGACGAAAAACACTTTGAAAAGGCCGTCGAAGAACTGGAAAAGAAACTAAAAATACAACGCAACCTACACCAAACACCGCTCGAACTGGGCGTGCTGGGATGCCAACGGGCGGCAAAAACGGGCATGCCCGTTGTGAAAATATGGAACGGAGAAGAACTGGATGCCGCCACATACGCCA
>ERZ773059.852-NODE-852-length-15820-cov-11.083591_pt1 | contig 15820 bp, 21 predicted proteins | sample MGYA00580514_ERZ773059 | MGnify/ENA primary metagenome ERZ773059 (study PRJEB29015, sample SAMEA2737981) | human oral metagenome | biome: human oral; feature: human-associated habitat; material: dental | place: China | collected 2056 ...
TTGAGGAGGTCCGATGTATCCGGTATTGACTGACATTATGCAGATTCTTATTTCACGCGTTGGCGGTATCGTCTATTATGATGATTCGATCACGTGCATGGTGAAAATGAATGGTGTGGTGATTCAGATTAAGCGGTTGTCTGTTGAGCAGTGGTCTGTGAACTCGTTCAGTAAGGAGTTCTTCAAGATCGTTGATAGTCAGAAGCCGCGTCGTACGTTTGTGTGTGATCGTGTTGAGTTGGCTGATATTTTGAGGAGGGTGTCTAATGCGTCGGTTTGATTTGATGGGTGTTGCGATTCTGTTTTCAGCATCGTTGCTTTTTCTGCTGGTGGTCGGTTTTGTGGCGTTCGCTATCGGTGTTGCGTCCACGCTGATTCCCGTGACATACTGAGAGGTGCGATAGGTCCTCCTCTCCTATAGCAAGGCCCCGGCCACCATGACGGTGACCGGGGCCTTACCTATACCGCTCAGACCTGCTCAGAAGCGTCGCTGAGGGCCTGCCAGGCGGCCTGTGTATCAGGCCCCCACACTCCATCGTCCTCGACGCCTAGGGCGCGCTGGATGGCTTCTACGGTGCGGTCGTGGGCCGCGGCGCTGGCCTCGCCCCATACGCCGTCCTGCTCGGTGCCGATGACGCCCTGCACGTACTGGACGCCGAACGGGAACGAGGCGCCGCCCCACGTCGAGGCGCTCACGACGGCGAGGAGTCGTTTGCGCGTGTCCGGGCCGATGACGTGGTCGGGGTAGGCGCCTACGGCGCGCTGTACGTCTTCCAGGCGCCTCTCTGCGGGCACGATGCTACCCACGCCGCTGTCGGTCCACGGGTAGCGGATGCAGTGGCTGAGGATGGCCCAGGAACGGTGCCTGCGGAGCACCATGCCGCCGTTGCCGTTGGACTCGTCGGAGGTGTTGAACTCGATGGTGTTGACGCCGGTGGTGTCGGTGGACTCCACGACGCCGATGTGGTCATCCTCGCCGTCGTCGTCCCAATCGAAGGTGACCATGTCGCCGGGGCGGGCTGACCCGTAGGGGACGAGCCAGCCGCGGGACCTGGCCGTGTTGACGCGTGCGGGGACGTAGGCGGAATCGAAGTCGGTGACGCCGACCTTACGGAGGCAGTAGGTCATTCCCATGTCGCAGAACGGGACTCCGTTCTGTCCGAATACGGCGCCGTGACGGGTGGCGTAGTCGCGCCCGTACCTGGTGCCTATGTTGTCTGCGTCTTCGTCGTTCCAGCGTGTGTGGCCGACTTCGGCGGCGCATGCTCCGATGAATTCTGCTGCTGTTGCCATTACTCTGCCTCGTGCTTTCCGGGGGTGTGGTCGGTGTTGACGGATGCGACGGCGAACAGGGCGGCGCCGATTGCGGTGAGTGCAGCGCTCTCGTCGCCGTTGAGGTAGCCCTTGACGGTGAGGTATGCCATGACGGCGATCATGAGGTTGTAGGCCCACATACGTGTCTTGGGTGCGGTGAGGAGGTTAATTGCCTTTTCCATTGTCAATCCTTTCTAGAATCTGGTTTAGTAGGCGGGTGTGCTCATCAAAAGCACTTGTGCCATGGTTAGGCCGACTATTAAAAGCGGCAGAATTAACTTTCTTCTCAATACTGTCCAGCCTTTCCATTACCCCTAGCCTACCGGGCACGCCGGGTCTAGGGGCCTCTCCGTGCCAGTCCTCTAGTAGGTTCTCTAGGGACCGGAACTGCTTGTAGAGCCAGCGGCCGACGGCGAGGAACGTACCGATGATGGTGATGAGGGCTACGACTATCCCGACATCAATATGCGCTGTCATTTGAATATCTCCGTGAAAGTGTTTCGGGACTTTGGGGAGTCGAATAGGATAAGTCCTCTCCTCCATCTATTGCGTAACATCTGCATGATGCGGTCGTTTGGTTTCACATAGATATCACCCTCCTTCATAACCTTGTGGTCAATACAGTACATCATCTCCTTTTTGGGCCGGTACTCCTGGATGGTGAACATAGGAAGGTCTGTCCACACCGAGAAGCAACCGTTTTTAGTCCTAATGGTGCAATAATAGTCGGCCCTACCCGATTTCTTACCAATGAAATCTGAGTTGTTGTCCTTGAAGTCATTGTTAATGGCGTAGTTCGCATACTCCTCATCGGTGCTCATAACAAACTTTCCGAAGCGAGTGCGCGCCACGTCATTGCGGAACTGCGTGTCATCCGCGAAGTGGCAGACGATGAATCCGTTTCCAGCCTTGACGAACTCGGAGTTAGGTCTCAGGTCCCATTTGAGCATGTACGGATTCATAATGCTCGCAGAGTTCGAGAGCATGAACACCGTCGTTTTGTCCTTGTACCGGTCAACGGTCAGGTAGAAGTTGTTGAACACTCGCACCTCGTCATTCAGGTAACGAATCTGCGGATTCTCGATGATGAACTCATCGAAGATCACCGTGGTCACCAGCGGGTACGCCGTTGATTTCTGGGCCTGAGACGTGCTGAGCACGGAGAAATAGCCGATAACGGTCCACTTCTTGTCTCCCTCCATTCGCATGACAGCATCGTTCCCGTGCACTGCGAACTCGTAGCCGGGGAACTCGTGCGCAATGTCGTCGAAGAACGTGAAACGCCCCTTTTGCTCCACGCGGTGACGGCGTAGATAGATGAACTGCTCACCCTTTTTGATCGCGTTGGTAATGGCGATCTTCTTAGCACCATAGGTCTTTCCGGTACCTCGACTGCCTACAATCATGAGGTAGCGCGCGTTATATGACCTGATACGGCTGAAATCGTAATAGTGCGTGATCCGATTATCCATTCCCTCTCCTACATGATGTGACGCCTGACAGTCCACCACGCGGCGTCGTCAAGCATAAAGATTGAGTTAATGTGGGGACCGGGACGCGGCCCGCCGTGGCCGATAGTGTGTGAGCCGTCGCCCGTGTACATCTCCACGTGGTCAGTGTGCGGATATCCACCGCCCCAACTCATGACAATCATATCTGCCGTGGTCATCTGAGCAATCTGCGCAGCAGTTGGGTGTCCATATCCCCTCACGACCTCGGTTCCACGGTTGTACTGGTCGCCGGTCCACGTCCCGACATTGATGCCCACCGTATCCATGTAGGCCCGGTAGATAGTGCTGGAACAGTCACCGAAACCCGACTGGTCCGGGTTAAGACGCCCCGGCGCCTGTAGGTAGGTGAACTTCATCTGCCGGTCATACATCCATTTATAGACCGCCCATCGCTTCGACGCCGCGTCACCACCGCCACCTCCCCCGCCGGGCGCCGGTGCGCCGCCACCGGCGTTACCCGGTGTCGGGGCACTACCCCCGTTGCTGACGGTGTTCCCGCCCATCAGCCAGCGCCGACTGTTCCCCGTCGGGTACGCGGTCATCGTCCCCGACGTCGTAGCGATATGCAGCATACCGCTACCGTCGGACCATGCGTTCTTGACGCTCCCGGCGTTCGTGCCGCCGTTGGTGGCGCCGCCGCTACCGCCGTTGCCGGGATGCGACGGGGACGCGGCGCCTGGAGTGGATACACCTGACGTGTCCTTGTTCTTAATGATCTGGTACGCCTGGTTGTAGCGGTTTGGGTACTTGCCGAGTACTCCGTCATTAAGGAAACCGTGGTGAAAGGCCTCCAACGAGGCATTACCACCCACGTTGTTAGCAACGCGAATCGCGTACCTCGGCCCCTGGTGGTAGCCAACGCACCAGAGAATGAACGAGTCCGTATTCGTGTTCGGGTCGATCCCCACATTACGTGCTGCCTGGAAGTACCCCTCAAGATCGGCCACCAACTGAGCGTCCTGTTCCTTGGCGCCCGCGCGCAGAAGCGGGATGAGGGAGTCCCCCTCTGCGCGCGAGAGCCATCGGTTGGTCCACCAGTCGTCGTTGCCGTGGGATGAGAGGTCGCTCCGAAGAGAGGCGGCGACACCGGCGAACTCGGTGGCATGGGCGGCACCCATCTTCTTGATGATGTCGGCCGCCCGCGGACCGTACCACTGCGCAATTCCTACAGTGATCGGGTCATTGTAGTTGATCGAGTCATATTTCATGCTCGATTCAACTGTTCCGATTGCCTTGATCGCCACTTTTTTCGACGTCTCATCCCACGCCATTTGTTCCCCCTTAGAAAATACGGTAGGTCATATTCACCTGATAGGTCTGGTTGGCCTTGAGAATGTCGCCCGCATGCATGCCACCAGTCTTAGCGACGTATACGTACTTGTAGGTACGGTCGTTGCCAATAATCGGCGACATCATCCCGTCATAAGGTCTAGCCCAGCCCGGCAGGTCCATGAGTTTAGCGTCATAGCCCACATCGGTGCCGGCCACCCTGAACGTGCCCTGAATGTTCACGAAATCGCCGTGACGCTCACAGTTCAGGTAGTTGTAGTCCCGCGCCACCGTGCTTGCCGAAAGCGGGTGCAGGTCATAGGACGGGGGATTGAGGAACGACGGTCCACCGTGAATCCAGTTCACGAACAACTGCCGCACGTGCCGGTAGCCCGCATCCGTCATGTGAACGTTGTCCACACCCTGGTCCCATGACTTAGCCTGTTCCTTACCGAAGTGCAGCCAGGACCTTGACCCCTCACAGACAATGGCACCGTAAGCCTTGCCCGCGTTAATCACCTCATAGGTGCGGGACACACAAGACCTGGCCATCTGAACGTACTCGTTCAACGACGCCTCGTTATAGGTGACGGGCAGGACGTAGATGGTCGCATTCGGGAAGTACTGACGAACCAGCGAGAAGAACGTGCCCGCCTGTTCGGTGACGGAGTTCTGAGCACGAATGTCGTTCAGCATGTCAATAAGGAACACGTACTTGGTGGCACGCTTCTTCTCATCACTCATCCGGGACCGAGCATTATTCACCTGAGTAATGAAGTTGTTGTCAGGTGTGGAAGTAAAACCGCCACCACCAATTGCGAACACATTCGGGTTGACGCCCATATCCCGGCACAGTTGCTCGGTCCAGCGGGACGCCTCAATCGTCGCGTTAGATGAACCGAAGACAACACCCTCCGTGAGTTTCGGGTCCTCAAGGAACTTATCGTCGGCTTCTGTTTTCGTGTAATAGGTAGCAAGAATTGTTCTAACATCTGACTTGACCCTCTCCACGGCGGCGTCGATCTTCTCGGCACGCTGCTTGGTGACAACCTGGATGCGAGAGGAGTCCTTCATGGGAGCGTCAACGTAGTCCCCGTTCTCGATACGGTCGAAGCGCGCGTCGACAAGGCGGGCCTTGAACGACTCGATGAGTTCGTTCATCGCCCGAATCTTGGCGTCGGTACTATTGCGAGAGTCGTTCAGGAATACTTCAAAGTCGTCTAACTTCTTCTTGGAGTCCTTAGACCACTGCTCGGCAATCTTATTGATCTCCTTGACCATCCCCTCCACTTCCTTGCCAAAACCCTCAGCATAGGTGATGGTGTCAATGACGGCCTGACGGATACGCTCAAGAATTTCCAGCACCGTCAGACCGTTGTTGTAGGTGAACGGCGTGGAATAGGGCGTTGTGGGTGGTGAAAGGCGGTACAGGGCCGCGTCAATAGCGGATACGCGGGGGTCAGTAGCCATAGTAGGTGTCTCCAATCATGTCAGTAGGCGGCGTCCAAACAAGCATAAACAGGGGCTCAAGTTGGGCAATCACCATCATATCAATGTTGATAATGGCATCACGGTGCGCCTGAATAAGCGACGCCATAGACCCCGAGAAGCCCTCCTGAGTCCCCGTGCCACTACCGTCACTCGACGACGTAGAGCGCTGAGAGCCCGTCCCGTCTGACGACGACTTGACGCCCGTTAGAGACGTCGAGTCGGCCGCCCCGGTGGCGTAGTCCCCGTTGCCCGACAGCATCACCTGGGGAGTCTCGGACTGGACGGCGCGGGACTTAGCGTCCGTGGAGGACGTGCTGGACCCGTGCTCGCTGGACTCCGTTGTGGCGCTGGTGGTGCCGGTGCTGGTGTTCTTCGAGGTCATCCGCAGGGTGAGGAACGGGTCTCGTTTGACGAGTTCGGCCTCGTACATTTGGTTGTAGTAGGGCATGATCTCATTCATTTTCACCTTCAACTGGAATAGGAAGATGTCAATGGTCTCGTGCCCGATCTCGTTGAACCAGAAGTGCACCTTGATCTTCGAGTTCAGAGTGCTCCTATAATCCTCTGAGAAAATGGGATAGTGTGACAGGGCGTCGTCAATAAGTGCTTCACTGATTCGCCTGAGTTCTGTCGTGTAGTTACTCATTAGGACCTCCCAGATCGGTTGAGTTCGTCGACTCATTCGACGCCAATGGATTCATCTCGGTCATCGGATTCAATGCCTGCATGTCTGTGGTTCCTGCCGAGTCATCCAGGTTCCATGTAACGTCAACGTCAAGTCCGTACTTAGCGTTGATCCACTCGCACGCATACTTACGAGCCTGCAAGTTAACGGCACGCATAGCCAGAACCTGACCCGAGGATCCGGACGCCTCCTCAACAACCATCCGCTCCTTCTTCGAGGAGTTGACGTTCATGATTCCCAGCAGGGTCAGCGCCTCGTTCCAGGTCTTGACCTTTGCCTCCATGACGTGAGGCAGGTAGTCCTTGTCAATCCCCGTGGAGATCGACCCAATCTTGTCCTGCAACGTCCCCAGCCCGGTAGCCGATGACACCTCAGCGATCATCGGGTTACCCTCTGCCAACTGCTTGTACGCATCCATGACGGACTTGCGCTCGTTCGTGTCAGCCGTCAGCAGGACCGGCACGCGCATATGGATGAGGTCAACCTCTGTCGTGGTGTCAATCTCGGACAGACGGCGCGCATACACGCTCACGATATCCGTGTCACCAGTTCGCAGATAGTTGTTCCAGATCGGGACACATGCGTCACCCTTCATGGTCTTGTTGACCATCGTGTTCCCGTACACGATGAACTCAGTCGGGTTGTTGTACATATTCGGCGTACCGAAACCGGCGCCACGCAACGCGAAATACCGGTTGAACTCCTCATCCCAGAAGAACACGCTAAGCCCCTGCGAGAACAACGTCATCTCAAGGAACCTCGGGTCAATCTCCTCGGGAAGACCGGTCCAGTGATACCGGTTCATGCACATCTCAGACAGGACGCGCGCGTACATCCGGGTCAACACCTCACGACGCATCTTCCCCGGCTCCACCGCCATCTCACGCAGGAACGGTGCGTAGATGGACTCTCCAACAAAATCAGGTTTACTCACAGGAATCCTCCTTCTGGTTCCCAGTTGATAGGGGCGTTATCAAGCGAGACATCCCCGAACTTTTCTTCTCTGTACATCGGCGAGTGCCACACCGTCACACCCTTTTCCAGTATGCCACGAAGCGTGTCCACATAGGTCTGAGGACAGGCGGAGGAGTAGATGCGGACGTCCTTGCACTTCCAGTAGGAGAAGCGGTCCATAACCCTTAACTTGTCGGGAAGGTTGGACAGGAAGAAATCGCACGCGTACCCGTACCGCTCCCAGAACTGGCCCTGACGGCGAATGACGTCAGTGCTAACCATTTTGAGTTTGCAGAAGATAACGGCGCCATTCATGACCCAGTTGAAAGCATCGCCGCCCTGAGCACCAGACACGGACGGGGGAGTGATCTGAGAATCCTTAACAGCGGCGTTAATGGACGCAATCTGCTGCTGATAATCGCCCTGAGCGGCCCAGTTGGCAAGGTCGCGGTTAGCGGCCGCGTTAGTGCCGGTTAGCGCGTTCTGCTCGCTCTGGTTGGCGCGAGTAAGGTTCTGGGAAATTACGTTCCCCATATTGCGGGCGTTAATGTCAATCGACGTGGAGATGTCAGACGTAACTTGCCCCTGAACGTACCCGCCCAACTGGCCGATAGCGCCAAGTGGATTGCTGAACGCAGTGCCAACGGCTCCACCAATACCACTGATAGCACGGTTAGCACTGTTCACCTGCTGGTGAGCCATCTGAGCCGTGTTCGCTAGAGCAGTATTCAAGTTCTGGGCACCGAGGTTGTTGTTCATGATCGCGTTGCCGGTACGGATGCCCCGCATCGTGGCGTCGAATGAGGTCTCTGCCGCCCTCATGGACTTGTCCATACCCCACGACGCAGAACTACGGTTCTGAGCAATTGAGTGAGCGTGAGACGCGTACCAGATCATTGACTGGTCATTGACTACAGGAAGATGCGGGAAGTTATCAATGACGGCGGCCTCGTTCACGTACTCAGTATCTGTCTTCCACGTTGAATCGTGCTTGTCGGTATTGTAACCGGCCACATAGCCGACAATTCTCGGAGACGGAGGAAGGACGTGACACTCCATACTGACTTTAACCGAGTTCCAGTCATTAAGTAGTTCAGGTGCCAGAGTGAGTGTCTGACCATTGTTGAAAGACACTTCTAGGTACATGTAGGGGGACGTGTAGAACTTGAGGAATCGCTTGAGCCTTTTAAGGTTCCTCCCCGTAACGGTATTACCGTTCGCCTTAAGGAACTCGGGAAGTTTATCCGGCATGAAGTTATAGGCGACTTCAACCTTCTTCCTCGCATACGTTCCAGTAACCAACTTCAACCCGTGGTCACTCAGTTTCCCAGACATCTGATTCCCGATAACGAGCCGCTTAGGGATGTAGTAGATATCAAGAATTCCCTGAGATGCCCACGGTGCGTCGCTCAGTTCCTTCATGATTGCGGGCAGGTCCTTAATGTCGCACATGTAGTACGTAGCACCGGACACATTGTTTACAGACAGAACCTGATTCCGCGTTTCCAGGTGGGGAACAGAAGTGGTGACATTGGACCCTGTAGCGGTCTGCATGTACGGATCGTTCTTATTTCCAAAGTTTGTGTTAAGGTTTACCGTGGAAATAATTACTGCAACAAAGTCGAACTGCTCGCTGAAACTATTGACCTTCTCGTTGTTGATATTGCCGAACCAACTCCGGTAAATAGTGTGTCGCTCACCAAGGGAGAATGACTCAGGCTGTTTCAGCCACATCCGGGAGAAGATTGACCCCGCATCACCGTTTCCAGCCTTGATAATCTCCTTCTCCCTGTACTCAAGGCAGTGTGACCGCTCGATAAACGCCGAACCGAACTTGACCAGCGAGTGATACGTCTGCCAGACATCGAGCGAGATAGTGAGTTGAGTGGTCTCCGGTGCGATATAGTCGACCGACTGGATGAAGTAGAAGAACGTAGTAGCGCGATTCTTCTGAGAGATCGGGAAAGCGCTGTTCTGAACAATGAGGTAGTTGAACGTGTTCGCCTCACTGAACGGGAGATTAATGCGCACCGGCACCCCCTGAGCGCAATAAGTCAGGTTCTTAATAGTGACCGTAGGGAGATTGCGCGTCTCATCGAACGAACGGATGTACTTAATAGTCCTCTCCGGACTATCGAACCAGTACACATCGCGGTACATGGAATCCCACGGCACGTTACACAACGTGACCTCAGTACCCGGCCCCCACACCGAGTAATCGAACTGAGTGCCAAACGAAGCACCGTTCGGCAGTGAATTAATCGTAGGCATATCTCCTCCAAAACTAATGGGCACCACCCGTACAGGTGGTGCCCATCAGTATAGGGGAGGCGTCAACCATTCAGGCCAGCCACATTGTCCTTCGGGACAACAGACAACTGTGCTGTCTTGACGACATACTTGCCAGTGGCCGGGTCGATCCAGGAGACCTTAACACGGACCACAACCAACTGAGAAGACTCGTTCGGGGACATGTAGATAAGACCATCGTTATCAATGGTAGTACCCGTGTCCTTGTTCCCCTCAATCGACCACTGCTCAGTGAACTCAATGTCCTCCTGACCAGCCTTGAGACCCGTTAGGACCGCCTCCAACTGGGCCGTACCACCCTTGACCATTCGGGCCGAGGACTTGTCGACGTTGCGCACGTCAGCCTCGTTACTGTCAATCACGAACTGGATACGATCAATAGCCACGTTAGCGGCAATCTCAATCGTCTCGCGCGCCGTATCGGGAGCAGTGGAGAACTTGACAATCGGGGCGAACGGGGAGGCCGAGATGATCTCCCAGTGGTGCAGGAAGAAGTTCGTCTGACGACTAATCGGGTTGAACTCCGAGGTAGTCTCAAGGGACGTGTCCGCAATGACGAAGAAATCCTTAGTGGTCAGGAAAGCCTGAACACCATTCATCGCCACGTCCTCCTGACGAATCTCCACAATACGGGAGGGAACGTCAGCATAGGAGACGTTGAACAGGACCGCCAGAGCGTTCACGTCAAGACCGGACTTGACCTCAGGAGTAGCGAACAGGACAAGGTCCTCAGGGCGCACCGAGACGGGCATCTTAGCCCCGTTGAACCGAGTGGAGAGGAACTGCATGTTACCCGCGGTAGCACGAATCTTGCGCAGCAGGGAACGTGCCTGGTCCTCGGTGGAGTCCATCTTGGCCACGTCGGGAACGTTCACGTTGAACATCGGGTACTTGTTGTCCATAACCCGGAAAAGGGCCGTGGTCATCAGGTACTCGTCCCAGTTGTCCGACGTAGTAGGTGCGGACATGATCTGCTGAGTCAACTGGTCAAGACCAGAAGGATCAAGGAAAGCGCGACGCAGAGTGTTGTCGTCAATCGTGATCTTGTAGAAATCCTCACGGTCCACGGTGTGGAAAGCGGTGGCCACGTCAATGTCCGCACGCCCGAAGATATCCCGCTCAAGGTAGTCCCGGTCGTGGTTGTAGTGGTTCGCCTTGACGATACCGGTCTGAATCTCCTCGATGGTGTCACCGAACTCAAGGGCGCCGCGCTTGAACTCCGCCAGAGGGTTATACCAGATAGCGTTACGCGCGTACACGAGCCCGATACGGTTAATCAGGGACTCAATGAACTCGTTCTTGTGCGGACGGAAACTGAAAATAGAGTCCGCAACGTCAGCCACATTACCCTTAGACGCGGCCGGAATACGCTTGTGGTAATCCAGAGAAGCATCATTGCGGATAGCGTTCAGGATGTTCACGTTATCCGCGTTGCGAATCTTCCCATAAAAACGGCGTGCCATTACTTCTTCTCCTCATCAGAGTCATCAGTGGAAATCAGGTCATCAAACGTCACACCCTCGTAATCGGCCGCACCGTCCTCACCCGGCAACTTATCCGCCGCATCACTCGGGTCACTACCCGGCTGGGCCATCAGCAGGTCATAATTCTTCCCCTTGAGGTCGGAGATCATCTTCTCCTTCTCCTCAAGCATGGAATTCAGGTCCGTCATCTTACTGTCAAAACCGCCCGCGAAATCCGTCATCTCGTTCCAGATATTCGAGAGGTTATCCAGCGTATCCGAGTGATCCGCACCCAGCAGTTCACCGAGACCGCCCATAGCCTCCGAGAACTTGGAGCCGATCTCATCAAGAAATCCCATCTTTCTTCCTTTCTGTGCACAAAAAGATATGGTGGGTACTTGCGTACCCACCATATCACTGCGGAGAGAGACCAGACAGAACCAGAGGTTGCCAGCCCATCAAGGTCCGAGGGGTTTCAGCCCATGGCGTCCCGGATCACTTGCCGGTGCTCGCCTTGATCTCCTCCACGCCCTTAACCACAATCTCCGTCAGAATCTCGGGGACCTCACGACGCAGGGTCCAGTGAGCCTCATCGAGAGCGGCGGCGATCTCCTCGGGGATAACGACGGAAACGGACTTGTAGCCAGCCTTAACGCGTGCCATGTTTTCTTCTCCTCTATCTGAGCGTGAATGTTGTGTTAGAGAGTACCACGCCTCCGGGAACTCTCATGGGTACTAGTTTACCGTCCCAAGTTCGCGGCGTCAACATGTCCTCAAGCCGAACTTTCGCTGCAATCTCGTTGGGCAACCCAGCAATGTGAACATCATCATGATCGCCAAACCTCTCGCAGTACTGCTTCGCCCGAAGGAACACGGCGTCATCGAACGGACGTCCGTCGTGCTCAACCTTCCAGGCCCCGAGTTCCGTGGGATGCAGGTACAAGTCGGGCTCCTCTGGGCCGCGTAGATGGAGGGAGTCCGTGTCGCAGTACAGGAACCGGTCGTAGTTGGCTTGAGCGGACCGAATGAGGTCCTGACGTGCGTAGGCGGTAATGAACGCTCCCATAGCGGTATATACAGGGTTGCTCTCCTCATGCTCGCACATCTGTAGCTGCATGGTGCCGTGCTCGTCCAGATAGGGGCGCTTGCCGGTGACGTCCGTGTTCTTGGCAAACTTCCCGTACAGGGAGTTAAGGTGGAGTTTTGCGATAGTCCTTGCCCCTCCCGTGCTGTTCGCTTTCACGGCCATCCACTTATCAATGTAGTCGTTAAACAGGCCCTCTGTAGCCTTAAAGTTCCAATAACCACTAATCGCGTAAATCTGCAAGTCGTACTGCTCCATCCACAGTTCCAGGTCAACGCTCGTGATAGTTACCGTTGTCGGCTCAGGGATCGACTCAAGGAACTCGTTGGCGTTGAACTGGATCGACCGCTTCAACTGGATGCAGGGCAGGTGTCCTGGCTTGAGGCGCGCGGTGAACGTGATCGAGAGCGTGTACAGGTCTGCGGTAGGGTCCTCCGTATCAGTCCACCACGGCTTACCGAACGGGAGCGGTTTGGTCCTCATCACCCATGGGTACATCGAGTTCTTGTCGATCACGATTCCAGGCCCCGTACGCTTGCGCACCCATTGCTTCGCTGGCATTGCAATTCCTCCTCTATATGCTGCCCTGATATCGTCATCCACGGTCTTTGACAGGACCGGGAACGTTCTCGTGAATCCTTTGCCGTGGAGCCCCTTGAACTCTGCAAGGGAGTCTGCTCCAACGGTAAGTTTCGTCATTCCGCTGGCGAGAATGACGCGCATGGCCTGAGCCATGATGTAGATATCGTTGTACAGGTACTCCCATTCCTCCTTGGTGGGGAGGTAACCGATGGGACGCTCCGCCTCATAGTCGATATCGCCCTTGACCGATTCGAGATTGAATGCCTTAGGCACGTCTCGAACGGGCAGGGGAATCTTTTTGAGTGAGTCCCTGAGTTCTACCTTGACACCTTTCTTGGAGACGATGGTGATTGAGTAGAACTTGTTCATATTGCTAATGACGGTGGAGAACTCACCTTTGCCTGGCCTGTCCGGTACCCATTTGTACCCATCTTTCAGGATGTAATCGAGAATGAAGGAACCGTCAAAAGCGAGATTGTGGAAGAACGTCACATTAGGTGCGGACAGGAGATAAGCGACATAGGCGCCAACTCCTATACCAACCTGATAATCCGCATAGTCATTGACTGCCATACTTCCCCAGGACCACACGCGACAGTCCAGGGGATTAGTCGTCGTCTCGAAATCCGCGCATCTAGCGTCAAATATCGAGCGTCTTCGCATACTCGTAGTACTCCATAGCGCGGCCCAAGGACTGTTCGCCGCGCTCCATCGCGGCGTCCACCATCCCAGGACTCATTTCCTTCTCACCGACGCGCACCTGCTGTGCCAACTGCATCGCCAGATACTTGAGCGACAACTCCTCGGGAAAATCGGTATAGGCCCAGATGAACCAGAACTGTTCGTCCGACAGAGAGTTGAACTTGTCGCGCACTGTCTCGTCGCCAACTAAATCCATCATCTGGTTCATGTAGCCGCGGGCCTTAGACACCAGTTCACGTGACGTGTACTGACGTCTAATATCATCGTTCCTGAGGGCGATCATCTTCGCACCCTCGGTGCCCATGAGTTGCTGAGGGGAGTAGATCTTGAGTTTCTTCATCCCATCATATGCCTCGGTACCGTGAACGGGGTGAGCAGGTGTGGTCATTGCACGCCTCTCCTTAACCGTCATGCCCAAGGGCTTAATATAGACGTCCTCGTACTTCTTCTGCTCGGCGTCAACAGTACGGTTGATCTTCTTAACCGAGTTGACGTAGTTTCGGTATGACTGACGGGTGACGATGGTTCCGCGGGCACCCTTGTAGTAGCCGACGTGTGCTTTACGGAAATAGGCTTGCTTCTCAAGGAGTTTCTTGAGTCGGTCACCACTCATTCTTGAAATAGCGTCCTTGCCTACGCGGGGATCGTACTCCATCCCCGTAATGTCGATTCCGTTGTCGCCCTTAGCCATGCGCTTGATCTTACGAGTCACCAGTGACTCAGACTTCATGGCCGCCTTACGAAGTGAGATCAATTCTTCTTTGTTATACCTCATGATGAAGTCCTCCCCGCCCTCCCTATGGAGGACGGGGAGGACTGTATCATCCGGGACCTAGGTCCTACGCCTGTCAGACAAGGGTCAACTTGTAGAACCGGTTCTTGCCCGACCCCTCCTCAGTCACCCGCACCTTGAGCGGAGCAGGCCACTGGGAGGGCTCCCCCAGGAGAGTGAGGATGCGCTTGGCAGCGTTGAAGATCGGCCCGGAAAACGCGTGGTAGGCGTCACCAGAGGGCGTGATGAAGATGGTCCGCACAGCGGGCTCGATCTCACCAGTCTTCTCGTTCACAAACTCCGTGGACTCGATCACGAGGTCAGCGATCTCAAACGACTTGCCGCCAAGGTCAGACACCGCCTTAGCATCATTGACGGCGTTGAAAATCTTCGCCTTCGTCTCGAAGTCGTCACCCTTAACGGTAGTAAAAATACCGTTGGTGGCAGACATTCCGGCAAGCGGGTTAGCGGCGGTGCTGGTAGTAATCTCGGTGCTCATTCGGTCTTCCTCCTAGAAGAGTGGTTCCTGTTTGTTCTGTTCCTCGATCTTGTCTGGTACTGGTACCGCTAGGAACAGAGGTTTAGCGGTCCAGAAGATTAGGAGTGAGAGAAGTTCCTGCTCAGAAACCTCGTCATCCTCCCCGTAGATAACGGTAGTCGGTTTCCTCCCCTTTGGTTTGATTGACGCTGTTCGGTAGTGATTCTCCTGACGAAACGAGACCATCCCGTATTCAGTTGACCAGAATGTCTCAAAAGTCGTCATGTACTTAATCACTCGGAACATATGCGGTTCGAGCGACTCATCATAGGCCAACCAATAGGAGAGGCCCGGTTTGAGCGTCTCACTCAGTTGCTGAGCCATGACCGCTTCCTCGGATGATCCTCCACGTGGATGAAGGTCTCCTTGAGCCGCCGCGCCGTCATGCCGTACACGCTAGCGAACTTCTGACGGTCCGTCACCCGCGTAGGACACCCGCCCGGCACCCACAGCCCCTCCACCTTCTCAATGATGAGGTTCCCCGACCAGAGCGGCCCCTCGTGCTCGCGTATCTCCTTCTCAGAGAGTCCACACTTCATAGTCAATCCCTCCTGGCTGACAGAGTCGATCAATTGCTTGCGTAACCGATTCCCCGGCATACACCATTTTGTTTCCGATATAGACGGTAATCACAGTTCCCGAATATCTATAATCATTTCCAGTTTTTCCAGTGGTGACCGGAATTGGCTGTACGCCCGGTCCACCGCTCTCCCCAGCCTCTCCAACCTGTGGTCGCAATTCACTAATTTCAGAAACTCCGCCGCCGCAACTAACGACCATGTTCGAAACAACTCCTCTCCATCATCCAGGATAATAAATTCTTCATTCCGTGATCTGAACATCATCGCCCTTAATAATATTCACAATCTCATCCGCAACCATCTCAGCCACATACGTCTCACCCTCCCCAGGAATAACCTGCAAGGAAAGAACATGCTCACCAAAACCGGTCCGCTTACGATTAATAATCGCAACACACTCAGCCGAAGAATCCTCCGTCCAAAGCGTCAACGAATTCCCCTCAAACTCCATCGAAGGAGAATAACCCTCATCAATAAGCGTATCGAAGACATTCATCATCGCCTTACGCGTGACCTGTGCAATATCCATCATCCCTCTCCTAACGCCGTGGTGCCCTTCACCGC
>ERZ773059.860-NODE-860-length-15763-cov-5.427426_pt1 | contig 15763 bp, 17 predicted proteins | sample MGYA00580514_ERZ773059 | MGnify/ENA primary metagenome ERZ773059 (study PRJEB29015, sample SAMEA2737981) | human oral metagenome | biome: human oral; feature: human-associated habitat; material: dental | place: China | collected 2056 ...
TGGATACAAGGCCTATCAGGCTGCCCGCGCCGCCCGAACGGCCCAGTCGATGCCGACTTCGCGTGCCTCCTCAATGAGGTCGGGGGCCACCATGCGCACCCCGACGACGTCCTCAACGGGCATCGTCAAGGGCGCGACGACGGCGGCCCGCGCGACGACGTCCGCGACGAGCCAGGGAAGGGCCGGCAGTGCTCGAGGCGGCGCCAGCGGCATTGCGCGTCCCGTGTCCGCTTCCTCCGCCCGTGGGTCGAGCATCATGAAAGGCGGCGCGACGACGGCCGCTCGTTCGGCCGCTCCGACGTCGTCCGGTCGCGGGTCGGGGATCATGAAGGGCGCGACGACGGCGGCTCGTGCGACCTCGTCCGCGACGAGCCAAGGGACGGCTGGCAGCGCTCGAGGCGGTGCGACGTCTGCTCGTGGGGCAGGGTCGGCAACCGCCCGCGGGACTGGGGCTTCGGGGCGTGGGGCAGCATCCATGGCCGGACGCTCCGCTGGAGGTTCCTCTTCGGCCAAGGGCGTGAACGGAGCCCGCGGGGGAGCCGGTGCGTCCGCAGGGCGTTCCTCTTCGACTGCTGGGCGTGCTTCCTCTCTGGGGCGCACGGCTTCGTCGACGGCGAGCACGTCCTCACGCGGCGGCTCGGCCCGTCCGGGGATGACGCGGCCAGGGGCCTCCGCAGGAGGCAGGTCCGCCTCCACGTCGCGCGCCATATCGGGATTGACAGGCGGGCGTGGAAAGGACCGCAAGGACAAGCGTCGGGAAGACCACCGCTCGATTGAAGAGACGCAGGTTACCCCTTACGAGACGGACAACACTGTGACCTTCCTTGAGGCCGGCCGACGTGAGGAGCCTGAGGAGGGCCAAGGTTAGCCTTGGTCATTCCGCACTAAGGTGTGGGGTGGGACCGGATCCGGTCCCACCCCACACCACACCTTATGCCGTTTGTACGCCGAGAAAGGAATGTCTGAATCCCTGGAGATGTTCCTGCTAGTTCTCCGTCGCCGGCGCTTCAAGATCAGCAAGAGGCAAGGCGGCACAACATGTCACCGGGGGCGGTATCTTGTGTCGGGGTCGTCTTGCGTGTGGTCGGGGGTCGGTTTTTGAGGAGGGGTCGGGGGCGCGTTGTGGCCGTAGCCTGACGAGGGCGCGGCCTGGGCGTTGTTGTGCGGATAGGGGGTTGGGTTTGTAGCGGGGGCGTAGGGCCGCGCCTGTTGTGGCAGAGTTGAAGGAACGACGGGTGCCTGGCTGGGACCGGTGGTTGGAGCATGAGCTGCCCGTTGCCTGCGTCCGAGAACGAGCCAGGCTCCTGCAACGACTGCCAGAACGCTGCCGCCGGCAAGCCCCCATCCCCACGCCGGGAAACCGCCTGCGCTGTCGCTCCGCGACGATTTCGCTCCAGTTTTCTCATTCGACGGTCTGGACGGGCCGCCATCTGACGTCGAAGCCCTTGACGCCCCTTCCTTTTCCGCCGTAATCGAAATGCCCTTAGACCAAAAGTTAGGATCGTCAATCATGACTTTGTTTCCATCAATCTTCCCAATATTAGCTTTAGTAACTCTTCCTGGCATGATAATTGTCATTTTTACTATAAAGCCGCTATAATTTGTTTTCTTTGTGCTTGCCGGAACCTCAACGCGGTAAGATTTGAAATCCTCCCTTAAACCTGGTGCGCCTCCGAGTGGTTCAGTGGAAGTAACCTTACATTTAGTATTTCCTCCCGGAGGGGTAAGGTCCTCTACTTTCGGATTTTTGATAAAACTGGCGTTTGCTTGAGCCATTATCTTCACACTTTCGCACGTTTGTTTGAGTTCGGTCATGGATCCCGTGCTGTCCTCGACTTCAAAAGACAAGACTGTTTTAGCGCCAGGCCGATAGTCGATGGTTCCTTCGAGGCGACAGCCGGCCAGTAAGAAGGCCGTAAAGGCTATCAAAATTGCTCTGATTAAGGAAGTCTTTTTCGCGTGGACGGTCATGTCGAGTCTCCTCTGTTCCGAGAGTCCGATGGTTTGCAGAGTTGCCGTACTAACCTCAGCTTAGCGTGCGCAGGCCTGCGGCGCTTTGTATGTACGAAATCTTGAGACCGCCTTCCTCGATCTTCTATCTGGAATGGCTCGTTGATCCCAGTCTTACCGGGGGCGGTATCGTGTGTCGGGGTCGTTTGTGTGGTCGGGGCTCGGCGCTTGAGGAGAGGTCGGGGGCCCGTAGCCTGACGGCGGCGCGGCCTGGGCGTTGTTGTGCGGATAGGGGGTTGGGTTTGTAGCGGGGGCGTAGGGCCGCGCCTGTTGTGGCAGAGTTGAAGGAACGACGGGTGCCTGGCTGGGACCGGTGGTTGGAGCATGAGCTGCCCGTTGCCTGCGTCCGAGAACGAGCCAGGCTCCTGCAACGACTGCCAGAACGCTGCCGCCGGCAAGCCCCCATCCCCACGCCGGGAAACCGCCTGCGCTGTCGCTCCGCGACGATTTCGCTCCAGTTTTCTCATTCGACGGTCTGGACGGGCCGCCATCTGACGTCGAAGCCCTTGACGTCCCTTCCTTTTCTGCCGTAATCGAGATGCCCTTAGACCAAAAGTTAGGATCGTCAATCGTGACTTTGTTTCCATCAATCTTCCCGATATTAGCTTTAGTAACTTTTCCTGGCATGATAATTGTCATTTTTAACTGAAGATGTTTAAATTCACCAGCTTGTTTGCTTTTCGGAAGATCTATACGATATGAATCTGATTTCTTTTTTAAACCCGCATTTCCGCCAAGAGGTTCATTGGAAGTAACTTTACATTTAATGTTTCCCCCTGGGGGTGTAAGATCTTCTACCTTCGGATTCTTAATGAATCTAGCGTTTGCTTGAGCCATCATTTTTACACTTTCGCACGTTTGTTTGATTTTTGTCATGGATCCAGAGCTATCCTCTACTTCAAACGATAAGACCGTTTTAGCGTCAGGCTGATAGTCGATGGTTCCTTCGAGGCGACAGCCGGCCAGTAAGAAGGCCGTAACGGCCATCAAAATGGCTTTGATTAAGGAAGTCTTTTTTGCGTGGACGGTCATGTCGAGTCCCCTTTGTTTTGAGAATCGGATGGCTTGCAGAGTTGCCGTACTGACCTCAGCTTAGCGTGCGCAGGTCTGCGGCGCTTTGTATGTACGAAATCTGGGAGCCGCCTTCCTCGATCTTCTATCTGGAATGGCTCGTTGGTCCCAGTCTTACCGGGGCCGCTGGCGTCAGGGTCGTCTTGTATGTGGTCGGGGGTCGGCGCTTGAGGGGTGTTGGGGGCGCGTTGTAGCCGTAGCCTGGCGACGGCGTCGTCTTGCGTTTCAGTCCTGTTTGTACTAACGATTAGTAAAGTAGAAAGGCGTAATGTCAACGTTCTCCACTGTGTTAAAAAGTGGGACACATTGCAGTTTTGCGGTAGTGTAAGCAAAACCAAACGTATAGCGGACCATGTTCAGTGATCATAATGGATCTGAGCAAAGGCGAGTCTAAGCATCTTTGCCTCAGCTTTTCGAAGGCCTTGCGTCGGAGCATTTTACGTTGTAGAGTGAACGGCGGAACTGCTGAACCGGTAGATGAAGCAGTCGTCACGTCGTCAAACCGGCTAGGAAGGACCTTCGTTTTGCCGGGGCGGCAGGTTGATCATATCGTCCAGCTCGCGGGAGCTGGCGTTCCATCAGGTTTGAAGGGGCTGCCGTCTCGTCAAACTTACGGTGACAGTCGTGTTCAGCCGACTTGACAGGGCTGCTGTCTTGTTGGGTCGTCGGAAGCGGCTGCGTTCTTGTTGGCATAGTGGTGCTGTGCGTGTTGCCGAGCCCAGATCGGTTTGGCCGGGCGCGGCGCTGCTTCACGGACAGTATTCAATTCACGCAAGTACTAGTAAGGCTCGGTGCGCTGGCCGGCGCGGCGAGTCCGCATCATGGAGGGATTTGTCATGTCGTATGCAATGGTTTCAGGCGATCTGGCGCTTCCGTTGCCGGAGTACGTTGATTTTGACAGCGCGCTGGTGCAGCTGTCGCATGTCAATGAGGCGTTGCATCGATCGCAGATCATGGCCGGCAGCGTCAACCCGGATTCGATGACCGGGGAGATGGTCGAAGCATGGAAGCGGGAGGTTGAAAAGCTGACTGGCGTGGTCCGGCGGGTCAGCGGGATGATTCACGCGGTGGTCCAGGCCATTGACTCCTACAAGTTTCTTTACAGGCAGACCATTACGGACGTCAAAGGGATGCAGGAGGAGTGGGACGGGGATACGCGGGCTTTCAAAGTCATCGACGTTTTGGGCGAAGGGGCCACCGATGCCGAGAGGAAGAGACTGGAGGACAAGCAGTTCGAGCTGGCGGGCCGGTACAACCGGCGCATCGAGGAGTTGGACTCGGAGGCCGAGACGTTGTCGAAGAAGATCGAATCGATTCTCGGCGACCTTGCCCCCTCCGCCGGGAAGGTGGGAGCCGGGGCCGGGCGGCGTCCGGACCGCAACGATCTGGGCGTGGCCCTTTTCGGAGGAGGAGGAATTCTGGGGGCCCAGACGATGGCGGCCAACGCCGAGGCCGACGCCGCTGACTTTTCCAGGCTCGTCTCCGACGTCGACGAGGACGGGATTCCGACGAAGAAGGCGTTGGAGGAGATGAAGAAGAAGGGCTACCTCGACCGTCTCGGGACCGACCCCTACTTCTGCGCGGCCGTTGCTGCGAAGATCAATCCCCGGCGAATGGCCGACCTCGGACGGAAGATCGATCAAAAGGTCCTAAGAGGGGTGATTGTGTCCGGACCTTCTTTGGCGCGGATTGATCAGCTTGGCGATAGAGCAGGGGATCTTCATCGGCTCTACGGGGGGCTGGGTGCGTCGGCGATGGTTGCGACCGGTTCGGTGCCTCGGGGTTTGGATGGGGAAGCGAAAGACACCTGGGAGACGTGGAAGAGTCTGTCGGAGAACGGCGGGGTGTCCATGAAGGTGAAGTCGGGTGACGAGTCGATGGGCCAGTGGCGAAAGGACTACCTCGAATCTATCAAAGCCGCCGGACGAGAGGGTGCCAAGGGAGGGGCTGAGATGTTTCACTTCAACAGGGACACGCGGGGCTATGTCCATTTGGGGCAGATGTTCGGCCTGGGTGCCAAGGCCCACCCTGAGCTGACGTTTTCCAACGAGTTTGTCAACGGCAAAGATTCCGTCATGCACGACCTGCTCAAATGGGACCGCGAACAAGGAGCCGACTACCGCGCGTGCTACAAAGACAGCGCATTTCAGGTGTCAGACAAATATGGAAACCTCTCCACTCTCGAGGGGCTGGGCTCGCGTGATCCCGTGGCGAATATGATGTATGGGATGGACGGGGACCCCAAGGTCAGTCGGGAGTTCCTCGCCAGCGAGGTCGACGTGCCCGGGAACAAGGATCCGAACGTGGCCCGCTATCTTGTCGGGTCCCGGTATGCCCTGTCGCACGGGGCCTCTGCCTATGTCGACCACGGCGAACAGCTCGGACACGTTGTGGACGAGGCGACCTCCGGCAAAGATGCCGTCCACGATCCACGCACCTTCACCGCCATCCGCGGCTACGTCCAAGGATATACTGAGGGCTTGCGCTCGGGTGGGATCAACGGCACAGACCCTGGTCAGAGTCTGGGTGCCCAAGGCGAACCGCGCTTTGGGGCCGCCCACTACGGCCTGCGCTCGTGGACAGGGCAGATCCTCAAAGAATACACCGACGACCTCGCCCGGGAACTGACGACCCCTTCAGGCGTGGAATCGGGGGATGGTGCCGTTTACGACGTCAAAGACAAACGCTACCGACTTGTTCTTCCGGCTTCATTGGTTGACGATATGACACTGGCCAAGAGAGGTTTGTTTACTGATTTGGCTTTTGAGAATGGTGTGCGTGACACTAACACCGCCGGGTTGCATGGGCGTCCGCCGGCGTTGCTGGAGTTGGCGAACAAGGCGACCCAGGGCATGTACCGCGATGGAGTCGAGGCGTGGCGGGTGGACAGCAAGTATGGTCAGCATGTGGTTGGGCGTTATGGGGCGTTGTTGTCTCATTTGGAGTTGGCTGAGTACAACGCGGACGTCAGTGTTGGGGAGGTTAAGGACAAAAGCCATTCGAATGTTCGAGGTTTGATCAGCCACCTCACGAGCGCTATTCCGGCGGGCAAGGTTCCCGGCGGCAGTCAAGCCCTTCAGGCGACTCAGGACGCGGCCTTCAACAAGTGGCTCTCCCTCGATAACCGCGCCGAAGCCGTCAGCGACCGCGACAACGCCGTCGAAACCATCGCAAACGGACTGACCGAGTCGGCTCCCGACGGCAAGTACAGTCCGGTGGACGCGATAAAAGTGGAGGCTCAACGGCAGAATAAGTATCTGGGAGAACCGAAGACGCACCTTGTGACCTTGGAGGAGCTCTACCATCGACTTCCCAAAGAGGAGAACTTCGTTGATGAAAACTATGCTTCTAAACATCAAACAGACCCTCAAGAAAACGAAGCGTTTAGATTCAACGAAAATTCTTATTGGACTTATGAAGGAAGGAAGAGGGTTCCTGGCGTTACAAATATGCAGGACCAAATCGACAAGGCCTTTGACGGTTCACTTCGAGATTCGAAGTAGAACTAGTTTAGCTTTAGCGGTAGAACGTTTTCCTCCACCATTTTATATTGTTGAGGGCTGTGTCTACGAGCGTCGGGTCGAGGTTTGGTGCGTCTCGTGGGCTTTCGATGTAGATTTCGCAGATCCATCCTTTCATGCAGTCGGCCAGCCATGCTTGGCTCCAGCGTTTGAAGAAGGCGTGGTAGTAGGAGTAGCCGTATGCGGTGCGGCCGCCGATCTTTCGTGGTTTGACGAAAGGGGTGATGCCCCTTTTAGTCGAGCTTCCTTCGGGGTCGCCGCCGTACCGCTTCATATTCTCCTCCCTCCAATTCTTTGCCCCGTAAGACAGGTGAGTCGATCGAACGGCGAGTATCGCGCCGACACTGGAACCTTTGAGTTTCATTTTCAAAAGAAGATTCCTCTCTATGTCTTGCTCGCTGTACCCGTTTTTGTAATTAGGCTCGCCCCAACCGGCCATTTCAAACTTGACTTGTGGAGCGACGATCGGTGAACCCGTCACTTTCGGCTCTCCGGAGCATCCCGCCAGGGCGAGAAGACACGCAAGCGTCGCTGCAACAAGCTTCGCCTGCACCCTGTGATTCGCCGCCATGGGCGATCTCGGCCGGATTCTTCTGCTGTGAGCCCTAACCATCTGCTCCCCGCCTGTCTGATTGTTGGCGTCGTCCGCCGTTGGAATTCCTTGTCGCATACCGAAGCGACTTATGACAGGCCTGCCGACGCAAGTTGCCGCAAAGCCTTACTTCAATACTTTATACCAAAGTTCCTGTGTTGAGGACGGGTCGATTCCGACTTTCCAGACTCGAAGCGCGAAGAAATTGGCTGCAGGTGTGGTCAGCATGTCGTTGGGGGTTATGGGGCGTTGTTGTCTCATTTGGAGTTGGCTGAGTACAACGCGGACGTCAGTGTTGGGGAGGTTAAGGACAAAAGCCATTCGAATGTTCGAGGTTTGATCAGCCACCTCACGAGCGCTATTCCGGCGGGCAAGGTTCCCGGCGGCAGTCAAGCCCTTCAGGCGACTCAGGACGCGGCCTTCAACAAGTGGCTGTCTCTGGACAACCGCGCCGAAGCCGTCAGCGACCGCGACAATGCCGTCGAAACCATCGCGCACAAACTCATCTATCCCACAGACGATAAACATAGTCCCGCGGACACGATACGTGATGAAGCCATGCATCAAAGGAACAGTATGTCTCATTCTCAAGAATCGCATATATGGACAATGAAGGAACTTCATAAGAGCATTCCCGATAAAGAGAACTTCATCGACGATCAAGGTAACGCTAAGACGGATGTAGATGCGAACCAGGAAGAGGCTTATCAATTCGTAAAGCGCTTTTATTGGACAGATCTGAGAAGGGAAAACGTACCGCCCACGACAGATGTTGCGGATACCATAGAGAAAGCATATAGAGGGTCTTTTAGAGACTCCAAATAGCAACTTCTTAAGTTGGAAGTTACCTATATATCGTTATCTGATTCCATCTTATGCTGTCTAATGCTTTGGAAAATGATGAATCGAGACACGAAGCGTCAGGGGGACTTTCCAGATAAACTTCGCAAACATAGTCACCACAGTTGACAAACCAAACCTGAGTCCATCGTTTAAAGCGCTTCTCGCGATAGGAGTATCCAAAGGCCCGCCGTCCCCCAATCGATCGGTTTCCTTTAATCGGAGCCAGGTTCTCCCATGCGCTATAGTTACCGCTTGTGCGCCAGCGAACTACCTCCTTGCCATGCGTTTTTGCGTCAGCGTGACTGTATTCTCCTCTTATGCTTAGCAACGCGCCTCGGTTAGGGTTACTTTCCTTCATCCGAAAAAGAATCTGACCGACATCGCCTTTATGGGCAGATAAAGGTCTGTTAGATGGTTCGCTCCATCCGGTAGCGCCGAATCGTGCTCTGGGGGCGACAACGGGGACACCTACCTGCTCTGGTGTATTTGAACATCCAGTCAAACAAAATAGACAAACGAGTGTTGTGATAGCAATCCGCATTAGAAGCCCCGTCAGTGCACGGTTGTCAGTTCGGAAAGACCTTAATCGAGGCCGACGGCGAGGGAGTTCTTTAGTTGTGTAGATCATGAATGTTCCTTGGCTCTCGGCGACGGTAGCTGACAAGAAAGTGCTGCGGTTGGACGCTGCGGAATCACGACTCCAGAAATCCTAGCTCATGCATAAGTACTTCGGGAGAGGCTTGTTTACTGATTTGGCTTTTGAGAATGGTGTGCGCGACACTAAAGCCACCGGATTGCACGGGCGTCCTCCGGCGCTGCTGGAGCTGGCAAACAAGGCGACCCAGGGCATGTACCGCGACGGAGTTGAGGCGTGGCGGATTGACAGCAAATACGGTCAGCATGTCGTCGGCCAGTACGGGGCGCTCTTGTCACATTTGGAGTTGGCTGAGTATCATGCGGACGTTGATGCTGGGGAGGCTAAGGACGAAAGTCACTCGGACGTCAGAGGTGTGATCAAACACCTCACGAGCTTCATTCCGACAAGCAAGGTTCCTGGCGGCAGCCAAGCCTTCCAAGCGGGTCAGGATGTAGCCTTCGACAAATGGCTTTCCCTCGACAACCGCGCCGAGGCCGTCAGCGACCGCGACAACGCTGTCGAAACCATCACAAACAGGCTTACTCAACCTACGTCCAGCGGACAATACAGCCCGGTGGACATTATTAGGAACGAAGCCGAAAGAAGGAACAATACATACGGAGTGCCTCAGATGCACCTTACGACAAATAACGAACTCCGCGACCAACTACCCAAGGAAGAGAACTTTATCGATGAAACAAACACCCCCAAGAAAGACACCACTCCTACCGAGCAGGAAGCTTTCCGATTTGCAAAACATTCTTACTGGACCAAAGAAGGGCAGCAAGATATTCCTCCAGTAACGACCATGAAGCATGCGATTGATGACGCTTATAAAGATTCTTTACGAAATGGGACACAGAGAAAAATCTAATGCGGTTACGGCATCTTCAAATGGGTTATGGCACTTCGTGGCAATACCTCGGCCGTGTTGGTTACCTAGAACGCGGAAAGGGTTCTAAGGGGTCGTGTCATTAGGTTGGTCTTTTGAACGGGGCTTAGCTTCGTCGATAGATGGCTTAGTCGCGGTGCGTTAGACTCGATGGACGACGTGGATTGACCTCAAACACCGCCGTGGCCCGCCCGAGATGAGCTCGGCGACGAGCGCATTAGTGACGACGTTAAGCATCCCTACGGCAACACCATAGGCAGTGAATAAGCTGCGCCGGTCACGACCGACACGTTTGGTACCCAGGCAGAGCGCACTTCAAGCACGACACAGAGCCTTGGGGGGACCGGGACTATGCGACTTACACCTGCAAATCTAACGCTTGAGCTGGCCCTTCTCATCGTCCGAAGAGGTTAGCTCTACCAGAGCCGACCTCTCTACGGCCCGCACGCCTCGCTTCTGCCAAAACTAGAAACGAGCTAATGATTTAGAATACTAGTATTCAGGAAGTTTGACGTCGGGTACTGGGTATGTGGTTCATTCAATGGAATCCAGCGCCTTCGTGAGCCTATCGTCAAATTTTTGTGCGTCAGTTGGGCTTTCTATATAAACTCCGCAGACGTAGCCATTTGGCAATCGACAAACCAAGCATGCGTCCACCTCCTATAAAATGTATTATAGTACGAGTAGCCGTATGCTGGACGTTTATCAATCCTCTTTGGCAGACCTAGTCTTTTGTTTTTCGTTCTCTCGCTGTCGCCTTTTGCCTGGTTGTTCTGCCAAATTTGTTGATCCCTCCACACTTTTGCCCCAATCGAGGATGAGCGAGAAAGCACTGTTAACGCTGCCCCGGCATTTGGCCCTTTCAGTTTCATTTTAAACAGAATCTGATTCCGATAACTATAGTACTCCGTGTAGTCTCTTTCGGAAGCAATGGCCTCGCCCCACTCTTTGTCCTTGAACTCCACGTCGGGAACAAAACGCGTCCGCTGAACGTTGAGCGAGGCCGCAGCCGCCGAGCAACAGAAGCAGCGCGCACAGCAACCTCCGCCGCCGGAACCAAACCTGTTTCCGGCGGCCGCCCCCGTCCAAAGTTGGGCGAACCTTTCTGGCTGGAGCGTCCCGGCCCGCCGGTTGTTCCGACGAAATCAGCTGCCCCGATGCGATTGGCTGCCTTGACGAGACCCGCGCGCTTCCCATTCGCCATTTCCAATTTTTCCTCTGCGCGAACCGAACTTTGACAAGAACGCGAACCGAACTTTGGAAAAGCCCTTACCTTGATATTCTAGCCAGCGGGTCCGCGTCACGACGAAGAAAGGCGGACAAGATGTCGATCAGCTACCTCGAATGCCCCTGCCTCGTTTGGGGCTGGCCGACTTCCTGAGGAAGGGCATTGTCGACGAAACAACGGCTCAAAGAACACCGCCCTACTCGGCACGGAGTTTTCCAGTTGCCAAGCTTCTTGCTGGAGCGAAGAGGGGACGGCACTTCTCCGGCAACGACCGCGAAGCACACGATTAAAGAGGGTTATAGAGAGCCGCTACGAAACGCCAACCAAGGAGAGCCTAGTAGACAGTCTGGTCGTCTATGTGTTTCCGCAACCATTGAATGTGATCTAGAACTTTTATGATCTGCGGATCAAGTTTCTTTGCATCTATTGGGCTTTCTAGGTTAATTTCACAAATATAGCCGCTTGGGCAATCGACATACCATGCCTGTGCCCATCGTTTGAAGTCGTTTTCGAAGTAAGAGTAGCCATACGCATGTCGGCCTCCTATTTTTCGTGAATGTTTAAAAGGTGTAATTTGTAACCGTTGACTTTCTGGGATGCTGTACTGGACTATATTCTTTTGTCGCATGGTTATTGCGTTATAATGTCTGACTTTTACTCGTATAGATAAAACTGAACCCTTTTCTGGTCCTTTTAGCTTCATCTTGAGGAAAATGTGATATCCATCGTCCTGTTCTGTGTATCCGTGTTTGCTGTAGTCTGGTTCGCCCCAATCGTCGTCGTCGAACTTGACGGCAAGAACAAGATCTTTTGAATCGACGTTAAGCGAAGCGCAGCCTCCTACCAGCAGAAGCAATGCGGACATCAGCTCTGCGATAGCCCGAAAAGAGCTTCTTGCGTTCTTCTTGGCGCTTGTCTGGCCCGATTTTGCGCATCTGTTGTCCGAACACGACGCACCGACCGCGGGCAACGTTCCTCGGCTCTCGTGTTGCATCTGTGTTCCTCTTCCATCGGGCTCTAGGACGATAAACTTGCCTAGAGACTCGACTTGCTGCGCAAACTTCTACTGCACCACTGTAGACCACAAGCTGGCTTGCTGTCGGCCTGTTTGCAATGCCGTTAAGCGAGGCGCGCACATCTAGAGGTGTACGGCAGTGGCCGACTTGACTGAATGACGCCGACTTGACTGAATGATGCCGAGTTGACTAGCGATAACTCTTTCGGCGATGGCTCCTCGCAAAGTGCCCCTGGTCATAGGACCGTCGTAAAAGCCAACAAACTAAAGTCCGCGCCCCGCCGTATTGGCGGTCAGGCGCGGTCTTTGTAGACGGTGTAGGTTGTCCATGTGATGTGGTTAAATGCCTTCATCAGTTGCGGGTCGAGGTTTGGTGCGCTTTGCGGGGATTCCAGGTAGATTTGCCAACGTTGGCCTTCTTTGCCGCCGCCGCATTCGACGAACCACAGCTGGACCCATCGCTCATGCGTGTCGTGATAGAAGCTGAAGCCATAATGCTTGACGGCCCCCGATGTCGATAGGCTTGTCACAAGCCGTCGGCCGTTCCCTTCCCTCGACGTCGTTCTTCACGTATCTTTTGAGCACTTCGTCCCGAAGAACGCGAGGCGTCGGACTCGAGTATCGGAAGTCGATGGACAGGATCGCTCCGGCGTTGAGCTGTGTGATTTTGATGCGGTAGAGGATCTGGCCGGTGTCTCCGCCGTGGGGAAGCACATCGTTCTCGGTTCCTTCCCTCCAGCCTGTGCCTCTGAATTTGACCTCCGGGAAGACGCCGGGGGTCCCCATCGGTCCCGGGTCGCCTATATCCCAAGGAAGGGCATTATCGACGAGGCAAACGGCCCATAAACGCCGCGCTACTCAGCAAGAAGCCTTCCGATTCGCCAAGCATTCTCACTGGACCAAAGAGCGGCAGGCTGACATTACTCCAGCAACGTCCACAAAGCACGCGATTGAAGAGACTCATAGAGAGTCGTTCCGAAAAGCCGAGCAAGGAGAATCTAATAGAAGGAAAATCTAGTAGGTGGTCGGGTCGGTGATATGCTTTCGCGTCCACCGGATGTCATCCAAGACTTTAGTGATCTGCGGATCAAGTCTTTCTGCTTCTACTGGGCTTTCAACATATACTTCACAAAAGTAGCCAGCTGGGCAGTCGACGTACCATACCTGTGCCCATCTTTTGAAATCGTTTTCAAAATAGGAGTAACCGTACGCATCTCGGCCTCCTATCTTTCTTGGATGCTTAAACGGTCTAACTTCTAACTTGTGCGCCCCGGGTATTCCGTTTTCTCTAATTAGCTGTTTTCGCAAGGTCTTTTCGCTGTGCGACATTTTCCTTGAACGTATCGATAGAATCGATCCAGTTTCGGACCCTTTTAGTTTCATTTTAAGAAGGATATGGGGCATTCCGGATTGTTCGCTACGTCCATGTGTAAAATCGTCCGGTTTACCCCAATCGTCGTTGTCGAACTTGACGGCAAGAACAAGATCCTTCGAATCGACGTTAAGTGAGGCGCAGCCGCCGACCAGCAGAAGCAATGCGGACAGCAGCCCTGCGACTGCGTGGAAAGGGTGCGCCCGTGTGGTCGTGCTTCCGCGGCGGGGTCGGGCGGACTTCGGCGTCGTCTGGCCCGTTCGGTCCTTGTCCGATTCATCTTCAGCCGGCGGGCATGCGGGCGTGTGCGTCATGAAATGTCTATGTGCATGCATTGCGAAAGCCGTCACTTCTTGGGCAGAGAAGATTGCAGCATGTCGAAGCGCGTCGCCGAGTTGTCCTCCTGGGAGTCGAAGTTCTCGATTCCCGACTTGATTCCCGAGCCCAGGGTTGCGCACCCGTCGGCGATCTCCCGGGCGGCGCCGGCGAACAGCTTTATCATCCAGTCGAGCGTCTTCCTCAGTGCGCTCGTCCCGTTGTTGTCGGTCTTCCATCCGGCGTTAACTGTGTCGGTTGGCAGGCTCACGGCTATCTTTACGACGTCGCCGGCGCAAGCGTCGATGCCTTTGCCGACGCCGTTGTAGTAGTCCGCGTCGTCCCATCCGGCGATGGCCTTGATTCCTGCCTTGTCGCGATCGAACTTGAGCTCGCCCATTGGAGTGTCCTTTTCGTTGTAAGGTTTGACGATATGTGTTTGTTTCTCAGGGTTTGACGGTATGCGTTTCGACGTCCGGCGGCATGGACTCCGCCGCCTGACGCCAAGCGTTTCGGTGTAGGTGGCAAGCGCATCGGCGCTTAGCGCCTAGAGACGCATGGCTCTTCCGCGTCGCCCGATCCGTAGATGTTTACGTCTGAGAGCTTACCGGCATTCCGCCGTCGATGGAAGAGCGAAATCGACTTTCGCCTCTTTTGTTATAAAGAACATTCTCAGACGGGAAAGGGCGTTCCGGACAGGCGGCGGAACGAGCGCTCCTGACATGCAATGGGAAAGGGCGCCCCGAGTGGAGATGGGGATTCTTTGGGCGGACGAGGGGAAAGCTGTTCGAGGGGCCGTTTCGGAAATGTGCGAAGCTTTTGAGCGTCACGACCGCGCAGCGTGATGGGCGAGTCGTTCGGGAAAGGCGCTGAGCCGTCGGTGATCTACTGCACCGGATCGCCGCTACCGTCAAGCAGGAGGTCCGTGTAGTATTGATCGTTGGTACGTCCTGCCCAAAAGCAGGTCTGCCTCGGAACCGCGCAACCCGGTGCGGGGCCGATCGGAGTGTTAGCGAGGGTTATGGCGAAGAAGGATGGAGTCATCGAGGTTGAGGGGGCGGTCGTCGAGGCCCTCCCGAACGCGATGTTCCGCGTCGAGCTGGAGAACGGGCACGTTGTGCTCGCTCACATCTCCGGCAAGATGCGCCAACATTACATCAAGATTCTCCCGGAGGACCGCGTGGTAGTCGAATTGACTCCCTACGACCTGTCCCGCGGGCGCATCGTGTACCGCTATAAGTGAGCCCCGATTTTCTATCGCCGCCAGTGCTCTGACGGCAAGGAAGTACAGCAATGAAGGTCAAGCCCAGCGTCAAAAAGATCTGTGACAAGTGCAAGGTGATCCGTCGCCACGGCCGCGTCATGGTGATCTGCGAGAACCCGCGGCACAAGCAGCGCCAAGGGTGACCCGGCGCAGCGGGTCTTCCCGCGTCAACCGCACTGCCCGCCGCAAGGCAACCCCCGGACCGAAGGCCGGGGCTCCGCTGTTCAGCGGGGGAGAGGCAGTGTTCCACACCTTCGGACTATCAAGGAGCTAAGAAATTGGCACGTCTATCCGGCGTCGATCTTCCTCGCGAAAAGCGAGTTGAGATCGCGCTCACCTATATCTACGGCATCGGCCGCACCCGCTCGGCGGAAACGCTCGCGGCCACCGGCATCAGCCCGGACGTCCGCGTCCGCGACCTCACCGAGGACCAGCTCGTCGCGCTCAAGAAGCACATCGACGAGAATTACAAGGTCGAAGGCGACCTGCGCCGCGAGGTTCAGGCTGACATTCGCCGCAAGATCGAAATCGGCTGCTACCAGGGCTTGAGGCACCGCCGCGGCCTGCCCGTCCACGGCCAGCGCACGAAGACGAACGCGCGCACCCGCAAGGGTCCCAAGCGCACCGTCGCCGGCAAGAAGAAGAAGTAAGCAGTAGGAGTAGATCATGCCCCCCAAGACCCGCCAGGCCTCTTCCGGCTCCCGCCGTCCGCGTCGCAAGGAGCGCCGCAACGTCGTCGCAGGTCAGGCCCACATCAAGTCCACGTTCAACAACACGATCGTCTCGATCACAGACCCGAACGGCGCCGTCATCGCCTCGTGCTCCTCGGGCCAGGTCGGTTTCAAAGGCTCGCGCAAATCGACGCCCTACGCTGCGCAGCTCGCCGCGGAGAACGCCGCCCGCGCCGCCATGGAACACGGAATGAAGAAGGTCGACGTCTTCGTCAAGGGCCCCGGCTCCGGCCGTGAGACGGCGATCCGTTCCCTCACCGCGTCGGGCCTCG